>Ga0315312_1001315_pt1 | contig 19989 bp, 20 predicted proteins | sample TDP7_MG_FD_203629 | JGI IMG/M metagenome (GOLD analysis project Ga0315312, IMG submission 203629) | Freshwater sediment microbial communities from Lake Towuti, South Sulawesi, Indonesia - TDP7 | ecosystem: Environmental > Aquatic > Freshwater > Lake > Sediment | place: Indonesia: South Sulawesi... | reverse complement strand
CATCCAAAATGTTAAAGATGTAACCCTCATCAGACATGCCTACGTTAGCACGACCAAACGAAATCAGGGTATAGGAGGAAAACTGCTGTCGTTTCTGAGAACGCAGACAAACCGCCCCCTATTGACTGGCACGTGGGCGGATGCCTTTTGGGCGGTTCGTTTTTATGAGAAGCATGGTTTTCGACTGGTTTCCCCAGAAGAGAAAAGTCGGTTGCTGAGAAAATATTGGTCAATCCCTGAGCGTCAGATTGAAACCTCTGTTGTCATGGCCGATGAGAAATGGTTCCGGCCTTCTCCTCAAGAAGCCAACAGTCCCTCATAGGTGTTGCAGTCTCCGTGATTTCTGGTAAAACGAGGATTATGAGCAATGAAAGTTCCGGAGTTTAAAGATGTGTTAGTAGCGCAGCGGCAGATTCGGCCGTATCTGGCTCGTACTGCTCTGTACAGCTATCCGGCCATTAATGCGCTGGTAGGCACGGAAGTATACATCAAACATGAAAACTATCAGCCAGTTGGAGCCTTCAAAGTCCGTGGCGGCATTAATTTGATCTCCCAGCTGAGCCCCGAGGAGCGGGCCCGGGGCGTTATATCCGCTTCTACGGGTAACCACGGCCAGTCTGTGGCCTTTGCGGCAAGATTATTCGGCGTCAAGGCCCGCATCGTCGTGCCAGAAAAAGCGAACCCAGGGAAGGTAGCAGCCATGCAAGGTATGGGGGCAGAAGTGATCTTTCACGGAGCCACCTTTGATGAAGCCCGGCTCCACTGTGAAGCTCTGGCCCAGGAGCATGGATATCGGTATATTCACTCTGGTGATGAGCCATTGCTGATTGCGGGTGTGGCTACAGCAGCGCTGGAGATGCTGGAGGACCAACCAGGTTTGCAGGTTATCATAGTGCCCATCGGGGGCGGCAGTGGTGCGGCCGGAGCTGGCATTGTGGCTCGGGCCATTAATCCGGCCTTAAAGGTCATCGGGGTCCAGTCCGAAGCTTCGCCGGCTGCCTACGAATCCTGGCGACAGAAGAAGCTGGTGGAAGCTCCCAACCGCACCTTCGCTGAGGGTCTGGCTACGGGCACGGCCTTTGCTCTGCCCCAAGCGATTCTCTGGGAAACCCTGCATGAATTTGTGCTGCTGCGGGATGAAGAAATTCTGCAGGCCATGGTGTGGATGGTGGAGCGCGCTCATACCTTGGCAGAAGCAGCAGGGGCAGCGCCTCTGGCCGCAGCCTACCGCCTGCGTCATGAACTGAAGGGCAAGAAAGTAGGGGTTATATGCTCTGGCGGCAATACTTCGGTAGAGCATTTAAGAAAGGCCCTGGACCTGACGAGAGAAAAATAATTTAGCTTTGGGGAAAAGATGCGCGAAATCAAGTTCATCATGAGTAAGGCGAGTTTAATCTTTGTATCGTTCTTTTTGCTTTTTCCTGTCACCTGCACAACCGGAGACGATTTAAAAGCATGGAATTTGCGGGGCATCTCTGCCTTCCAGCTAGTGGTGGAAGAGCCGACCAGGGATGCCCGCGAAGTCGGAATAACAGAGGAGGCTGTAAGGAGTCAGGTTGCCGCCATCTTTCAGAAATCTCTCCCCCATGTTCCCCTTGACGGGAAAGATGGTCCTTCCCTCTACGTGCGCATCGTGTTGCATAAGCGGCAGAAAGATGATCTCTACTATGGCATGATCAGTGTGCACGTCGATCGGGCGGTACTGGTCTTATCCCCCAAAGAAAATTTTCCTACCTTCTCGCAGGTCTGGGAGAATACCGCGGTCTTTTCGGGAAGAGATCCCTTGCTGGGAACCTACGAGATCCTGGCAAAACTGCTCAACCTTCTGATAGAGGATTGTAAGAAAGCAAACCCCTGAAAAAATAGGGTTCAAGGGTTCGAGGGTTCCAGGGGGTCAAGGGAGGTAATCAAAAATTTTTTAAAAAACCCTGCCCTGGAAGTTCGGGACAGGGGTTTTTGTTAAAAGAGTTGGACAGAAGACATTCGCGGAGCATGATGACGGAGCCGTAGATTTTTCACCACGATCGGCAATGCCAAGCCGGAGACCATGGCCGGCGATGGGGATAGGGAGCCCTCCAGTCCCTATATGCGGCCCATCCTTCTGTTACCCTGGACAACGAAATAAACGTAAGCTAGGCAAAAGATTGCATCCAATGAGAGGAAAAAGTACCTCATGTAACACTTAATTTCTTTTTTTAGTCTTTTCCAGAAAGGCTGTCAGGACAGGGAAGAACCAGACGATGATGGTCAGGCCACCCAGGATGGCGCTGATGGGCCGGGTAAAGAAGAGCGTTAGATCCCACTCCGATTTGATCATGCTCATCATGAAATTCTGCTCCAAGATGGGCCCCAAAACAAGGCCGAGAACGATGGGGGCTACCGGATATCCGTTCGCCTCCATGAAATAGCCGACAACCCCCATGACCAGCATCGTTCCAATGTCAAAAACGCTGTTGTTGATGGCAAAGGAACCGACAATGCAGAAAATGAGAATCGCGGGCATGAGAATATTCTTGGGCACACGGAGCATCTGAGCGCTCGTTTTGATGGCCAAGTAGCCGAAGGGGATCATCAAAAGGTTAGCCAAGATGAACGCCAGGTAGACGGCATAAATGATCTCCGGCTGGCGCTCAAAGATCATTGGGCCCGGACGAAGGCCTTTCATGAAAAGCACGCCGATGACAATGGCGGTGATGGTGTCCCCGGGTATCCCGAAGACCAGCGCCGGAACCCAGTCTCCGGCCAGGCAAGAGTTGTTGGCCGTGCCGGCATCAATGATGGCTTCGATGGAGCCCGCCCCGTATTTTTCCGGCTCTTTGGAACTTCTTTTAGACACCGCATAGGCCAGCCAGGCCGCGATGTCCGCACCGGCTCCCGGCAAAATGCCGATGAAAGTCCCCAACAGACCCGACCGCAGAACGTTCACTTTATAACGCCTTATTAATCTGCCCATGCCAGAGAAGATCTTTCCAGCTTTCACCCGGGTGATGGGGTAGGCCAGCTCCCCTTGCAGGACGTTCCGCAGTACCTCGGATACCCCGAAAACACCGACCATGGCCGGGATGAAATTCACTCCGTTCAGAAGCTCTACACTGCCGAAGGTGAATCGAGGATAGCCCAGAGTAATGTCCACTCCGATGGTGGAAAGGAAAAGACCGAGGATCATGGCCAGGGCTCCCTTGACCTGAGATCCTAGGGAAACCATTACTGTAGCGCTAAGGCCCAGGGCCGCGAGCCAGAAATATTCAAAGGAAGAGAATTTCATGGCTACTTCTGCCAGGAGGGGCGCGGAACTCATCAGGACCACTGCCCCCATAAGGCCGCCGATGGCCGAAAAGATTACATCCACCCCCAGAACTAGCTCTGCCTTGCCCTGCTTGGTAAGCTCAAAGGAATCCTGAGTGTAAGCAGCGGAAGATGGAGTGCCCGGGATTCGCACCAAGGCAGCAGGAATATCTCCGGCAAAAATGGCCATTGCTGACATGGTCACGATGGATACCAACGCCGGCACTGGGTCCATGAAGAAGGTGAAGGGAATGAGCAAAGCTGCAGCCATGGTGGCCGTGAGACCAGGCATGGCCCCGACGAATAATCCATAGATGGAGGAAATGCAGATGATCAAAAGTACTTTCGGCGCCATAAGAAGCGCTAGGCCATGAAGGACAAAGTCCATATCATCACCACCCAAAGAAACCGATTGGCAGAGGTACCCGGAGAATCTTATAGAACATAAGGTTGACGAAAACAGTGAGGAGGATAGAAATCACCAAGCCTCGCAGGTAAGGTACCCGTAACTTGACCATCATCAGGAAGAGGATTAGGGAGCTAGTGATGTAGAATCCCAGCCAGGTTGATAAAGCCATATAGGCCGCAATGAGGATTAAAACAAAGATGGGGTCAAAATAATTTCGAGGTACCGGAATCTCCTTTTCAAGACTGCCTTCCAATTTTCCCTTTCCAGTTCTCCACCCCCGGAACAAGACGATCCCACCGAAAAAGATAAAGAGGATGGCTAAAATTCTGGGGAAAAGAGATGGACCCGGTTGGCCTCCCTCCAGGGAAGGAAATTGGAAGGCGAGGATAAAGATGAAAATACCCAATGCGATGAAAATTCCCCCACCCGCGACGTCCTTGGTTCCCATAATTAATCTACAAGCTAATTGAGAGCAACTCGGGACTAGCCCGAGCCGCTCCGAGAAAACCGTCTTATTTAGCGATCCCCGCCTCTTTCATAAGCCTGCCCTTGATCTCGTCTTCCTCGGCCATGAACTTATCAAATTCGCCGGAGGGCTTGTACCAGATTCCAAAGCCATTCTTCTGCATGAAATCCTTGAACTGCTGACTGGCCACGGCCTTTTCAATCGACTTTTCCAATACCGCAACTACTTCGGCCGGGGTTCCCTTGGGCACGGTGATCCCCCGCCAGGCACCCATGGAAAAGTTGATCCCTAACTCTTTTAGAGTGGGAACATCCGGGAATACTTCAAGCCGCTTGTCAGCCATGACGGCCAGGGCCCTTACCTTTTTGGCCTCGATCAGCGCTCGAGCCTCTGGCAGGCTGCAAGGGACCATCTGCAATCCGCCGGCTAACATTTCCTGCAGTCCCGGAGCGGCTCCGGTGCCGGGCACCCAGAGTACGGCGTCAATGGGAATCCCCACGGTCTTCAGCCACCCGGCCATGCATAGGTGCCAGCTTCCACCCCTGCCGGTTCCCGAGGCTTTGATCTTGCCCGGGTTGGCCCTGATGTAATCCTGGAGCTCCTTCAATGTCTTCCAGGGCGAATCGGCTAGCACATTTATCGCCGACGGGTCAACGTTGACTAGGGCCACGCCTTTCACATCTCTGTAAGTAATTTTGGCCATGCCCACCCAATGAAGCATGGTAATCTCTACGGTAGTGATGCACATGGTGTATCCATCGGGGGTAGCCGTCGCCCCAGCAGTATGCCCTACAGCTCCGCTTCCACCCGTGCGGTTGACCACAGTCACGGGCTGACCCAGGTCCTTTTCCATCAGGACGGCAAGCATTCTGGCAACAGCATCCGTTCCTCCGCCAGCGCCCCAAGGGCAAATGATGCTCATGGGACGAGTAGGGAATTTGGCCTGCGCCTGGCTGACTGTTATAGAAACTCCCATTACTAGAAAAGCAGCCAGGCAAACGATCATGAAGCCTTTGATTACTTTTTTGTCTCCCATGGTATCTCATCCTCCTTTCCTTGTTTTATTGAACCCGAGAAATTTTCTGGGTTTGGTAATTCTTTTATTTATCTCATTTCTAGAAGCAAAACACAAGGGGAAATTTCTGCGAGAGACCTGCACCCGGTGTAGAGCATGGCCGTGCGCAGGTTCAGTTTGATTCGAGACAAGCTGTCAAAATTGGCCATGAACGACGAACCGGTGCCTATTCCCCCCATGCCGGGCATCTCCCCGGCGCATGCCCGACCGTTGCATATTGGACAGACGCGACAGGCGCCGTTAAAACGCTCGCGGGCGAGGCGATAAATTTCTTTCATCTCCATGGTCAGAACTTTTCCTGAAATGATTCAATTCTTAAAAATTGACGATCAAGCCAATGCCCAAATCATTCTAACTTGAAGATTGCGGCAAAATCAACCTCAATGAAAATTAAGCCGATCAGCCCTCTTTCGGGCTGGAGAGGAATCGGCTCAAAGGAAGGGTCAAGAGAACCATCAAAGCTGAGCAAACGATTGTAAAGGGTAGGCCGAGGGAGTCGGTGATTAACCCGTAGATCATGGGGGATATGGCTCCGGAACCCAAAGTGATGCCGTAGTATAGCCCATAACCCCGGGAACGCCCTGGGGGGGAGATGATCTCTGCGACTGTGGCGTAAAGAACAGAGGAAGTACCGTTTAGCACAACTCCTATAAATGGCAGAATAGTCCAGACGACCGGTGGCGAAGACCAATACAGAGATAAAATTCCCACGGTGGTCAAAATTTCTGTACCCACCACCATCGGAATGATTCCGAGCCATTCGGCCAGGACTCCGCAGGCAAACTTTCCCACAGCTCCGCCGGCGAAAAGGAGAGTCAGGGCAAATCCGACTTGGGCAACCGGGACCCCTTTTTGCAGGAGAAGAAAGGGAAGGAAGGTGAGCAAGGCCGTGCGGGCCGCTATGTCGATAATGCCAATGGCCAGGAGAGCGGAGAAGCTTTTGCGGTCGCTGATTCCCCAGCCACTTGCTTCTAATCGCTGCTTCTGCTCAAGGTGGAGCAGGGGGGGATCGGTATTATTTTTTTCCGCAAGGATCCAGAAGATGGCGCCAGCCGCAAACCCACCAAAGGCTAACAAGAGGACCGCCTGCCTCCAATCCCAGAAGCTGATCATCACTGCCAGCAGGAAGGGTAGGACTACCTTCCCCATATCACCAGAAAAATTGTAGGTTCCCATCGCGGCCCGACGACCAGACATTTCAAAGACCCGGGAAAGGACGGAAGAAGACAGGCCGTGCTGCCCTCCGGCAGTTCCCTTGGCGAAAATGAGAGAGAGAAGCATGGTCGGAAAAGTATAGGAAAGGCTCAGGAGTAAGAAACCGCCCGCCAGGCCGAAAGTCCCCCCGGTGATCACAGTCAGCTCTCCGACCCTCTCCCCGAGGAGACTCAAGGGAAACTGGAAGAGACTCATGGAGGCGGAAAAGGCTCCCTTGAGAAGTCCCACCTGGCTGAAGGAAAGATGCAACTCAGCAGCGATAAAAGGAAGAAGCAGGTAGATGCAATCGGCAAAGCCGTCATCCAGGAGATGGAAGGAGCAAAAGGAAAAGAGGGATCGGGCTCGGCTTTTTTTTTCGGACTTATTCATCCTTTTCTGCTGTTTTTAGAGAAAGGCCTTTTCCAAAAGAGTGATATCTCTTCGGCGGTAGGCCGAGACCACTTCCGCACAGAACAGAACGATGCTGGAAGAATAAAAGGCCCATACCACCAAGATGACGATCGCCTCCAAGGAGCCATAGATTACGTTGTAATGGGAGGAACGTCCGACGTACCAAGTAAAGAAATGTTTGGCGACCTCGAAAAGGAGCCCGCAACTTGCTCCCCCGGCAAAGGCGTGGCGGAAGGAAATGGAGGTATGCGGGATAATTTTGTAAATAGCCGTGAAGGCCAGGGCCAGAACCAGGTAAGGGAGGACATAGCCCAAGAGGAATTCAAAAAGGTGGGATCGGGCCAGGTTCATCCCTAAAAGTTTGAAATCAAAAGCCTCCATGACACCGGAGAACGCGGTGACAAATAGAGAAAGGAAGAAGAGAATGGCCGAGGCCGGGACCAAGGAGAGAGCTAACAGCTTAGATTTCAAAAAATTCCTTCTCCGTTCGACGCGGAAGACGACCGCCATGGCAAACTCCAGGGAGGAAAAGATGATGCTCGCAGTCCAGATCATCGAGAGAAACCCCACCCATCCCAATACTCCGGCACGCTGCGATATGGCCTGCACTTCTTTGAAAATCAAAGCGCTGGCCTGGGGGAACAAGCGGTCAAAAAAGGCCATGGCCATCCGGTGGGCTTCATCGGAGGAGCCGAGAACGTAACCAGCGGCTGAGACCAGGAGAAAGAGAAAAGGAATCAGGGAGAGGATCGTGTAAAAAGCCAAGGCAGCAGAAAGGTTCATGCACCCATCCTGGGAGAAAGCCCGGCGCGCTTCCCAAAAAATATCCCAAACCGTTCTCAACTGGAATCGGAGCTTCTCGTCCCAGAAGGAAGATAATTTCTGTGTCCAGCGGGTCATCAGAAGTCTTTCCTTAGAGCGCCGGCATGAATGGACTTCAGATGGCAGGTGTCGTTGATCAGGGAGGTTATAAAAATCCCGTGACTGTGCTCGAAACAATTGACCGCCGTGGTATCCTGCTTGATCTGCCAAAAATGGGAATCGTCTAATCCCAGGAGGGCGCAGATCAGGACTTTAGTAATCACTCGATGGGAAACAATCAAAAGGGTCCTCTCCTGGTTTTCCTGCAGCACGCGCCTTAGACCCTGCCAGGCTCGGGCCCTCACCTGGGCAAGGTTTTCTCCTCCAGGAAAGGTGACCTTCTGCGGTTCCTCCCGCCAAAGCCGGTAGAGCCCGGAATATCTTTCTTTTACTTCCTTCAAAGGAAGGCCGTGCCACTGCCCGAAGTCGATGTCGATGAAAGCTGGTTCGGAGATCACCCGCAGACCGCGAGCTGCGGCGATGGCCTGGGCGGTTTCCATTGCCCTGGAGAGAGGGCTGCTGTAAACCACATCGATAGCTACATCTCCAAAATAAGCTGCTAACGCCTTAGCCTCGGCTTGGCCGGTGGCGTTGAGTTGGCAATCCACGCGCCCGCGGAAGATCTCCTCCTTATTCCAGTCTGTCGTCCCGTGACGGACGAGATAAACCCGGGTCATCCTCGATTCCATTTCTCCCTGGTTGGCTTTTTTCAGCAACATTATTGCCCAAGGGATACGGCAAGTCAACCCCGCGGAAAAGCTGTGTTAGTGTCAGTAAGAAATTTGGGCATCATCTAAATTCACTGACCCTGCTTCTAATTTTGATTCCAGCGGAAAAAAATTGCCCAAAATATATTGATTGGATGACATGCATCATGGCCATTGCTATAATTTAATTTTAAGTTTTATAAAAAAAGCGAGGTCATCACAGGGCATTAAGAAGGAGGCAAAGATGTTCAAGAAGATTCTCGTGCCCCTCGACGGTTCAAAGCTGGCGGAAAAGATTCTTCCCAGAGTGGAAAAGCTCGTGGAGTTTTGTCGAGCAGAGGTTCACCTTTTGCAAGTAGTGGTAAGTTATAAGATCGAACCCGTGGAGGAGAAGAAGGAACGAGAGCAGCTAATTAAGAATGCCCAAAACTATCTGGAGAGAATCGCCGCCCGCTTACGGAAAAGAAAAGTCAAAGCTTATGGGATTGTGGCCTATGGTAAAGATGCCGTACAGATCTGCGACTTTGCCAGGAAGAATAAATTCGATCTGATTGCCATGGCCACCCATGGAAGAAGCGGCCTGACCCGTTGGGCCCTGGGAAGTGTGGCCGATAAAGTTTTGAGCTGTTCCCATGTTCCGGTCATGCTCTACCGGGTCTCTAAGGCTTAAGGAGGGAGAATTTTCATGGCCAGGATTCCAGTCGTCAACCAGGATGAATGCATTTCCTGCGGACTTTGCGTAGAGACTTGCCCGGAGGTCTTCCGCCTAAACGACAAAGATCTCTCCGAGGTCTACAACCCCACTGGAGCTTCCGAGGAGAAGATCCAGGAGGCCATTGACAGTTGTCCCGTTCAGTGCATCCATTGGGAAGAATGAAGTGAGGGGACTCCCTGAATTTTTGGAGCATCGTCTGGCGAATGGTCTGCACATTCTCGTCGGTGAAGTCCATTCCCTGCCCATCCTCTCCTTCCAGGTTCATTTTGCTACCGGGTCCAGGTATGAAGGGCCGGGCATCACGGGCATTACCCATCTCTTTGAGCACATGATGTTCAAGGGAACCAAAGAGCTTGGTCCTGAGGAATTTTCCCGCATCATCCAGGCCAATGGAGGAACACTCAACGCTTTCACTACCACGGACAATACTTCCTACTTTGAGAACCTTCCGGCTGATAAGCTCGAGCTGGCCGTTAGCCTGGAGGCTGATCGATTGGAGAACCTCCGCCTTACCCAGGAAACCCTCGAGCCCGAACGAGAAGTGGTGCGCAGTGAGCGCAAGCTCCGCTCCGTGAACAACCCCTTTGGCCTCCTCATCGAACAGCTATTTGCCCTGGCCTACGAGCAGCACCCTTACCGCTGGCCGGTTATCGGCTGGGATCACGACCTGAGAAACCTTACCCTGAATGACTGCCGGGAATATTACCGGCTCCATTATTCTCCCAACAATGCTGTGGTCGTGGTGGTCGGAGATGTTACTGCCGATGAGGTTTTCAAAACAGTCGAAAAGTATTATGGCCACATACCTTCTCAACCTTTTCCGCGCCTGACCATTCCCCTGGAGAAGCCCCAACGGGGAGAGAAACGGGCGGTCTTCAAGAAAGTTTCTCAGGTATCCGCCTTTTTCGCAGCCTTCCATATTCCGGGAATCACTCATCCAGACCTCTTCCCTTTGCAAACCCTCTGCGCCGCCTTATCTGGGGGCCGCTCCTCCCGTTTTTTTGAAAAGTTTGAAAAACCCGGAAAGGCTGTGGAAGTGCGAGCGGAGATGGGTTCCCCTCCTTTCTTTTCCATGGACCCAGGGCTCTTGCAAATCTATGCCATTGCCTCGCCATCGCTATCTCTGGATACTCTGGAAAAGGAAATCTGGGAAGAAGTGGAAAAACTACGGCAGCAACCTCTCTCGCAGGAGGAATCGCTCAAGGTAAAGAAACAGGTGCGCTCTTATTTTATTCAGGGCCTGCAGACTCTTTTCTTCAAAGGAATGCTCGCTGGACTCTACCAGGTGCGCGCCGGGGACTTCCGCCTTCTCTATTCTATTCTTTCCAGCTACGAAGCGCTGTCAGCGGATGACCTGCTCAGGGTGGCGCAGAAATACCTGCGTCCAGATAATCGGACCGTGGTGACTCTTATGCCAGTAAGCCAAAAAGAGCATGAAGACCTGGGAGAGCTGGAATGAGTGCCGGGGCTAAATTTAGAAGTTTTGCCCTTCCGGCGATTTCTGCTTCTCTCCTGAAGAATGGCCTGAAGATTTACGCCGTCCAGCGCCCGCAGCTTCCCTTAGTCAGCATCCACCTGGTCCTCCCTTACGGTGCTGAGGCTGACCCTCCCAGGAAAGCAGGACTTGCCCACCTCTGCGCAGAGATGCTTACCCTGGGCACCCAACAGCATTCTGCCAGCCAGCTGGCCAGAGAAATAGATGGATTGGGAGCAATCTTATCTGCTCACTCTGGATGGAACTCCACCTCTTGGCATATCTTTGGGCAGAGTGAAGACTTCGAGCGCCTGATGAGCCTGCTCCTGGAAATCTACACTCAACCTGCTTTCTCCCCGGAAGAGTTCGAGCAGTTAAAGCAGCGGCGCATCGCCACCCTTGTGCAACAGAAGGATGAATCCGGCATTCTCGCCGATGAGCGATTCCAGGAGATCCTTTTCCAGGGCACCCCTTATGATCATCCTGTTTACGGGACTTTGAGATCGATCCCGCAGATTTTCTGGGAAGAAACTGGAGAGTTCCACCGGCAGAGGTTCTTGCCGGCAGGAAGCTTTCTGGTCATCGTCGGTGATTTGCCGGCCGAGGCCTGCTTCCATTGGGTGGAAGCAAATTTCCCTGCTATGAGTCAGGATAGAAGATTTAATAGTGGTGAATTCTGCGTTTCTCTTCCTGCGGAGGTCAGGACCTATCTCTTCGACCGTCCGGATTTGACCCAGAGCCAGATTCGCCTGGGACATATCGGGATGGCCCATGCTCATCCGGATTATCTTCCCTTTGAGGTTATGAACTACGTCTTGGGTGCAGGTGGTTTTTCCTCTCGGCTGATGCAAAAGATTCGTTCAGAACTGGGTTATACTTACGGCATTCGCGGGCTTCTGGAGCCGCGGAAGCAAGCGGGGCCTTTCACCATCTCTACCTTTACTCACACGGAGACCACGTTCCCGTGCGTGCGAGAAATTCTCTCAGTTATCCAGTCCTTCCTCGCCCAGGGGGCTACGGAAAAAGAACGCCAAGAAGCGATCAATTTTCTTACCGGAAGCTACCCCATGAAATTCGAGAGCCTCTCTCAGGTTGCCCAAAGGATTATGCAAGCGGAGCTTCATGGCCTGGGGTTGGAATTCCTTTCTGCTTACCCGGAGCGAGTCTCGGCAATCACCCTCGATGAGATGGGCCGGTCGGCCCGCGAGCATATCCATCCGCAAAAGGTAACGATTGTTGTTGTAGGCCGAACAGAAAGATTCCACCGGGAGTTTGAGCAGTTGGGCCCGGTGGAATTGATGGAGTGAACCCCAAGGTTCACCCAGAAAAAAATAAGGAAAAGGAGGTTAGGAGGATGGCGGTAAAAAAAGCAGGGGCCAAGAAGGCGGCGGCCAAGGCCAAAACCAAAGCAGGCGACACGTACGTTTGCGGTGTTTGCGGGTTGGCCGTTACGGTCGATGAAGTCTGCGGTTGCGTGGATGCCTGCGACATCATCTGCTGCGAAAAACCCATGAAAAAGAAACGATCCAGGAAGTAACTTAATTTCCCCGCTCCCCGGAGATTTTTTCAGGATCTTTTCCGGGGGGCAGGTTTTCTTTTTGCCTGTGATTTTAGGCCTGGCCCTTCAAGCGCAAGCTTTCTCTGTAAACTTGCCGTCTGGAGACACGGAGTTCCTCAGCTACACGATCAATCGCTTCTTTTACGGAAAGACCCACCTGATGAAAGTAATATTCCAGCGCTTCGCCGATAGAAGCTCCTTCGATCCTGGCTGGAAGGGTGCATCCTTCCATGACAATGGTTACCTCTCCCTTAATATCTTCTTCTCCTAATTTCCTTAACACTTCAGAAGTTGTTCCCCGGTAAACCTCTTCATAAACTTTGGTCATCTCCCGGGCCACAACCACCTGCCGTTCTCCCAGAATTTGCCAGGCATCTTCTAAGAAAGGGCGCAGCCGTTTCGGAGACTCATAAAAAATTAGCGTCTCAGCGCGCTCCTTCAGAGAGTGCAACAACTTTTGTCTCCCCGTGGCCTTGGAGGGCAGGAAACCATAGAAAAGAAAGCTATCTGTGGGCAGGCCGGAAACACTCAAGGCCGCCGCTAAGGCGGAAGGGCCGGGAATTGGAACTAAAGGAATAGACTCCTGCACCGCTCTCCTCACTAAATGCTCACCAGGGTCCGAAATCCCCGGAGTGCCGGCATCTGTGACCAGGGCTACGCTCATTCCTTTTCGAAGTTCCTCCAGCAGGGATTCCTCCCGCATTCTGCGATTGTGCTCATGGTAGCTGAGCAGGGGTTTATGAATCCCGTAGTGGCTGAGGAGTTGTCGCGTTCGCCGGGTGTCCTCCGCGGCAATAAGGTCTACTTCTTTGAGTATGCGCAGGGCTCGCAGGGTAATATCTTCCAGGTTCCCGATGGGCGTGGAAACAATGTATAGAATGCCGGATGATTTTTCTTTGGCCTCCATAGAAGCCTCTCCCGGAGAATACCGGCCAATTCAGCGTAACTTTAAGATAACATATTTTTAACTCCAGATCACGGGGAGAAAAGAGCTTTCCGCCATCAGCAGGCAAGGATCAGCCAGAAAATGTAATGTTGTTTTTTGGTTTCAGGCGAGAGCTGTAACCTCATTATTTCCTGGCCTGACCGCCGATCATTTTTTCTCATTTCCACAATTCGGCCAGCCCCCGCATCGGCAAATTGCTGAACCCGCCCCCTTTAACCCCGCCCATAAAAGCAAAAAGCCAGGGTTATCGGTCCTGGCTTTTACTGTAAAATTAAATCTTTACCTGATAGGCACTGTCACATCTAATCTTGACTGACGAGGTGAGTGGCGCAGGGGAGCTTCCCCCCTGCGCTCTCTCAGAACCGGACTTGAACCTCTCGGCTCATCCGGCTCCCATCATCCAGCCGTGGGTTTTACACCAAACTGCCAATGCGGAAATAATTCGGGCTGCCTCTTGGCTATGCTCCCTAACCAATATACCGCCTTGGTAAGATGGTATCTCAACCTCTTAAACTTCCTCCTTGCCCATCTGACCAAGATACTATTCAGATGACGCAAGGTGGGGTACATCGCAGACTTGTAAAAGCTCCCATAATAGTTTATCCACCCCCGAATGATAGGGCTGAATATCCTCGAGAGGTCTTCCAGCGAGTAATCACTTCTCAGGTGTAGATGCCATCGCCGTGCCTTCTGTCTCATCACCCTTCCTGCTTGATTGCTCACCGCGGGACCAAAGTTCACGAAATATCTCCCGCTCTGACTCTTTGCTAATCTTGGGCGAAAAGTAAACCCCAGAAAATCAAAGCTCGTCGCAGCGTATTCTTCTCTGCGATTACTGTCTTTGCAGTAGATGATTCGCGTCTTTTCCGGGTGAAGTTCCAGCCTACACTCCCTGAACCTGGATTCCAGGGCCTCCTTCAGGGCCAATGCCTCTGATTCCGTCCGACAATGGACAACCCCATCATCGGCATAGCGGCAAAACGGCAACTCAGGATAGTTCCGCCTCATCCAAGTATCAAACACATAATGCAGAAAGAGATTGGCTAACACCGGGCTTATCACTCCACCCTGCGGTGTTCCCTTTGTTCTCTCCGCCAATGTGCCGTCCCCTTTCTGAAACGGAGCCTTCAGCCATCTTTCCATGTACAGAAGGATCCACTTGCTTGCCGTATGCTTTCTAACCGCTCGCATCAGAAGTTCATGATCGATGTTATCGAACAGACCCCTAATATCAAATTCAAGCACCCAGTCATAACACCAGCAACGTTTCCGCGTTACCCTGACTGCTTGAATTGCCGATTTGCTTGGCCTGTACCCATAGGAATCTTCATGAAAGTGTGGCTCAACCATCGGTTCAAAATATAACTTTGCAACCACCTGAGCCACTCTATCGGCCACTGTAGGAACCCCGAGCATCCTTTCTCCGCCTGCCTTTTTCGGTATCGCTACCGTTCGGACCAGCGGCGGAATGTAACTTCCCGACGACATTCGATTCCAGATTTTGTAGAGATTGCCTTTCAGATTCCTCTCAAAATCTGCTATCGACTCCTGGTCTACTCCTGCTGCTCCCTGGTTCGCTTTTACTTGTTCCCATGCCTCTACGACTACCCTCTTGGAAATCTCAAACGGCTTTGCCTTCTTCACAGGTTCCTCCCCCGCATGGCGGGGTTGACCTCTGAATCCGGCTGGATAATCCACCCCCTTCGCTCCAGGCACATTACTGCCCTTCATCGCTACTGCGGAGTGGTCCGCCCCTGTGTTCCGCCTCGGTACTCTCATCCTTGTGGGTCCTCCACTTGAATTTCTCCCTTATCATCGGAACGACAGGTTCCCACGTTGCCCATGAGAGCCTGGATCAAGTTCGCGCCGCCTCCATACCGGATGCCGTTCAGCCTGTAAGCAGGTCCCATCTGAACTTGTCCTGAGACAGTGTAACCCCTCAGTTTTGACATCGTCTAATAGTTTTCGATACGTCCTCAGCGGTTCACTCACGTTCGTCTCCTTGATCCTTACCTGACAAGGTCATGCCCTGCCTTTTCCTTAACGCTCACCACAATGGCTCTTTACCAATGCAGCTTAAGGTGGTTTGCAACCTACTCCTGCAAGTCGGTTCCGAGGGGCCTCCCCTCATCTCTCATGTTCCTTCGTGGCGCACTTACACCTACTACACTGCAGCCAAGGGTTGGCTTACAGATTGCTGATTACCGGTAGAAATGTTGCATTCCGATTCAATAAATGATATCTATATCGAAACTTTTTCGATGATCCGGAAACAGATGGAGATATAGCAGAGAACGCAACTTTTTGCCCAAATGCCTGAGCCCTAACATATGGGTACCAAAAAAGGCAGGGCATTAGACCCTGCCTTTGTCTTTTGGATTAGTACCGGTTTTCCCGGTTGCCCTATGTGCCTATCATGATTATTCATCCCGGCCTGCGGCATTGCAGCGCATCCGGGACCTTAATCGCATCAGGCGCAAGCCTTTCCTTTCCTTCTTCGACAGCCCGGGCTTTGTCGCCGCCCGGAAACGACCAGCCAGCCCCCCGTTCTGATGATGTCCTTCCCGTTACTTTAGCGCTTGGGCACCAGCCGCCGCAACCACACCGTCCTGCGCCGCTGTACCGCCAGACACACCGATTGCGCCGACGATTTTGTCGTCCATCAGCAGCGGCAGCCCGCCCTCAATCGGAACGGCGCCCTCCAAGCCCAGGATGCGAAGACCGGCGCCGCCCGCCGCCACCAGGTCTTGCCACACCTTGGTCGGGCGCTTGAACAGCGCTGCCGAGCGCGCCTTACCGATCGCCACGCTGACGCTGCCCGTCTGGGTGCCATCCATCTTCTCGAACTAGACGAGGTCTCCGCCGATGTCGATGATGGCGACAGCCATGGTCCAGTTGTTCTTGCGCGCCTCAGCGATGGCCGAGGCTGCGGCCTTCTTGGCGGACTCCAGATTGATCGGCGGACCATAGGCATTCGGCATCTGGGCAAAGGCGTCCCCTCCAAAACTAATCAACAAAATCAAACTCAATACCGATATTAATATACACTTCTTCATAGCCCTCCTCCTTTCTTAGCTCCCATAACGGAATTTATAACATTTTCCCCATTGATCAAAATAGGTTATAAAGGCTCCAGAGGGAATTGGGCATCCCTCGGGAGCCTTCTTATTGGCACCTTCCGGAAACTCCTTCTCATAACAACCTCCAGAAGGCTAAGGGTTAGGGTTTTTGGTTTACTGGACCACGGAATGGTACGACCAAAATTAATTTAGGAAATATAATTCATGATGTCAAGTGGGAAATATAAAAGAGGGGAGAGAAATTCCATCTCCAGAGTAATGCTGATTTTCGTTTGAAATGTTTGATTCCAGGAAAAAAATTGAAAATCGCACCTTCAGGAAGAAGTCGCTACGAAAACCCCATTCCTCTTCCTGCGAGAAATGGGGCTCATTTTATCCTGGCCACAAACCCCCCATAAGGATGATGGAAAAAGCTGATCGCAAAGAATCTTACTAAATCACCAAAGGGAATACAAGTGGGTTTTTCCGCTGATTTTTTCCTGGTCAACTACCGGACTCCTCTTGTAGCCTTATTTTAAATAAGCCCCGTAGCTGAATTATGCAACAAAATCGGGACATTGGACTGCAGTTAAAAATTAGACGCGCCAAGACCGGCCCACGCCAGAAAACGCTTAGCCGGATCGTCGGCGGTGCCACCCAAGCAATTGTTTGCTGGTGAGAATCGGGCCGTTACATGCCCGGAGAGCATTACCTGCGCCGGATCAACAGTTTTCTGGCGCTTGCCCCGCTGGCGATCAGACTCTTTGTGGCTGCGGCAGGGTTACAGCCGAAAAGGAAGAACGCCCGCCGATGAACATAATGGGGGCGCCCTTCGCGAAGGTTCAAAGGCGGGTCGCCTTGGCCAGCCCGTCCAGTCCCCTTACCTGCCAACTAGGTCAAAAATGATCGACGGTCATTTTCGAGGCGGATTGACAAAAACAAACCCCATTGTTAATATTTTTTCATCTCTAAACTGGAAGCATAGGAGTTGGAGCCCATGGAAAGAGACACGGCCCGCGTAGAGATCAAAACCCCTCCACCTGGCCCAAATGCCCGCAAATGGGGGGAATTCCATCGCCGGTACGCCGCCCGGTCTACCTACCATGAAGCCTTCATCTGGGACCGCTCCCAGCCAGCCATAGGGCCTTTCTGCACGGACGTGGATGGAAACGTAATCTTGGATTTCGTCTCTCACGTCGGAAGCTCAGCCCTGGGCTATAATCACCCTGCGCTGCTCAGCATGGCCTCCAAGTTGCAAATCATCGACCCTGATCGGTATGCGGGATGTGACTTTATCGGGGCCTGGGGCGAAGACCCGGAGAAATCCGAGATTCCCACGCCTTCCCACCTCCATTACAAGCTCATGGAAATCACCTCCCGGTTCGGGTTTGGCTCTGCCTTCTTCACTAACTCCGGAGCCGAGGCAGTGGAGAACGCCATAAAAATCTGCTATGACCATAAAAAAAATTATGGTTATGGCCTATGCTTTTATGGGGCCTTCCATGGCCGTACTCTGGGCGCCCTTTCTCTCAACCGTAGCAAAAAGATCCAGCGCGACTGGTTCCCCCAGATTCCTAACATTGCGGATTTCCCTTACTGTACCTGTAGGGACCATCCCTGTAACTGTGGCTGGATGGTTTGCTGTACGGGAAAGGAAGGGATGCGCAGCCGCTTGGATCATTATTTAGACCCAGACATTGGCCTGGTGGACCCGGAAGAAGTAGCTTTTATCATCCTCGAGCCCGTCCAGGGAGAAGGTGGCTATAACGTTCCCAGCATGGAATTCATGAAAGAGGTGGAGCGCCTGGCCAAGAGATATTCCATCCCCCTGATCTCTGACGAAATTCAGACGGGATTGGGACGAACCGGGAAATGGTGGGCCATTGAGCATTTCGGCGTTCAGCCGGACATCATCACCGTCGCCAAACCTCTTCGGGTGGGTGCTACGCTCGGGAAGACAGAGCTCTTTCCCCAGCAGGAGTATCGTATCTCCAGCACGTGGGGGGAGGGAAATGCTCTAAGCTCGGCCATCGGTTACACCATTATTGAAGTCATCCAGAAAGAAAATCTACTGGATAACGCCGCTCGCCTGGGGAATTACTTTTTAGACCAATTGAGAGTATTGCAGGAAAAATACCCCTTCATCTTGGAGGTGCGGGGAATCGGTCTTATGGATGGCCTGGAGATCGAATCCCGCGAGAGGCGAGACCGGATCGTCCGCAAGGCATTGGACCGCGGTCTTTTACTTTTGGGCTGTGGTTATAAAGTCATCCGCTTTCTTCCGCCTTTGAATGTCCGCCAGCGCGAGATTGACATGGCCCTGGAAATCCTGGAGGAAGCCTTCAGAGAATCCTGAACTCCCCCCACAAAATCCCCCCTTGCCCCTCTGAAGCTGTGAAAAATTTAAAATATTCCCCCTCACCCTACCCTCTCCCGCGAGGGGAGAGGGCAAACATTTTGAAATTAAAAAGAAATTTCCTCCCCCTTGATGGGGGAGGGGAGGGTGGGGGTGGGATTCGGGATTTTTTCACAGCTTCCCTTTGGCAAAGGGGGGTTGGGGGGATTTTTCTAGGAAATGCCGGGCATACAATGCCAACTTTCTTTTGGCGTGCACTATAGTTAGAATAGACGGCTAATTTTTTCTCTCTAAATCATCTCCTTCTCCCTTTCTGGGAAAGGTCTCCCCCATCCCCATATGAATAATTAAATATGTTCCTCATCGGTGATTTAGGGAGGTCTACATCAAGGGCATTTCTTTCCAAGGACGGTTGGATTATAATATATTTAGAAAAAAATGAAAGGAAATTAACCTCTTGGGCAAGAAAAAGATAAAGCCCATATTTTTCCTGTTTGCTTTAGCCATTTTCCTGGTAGTGATGGGCCAGACAGGGAGCTATGGTGCTGAAACTTTCTGGGAAAAAATCGATGAAGGCTTTGAGGCCAAGTTTATGCAACTCGACGGGCAGCCCTACCAGATTTCCTTCAAGCTGCGCGCATTAAGGATAGATCCGGAGAAATTCCGAGTAAGATTGATCGACAGCCGGGTTTTCGGCGTTGACAAGATGGAGATCAGGGATCTGGCCAAGAAAGCGCAGGCTTTGGCAGCGGTCAACGGGGGGTTCTTTCTCCCGGATTACAAGCCGCTTGGCCTCCTGATCGTTGACGGCCGGGAGGCCAGCCCTTTGCGGAAAGCTGATTGGGGAATTTTTCTGATTCAGGACGATCGCCCCCGGATTATCCACACGAAAGAATTCCAAAACGAAGGGACCATTTCGCAGGCACTCCAGGTAGGCCCGAGGCTCGTGGTGAATGGAAGAGCGTTGAGCATGAAAAAGCAATTGGCCAGGCGCTCGGCCCTGGGCGTTACGCTCAAGAATCAGATTATTTTGCTAAACACGGAAGATACAGATGCTTACCTTCAGGACTTGGCCAGGATTTTTCGTCTTCCTGAATCTGAGGGCGGGCTGGAATGCCGAGACGCTCTAAGCCTTGATGGAGGACCATCGGCCCAAATGTACGCAGAATTTAAGTCCTTGAGAATTGATATTCGCGGCGGATGGGCTGTTCCCAATGGGGTTGGTGTGTTCAAAAAGCAGCATTAGTTCTCCCCCTGAAACATTTCCGGTACCTGCGGTTTTTTTCCGGGAAGTCTCTAAGGGCGAAGATGTGATATAATACAAAAAGTTAGGGATCCGCAGGTTCAAGTATTTAAATATTTGACTTGATCGCTTGGACCCTGGAATGCTCAAAGCCTTTTTGCTCTTTTTACGACTATGATCTATCTTCGTAAAAAAAATTTAAAGAAAAAAAAGGGAGGGCGCTGGAATGC
>Ga0315312_1001314_pt1 | contig 19992 bp, 26 predicted proteins | sample TDP7_MG_FD_203629 | JGI IMG/M metagenome (GOLD analysis project Ga0315312, IMG submission 203629) | Freshwater sediment microbial communities from Lake Towuti, South Sulawesi, Indonesia - TDP7 | ecosystem: Environmental > Aquatic > Freshwater > Lake > Sediment | place: Indonesia: South Sulawesi... | reverse complement strand
ATATCCAATAACACCGAGATGAGGTCAACGGGAATGATCCTTTCTTCATGGGGTCCAGTGCTGATTCCTACGGGAGGTGAAATATGTTTTCCCTCATGGTTCCAACTTTTAATGAACGACCCAATATCGGTCCTTTGATCGGTCGGATTGAAGCGGTTCTAAAGCAGGAACCCTTCGAATTCGAAGTCATCCTTTTGCTGGTCCGGAAAGGGACTCTGTAACCCATGAATATGCCAAAGGGATCCATATCCCTCATTCAAAGTTTCTTTACCGAAGATAAATCCAGGAATAAGGCGAGAGCCGCATCCATGGTCCTTTTGATATTTGGCTCGGGCATCGTATTTTTCCTGTTTGTTACCATTCTGTTTGTCTCCACAGGGTTCTTTTTCGGTTTTTCGATTACTCCCTACCATTTGTACATCAGTTTCTTTTCTCATCTCGCTTTTATCATTGCATGCTGTTTCATGTTTCCATTCCGGGATAAACTAATGGTTTTTCTGCTCCTTTCCAGTTTATTCGTAGCTTCTTTCTACTCCTCCTTTGCGGTCAGTAAAAGCTTCTTTGATATTTCCTACGACGGCCAGGCCTACCACCAGGAAGCTCTCATCCAACTGGTCAGGGGCTGGAATCCTGTTTATTACCATTTGAGCGGGTCCGAGGCCAACAACATGGACCGCTGGCTGAATCATTATTCTAAGGGAGTGTGGTTCTATGAATCAGTGATATTTAAGGCCACGCAAAACGTTGAAGCCGCTAAGCTCTTTCATATGTGGCTTATGATGGCTGCCTTCTCAATCACACTCTCTTTTCTCCTGCGCTTCAAGGGTTTACCGCTCTTGTTCGCTTTCCTCATCAGTCTGTTGGCCGCTTTCAATCCCGTTTCCATTTATCAATCTCTAAGTTTTTATTTAGACGGTCAACTCATGTCGCTGATTGTGATTCTCATCGTGACCATGGGGTTGATATACAGGGGCAGGGAATCGAATCGTTTTTATTATTTTTTTCTTTTCATGACCATCTCGATCCTCGTGAATGTCAAACTCACCGCCGGAATTTATGCGACCATTTTGATCGTTGGCTACATGACCATTCTTTGGTTTACGAAAAAGATCGAAGTCTTGCATGAAGTTTTCACTGTTTTTGCGGGCGCCTTTCTTTTGGGTTTCATTATATTTGGATTCAGCCCGTATGTTACGAATAGCCTTTCCCAGGGAAATCCTTTATATCCAGCCTTGGGAACGGACCGTTCGGATTACACGGTTCCCCAGTTCCCATCGAATTTCACCGGCAGAAACCCGGCATTTCTCCTGTTCTATTCCATTTTTGCGAAATCCGACAACGTGCGGGGACCAGATAAAACTGCGGTTCTAAAGATCCCTTTCACGGTATCCAAGGATGAATTAAAGGCCTTCACGGACACAAACGCCAAACAAGGTGGATTCGGCCCCCTTTTTGGCGGGGCGATCCTGTTGGCCTTTTTTGTTTTCGCCGCAGCGTTGATAAACCTCTGCCGGTTACGGGGCAGGCCGATTCGAGGAAATGACCCTTCTGATCCGGCTGATCCGGAGACGTGGGATATCGATCGCAAAACAAATATCGGTATCGGGTTGTTCTATTCAGCCCTGGTATTATCAACTTGTTTGATCAATCCCGCCTCCTCTCTTGCCCGGTTCATCCCCCAGATGTGGCTTTTGCCGATTTTCGCCTTTTTTCTTGGCTATTTTTCAAAAAATCAGTTGATTCGGGCCGTTGGATACGCCATAATTATGACGTTATTGCTGAACAACGCCTTGGTCGCGTTGGCCTATTATAAATATAATTCCGAGATCACCGGGGTTTATCATCAGCGACTGGGCAAAATGGCCCAGGAAAGCAAAGAGAATCCTATCAAATTCTATTTTGGTCACTTCCGGACGAGTAATATCTGGAGGTTTGAACAATTAGAAATCATCTTTGAGGTTGTGCAGCGAAAGGAAGAGTGCAAAAATGGACAAAGAATTCTCCCCAACAGCATTATCTTGAAATGTACGCCGGACTGATATCAGAACTCGGATTCGTATCGGTTCAGTAAAGAAAAACAGGGATCTTTCCTGAGGGATGCCAACAAAATGGAGACGGGGGCAATCCAAAACGAAAAATTAGGGACTAAGCTGATGAAGTTCAAGAGGGCTCTCGTTTTTGCGGTCGCTTTTTGTATCCCTTCCTTTTTCGCACCCGAAAATTCATTCCCCTTAAGTTGTGTGGAGTGTCTGAAGGGACTTGAGGGGGTGGAGCTTCTGGTGGAAGAAGTGAAAGCGGAGTTGGAAAATTACAGTCTCACCGCGATTCAGATTCAAACCGATGTCGAGGCCAAGCTTCGGGAGGCAGAAATAAAGGTTTTATCAAAAGAAGAAAACGAAAAATTACAGCCCTTGCGAAAGCCATATCTTTACGTCAAGATAAACTCCCATAAGCTGCCCTGGAAAAGAGAGGTTTTTGCCTACACCATTGAAATCGCCCTGAAACAGCTTGTTGAACTTCCCGACCAACCCAAATCCGTAAGGAAACCCTTCTATGCCCCAACCTGGTATAAGAATATTGTCGGCGCGGTAACTCCTAAAGATTTACCTGAAATTCGAGACGGGGTTTACCAATTAACGGATAAATTCATCAAAGCGTATCTGACCGCAAATCCCAAACCTTAACTGGTTTTATCAGAAACATTTGCCGAAAAATCGATACGTCCAAAGGTTCCGATTAGGCCTGTCCATTGATCTTTTAAAAGCATCGATTGAAAGAAAGATATTCCCGATATCGTGCGAATCTCCGCGCTTCGCCAATACTTCTCAGACGAAAAGTATATCCAAACCTCGATTGCCAATTGAAATCTACACCTTCTGGCAAAATCTTTCAACCGAAGATTTCAGGAAGGACTCTACACTTTTTTTTGAAGCCTGTCAACAAAAATTTCCCGGCAAAGACATTAGGACATACCCCAAAGACTGAAGATTTCTATTGATAATTCATGGGGTTACAGTCTTTATCTTCCACTTAGAAAATCCATCCAGCGGATGGCCTCCGACTCCGTCACCCTTCCCAGATACACCTGGGTCGTTTTTAGATCCTGATGCCGAAGGAGCACCTTGGAGATTATCTCCAAGGGCACTCCATTTCGGCTGGCATGAGTCGCCGAGTACCTCCGAAGGTCATGAGGAGTGAGAGCCACATTTAAACTTGCTCCCAATTTCCTTATCAATGCCCTTGCCGTAGAGTAGCAAATAGGAAACATCCGGTTGTCAGGGGATAGGCTTTTCTGTTGAATATAGTCGTGCAGCCGTTTGGCAATCTGCTCCGGCATGAAGGCCACCTCCGATTCCTTCCCCGACTTGGGTCCCCTCAAGATCAGCTTCCGGTCCGAGACATCCGACACCTTGATCTTCAATAATTCTCCGATTCTCAAACCGCAGCGGGCCTGAAGCTCGACAATCAGCCTATCTCTGAGGTTCTTGGTCTTGTAGATTAACTCCTCAACTACCTCCCTATCCAAAATTCTTCGGGCCACCCGTCTGGGGGTTTTAAAGGCTTTCGAAAGAAGAGGGGCATTACATGGGTTCCTCATGTTCAAATTGCACTTCTCGATGAGGAAATTGCAGAAGGCTTTCAGTTGCGCATACCGTAGACGGCGGGTGGACTTGGAGAGTCTCTCCGTCAGGCTTTCCAGGAACTGGTAGATTTCGTCTGATCCGATGGAATCGAACGATCGGTCAGCGAACTGGGCTTCAAACCTTTGCAGAAGGGGGTGATAGCTTTCCACAGTCCTGGCTTTTAGGTTGGATCTTTGGTGATACCCGAATAGGGTGATCGCATCTTTTATATTCATGGGAATCCCTCCTTTCTTTTTCTTAGGACCCAAACCTTTGGGGTATGTCTGAAATCATTTTAGGGAAAAGATGGGAGGGTAAGAAGTTCATACAGTAATCGATGAGGGCATTCACTAAAAAGCGGTGGGGTAGGCGTGGAATAACCAGGGTCATTAAATTGGCTAAAAGGGGGGAGAGCACGAAGAAGGAAAATTAATCGGACCTGCCTGTTTTCAAAAGAGGATCAGAGGAGAGTGAGAAAGGCGGGAACTTTGATGAAGGAGGGGCAAAGAAGCCCCCTCCTCGCTAAATCTTGCACCTACTAACATTCGTCCTGACACTGGCAAGAGGGGTAACAATTACTGATAGAAAGCAGCAATAAAAAAGGCAGAGCCACCTCTGAACTTGCCTTTGTTCTTTGGAAATTTAATATCTGTCGTTTTTTGATTAGCTCATCTATTCACCTTAATATCGTCTGAGAAATTGATAATTATGGATCGAAATGAGTGGATAGCAATCGGCTTTGGTGGTGGCAAGCAATCAAGCGAAGTCTCGCTTGTGATCGAGCCGAGCGGAAGCTATTGTTAGCATATAAAAAATTATAGCTTGGCTAAGTTGCTTACCAAATTATAGGTGAACCAACCGTCGCCAGTGACAAATATCTGCGGTTTAGCGTTCGCTGCATCTCGCAAAACACCAATCCCATCGCTGAAGGATTGAAAAGACACGATTTTTGAGTATGGAATACGCAGGCTCTTAACCGAACCAGCAAAATAGATGTGCTTATTGGTTACGACAACCCAGCCTTTGTCAACGTAGACACGTTCAGTACGATTCACTGCTTGTCCTTTGAATGCCCCAATCCGATAATACATCCCTTTCATGATGCGAATGCTGACCCCACGGGACCCACCCACGTACTGCCTTCGTGTCTTGTCTTCAAGGTATTCAGCGTTAGGAAAAGTCCAAACAATTTGCTCGCCCTTTTGAAAGTTGATTGGGAGGTTGCCGTCAATGGTTACTCTTTGCGGAACGATGCCATTTAGGACATCACGTAATACAGCAGCCTTCACCACCCTTGAAAATGCACCCGCCCTGTCGAGATCGGATTGAGACAGCGAAAATCGGTCCTTCAGTTCGAGAAGGAGTTTTTCTTCGGATTCATCTAAAATGCCGTCCTCAAGACAACGGTCAACGGCAAACTCCCAACTCTGCAGCAATAATTCCCGTTTTTCGATGTCGGATATGAAAGAACGCTGCATGACCTGTTTCAATTGCTGGGGGAGCACCTCCAATGAAACCGAAGAAGATATAGCTTGCGGAATCAAAGCGACAATCTGACTCCTGCCTTCTTCGTATTTCTTCTCGCATTCGGAGTGTTTGTTACGCAGGAACCCGGCAGCCTGACCACAATATTTGCAGTCACCCATAAAGGTCTCCTCCATGAATGCTAATAGGTCGCTTCGGCAACGTTGTTCGGTTTAATTGGCCACGCGGGGAAACAACTATTGAGAAAATACTCTAAGCCTTATGAGCAGTCAAGGGGAAAATTGCCTTGGGAAATAGCCTCGGTTTTCAAGCCCAAATTGAGGATTTGAGTTTGAAATGTTGCATTCTCCGGGATAACCCTAAAAACAAGAGTACAGGAGAGCCTGTCGAAAAACCCTAAATCTGCCTATTTTGGGGTTTTCCATGAACTGTAAGCTGTTGATTTTTAAAGGTGCGAAATTTGCTACAATTGGTCAGTTGGACTTTTTCGACAGTCTCGGAAGTAATCCTCCGTCCCACTTCTCGCAAATGCAAAACAGAATACGGGCTCTCCGGATCTCCCCATTTTCAGACAATAATGCCACAAATTCATCCTTGGGTCAAATTCCGCTCTCGCGGCCTTCAGTATTAACACGGAAAAATGGTCTAAGAGCAGAAAAGAAAAAATATCGCTTTCCAATAACCCCCCAATTGTTGCAGCTAGCCAAATCCTATTTTCGGCCCCGGCCCATGGCTCGACCGCCTGGCTCCCAAAACCCACCACCGGGATGCCCCGACCGCTCCACAGAACCCACTTCCCTTCGGTCCCTATCTCTTGACCTAGCCTCTGAAAAGGCAGGATTGGCCTTCTGCACCGCACTTACGACTTGACCCAGATTGACGGCTTCATCCTTAGCAATCTTGCCCCAGCCCTGGCCGGCCTTGAATCTTTGGAGCAATTCAGCTGTCGATTTCCCTGTAGCTTGAGATAATGCCAGCAGGATACTAATTTCCCCGAAACCAAGTTTTTGAGCCCTTAAATCTCGAATAGTGGACTGGGGTACATTGAATTTATCACAGAGACTGGCAACTACTTTTTCAGCCCCACGAGGCGAAGTCGCAGCTTTGTCAATCTTTTGGGCAGCATTCCTTAAATCCTGCTCCGTATCTTTACCTAAAGCAACGGGTGAGAAGAAAACAAAAGATGCGATTAAAAAAATAAGCAACCTCCCTTTCATTTTGCTCAACCTCCTTTCCCGTTTTGAAATTATAACGCATATAGGTCTTGGTTGGCAACTCTTCCCCTGACCCAGATTAACCATCCTTGGTCCTGAGCCCCTTCGATGGGGGGCCTTATATTTTCTTAAAATTTTATATTTTCCCTCCGATATTAGAGGTGGAAAAATAGTAAGGGTAGCAAAATGGTAAAAGATGGGTATGAGGGGAATGAAATAAAGCCCCTTTTCGGGACCGTTAATTTCGAAAGGAGGAAGCATCCCAGAATTTCAGTCAATCTACCGATCGAATATCGGCAAACTGACAACTCTAAGGGTCATCCTGGGTTCATGGCAGATATCAGTGAAGGTGGGTTACTGCTTTACCTTCCGGAGAAAATAGAGGTGGGTCAAAATCTCCGAGTAAAACTTTTTGTCGGTCCCGTTCTTGAATTAAAACCCATCGTTGCAATAGTGCAGGTAGTTTGGAATGAGTTTCATCAAGGGGAAAATGACGACCATCGAACCGGAGTGAAGATTGTTAATATTTCGCCAAAAAATAGGGATAAGCTAAGAAACTTTTTAAACAATCTAAAAAATTCGGAAGGCCTCTCAGAATTGAATATCCCACCCAGGCTTCTCTTGGATCTTGGATTCTCAAAATTTGGAAACTTTTCAATCCCAGCCCCCAAGGCCTCTGACGAAAATTAGCCACCGCCCGATCCCAAGCCTCCTTCGATGGGGGCTTTTTATGAAAAAAAATACCGTCCTTTTAATAAAAAAATACATAAATTCCCCCATTTATTTCCAAGAACATTGGGAATAATTTGTAATATTGGCAACAAAGGAGGAAGAATGGAACTTAAGACCGAAAGAGAACGGCTTATTGATAAGATGTTTGATGCGGCCCTGAAAGAAAAGATTTCCCAAATGGCAAGAAAATATGACCATAATCTCGTTTTAAAATTCTGGACACAGATAGCGAAAAGCGGTGGAGTCAAGACCTACTTCAGCAAATGGGAGTGGAAGCCGGAGATGACAATTGGCGAAGCTTTAGATCACCTTGATGGTTACTGCCATTGGATTGAAGCTAGGATTCAGGAGCACCAGGAAGAGAGGGCAAAGAAAGGATAATATTTTAATTCGATCCACCTTTAACCCTCTCAAGCCAAAACTGAAAAGCCAGAGTGAAAAGCCCTGGCTTTAAACCTGTCTTGCCTGGACGAGTCGAGTAGCCGGGGGGAATTCCCCCCCAGGCCCTCACAGATCCGGACATGACAGTCTCCCGTTATCAGGCTCGTATCATCTCGCCGCCAAATTCCAAGCGGCTTGGCCTTACCCCCTGGCTCCTCCCATCACTGGTTGGCCAGACAAGTAAGGCCAGATGATCCAACCCCTTCGCTCCATCTCCAATACAGAGACTTCTACACTACTACGAGTTAGTCCGTCCCCCGTGCCCTGCATCGGTAATCTCACTCTCATGGGGTCATCCCACTTGAGTTTCTCCCTTAACATCGGGACGACAGGTTCCTCCATTCCACACAAGAGCCCGATTCAGGTTCACGCCACCTGCATGCCGGACACCGCCCAGACGGTAAACAGGTTTCCTCTGGACTTTTCCTGGAGTAGTGAAAGCCCCCCAGCAGTTTCGACGTCATCCTTTTGTTTTCGACACCTCATCAATGGTTCGCTTGCGCTCGTCTTCCTGAACCTCACCTGACACGATCTTATGTCATGCCTTTTCCTTAACGCTCACCACAATGGCTCTTGACCAATGCAGCTTATGGTGGTTCGAAGCCTACTCCTGCAAGCCGACTTCGAGGGGCCTGCCCTCATCTCCTGTGCAGCCTCATGGCGCACCTTCACCTACTACTCTTCACGTTTCTATGGAGAAAATAATTGAAGATTACGGGATGTAACAAAGAATGTAACCCAAGCATTGGCAAAGCCTTGGGTTAACTGCAACGTTAAATTCGTACATAATATCAGGATTTCTCTTTAAGAACTCTTAACACTTCTTGCTGCTTAGAGGAACTGAGCTCTTCAAATAGCTTTTCCAGGACCTCCTCGTCGCATAGCTCCTGCCGAAGTGAATGGAAACTCTCCGAGGCCGGGAACCCCGATTCCTCAAATACTCCCATTACTTTGTACCAATGAAGCCGTTCTTCCGCTCCAACTGAATCTTTGGTGTTTAGGAGGCGCGTTGCCTCATTCTCAATCATGGTTTGATATGTCCGAACAGTATTTCTACAATTGGTCGCGGTGTCTTCATCATTGGTTTCGCTTGAAAGATCGGACAGAAGCGCCAGACCGTCAACAAGTGCTTTCAGACCGATGGGCTCTCTTTGAAATCGCTCGAATTTGGCCAGGTACGCACGGGCTTTTGCGAGATTGGGATCATCCATGGCGTTGCCGACGGATCTAACGGGCAAGATCAGCCGACGCTACAAGCCGTCGGCTGGATAGCCTCGTTAGGTAAATGAATATTTCGACAAATCGCATGTCCCATGTCAGTGTTTGCCCCGCTGTTCTTCTGATATGCTAATTTCTCCTGCATCGGTTAAGGTCTTGCCTATGGCCGACCTCAGCCCTTTAACAACTTTATCAAAGACAGCCTGTTCACAGGGAATTACCTGCTTAAGCGGGATCATAACCGAAGCGGAATTGTTATCCGCTTTTTGAACCGTAATTTTGATCGATTTCTGTCCCGATCTATCCTGAACAACTTTCACGCCTTTAATGACAGATGTCGCAGGATCTACAGAAAGATTGTCCATGCCAGCATACGATCCTCCCCACGTCAAATGCAGCCAGTCCTGAATTGTATCTCGTATTTTCATAAAGCCTCCCCCCATTTTTATAATAGGAGAACCACCGCTAGTATGTGGCAAATTTTTATTCTAAAAATTTTCTAATCTCTCGAAATTTGTCGCCTTTTTACGATAGTTACCAACTAATCCCCATTGACTTTAAAAAATCCTGCGCCTTCCTTTCCCCCAATTTGGCAGCGGTTTTTAGATCATTAATTGCCTGCTGGTTCTTGCCAAGATTGCCGTAGGAAATTCCACGGTTATAATAGGCCGTGGCATATTTGGGATCCAGTTGGATGGCCCTGTGGAAATCCTTGATTGCCCGATGGTGGTCCCCAAGGATGCCGTAGGAAATTCCACGGCTATTATAGACCCCCGCATCCTTGGGGTCCAGCTCAATGGCCCTGTCGAAATCCTTGATTGCCCGCTGGTGGTCCCCAAGGTCGGCGTAGGCAACTCCACGGTTATAATAGGCCGTCGCATATTTGGGATCCAGTTGGATGGCCCTGTCATAGGCCCTGATTGCCTGCCGGTACTCCCCAAGCATGGCGTATGCAGTTCCACGGGAAAAATAGACCCTCGCATCCTTGGGGTCCAGTTCGATGGCCCTATCGAAATCCCTGATCGCCCGCCGGTAGTCCTTAAGGTGTTTGTAGGTAAGGCCACGGGCAAAATAGGGCAATGCATCTCTAGGGTTCAGTTCGATAGCCCTGTCAAGATCCCTGATTGCCTGGCGGTCATCCCCAAGCATGCTGTAAGCAATTCCACGGAAATAATAGGCCATTGCATCTTTAGGGTCCAGCTCGATAGCCCTGGTATATGCCTCAATCGCTTCTTGGCGCTTACCAGCTTCTTCCAAAGTATATCCCTTCTCAAGCCAGTCGGTGGCACTTAACCTATTTACCGCTTCATTGTATTGGCTAAGATTCGGTTTTTCTGCTTTCGCTATTTCCAGTTCCTTTTTTAGTTTTTCAACTTCCCTTAGCGCCTCATCTGCTTTCTTTCTTGTCTCCTCCAGCTCTTTTGTTTTTTGGCGGTCTTGACGTAATTTATCTATGGAATTGGCCACATCTTTTGGGTCTGCCGTTATTTTTGCCTTCAGAAAGTATGTTTTACCATCCCACTTTTCATCTATGATTTCGGCCCTGACGATACCAGCGGTGAGAGTAACAATCTGGTCTTTGGTCAGTTGAAAATTTTTAACCTCAGTTTCGGCTTCGAGGTAAGTTCCCAATTTCTCTAAAAGCAGTCTCTTGACTTGCTCAAAGGCGATTGCCCTACTCGAAAGCTTACTGTCTGCTTCACTTGCCTGATAGGTGTATTCCTCTACAAAGACCTTTGTTTCCCCAAAAGCCAAATTTGGCATGATAAAAAAGAATACCAAGGCGACCGAAGGGACAGCCCCGTGACGACATTTAGTCAGGGTCGCCATTTTCATGCTTCCTCGCAAAAAACTCCAGCACCTAATTTGAAGAAAGTTCGAATATACCATTTTATCAATTATTGATTGAAATCTACAGCTTTTAGAAAAACCTGTCAGATCTCACTTTCAGGAAGAACTCGCTACCGGGGTAGCCATCGTTTGCCAAATCAAATCATGACATTTATGGCCAAAAGCTACTTCCTTAAACGCCCCTTTACCTTAGCCTTCTTACCCTTGCGTTTGGCAGGCCTGGCTTTCTCTTTCCCCGCAGCCATCTCAGCTAGCATTTTTTTGACGTCACGCTTGCCCAGTTTCCGCAAAGCCACGAGGGCGGCCTTTTTATCCGCTTTAGGCCTGAATTTCCCCCTCTCCCAAAATGCGACAGTGCTGAGGGTCACCCCTGTGAGTATGCCAAGCTCCCTTTGGGATATGCCTTTTTTCTTGCGCAGATTGCGAATTCGTTCTGGGGTGAGGCGGGAGGCCTTGACTTCTTCCGGGGTAGCCTCCAATTTTAGCTTTTTCCCTTCCTCTTTGCGCATCTCCTCCTTTGCCATTCGAGCCAGGGGGGCGAAGCTCTTGGAGAGACCCGAAAGCTTGATTCTTATGGTCCGCACTTCTCGCTTGAGAGGCATAAAGACTGAGCGGACTTCTCTTTTGGCCAGCCGCAGGATTTCAGATCTAAGAGTGCTCCCGATTTTTCCCATATGTTTTCTCCTTGAGCTTAAAGGAATTAAGAACTACCTATTTCCCCTGAGAAATTAGGGCTTAATCCTCTTTTACGATAACTTCTACTGCTAATTTGCTGCCCTGTCAATGTCAATTTTTGAATGGATTGGATCGCCCTTCAATGATAAAAGAGTTCGGGCCTCAATAGCTCCCGCTTATTCTGCCCGCACCCAATTAAAATGATTAACTGCGTGAAGGAAGGCCTCCCTTGGATAACAGGGAACTCCGGCTAACTGCGGGGAGCGAAAACATTATATACTCGCTTCCGGTGACTCCAGCTCGCATATAAAGTTTTCGACCTTCGGTGCCTTCTTCGATAGCTGCACGAAGAAAAAATAACACATCAGGATAAGGGTCAGCCTGACACAGGGGCTGGCTGGAGTTGGAAGGCGTCAAGAGACGCCTTTTTCCCACGATCGGGAGGTGCATGGTATGGCAGAGTTCCAGGAAAAGGACGGGAAGCTCTTCATAGATGGAAAGGAAGTGCTCAGGGGATGGGAATCGCTTCAGGGGTGGTATTGGTTTGCCACTGAAAAGGTGCAGGAGCAGACAAGCCTAATCGATGGGAAGTGGGTAAAGGATACAATCTGGTACGGATTCGTCCAGGGTTTTGAAGAAGAATGGGGAGACTTCAGGCAGGCGGAGCTGGAAAGCCTGAAGCCTCAGGTCTGGGAGTTACCCAGGAAGGCTCTGCCGTGGTCTGGGAGGAGGTGAAACCATGAAAGTTTATTGCAACAGGTTCCTGTGCCGCCATTTCAGGGACGGAAAATGCGGCAGAAAGGCAGTCCACATATCCGATACCTGCATGGACTGGAAGGAGGCGAGAAAATGAGCGAGCTGGATGTAATGGAGCTGTGCTGGCTGTTCTGCAAGAGGGCCAGGGAGCATGGGATGGACGATGACCGGATACGATGGGTCCTGGACCAGGCGTTGGAGAGGTTTGACAGCTTTGAATTCCTCACGAGGGTGAGCGTTAATCAAATCGGAAAGGAGGAGGAAGTATGAACTGGGAGAAAGAGATTGGGTTTGAGGATGGGGAGAAGAGGAAAGTGGTGACTACAGTGGGGGAGATTCAGGACCTGTTAATCAGTAGCCTCACGAGGGACGAGATGGAGGAATTTGGGGGAGAGCTGACAAAGTGGGCGGAGCTTAGCTCCCCCTTAAAATTCTTGGAGGAATGGGGATGAACTGGAAGAAAATCCAGCAGGCCTGGGAAGCCGGGGATAAACAGATAGCGGTGAGGTTGCTTGAGTCAATGATTTATGAGATGAGGCTTAATCAGCTTCCCTTCAGGAATTTTGCAGAGAGAAAGCTCCGCGTTCCACCTAGCCTCCTTTATTTTTTATACGATTGTGTCTCGGCGTTGAAGCTAAAATAAGAATCCCTTCCTGTAATGATACAGTCCGCTAATCAATTCTCACAGACTTGAAGTAATCCTGGATTTTTTTAAAGACGTTTTTGTCCTGCGGGGTGGGATTAGGGTTTCCGCTGGGATGGTTGTGAACAAGGATGAGGGAATTGCATGAGCAGAGCAGGGCGGATTTACCGTTCCTCATTTCGCGCAGGGCGTTTTATATTCTCCGCTTTTTGAAGAAATTGGCCATGCCAAGCCTGGAAGGATGAAGATTTTTCATACGTTTGCCACAGGGCTTCACCCACCTCACATTGGATAAATTTATATTGTTCGTTCTTCCTTAACCCTTGTCTCGATATTCCTATAAGTTGAGCGTTCAATAACGTGTAAAATTACTTTGCAGTCACCCGCTGTGGATTCCATCTCTACAAGTGATCCCAAAATGTTTCCATCCGAAGGGCTGTGTATAAAACCGCCATCATTGACCAACAGGAATCCTTTCTTGAATCCATATGGGGCTGTTTTCTTCTCGTCGACAAATACCATTCCTTCCTTATGAGTATGTCCGGAAACCATTGCATCCGGCAGGACAGGTGCGCCTGAAGATTGACCAAGGGGACCAAAATGCTTAATGTATGCTAAAGATGCGTTTTGAAGATGCGCATCCAAGGCCCTATTTCTGAATAGGCCCATCGTTCCGTATTTCATTATCTCTTGGATAAAAGATTGGGCCGAACCGCAACACTTATACAAAGTACCGAAGAAATTTATAGTTTGACCTTGATATGAAATGGCACGGGTTAAGGATTGATATTGTGCACACAATGTAAAAAATTTATCCAATGGGATTCCGCCAGATTTGTTTATATCTACAATTTTCTTTCCCATCGTTTGGGAAGGGTCAAAATAGTGCCCATGGGTCAAAAGAATGTATTTTGGGCCGATTTTCTCCCATCTATGGGGGTACTGGATCTCGAAGTTTTTGCGCCATTCTTTCGGCGCAATATTTCCGCCCTCCCAGCAACGAGGCGGCCAGTACATTATCTTTTCTTCCGTTTTCTTCGAGAAACGACGGGCCATGCCGTAGAGCCGGGCAGGGACATCGAAAGTATCGTAGTCATGGTTTCCCGGAATGTATATCCATCGTAAATCCCCGATTCCTTGGTCATAACATTCTTTCAGAAACTGTCTAAAACCGATGATCTTCTTTCCATGAATCGACCGTCCATCAATAGCATCACCTAATCTTGCAAGGTTGAGATCGAAAATGTCCCCGAGAAGAATTATCCTCTCTATGGGAAAAAGGCTCTTGATCGCCTTTATTAACATAAGACGGACTTCTGGGTCATTGATACTTGATTCCGGGACACCGAAATGAAGATCAGATATGACTATTACTCGCATATGTCCCTCCATTTTTGGAAATTTCCATCAGTGCATAAAGTTCTGGTTCCTTTCGTTTACATCCGTACCTTGCCAACTGCGCTAGGAAGATACCCAATGCAGCCGAAGTCCCCAGCCAAACAATAAGATCCCAACCGAGGAATTTCTCCGGGAATAGACCCGCAAGGGAAAGACCGACTGGAAGCAGCACTATGAGGGCAGGAACCAGACGTGCATTAACGGCATATTTATCCAGGGAGGGAATTTGAAAAGACTTGTCGCTCATCGCTCATCAACCTCTTTATGGAAAGGTAACCCTGTGCTTCCCGGCCAGCCGCGATTGCGGGATTACCGCCATGATGCCAATTCCTTCGAATGTTACTCATTGGGGGTTATTCTTACAGTCCTTTGGGTTTACTGTGCTCCATCCCTCTCTGGACGATTTATCTTTTCTGTGGCATAAGACAGTAAAGTCGTGGTCCTTGCACTCTTTGCGGCAGTCTTTGGTTTTTTCAGAGCAATAGGTGGTAGCTCCATACTTCTTAAGAATATCCAGAGTCTCGATATTGGGATGTCCGTGGGGGTTTTCCCCTACGGGTATGTATGCTATGCTGGGTTTAAGCTGCTTGACCAAATCCTCATCAAGCCCGGTCTTGCTGCCGTGATGAGGAACTTTTAAAAATTGGTATGATTTCCCGGGTGTAACCTCTTTTATCACACCGGTTCCGGCATCACCAGTGAAAAGGGCGTAAAAGCTTCCTTTATAGATTAACTCTACTATGATACTAGCATCATTGCCCAAAGAAGTGGGCGGGGCTTGTTCACCCTTTTCAACAAGGTATTGTTGTAAAAAATTTTTCCCTAATTTTGTGATATCTTCTACTATTTTTTCAGCCCATGCAGCCTCAAGTCTTTCTTTTGTTGGATTCAAAACTACCAATTTTACGTCACCGCATTTCCATGATTGGCCAGACAAAGCAGATTCCACAGGAATTTTTTTCTTTTTCGCAGCTTCCAGCAAGCGGTTAGTCGACTCGAGGTTTTTCTCTATTTTTTGAAGGGGGGCCACTTTTGTAAAAGACTTTAAAACCGTCCTCAATTGCAGCCATCTCTGGAAATTCCCTGGAGTATTCAATATAAGAGTATCCACTTTAATTTTTTCATTTTCAATCAGAGGTATCAAACCGCCTATATGGTCATCATCCAAATGGGTTCCTATGACCAAATTAAGATGGCCGCCTGCATATTCTTTTACATGGTCAATTATCATATCTGCCCTTTCACCATTACCGCCATCGATGAGGACATGAGCCTCGGTGTTTTTTGAAGTATCAAGTGTCAAAAGAAAAGAATCGCCTTCTCCGACGGAAATCATCTCGATGTAGAAACCCATATCATCCCCTTTTAAAGAAAAAATAAGTCTTTCGCAACGTTAAGTCAATATCTCTTTGGTTAAAAAAATCTGAAGATTTCCCCAATTTCTCAGAAAAGGGTGGGGTTCGTCCTCTTCCCATGGGATTTTTACCCGCCTCCGAGGCTTTTTCCAGAATCCCTATGCTGACGCTCCCATCCTCCCGCATCCCTGACGACGGCTGGCTTTATTCCTGGAGCCAGGGATTTTTTATTGGGAAGGAGTGCAGCTTGCGGAATGTGCGGTTGATAAATCTCCCGCTGGTCCTCCCCTTTCAGATTGCTGTCAGGCTCGGCTTCCTGGCGGTGTTTCCCAAGTTTTTTAAATGATGCAAGCAAAATGTAAATATGAGAATGCCCGGTTTGTCATCGGAGGACTGCTTCGGCCTGAGGAAGCACCCATAGATGTTGGTGAGAGAATGAAAGAAAAACTTCACCCCGTTTATTCTCCCTACGTAATGGGGTATGAATGTGAGCGTTGTCATAGGCCCATCAAAGTATTACGGGCTAACAAGCAAAAGACTCTGCTAAATTGCCCTTATTGCAGATTTCGGGGCAAAATGAACAAGAGAGTTAAGATTCAGAGATTCTTTCACCCACAGCCTCTAACGGAAGTATTTAAGGTTATATCGGGTTTTAGAGGGAAAGGAATAATCAATGAGGTAATCATGGATTGGGCAATCGCAAATGTGCAAAATTGTAAAAATGTAAGGTACCTCAAGAGGGTCAGAAGAGCTAATAGCGTCAGAGAAATAGTACCGGTTTATTGTCATGAGGTTCCGGAAAATGAAAAGTGCGATTGGTGCAGAGGTCTTATTCAGAATATACCGCTCTCGAAAGATGCCTTTGGGCATACGCCACGCGAAAGGCAGGCATTTGGGGACAACGTTTGAGTGAATCTACACGGATGACCCTTCAGAAAGGCTCCTCGCCTGAAGAAGGTTCCCCCCGAATGTCTCATGGGGCATTTATTCTTCGCAACCTGACCATATTCTCAATGACCTCGAGAAGCCCGAAAGTCCCTTATCAGCAACCCCTTGTCTTTTTGTTTTTTCTGATAGAATATTGGAGAGTTTTGGAATTTTTATGGTAGGGGGTCGAAACCTAAGGGATTGAGGGGTTTGAAGGAAATGTATGAGGGGATAGGGGAGGGACTGGCTCTAAATTAGGTGATATTCAAAACAATGGGGTTATCTCCTTTTTTGGATCATGGATTCAATTGAAATAAAGTGCTCATCCAGCCGCTTCAGGGCTTGTTCAATCGTCATTTTTGGTTTCCAGTCGCATTTTTTGAACCATTCATCTTTGGCCAATTCGGCCCAGATCTGAAAGACGAGCTTCGGATCGTATAGTCTGGCCAATTGTGAAAACTTTTCCTTCCAGGCTGCACGAAACATCTTGGCGATTAACTGCTCTCGTTTATCATCTTTTTCCACGGTGTTTGCCTTTCAATATTTTTCTCCGACCAAGCATGCTTTTAAAGAAGGTTTGGGACTGCAACGACAAACGCACTACGCCCCGATGGGATCTTTCGATGTTAATCATCGGGTCTTAAGCTGAAACGGAGGGGCCTTTTTCAAATTAATGATTTCTGGTCCAAAATGAAATGGGGTGAATTAGCCATTTTGGGCGAGGGAATAATGTATTTTTTAAAGGAGGGTTCCGAGTAACCTATTAAGGGCATGGAGATCTTTTCCTATGGGATTCGGAATTTTCCAGGAAATTTTTGAGCTTTTGCATATGCTTCTGGCAGGGCCTCACGCCCCTCTTCTCCCAGTTTATGACCGTCTCCTCCATGACCCCAAGATGGACTGTTTTGAGATTTTTGTCGTAGTGGGGTCGAAATCCAGGCGGTTAAGGAGCTTGGAGGGGAGATAGGCAGGTGGAGGCCTGGCATGAAGGCCTGTGAGAAGGGCGATTCTCATCATTCCAGGCGTGGTGACTTTTTCCTGAAGTCTTGTTTTTGGCATTTTCTTTCAGAGTACAATAGTTCAAGTGGAAGTCATCAATTTTGGCGAGAAAATAGGGGCGTCTTGGGGAGGCAATTTCCCGCTTGACTGCCCATGGGGATAAGAGTATTTTTTTTAACAGTTCTTCTCCTACATGGCCCAGTAAACCCAATATTCAAATCTCTAACCTTCTGGAGGAAGCATGAGAAGGAATTTCCATAAGGTGCCGATGTGAAGGCTCCAGAGGAATATTTTGCCCCTTTGGAGCCTTTTTTATTTTCATCATTCATAAAAAGGGAAAGGGGGGTGATGAGATGAAGAAGATGGTCTTTTTAGCTTGGTTAATTGTGCTTCTTCCTCCCATGGTATTTGCCCAAGAAAAGGTTGAAGCACCAGTTTGGAATGTAGGAGACAAATGGGTCTTTACTGGTGAGGGTTCCATTGAAGTCATTAATGCTGATCAAAATAGTTATGCTTTAAAATTTTCGGATGGGATATGTATAGTTGAAAGACAAGGGTATAACACCATAATATTCGAAAAACCGACTTTGCGCAGGATTCATTTTACAGATGGAGGAAAACGCAGGAAATATGTGATGGGATTATCAAAAATTTTCGATTTTCCTCTTAGTATTGGGAAAGAGTGGAAGTCCGCGTATTCAACATCAGTCGGGATCGGACACGTAACCTATAGCGATTATTCTGAGATTTTCAAAGTCTTAGGCTGGGATGATTTAGAGGTTCGCGCGGGGAAATTTAAAGTCCTAAGGCTGGAATACAAGCTAGTATTAACCGGCCAATCACCTCTACTTGGGGCGATTCTTGGGCAAGAATTCAAAAATCAATATTGGTATTCACCGGCTGTTAAATATTTTGTTAAATGTGAATACGATAAATCCTGGATGAGGGAAAATAAGGAATTTTTCAATTGGGAATTAATTTCCTTTAAAGTGAAAAAATAGGATCGTTTGCTTGCTTTCAACTCCTGTGCCTGCCATAAAAAAGCTAGGGTTTATAACCCTGGCTTTTCTTTTTTGGCTTGATAGATATTGTGATATATGCATTCATGCTGAAAGTGCGGTTTCCTGCTTAATATCCTCTATTTCCAGACCATCGAAAATGTTTCGATATAATTTTCATCTATTGAATTGCGATGCGTGATTTCTACCCGTAATCCTCAATTGCTAAAGCATTCCTCGAATGAACAGTAGTAGGTGCAATTTTTGCGGAGGGTGCTGTGATTGCCCCTCCGTCCTCATTTTTGGCCTTCGATTCTTCTCACCTTTTTTTTCGGTTTGTTGATATTCCCCGCTTGCCCCAAATGATCCGACCTCATCACGCTAACCCTGAAAAAATGACTTTTACCCTTTGAAATCTGAAACGGTATCCTCATCCCTTCCGGCCCTAAAATAATCACAGATACCCCAAAGATTTTGGCTCATAAAGGAGGAAGCTATGAAAATTGAAGAGGCGATCACGTTATTCGGCTATCATCAACGTTCCAACCAGAAAACCAGGACCATCCAAAGCTACCGGCCACTTCTGCGGAAAATTCAAGGCCAATTTGCCGGACGATCCTTTGACTCCATCGGACCCGATGAGATTTATCGTTTCCTCGAAGCCATTACCGAAAAGCAGGCCAAGTCCACTCGCCGTTTGCGCTTTGCTCAATTTAAAGCCTTCTACAACCTCCTGATTGAGAAGGCTGACCTGAATATGCGGAATCCCTGTGATGCCCCGATTCTGGCAAAGGCCTTTAAGGCACCCCGACAGGTGGCCCGGAGAATCCTCGATAGGGAAACGGTAGAAGAGCTGATTTACAACGCCGAGAACCTGAGAGACAGGCTGATCCTGGAGCTTCAGGCCCGCTGCGGGCTGAGAATTGGAGAATCCCTGAAGATCACGGTCAAGGATGTCTCCGACCGCAAGCTGATCCTTCAGGAACCAAAATCAGGGAAAGAATCGGAGGTGGCTTTCATGCCGGAACAGATTGCTAAAAGGCTCCATGACTACATCCAGCAGGAAAACCTATCCTCCGAGGACCGTCTCTTCCCAATCTGCTATTCGACGGCAAGGGCGGCCATCAGGAGGATCGGGAAACGATTGAATGTCTCCCTTACGCCCCATGATCTCCGGCGTTATTCAGCCACCCATGCGAGCCGGAATGGAATTCCCCTGGAAATTGTCTCAAAAGTGATCCTGAGGCACCAGGATTTGAAAACCACTCAGGCCTATCTGGGGAAGATCAGTGATATGGAGGCGATCCGCTGGATGGATATTCTTCATGCAAGGTGAAGAGAGGTAACATCCTGAATTGCCAATAGAAATCTTCGGTCTTTGGGGTATCTACCTGCCGTATTCTGGACCCTTCCCGCCATTTTCAGTGGATTTTTGATGCCCTTCCATGCTATGTTCCTTCCTGAAGTCCTGTTTTTGGCATTTTCCTTCAGAATTCAATAGTTCAAATGGAAATCATTAATTTGGCCGGAAAATGGGGGTATTGTGGGGAGGCAATTTTTCCCTTGACTGCCTGGGGACAAAAGAGTATTTTTTAACTGGCTATTATTCACTGGTTATTATTCCTCCCTTAGCCAACTAAACGCATCAACCTAACCCCCTAGCCTTCTGGAGTGCCG
>Ga0315312_1001313_pt1 | contig 20000 bp, 22 predicted proteins | sample TDP7_MG_FD_203629 | JGI IMG/M metagenome (GOLD analysis project Ga0315312, IMG submission 203629) | Freshwater sediment microbial communities from Lake Towuti, South Sulawesi, Indonesia - TDP7 | ecosystem: Environmental > Aquatic > Freshwater > Lake > Sediment | place: Indonesia: South Sulawesi... | reverse complement strand
ACCTGGAACTTCCCATGGAGATCGACAAAGACCCCCGGGCAGTATACTTTGACCAGATCAAATACGGACAGTTCCTGCGCATGGGTCTTTTGTGTTACGTGCTCCGAGTAGCAGTGGGTTAACGCTCCGCATGAGCAGCCGACGCCAGCTTAGACTGCTCCGTCTGATTTCTAGATAAGGTACCTTTATGCTAATTTAAGGAGGGGCCGAACCGCAATGAGGTCCGAATCAACGGCGTGGCGAACATCCTGGTTGGCACCATGACGCACAAAAACACAACCAATTGAATTGATGATTCTAAGTAGTTCCTCTCTTTTCAAATTGCTACTTCCAATATCTGAAAAGGTTCTGCATCGGGCACTAAACCTTTCCTAATATCATCATAGATTTCTATTAAATTGTCTCTCAATTCCTCCAAAGTCTTTCCTTGGCTTTCATAGTCGGGATATTCCTGGATATGTCCTACAAACCATCCTTTTTCCTCTTTATATACAATATTTTTTTTCATAAATTTCTCCCTTCCATATTCTTGATTGCTTATGTCTAACGTCCGCGATCAGCGGGGCGTTTTTCGCATCCGCTGAATCGCGTTGTTAGCACATAGCATTCTCAATTTCGCTTTTGAATTTGCTGAATACCGACTCCGCATGCCCTACTAACGGCTCCATCCGCTCGGGGACCAAATTGAGAGCATAACCATGGCTGAAAAAGTGGCGGAAGGCGAGATAAGGCTTCAAATCGTCAAGCAGCCGGTTAGATAGGATCTCCTTTTCGGCTGCCACGATCAGAAGGTCTCTGTGCCACGACTCCCCCTCCGGAATAGGAATTGATTTTGCCCGGAAGACCTGTTTGAGAACGTTTTCGATCCCGTTATAGAAGTTGTTAAGCATTGCCGCTACACCAGCAATCTCGAGCCTGGAAAGCTTTGATAGCGGAAGCTCAGGCAGGGCGGAGAGTGCGCTTTCCATGGCCTCATACTCGGCCTCAATACGCAGACGATAGTCAGGCATAGAGAGGTATGCCCTCCCGCTTGACGAGTTCGACGAAACGGCTTCGTGTGGACAAGTCAACGACATCCACCGGTTTCGACAAAGCGCATAGAAGCTCGCCGTAGAAGGCGAAAAAGCGCTTTTCCTCAATACCTTCCACCCCAATGTCGATATCGCGGCTTTCCCTGTCAGGGGACAGACTGGACCCAAATAGAACCACGCGCTTCACGCCATACTTGGCGGCCATTTCCGCAATTATTCGTCTGTCCTTATCACCAATCATAAATTCATTATATCATTTCTTGGTAGTATTAGTCTTTGTTCTTGGTGCTAACGATTTAGTTCAGCCGCCCGAGCCGGGTCGCCTGGAATGAATGCTTAGGCGCTTTTTTGATACTTCGAAGTGTAGAAATCTATCACCCGTCGGATCATTTTCTGGTACGACGTCCGATTTTTCTCCGCTTCCTTTTTGAAAAAATCAACACTCGCTTTGCTCAAAGAAATCGTGACCTTAACTTTGTCTTCTTTTAAAACCAACTGATCCGGCGAGGGCAGAAAATCCTTAACAATTTTCAGTTTACCCATTGGTTCATCGGCGTATTTTATTCTGCTCTTCATAAATCTCCCTCCCTTTTCTCCAATATCCCGCCCCGAAAATACGGATTACATTCCCCCGAAACGTGAATCGAACGGTCATTATGCCGTCATTGACGCGGCCGATACAATAAAATCTATCTTCCTCACCGCTATGGGTTAGATCTTCTACAATTACACGGCAAGGATCAAGAAAAGCACGTTGGGCTAAGGAAAAAGAGACATTATGTTTGGCCTGGTTCTCTCTGTCTTTATCCTCATCCCATTCAAAGCGGGCTTTCTTCATGAAAATAATATACTATGCAGATGTCAAAAAAGCAATATAAATATATGGCTTTTTGTATGAATTTCATGCTGGATACCTTCGCGCCTAACGAGCCTGTAGAAAAAGCCCGATTTTGGCTATTTTCCGAATCGCAAGTATTTGATTTTATTGATAGCGAATTTATGGAAAATGCCTTTTCCTACAGACTCAACGACTGAGATCAGTGGCAGCTATTAGCGGTCCGCTGGAGTGAGTTGTTAGAAATGATCAAATCTCATTTTTTCGTATGGATTTGAAGCGACTCATAATCCCTCAACTATCAGACCGTGAGATAACCCTTTTGAAGACAGAAGCTTTCTGCAGTATTTTTCCTGGCCTGCCAACACATAAAAGGCAATCCCACTAAGTTCTGTCCGCGATGTAAGACCAGTCCGTTGGTATAGCTCAAGAGAAATCGCATAATCAATACCGTCTTCAGAAAGAATTCTCTCTACAGCTTCCGCCTCTCTAATCGATGAAGCAATGAATATTCTTGATATGTTCTTGCCAGAGAATTCCTCTATTTCAATTCGTCCCATATCTCTAACGATTTGCATAACCTACGCGGGCAACGAACAATGCCCAAAACCTGACGCGCCTAATCCGCGTCAGGTTGATGCGGTTGTTATGTGCTTTTGTCTCTTTTATCACCGCCTATTTTCTTTTCTTTTGTATTCGCAAGTTCGATTAGTGCTCTAATTGCTCTTAGATAAATTAGGGGGAATACAACAATAAGCACAAAAAGGAGGACATGAAAAGGAAAATAATCTAAGGGTATGTTATGCTTTTTCATTAGAAATATCATCACAAAGACCAGGATACCAAAGAGGACCGTCGAAATTTGCATAAACCTGTATCTCTTTTTTGTTCCAACAGCCTTATTCGCCCAACCTATTGGATTATTAAAAATGCTATTCATGTGATTGATGTGTAGTTTCTGTATTGGTATTCCTCACACATAACGGGCTCGCGGCTGAGCTGCGGCCGAAGGCCGTCTGCTCCAGTCCCGCTGGGCGGGATTCGCCCGCCGCAGGCGTTGGACAAGCTACCCTCAGACGCACCCCCGTTCCTCCCGACCGCCACTCTAAACCCCCACTTTCCGACTATTCCTCGCCATGAACTGACTAAAATCCTGTCCCTTTATTTATTACCGCCTGCGGTGGGGAGGAACGATTTAAGTCGACGGTGGCTGTAAGCCATTGGCTGGATTGACTTGTTCGATCTCCTCATTGATATCCTGGAAATCCCCGTGCCAGGCGTCAAACTCCTCGCCCATCCTCCAGCTCTGCACATCAGGTCGAGCATCGAGCCATGCCGTAATCCTCTTCAGTCTGGCAGAAGGATCGCCGGAGCGACGGCCAAGCTCCACCACCACGTCCAGCTTGTCTTCCTTCCCACCTCCGCCGCAGAAGCATCCATTTGATTCAATGGCCTCCTCGATGAAGGCATCAAGGAATTCGTCGAATCCATCTTTTCGATTTCGTATAATGAGCAGTTGCCGTCCCCACTCTGTAAATTCTCCACGATGCTTTTTCTTGCGGAGCCGCTTCTTCATCTTCATGATCTCCCAGATCGAACGACCTAAGTCAGCGGCGGCTATCAGCCGTCCGCTGGATTTTCTTGTTTACACGGCTTCTTCACCTAAGTAGGAACGGGCCGTCGAGTTGTTGAGGATCCAGAATAACCCTCCAAAATTCAGTATCTTTTAATGAAGTGTCTGCAAACCAGAGTTGATCGATAAACATTATATTTTGCCCTGGAACTCTTAAAATCATTTCAAGAAACGCATCTGGTGCCATCAACTGGAAGTCGTAGGATTCAACTATTAGCACTGTCGTAAAGAATTGACGCTTATAGGGCCCTAATTTATTGGATTTACTTGTCAGAAGGCCGCTAATATCTTTGCCGTATTTTTTAATATCGACTCCCAATCCTATATTGATTCGAGGGGGACGGTCTTGGTACTTCCAACACCACCAGCGAACCGAGATACCTCTAATTTTATCGCCTCTGCTATGGCCTTCTTTCAATTCTGATGCCTCTTTGCCAAGCCACTGAGTTAGAGCAGTTCGAAAGTTGGCTTGATCTAACTTTAGGAAATCCTCAAGAGAAATCGATAGCGATAGCCTTGCAGGTGGATTTAGTGTGATTCGATTGAGACCTTGGACTACCCGTTGAAACTGAGCATCATGACGCCTTTGATTCTCTAATCTATCTACACTTGTGTGTTCAATCGCAAATGGTGGTGCGATGGCTTCAATATCCCCTATCTGTGGTCTATCTAACCATTGTATGCCATCAATTTTAACGCCGCATTTTCTTTGCAGGCAAACCCATTCAGAAATTACGCGCTTCTCTCGATTTGGATCTGGCATATTTCATCTTTTTAATTCTGCCGTTCCCCCCGACCGCCGCGCTCAGCTCCAACTTTTCAATTATGCCACGTATTTGAGAAATTGATTTTTTATTCTTGACCGCCCGCGGTCGGAAGCGACATTCATTTTTAACCTTATTGTACTAACTGCTTAATTCTATAAGGCAAAAGGCGATCAGTCAAGGCATGGGTATATGACTGGTACACTTTCTTGAATATAATTCCCCCTATCCGCATCAACGGTGATCAGAGGAAGCAGTTTCTGGATCATAGGTCCAAACGCCATGAGGACTGGCTGGTGAAGCAGAAATTCTCGGTGGTTGTCTCTCAATACTTGGAAGAAGATGGTTCGGGGGAAACTTCTACCTCTTTAGAAAAGTCGCTTTCTCTTCTGGCGGGGGATGTATCCAGTGCTTTTAGCCGATAGAAATAGGCCTTTTGGAGTTCTGCCGAGTCGTCGAGAAAGTACAGCCCCTCGATCAACTGAGTATTGAGTTTCCGAAAGGATTGCTCTTTCTTTTCCCGTCGGTAAACATCATATCCTGCAATGTCTGGCTCGGGATTTCGGTCCCAGCGTAAGGCAATGCCATCTTTTTGCCTTGCCGCCACGAGGCCGGTAGGAGGCGATGGGGGGGTACGCTTCTCCGGAATGCCCGCTACCATGGTGGAACTCGGGCCTTCGATCAGAGTTCCCCGGAAAATGCGCACAGCCCGCACTTCATATTCATAACGCTTTCCATTCTCCAGCCCGCCATCCCAGTAGCGCATCTCGCGAACAGGTTCGGGGTTCAGGGGAAGAACCTGGAATCGTTCTCCTTCCTTACGGCGGTAGATGTTGAAGCCGGAGAAGTCTTCCATTTCCTTCCCACTAAGCAATAAGGGTGAAAACTCCCAGGTGATCTCCAGAGCCCGATCTTCACTCTGCACGCTGACCTTTGCGGGAGCAACTGGAGGATCGCTCCAGAAGATGCTCACCTGGTTCGACTCTGGGCTGGGATATTTATATGAATTGTAGGCCAGGACAATGTAGGTATATTCATGGTGAAGTTTGATGTTCCCATCCCGCCACAACACTCTTCCCCCCTCCACCTGAGCCCCCCTGGGATAGTCCACATCAATCTCCGCCATCAGCTCAAATTTAAGAGGACAATCCGGGCACGCAGATGGAGTCAATGGGCGGCCGCGCCGAAAGACTTTGAAACCTAAAAGGTCTTCGAGGCTGGAGCCGTCCGTGTTTTTCGTGGGCACACTCCACCCCAGATAAATCCCGCCTTCTCTGGGCCAGGCACGCAAGTCTGAAACAGGCGCTGGCGTTATGCTTTCCAGCGCCACGGGCGGAGCCTTCTTTCCGCAGCCCCAAAGCATAGGTTGTAGGAGCAGGAAAATTAATGAGATTGTTAGAATTTTTCGTTTCAAAGAAAGGCTTTAGGTGTAATATCTAAATTCGAAATTCGAAACAAATTCCAATGACCCAAATTCTAAATTCAAAACAAAAAGATTTTTGGAGAGTTCTCAATATTTGAATTTTGGACTTCGTTTCGGATTTCGTGCTGCGGATTTAGAGCTTATTACGATGGAAATTTTAAGCACTACTTGCATTGTCCTTCTTTCACCAGGGCGCGGATGCGCAGCCGCAAGGCATTCAAGCGGATGAAACCCTCGGCATCCTTCTGGTTGTAAACCTGGTCTTCCTCGAAAGTGGCAAAATCACAGGAATAAAGCGACTCGGCCGATTTCCTGCCCACTACGGTGCAGTTTCCCCTGAAGAGTTTCAAGCGGGCCGTGCCCGTAACCATGCGCTGAGATTCGTCGATCATCTTTTGCAAGACTTCCCGCTCAGGAGAGAACCAGTACCCGTAATAGATCATCTCAGCATAGCGGGGAATGAGGGAATCCCGCAGGTGCATGACCTCCCGATCCATGGTGATAGATTCTACAGCTCGGTGGGCAGCGTGCAGGATGGTTCCTCCAGGGGTCTCGTAAACTCCCCGAGATTTCATGCCCACATAACGGTTTTCCACCATATCCACTCGACCAATTCCATTCTCTCCCCCCAGGCGATTCAGCTCGGCCAGTAGTTCTGCGGAAGCCATCCTTTTCCCGTTCACGGACACGGGATTTCCGCTTTCGAAATCGATTTCCAGGTAGATAGGCTTGTCAGGTGCTTTCTCCGGGGAACGGGTCAGAACAAACATGTCCGCTGGCGGTTCCATCCAAGGATCTTCCAGGATGCCCCCCTCAAAGCTGATGTGCAGCAGATTGCGGTCAATGCTGTATGGTTTTTCCGCAGTAACCGGTACCGGGATGCCATGCTTTTGGGCATACTTGATCAAGTCCGTGCGGGATTTAAAATCCCAGATCTTCCAGGGTGCGATGATCTGGATGCGCGGGTTAAGCGCGAGGTAAGTTACCTCAAACCGGACCTGATCGTTCCCTTTCCCTGTGGCTCCATGGGAGACAGCGTCCGCTCTTTCTTCTCGGGCAATCTCTATCTGCCGTTTGCCGATCAGGGGGCGGGCGATGGAAGTACCCATCAGGTAGCCACCCTCATAGATGGCGTTTGCCCGGAGCATGGGGAAGACGAAATCCCTGACAAATTCTTCCCGCAGGTCCTCTACGTAAACTTTACCTGCCCCAGTCCTCAGGCCTTTCTGCCTTACTCCTTCCAGCTCTTCTCCCTGACCGAGGTCAGCCACAAAGGCCACAACTTCACAATCGTAGGTTTCGATCAGCCATCTCAAAATGACCGAGGTGTCCAGTCCCCCGGAATAGGCCAGAACGACCTTTTTTATTTTCTCTTTCATCTCTCACCCTTCTTGCCGTATCATTTATTTTTTCACCGCAGAGAGCGCAGAGAACGCTGAGGTGACCTCAAGATCAAAGTCCAAAAATCAAATTCAAAAAGAAAATAGCTGTTATTTCTCTGTCTTCTCAGCGTTCTCTGCGGTTGCCTTTTATTAGAAAAAATTCCAAAATAGCTTTCTGCCCGTGCAGCCGGTTCTCCGCCTGGTCAAAAACCACAGACTGTGGCCCTTCCAGAACCTCAGCGCTGATTTCTTCACCCGCATGGGCCGGCAGGCAATGCATGACCAGCGCTCCTTTCTTTGCCCTCTTTAGCAGGTCAGAGTTGACCTGATACCCTACGAACCGTTTCTTTCGTTCCTCTCTCTCTTTTTCCTGCCCCATGGATGCCCAGACATCCGTATACACAACATCGGCCCCTTCCACTGCTTGGGTTGGGTCCTGGGTCACGGCGATACGCTTCCCGGAGATCCGGGAAGCTTCTGCCAAAATCCGCCCATCTGGCTGATAATCTTTCGGGCAGGCCAGGGCCAGAGAGAGACCAAGGATGGAAGCAGCCTGTACCCAGGTATTGGCTACGTTGTTCCCATCCCCGATATAGGCCACTTTCAAACCCTCATAGCTACCCCGTTTTTCTACGATGGTCAGAAGATCGCAAAGAATCTGACAGGGATGAAGCAGGTCCGTCAGCCCGTTGATCACCGAAACTGTAGACCACCGCGCCCATTCTTCCATGATGGCCTGTTCATACGTCCGGATGACCAGGCCGTCGAGGTAGCGAGAAAGAACCCGAGCTGAATCGGCGATGGGTTCTCCTCTTTTCATCTGCGTCGTGCCGGGGTCGAGGTAGAGAGGGTGACCACCCAGTTGCATCATGGCCACCTCAAAGGAGACCCGTGTTCGGGTGGAAGGCTTGTCAAAGATTAACCCCAGGCACATCCCGGCCAGAGGATGATAAGGCACCCCTTTCTCCCATTTGCGCTTGAGCTCGACGCTCCTCTTCAACAATCCGTCGATTTCCACACGGGACAAATCAGTGAGGCTGAGCAGGTCGCGTTTGGGCATCTTTCTTTCAATTCCAGGTAGAAAAAACTTCATCTAAAGCCACAATTAAGCGGTCAATTTCCTTTGGTGTAACGATGAGTGGGGGAATGAATCGCAGCACGGTCTCATCCGTGCAATTGATCAGGAATCCCTTTTTCAGGCAATCCGTGACCACGTTTTTTCCCTCCCGGTCAAGTTCCAGGCCAATCATCAACCCTTTCCCGCGTACATCCTTGATGAAGGAATATTTCCTTTTTAACTCTTCCAGTCTCTTTAAAAAGTGGACTGACGAACGCTGGCAATTTTCCAAAATTCCATCTTCGATTGTGGCCCGCAGGGCGGCAACTCCGGCAGCTGCGGAGAGGGGGTTTCCCCCGAAGGTGGCGGCATGGGAGCCTGGAGTGAAGCTCTTGGCGACTTCCTCTTTAGCCAACATGGCCCCAATGGGGACACCACCCGCCAATCCTTTGGCCATGGTCATGATGTCGGGCGGGACTCCATAGTGCTCATAGGCAAAGAGTTTCCCCGTCCTACCCATGCCCACCTGTACCTCATCGTAGATGAGGACAAGCTTCTTCTGGTCGCACAGTTGCCGCAATCCATTCAGGTAGTTTTCCGAGAACAGGTTTACCCCGCCTTCGGCCTGGATGGGTTCAACCAGGATGGCGCAGGTGGCCCCTGTAATCGCTCTCTCCATAGCGGCAAGATCGTCCCGCGGCGCATACTTGAAACCGGTCATCATCGGTTCGAACCCTTTATGAAATTTCTCCTGCCCCGTGGCTGCCAGCGCTCCCAAGGTTCGGCCATGGAAGGACTTCAGGAGGGAGATGATCTCATACCTCCCGGGCCCAAAATGGTCCTGGCTGTATTTGCGCGCCAGCTTGATGGCTGCTTCGTTGGCTTCCGTTCCGCTGTTGCAGAAGAAGACCTGATCGGCGAAAGAATGCTTGACCAAAAGCTGGGCCAGTTCGATTTGGGGGCCAATGTGGTAAAGGTTGGAGACGTGCAGGAGCTTCCCAGCCTGTTCCCGTATGGCTTCCACTACCTTGGGATGGCAGTGGCCCAGGTTGCAAACCCCGATTCCCGCCACAAAATCAAGATATTCTTTCCCCTCCACATCCCAGACTCTGCACCCTTGCCCTCTGACAAGAACTACGGGAAACCTCCCATAGGTTTGGGCCAGCACTTCGCTCGAAACTTTGATCACCTCTTCGTTGGTCATCTTTTTCCCTCTAGTCTTTATTCACCGCGGAGATCGCCCAGAACGCTGAGGCCCCTCGGCGATCTCAGCGTGCTCTGCGGTGAATGAATATTTCAATAGATCTGCGTGCCAATCCCTTCGTCGGTGAAAATTTCCAGCAGGATGGCATGTTTCACCCGACCATCGATGATGTGCGTCTTCTTGACTCCCTCCCGCAAGGCTTCCAGGCAGCAGTTTACCTTCGGAATCATTCCTCCTTTGATAATCCCTTCCCGGAGAAAACGTCTGGCCACCTCGGCATCCATCGTGGAAATGAGACGCTTCTCTGCATCCAGCACTCCTTCTACGTCAGTAAGCAGGATGAACTTCTCCGCCTGAAGAGCGGCGGCAACTTTCCCAGCCACCAGATCTGCATTTATGTTATACCTTTCTCCTGCCGGACCCACCCCCACAGGAGCGATCACCGGGATCGATTTGTTGCTCTTGATGGTCTCGATCACTTCTGGGTTGATGGCCTCCACCTCCCCGACCAAACCGATGTCCAAAGGCTCCTTTTTTTGCCCGTCTTTTCCGCCGGGGCGAATCCACAGCTTTCTCGCGCGGATGAGATTTCCATCCATACCCGACAGGCCCACGGCCGAACCTCCATGGCGGTTGATCAGGGAGACAATCTCCTTGTTGATTTTCCCTACCAGGACCATTTCTACGATGTCCATGGTTTCCGCATCTGTAACCCGCATGCCTTCCACGAAATTTGATTTCTTGCCGATCTTTTCCAGCATGCTGTCGATCTGCGGCCCGCCTCCGTGGACAATGACGGGGTTCATCCCGATGTAACGCATCAGAATCACATCCCGGATGAAGGTTACCTTCAGGTCCTCATCTTCCATAGCGTGTCCCCCATACTTGATGACGATGGTCTTATTGGCGAATCGCTGGATGTAGGGCAACGCTTCCAGAAGAACGTCAGCTTTGTCGATTAATTTTTGCATCCTTCTTTCCTCAAAATTTTTGATCCATCTGGTCGCTCTAGTCTATCTCGCCTATTTGGTCTATCTGGTCTATTTAGTCATTTAATTCTCAGTTTTCACTTCTCACTTTTCACTTTCAACTTCTCACTGTCTTACAGGATATATCGGCTCAAGTCTTCATCCTTAACGATTTCAGCCAGCTTATCCTGAACATACTTGGCGTCGATTGTTACTCTTTTCTCCTCCCGGTCGGGGGCTTCGAAGGAGACCTCATCCAAAAGCTTTTCCATGATGGTGTGCAGCCGCCGGGCACCGATGTTCTCGGTACGCTCATTGACCAGCGTGGCGATCTCGGCGATCTCAGCAATGGCATCGTCGGCAAAAGAAAGGGTCATGCCTTCAGTGGCCAATAAGGCCGTATACTGTTTGATCAGGGCATTCTTAGGCTCGGTGAGAATGCGGATGAAATCCCCCTTGGTCAGCGATTCCAACTCCACCCGGATGGGGAAACGCCCCTGCAGCTCCGGAATCAGATCTGAGGGCTTGGAGACATGGAAAGCCCCGGCCGCGATGAAAAGAATGTGATCTGTTTTCACCATGCCGTAGCGCGTGGTTACGGTCGTTCCTTCTACAATCGGCAGAAGGTCCCGCTGCACACCTTCCCTGGAAACATCCGGCCCGTGGGTCGTCTCCCGGCCAGCGATCTTATCGATCTCATCCAGAAAGATAATCCCTCCCTGCTCCACCCGGTTGATAGCGAAGGTGGTCACCTTGTCCATATCGATCAGCTTCTGAGCTTCTTCCTCGACAAGCAGGTCCAACCCCTCGGGGACCTTAACTCTTCTCCGTTTACTCCTTTTCGGCAGCAGGCTGCTGAACATTTCTTTCAGGTTGATGTCCATTTCCTCCATTCCGGCGCTGGAGAAGATTTCCACGATCGGCAGGTTCCGCTGGCTTATCTCCAACTCTACGGTTCGATCATCAAGCTTTCCGGTGCGGAGCATCTGCCTGAGCTTCTCCCGGGTGGGTGAGGTTTCCCGATAATTGTCTCTGGCTCTCTCCCCGGGTTCACTCTTGATTTCAACCAATCCTTCCTCTCTCTGCTCTTTCGGCATTTCCTTACGCACCGGGGGAAGGAGGAGGTCCAGCATGCGCTCTTCGGCTATCTCTCGAGCCTTCATCTGAACTTTTTCCGTCTCTTCTGCCCGGACCATGTTTACGGCCAGCTCGGTGAGGTCACGAACCATCGACTCCACATCCCGCCCGACGTATCCCACTTCCGTGAACTTGGATGCTTCAATCTTCAGGAAGGGGGCCTGAGCCAGCTTGGATAGGCGGCGGGCAATCTCGGTTTTGCCCACGCCGGTTGGGCCGATCATGATGATGTTTTTCGGGGCGATTTCATCCTGCAGGTCCTCATCAACTCGCTGCCGCCTCCAACGGTTGCGCAAGGCAATCGCCACGGACCGTTTGGCATTCCGCTGGCCGATCACATACTTATCCAGCTCTTCTACAATTTCGCGGGGGGTCAGAGGTCTCAGCCCCTCCCCTTCTCTTCCTTCCCCGTTCATTTTTCTCTCGGAGTTCAGGTTGGCCTTAGATTCCCGTATCCAGTTCTTCCACGACCAACTGGTCGTTGGTGTAAATACAGATCTGCGAGGCAATGCGCATAGCTTCTTGAACGATGGCCTTGGCGTCCAGGTCCGAGTACTTGATCAAAGCTTTGGCCGCAGCTAAGGCGAAAGGACCTCCACTGCCGATGGCGGCCACTCCATCATCCGGCTCGATAATGTCTCCGGTTCCTGAAAGCACCAGGGTATACTCCCGATCGGCGATGAGCAGCAAGGCCTCCAGCCGGCGCAGCAGGCGGTCAGTCCTCCAGTCTTTGGCCAGTTCCACGGCGGCCCGCGATAAATTTCCGTGATATTGCTCCAATTTCGCTTCGAACCTTTCAAAGAGGGTGAAGGCGTCTGCCGTGGCCCCGGCGAAGCCGGCAATGACCTGGTCTTTATAAAGTTTGCGCACTTTTCTCGCGCCATGCTTCATCACCGTGTTTCCTATGGTCACCTGTCCATCCCCGGCCATGGCGATTTTCCCTTTATGCCTGACCGCCAAGATCGTCGTTCCCACGGCTTTTCCCGCTGTCAGATCCACTTTTTTCTTCATCGATCGCTTTCCTTCTCTGAATATCCACCGCAGAGAACGCCGAGACCGCGGAGGTTGAATTACCCGATAATCCATTTTTATCTATTTTCTCTGGGCTCTCTGCGTCCTCTGTGGTGAATAATTTTTTTTACTTGGCCCGGGGATGGGTCCGATCATAAACCTCCATTAGTTTATCCACGCTCACATGGGTGTACCGCTGGGTTGTGGACAGGCTCACATGCCCCAGAAGTTCCTGGATGCCCCTCAGGTCCGCCCCCGCATCCAGGAGGTGCGTGGCGAAGGAATGCCGCAGGGCATGGGGACTGACTTTTCTTAATAACCCAGATATCGATATGTATTTTTGCAGCATCCGGGCCACGCTCCGGGAAGTCAGTCGTCCACCTCGAGGGTTAATAAAGAGAGGGGCTCTGGCCCCCTGCCTGCCTAACTTTGAAAGCACCCGATCCCTCTGGGGCAAGTATTCTCGCAACGCCGCCAGGGCCTTCTCCCCGATAGGTACGACCCTTTCCTTTTGCCCCTTCCCATAAACTCGCAGGATGCCCAGCGAAAAGTCTACATCCCCATCGCTCAGTCCGACCAGTTCGCCAACCCGGATGCCGCAGGAGTACAGGGTTTCCAGGATGGCTCGATCCCTTGCCCCCCAGGTGGTGGACCTATCTGGGGTCTCCAGAAGGGAGAAAACCTCGTCCACCGGAAGGAATGCCGGCAGTGGCTTTTCTTGTTTCGGGGTAGCGACGATTTCTGCGGGATTCACCGGTAAGAGCCCTTCGTCTACTAAATATTTAAAGAAGCTCCTCAGGGCAGCCATCTTTCGGGCCAGAGAAGATTTCTTGTGGTCCCGGTAAAGGTTGCTCAGGTAGGCACGAATCGCCAGGTGGTCAATCTTCTCGATGGATACGCCTGCGCTTTCTTCGTCTATATGGGGCCCTGCAGATGCTAAGAAATTTCTGAACTGTTCCAGGTCGGCGGCATAGCTGCGCAGGGTATGGACCGAGGCATTCCTTTCGACCCGGAGATGCTCCAAAAACCTCTCAACCAGCGCTTTCATTCCCCCAATGCCTGGATTCCAAAAAGATTTGCGCTAACAAATCTATTCAATTTAGCCTTCTTAAAAATTGAGGTCCACGGAAAGACTTCCCCAGCGCTCTTCCATCGCTTCTGCCTCTTCTTTGATTTGACTTGACTTTTTATCATAATATAAACTATTTTAAATATCCAATAAAAATAAGGAGAAGTCATGAAGAAATACGAAGCCAGCGGCCTGCGCAACGTCGCCCTCATCGGCCACGGCAAGGCGGGAAAGACCACCTTAGCTGAAGCCATGCTTTTTGACGGAGGAGCCTCTGACCGCCTGGGCAGGGTTGACGATGGCACTTCCATCATGGATTTCGAGCCGGAAGAGATCAAGCGCAGGCTGACCATCAGTTCTTCCTTCAATCACTTGGAATGGAACAGGCATAAAATCAACCTCATCGATACCCCAGGGGACGCCAATTTTATCATCGATACGAAAAACAGCCTCCAGGCAGCTGACGGGGCGATTATCGTGGTAGATGCCGTCGCGGGGGTGGAGGTACAAACCGAAAAAGTCTGGGAATTCTGTACCCAGTTCGGGGTGCCCCGACTATTCTTCATTTCCAAGATGGAGCGCGAACGGGCCAATTTCTCGCAGTCCTTGACGGACATTCAGAAGGTTCTCACTCCCAAAGCTATTCCGCTGAACCTACCCATTGGAGCCGAGGATTCTTTCACCGGGGTAGTGGACCTTATGACCATTAAGCCTTTTCATTTTGCCACCGACCTCAGCGGTAAATTCAGCGGGGGGGAAGTTCCCGCCAATTTGAAAGAAGAGGTCAGGAATGGCAGGGAAAAACTTGTGGAAGCCATTGCGGAGGCGGATGATACGCTTTTGGAAAAGTATCTCGATGGCCAGGAACTTTCTCCCGAGGAGCTCATCCAAGGCCTGCGCAAAGGAGTCTTGAACAAAACTATCTTCCCCATTCTCTGCGGCTCCGGTCTGAAGAACATGGGTGTTCAGCTCCTGCTTGACGCGATCGTTCAGTGCCTGCCCTCCCCTATCGATCGCGGGCCTATCAAGGGCATTCATCCAGTCACCAAGGCTGAAGAAATCCGCCAGCCGGAAGAACAGGGGCCATTCTCGGCGTTTGTTTTCAAGACGGTGGCCGACCCTTACGCTGGTAAGCTCACCATCTTGCGCATCTGCTCTGGGTCCCTCCAGCCCGATTCCACCCTTTACAACGCCACCCGGGAGGTGAAGGAGCGGTTTGGCCAGATTCTGCAACTGGAAGCAAAGAATCAAAAGCCTGTGGAATTTCTCGGGCCCGGAGATATCGCCGCGGTGGCGAAATTGAAGGAAACAACCACCTGGGACACGCTTTGCGATGAAAAGAAACCCATCCTCTACCAGGGCATCTCTCTGCCCATTCCGCCGGTATCTTTCGCCGTCGAGCCGAAGGCTAAAGGGGACGAAGAAAAAATCACCACTTCTCTTGCTCGGTTGATAGAAGAGGACCCGACCATCAAGCTTCAACGCGATGAACAGACCAAGCAACTTATCCTCTTCGGCATGGGACAGGTGCATGTAGAAGCCACTGTGGAGAAGCTGAAGCGCAAATTCGGGGTGGAGGTCAACCTAAGAACCCCAAAGATTCCCTACAAAGAAACGATTAAATCCGCCAAGAGTGGGGTGATTTATCGCCATAAGAAACAAACCGGAGGCCGGGGGCAGTTTGCCGAGGTGCATTTCGAACTTTCTCCCCTGGCCCGGGGCGCCGGGTTTGAATTCCAGAATGCCCTTGTAGGCATGAACGTTCCCCGCAATTTTGTACCGGCAGTAGAGAAAGGGGTTGCCGAAGCGATGCAGTCTGGAGTTGTGGCCGGTTATCCCGTGGTGGATCTGAAAGTAAAATTCTACGACGGGAAATCGCACGAGGTGGACTCCTCCGAAATCGCCTTCAAGATCGCTGCCTTGATGGCTTTTAAGAAGGGCATGGCCGAAGCCAGCCCGGTCCTTCTGGAACCCATAATGAACATGGAGGTATTCGTGCCCGATGAATACATGGGAGATGTCATCGGCGATCTGAATAGCCGCAGAGGCCGCGTCCTGGCTGTGGAGCCCCGCTCCAAGGGGCAACTTATTAAAGTTCAGGTTCCCTTAGCTGAGATTTTGAAGTACGCTCCTGACCTTACCTCCATGACCAGCGGTCGAGGATCTTTCTCCGTGGAACTTTCCCACTACGAGGAAGTGCCGGCCCATTTAGCCGAAAAAATTGTGGCCGCAGCCAAAACAGAGCAAAAGCAGGCCTAAGTCCGTGCCAGGAGCAAATCCTTCCGTGATGGATGAGAAATTCGAACCCCTATCTTCCGAGGAACTGCAGCTCCCCGACCTGACCAACATCCGGGAGGAGGATGCCGCCCAGTTTCCTCAGGATCTAATCGTTGAAACCGGGGAAGAATATACCCCGGAAAAACGCCAAAACTTATACCAAAAGATCTTGAAAATGAGTGTCCCGGAAAAGATCCGCCTGGCCATTCTGGGGAACCGAGAGGCAAGAAATGTACTCATCCACGACCGAACCCGGATCATTCCCATGGTGGTCCTGAGGAGTCCAAAACTATCAGAGGGTGATGTTTTAAAGTTCGCCCAGCAGAAGAACATCTCTGAAGATGTCATTGTGGGTATCGCCAGGAATAAAGCTTGGCTAAAATACTACCCCATTAAATTAGCCCTCGCTTCCAACCCCAAGACCCCACTTTCCATAGCGCTTAGATTCCTGGACCATCTCCACGACAAAGACCTCCAGGCTCTGTCTCGAAGTAGGGAGATCCCTCCCGTTGTAGCTCAAACGGCCGGGCAGATATTATCCAAGCGCAAGAAGGTTCAAAAGTGAACCGTCGGGCAAAGGTCGTCTCTGTCAACATCAGTCCGGAAAAAGGGACTCGCAAAACTAACGTGGGACAATCCTGCCTGCTTCCCGAATTTGGGTTGAAGGATGATGCTCACGCTGGCAAATGGCACCGCCAGGTCAGCCTTCTGGCGATGGAATCCATCGACAAAATGATACGGCTGGGTTTAAAGGTTGGACCGGGCGATTTTGCCGAAAACATCACCACCCAGGGCCTGGATTTGCTAAGATTTCCCGTGGGAACAAAATTCAGGATCGGAAGGAATTCCCTCCTGGAAGTGACCCAGATTGGCAAGGTTTGTCACACCCGCTGCGCCATTTACTACCAGGCTGGGGATTGCGTCATGCCCAAAGAGGGGATTTTTGCCAAAGTCTTGGAGGGGGGAGAAATCAAGGTAGGAGATGAGATCGATGTTCTCAGTGGCGATTCTGACCATCAGCGATAAAGGCTCCCGGGGAGAGCGGGAAGACCTGAGCGGTCCGGAAATCCGGCAAATCATCAGCGAACTTCCAGCCATGGTCGAAGCTTATGAAGTCATCCCTGATGAGGAAGAGAAAATCATAGGTAAATTGATCGATTATGCCGACAGGAAAAAAGTGGATTTGATTCTAACCACTGGAGGGACGGGGTTGAGCCCCCGAGACGTGACCCCGGAAGCCACCCGCAAAGTTCTGGAGAAAGAAATTCCTGGAATTGCCGAGGCCATGCGATCTGAAGGGATGAAGATCACACCCATGGCCATGCTTTCCAGGGCTGTTGCGGGAATCCGTTGCCGATCTCTAATCATAAATCTTCCGGGAAGTCCCCAGGCTGTGCGGGAAAACCTGACTGTCATCCTGCCCGCGCTAAAACATGCCTTGGAGAAAGTGAAAGGAGACCCTTCCGAGTGCGCAAGATTGAGGGAGCCTTTCTCTGAGAGAAATATCCAGTAACCCTGCCAGTTCGTTTTCTCCCATTCTCGCTTGCCGCCTTAAGCTCCCCATCCTCCGCTCGATGTTCATTCGCCAATTGTTTTAGCCAACTCTTTTCTCATTCTTTGCAAATGGGTTCCGGGCCAGTAAATGCGATGGCACCGCGGGCAGATATGAAAAGAATCATACAATCTATAGATGAAATCCGGCACTCTCCCTTCCACCTCCTCCCTGGGAATAGCGGCAAGCGCCTCATTGCACATCAGGCAGCGAGAGAAAAATTGGTCTGCGGGCGGTTGGAGTTTGAGTTTTGCAAGTACTTCACTGATTTGTTCCCGGGGATCGTTGGCCTCTATGACTAAAATTTGAAAACCTTCGGCCTTTTCCTTGACTCGCCGGCTCCGGGTTAGGAGCACCCGGCCCTCGGTCGCCGCAGCCTTGGCCGCCCCTTCCAGATTTCCTCCTGCCCAATACAATGCGTCAAACCCCAGCACCCTGAGCTTCCTGGCCAGTTTTCCCAATGTCCGGTCGGCGATGAATTTCATCTTTTAAATTTTATCTGTTCTTTTTGGAAGAGTCAAAACAACCTTGTTGAACGTCTATCACTGCTGTGCTAGCCCCCGGGCTTGTGAAGAACATTATCTTTTGGAACTGGTACGATACCTGCGCCTACTCTAATTCTTATGACTATTAATGGTTACATATTTCTGGAGTTTCCTGAGTTTTTCTTCAAGCAGCCATATAACTGATTGAAATAATAAAAGAAGGCGAGAAATACAAGTAGGAAAAAACGTCATTCCCGCGAAAGCGGGAATCCAGTATTTTCATGGCCTTTCTGGACTCCCGCTTTCGCGGGAGCGACAGAAAAGTGGGTTTTTCAGAGATCTCACATATTCAACTTGACATTATAAAATTTGTATGATAAAAATATTTTTATATTACGAATTCATTTTTGGCTGAAAATAAGATTTTATCATGCAAATTGGGAGGCTAATATGCATATTGTAACTGCATCAAATCGGGGACAAATTGTTATCCCGAAGGAAGTTCGGAAAAAATTGCAGATTGCTCCCGGAAAAAAGCTTTTAGTGAAGGTAGAAGCCGATCATATCCTTATCACCCCCTTGCCGGATGACCCTGTGGAACAATTTTGCGGTATTTTTAAAGATGGGCCATCGCTCACCAAAGCTCTATTAGATGAGCGGAGAAAGGATCGGGAACGTGAATCAAAAAAGACTGTTGGATAGCTTTGCTCTTCTGGCCTATCTGAACCGGGAAAGTGGCTTTGAAATAATTAAGAGTGCTCTGGCGAAAGCGCAGAAATCGGGCATTTTCCTTGTGATGAACGAAATTAATATTGGCGAATCTTACTACATCCTTTTCCGCAAAAGGGGGAAAGAAAAAGCTGATTATTTCTTAGAAAACATATTACCAGGGTTACCCATTACTGCCCTGGCGAATGATTTCCAGCAAGTTATCGATGCCGCACGGATTAAAGCCGAGTACTCCCTTTCCTTTGCGGATTGCTTTGCCGTGGCTACAGCCCGCCGCGAAAGCGCAACGATTATGACAGGGGACCCTGAATTTAAAAAGATAGAACACTTCGTTAAAGTTGAATGGATTCTCTCTTGATTCGATTGTCATATTTCTTCAAATAAGGAACACTCTGCACGAACGTCCGCTTCTTGATATATTCCACGGCGATGGACCTGGGGATTGGGATTTCGCAGCCGGCAGTTAGTTTTTCGGTAAAATGGGCGGAGAAAATCGCCCAGGAAAAGGGTAATGTCCCCCCTATCTCAATCAAATTAGGTCTTAACTGTCGAGGTGAATGGCGCGAGGGAATTTCACCCCCAGGCCCTCACAGAAACGGACGTGACAGTCTCCCTTCATCCGGCTCTTATCACCCCCCACCTATTCAGTGGCTTTGCCATACCTCCTGCCTCCCCCCCGCCATGGCGGGGTTGACTAAGTGGTAAGGCCAGATGATCCAACCCCTTCGCTCCATATAAGACAGCTTTGCGAGGGATCAAACCTAAAAATCTTGACGACTTGCAGCTCTCCTTTGATTTCGGATAAAAACGCGCGAAAATCCACAAGTTTTTCCTCTCGACAGGGGCCTTTTAATGGGTGACCCCTTTCCCATGGCCCCGGAGCGACATCGCCCAATTAACGGGTGAGCGTAGGGCTGTGGATAACTTTCTACCACGCTAATTCAGGATCAACCATTCCTTAAAGGGTGGCGGCTTCTGGAAAGAGGGTTAACAACTATCACCCTCACTCAAAAAATTCTTGACTTCACTGGGGGATATGCGTAAGATTTGAAAACCAATAAATGAACTTCCCCCCTTTTGCTCTTTAATTTGCACTCACTTTTATTTTCATACTTGGAGGTCAAAATGAATAATAAGAAAAAATGGTTGTTCTATTTTGCTTTGGCAAGTATGACTTTGTTCTTCCCAGCGGTTGCTTTTCCCCAGCCAACCAGTCAGGCTAAGTATTTGATACGGGCAGGCTATACGAACCCCGTTGTCCATCCCGTAACCGAAACAGGTTACCTTTTCCAGGAACTTGTTCAATACCGTTCTATTACTACTACGTTAAGTATCATGAATCATCATATATGAGAATCTTTGTTCCGCAAATTGGGCATATGCCGGTATATATCAGTAAGAATTTCTGGATCCATCGGCGGACAGCTTGCAAGGTCAATCCAG
>Ga0315312_1001312_pt1 | contig 20019 bp, 23 predicted proteins | sample TDP7_MG_FD_203629 | JGI IMG/M metagenome (GOLD analysis project Ga0315312, IMG submission 203629) | Freshwater sediment microbial communities from Lake Towuti, South Sulawesi, Indonesia - TDP7 | ecosystem: Environmental > Aquatic > Freshwater > Lake > Sediment | place: Indonesia: South Sulawesi... | reverse complement strand
ACGATGGCTTTGGCTTTGAGTTTTGAGGCTGCATGGTATTGTATGGCGTCGTCTAGGTCTAGTTTGACTTTGTAACTTGTGTCTATGGCTTTTATTTCGTCAGTCAACTCGGTTGTGTGCACTCTCAAGCCCTTATAGGCAAGCAAACTTCTGAGAAAAATTTTGAGCTTGTCTCTTTTTCCAAATCCTTCCATGATTACCAAAATTGAGTGGATAGAAAAATCCGTGACTACGCCGGTTTTTACACCTTCCTTCAAATGGGTTAGAAATTGTTTGCACTCGTTTTTTCTTGGGCCTGCCAGCAAAACTTCTAGGAATATGTTGGTGTCAACGAGATACATTGGCTAAAACCTTTTTAACCCAAATCTTGCCAGCGAGATGCTGAAGCTCCACCGAATCCATTTCAACATCAGCTAAGAGTCCTTCAATAGCCTTAACTGGGTCTCCTTCAAATTCGCTTTTTTCTAACCGTAACTCAGCTTCTAACCATTTTTGTATGGCTTCCTGAGCAGCCCGACTTATTGAACCCTTTCCATATCCAAAACGCTTCATTGACATTTCTCTGAAAAGTCTCTCCAATTCATCGGGTAATTGAATTCGTAATCCAGCCAAGGTTTTTAGCACCAAATTACTATAAGTCCAAAAGTCCTTATATACTTTAAATAAAATCATCCAGTAAAGCATAACTTCAGTTCGCTTAATTATCTTCAAAACCTTAGCGTCTGGAACCTCAGCTGAGCTAACATTAATCACATCACGTACATCATCAACGGAAACGCTTGCCAAACAGACTCTGACCCCAAAGCAGAAACGAGAAGGAGCCAGATTTAACCTATTTTGGCGAAAAAAACCGTATTCTAAAGACTGTGTTGTTCTGGCTTTGAACTGTTGCTTTAATCATTAAAAGTAACAATCATGTATGGAAGTAGCCTTGACTATTTCCAATAAGGATGGTCATACCTTGAACTCAGCCAGACTCCTGACATCTCCGACCTATCAAACTCAAAAAAGACTTTGTAGATTGTTTTAAACTTCCGTCTCTTTAACGTGGAAATGTTGCCGATCAATTTCCCATAATCAGTTTCTTTAAACTTGTCAAATGGAGCAGTGGTGAGCTTTAAGAGATTCTGAAGAAGGAAGTCTTCAAGCTTGCCCCCAATCAATTTATACTTCCCTTGATAATCGCCTCTTAAAGGTCCTAAAAGGATTAGCGGTAATCGAAGTTCCTGATGAAACTCTTGAGGGATAAGATTTGCGACCTTTTCAAGCTCACTCTTGTCAAACTTAATATCCATTAGTCCATCTATTGAGGAAAAACAAGGGTTATCCATCTTTAACAACTCAGACAGCGGTGTTGTACTAAGTTTGAAAGCTTGTGGCTCCCAAAGAGTGCAATACTGCACAGAGCCGTATTCGGGATGGTCGAAAAACCACCCTCTCCATCCTCGTTCTCGCACGCAGACTACAAGCTGAAACAAGAATTCCTCCAAACTCTCTCCGCGGAAGTGATACTTTGATTCCTCAAACAATCTTCGAGCAAATTCAGTTTCGTCGACCCACAACAACAAAACTAAGCGATGAATAAATGACTGATCTGTAGCTGAAGGTTCTTGTAAACCATAGCATTTCAGTTCTTCTAATCGCTTCTCGATTACTGGCAATTGAGAAGGCGGAATAGTTCTCAACTTCAATCTATCCCAAAGATGCCACTCAAACGAAGAATCGGCCAAGGCTCTTAAACCTCAAGAGAATTAGGTTGGGTCGCTTTACATTAAAGACTTTACCTTCTAGATTAGTTATCAACAAAGCGTGTGCTGTGGCTCCTACATACTAGGCTCTAATCGAGAATTTCCAAAAGTTTTCACCTATTGATGTGATTTTGTACACACACCCCTTCTGACTCGTTCCACATAGCCATTTGAAAGCAGGTAGTGGTAGAATTGTTTTCTGATTGTGTTTGATGTTGCGAAGCGTAGGCATGTTGCAACGCTTTTTTCTCAATATCCGTATAGTCTAATCCTTAGGTTGTGTGGTTTATGAGTTTTGCTGCGTCTATGATGTGCTCTTCTTCTATCTGTGATTTTCCCGTTTTCTCAGCCAATAATCCTGCTGTTAATAATACATTGAAGCAAATACGCAAGTCACCCCTTTTCTCCGCAACCACGCCAAGTCTTTCTATCAACCACTCAGGCACAACATTAGGTTGAAACGCCTTCGCCACTCTCTCCACCAATATTTGTTTAGCTTTCTCTTTCGTATAGGCGCTAAACTTTACAGGCAAAGGCTGAAGCGTACTCTTGGCTCTATCTGGCAACATAGTTATGTCTTCAAACTTGTTGCTAATCAAAACAAGCGTAACATTAGGCTGACGATTCAAATAATAAATCAAAGGCTCCCGCTCCTTCAAAACCAAAGACTCAACCTCATCCAAAGCAATAACAATGGGTCTACCATTCCTAACCCGCTCAAACTCCTCCTTCAAACGGGTAAACTGCCACCCACTCGACGGAGCATTCACACCAATCGCCCGAGCAATTTCCAACAAAGTAAAATATGGACTCCTAGTCTTCCCAACATTCACAAACACAACCAAAACATCCAAACCCCTAGACGCCGCATGCTCACGCAACTTCTGAAGAACAAACTGAACACAAAAAGTCTTACCCGTACCAGGCTCACCAAAAACAAACACATTTCTACCCACACCCTTCTCAAAGACATCAGCCAAACAAACAGCCAAAACCCGAACATCATCCTCACGACCAACAGGCACACCACTCGGCGGAGGCGACAAAGGCTGAAGCCAACCAGCATCAACAAAAATCTTACTTCCACCACTCGCCTCAAACAAAGCCTCCACAAAACCCTCCAACACCAAACACTCTTCAACAACTCCAGCTAAACAACAATATTTAAGGAAAGTGCGAAAGTGCGCAACTGCGCAACTCACAAAACTCAACCCAACCAACCCAAAAATGCGTAACAAACCTATTTGGATCCTAATAGAGGGGCTAGGTCAAGTGTGCGCACACACACGCAAACCACTATTCTGCATAAGCTAAAGGTTTAAATAAAAAACCCATCCTTCACATGATAGCCCAATAACAAAAAAGGCGCCAACGAACAAACATGTCAACAACACGCGAATTCCAACACATAATACGAATAGCTGGAACAGACCTAGACGGCACACTCAAACTCACACATGCCCTATCAAAAATAAACGGAGTAGGCATACCCTTAGCCAATGCCATAACAAGAAAAGCCAACATCAACCCAAACCAACGCATAGGATACATAACAGAAACAGACAAAACAAAAATAGAAGACATAATCAACGACCCAACAAAACACGGCATCCCACCCTACATGCTAAACAGACAAAAAGACCAAGAAACAGGACAAAACAAACACCAAACAGGCGCAGACCTAACACTCCAAAACAAAACAGACATAGAACAAATGAAAAACCTAAAATCATGGCAAGGATACCGCCACGCCTACAGCCTACGCGTAAGAGGACAACACACACGCACAACAGGCAGAAAAGGAAAAACCATGGGCGTCAAAAAGAAAGAAGCCCTAGCCAAACGGGAGGCACCCACATAAAATGGGCGACCCCAAAAAACAAAGAAAAAAATACGAAACACCCCGATTCCCATGGCGAACAGACACACTCCAGTCAGAGCTGAAACTACTCGGACAATACGGACTCAGAAACAAAAGAGAACTGTGGCGCCACAAAACCACTATGTCAAGATTCCGAGAAATAGCCCGCTCACTATCAGGCATGCCACCCGGAGAACGCAAAAAACTCGAAAAACAACTCTTAGACAGACTCAACCGATTGGGCATTCTACCCGAAACAGCTGTGTTAGACGACGTCCTCGACCTCTCAATAGAAGACATTCTTGAACGCCGACTTCAAACAATTGTCTTCAACAAAGGCTTAGCCAAGTCTATACATCAAGCCCGCCAACTCATAAGCCACGGACACATAGCCATAGAAGGACAACGCGTCCCCTCGCCAAGCTATCTCGTGCTGAGAAATGAAGAGGCACAAATCACCTACTCCCCAGCAAGCAACCTGTCCAACCCAAAACATCCAATACGCGAATCCCTACGGTCAGAAGAAGCCAAAACAACATCAAAACCACGAGTCAGAGCTGAGTAAGAGACATGAGCAAAAAAACCGAGAAATGGGCAATTGCTCACATCTACAGCTCATACAACAACACCCTAGTGCACATAACCGACCTATCAGGCGCCGAAACAATAGCGAGAACAAGCGGCGGCATGTTCGTCAAAGCCGACAGACTCGAGTCTTCGCCATACGCAGCCATGAGAAGCGCGTCTCACGCGGCCACAGTAGCCAAAGACAAAGGCATAACAGCCATCCACATAAAAGTCCGCGCCCCAGGCGGATCAGGCGCCAGAACCCCAGGACCAGGCGCCCAAGCTGCAATACGAGCATTAGCCAGAGCAGGGTTCCGTATCGGACGCATAGAAGAGGTAACTCCAATCCCCCACGACGGAACCAGAAGGAAAGGAGGCCGTAGAGGCCGGCGGGTCTAAGGAAAGGAGCACACCTGACACATGGAAGTCAAAGTTGTTGAGAGAAACGATCTCAGCGCATGCGTGATCGTGGATGGTGTCGACACCGCCTTCATGAACTCGTTGCGCCGAATCATGCTCGCAGAGGTTCCGTCAATGACTATCGACGAAGTTGTTGTTGTCGAGAACTCTTCCATGCTTCACGACGAGATTCTGGCTCACAGAATTGGGTTGATTCCGTTAAAGACTGACCTTGACTCTTATAACCTGCCTGAGGAGTGCCCATGTAAGAGTGAACTCGGGTGCAACCTGTGTCGCGTTTCTTTGACACTAGATGTTGAAGCAAAGAACAGCGCCAAAACCGTGTATTCAGGCGATTTAACGTCTGAGAATCCGAATATTGTGCCTGTAAATGACAAAGTTCCTCTCGTGAAGTTGGCGCCAGATCAAAGGATAAGACTTGAGGCGTATGCTAGGCTGGGTAAAGGCGAAAAACACGTCAAGTGGCAACCAGTTTCGGTGTGCGCCTACAAACATTTTCCAAAGGTCAGAATTGATGAGAAACGTTGCGACTCGTGCGGCAAGTGTGTAGATGTTTGCCCAAAACGAGTACTCACAGTCGTTGAGACTGGAAAGAAGCTAGAGTTTCGAAACGTGATCGACTGCACCGTGTGCAAAGACTGTGTGGACGCTTGCCCAATGAGTCCACCGGCGGTTGATGTTTCTTGGAACAAAGACGTGTTTGTTTTAGACGTAGAGTCCACTGGCGCTCTTACGGTTGAGCGCATTGTACTTGAAGCCTTAAAATTGTTGGATAAAAAGGCTGAGTTGTTCTTGGAGCAGTTGACGGTGAAGAAGGATGACGAGAGTCAAGTCGACCAATCCTGAACTGCTGACTGTTATCCATTCTTTGAGAAAGAAGGCTCGAGATAGCAACGCTCCTATATGGTTGGGCGTTGCTGACCATCTGTCGTCTTCGAGACGCAGGCGCATTGCTGTGAATCTGAGCCGTTTGAATCGTCACACAAGAGCGAAAGAAACTGTGGTTGTCCCGGGTAAGGTTTTAGGCGCAGGCAACCTTGATCACCCAATTTCTGTGGCTGCCTTTTCTTTCTCGACTCATGCTAGGTTGAAGATTTCTAAAGCTAGGGGGAAGTGTTTTTCAATTTCGGAGTTGTTAGAGGTTAACCCTGAGGGCAGCAACGTTAAGATAATGGAGTGAGTAGTGATGCCTAAGGAGAAGCAGCCTTATATAGTGATTGATGCTTCGGGTCTGATTTTGGGTCGAATGGCAAGTGTTGTAGCCAAGCGTTTGCTCTTAGGCGAGTCAATAGTGATTGTGAACGCTGAGAAAGCGACCATTTCTGGCAGGAGGCTGAGTAGAGTTAGAGAGGCTAGGGCTTTTCTTGATGTTGGGCACCTGCGCAAAGGTCCATTTCACCCAAGGCGTCCAGACCGAATTGTTCGTCGAACGGTTAGGGGCATGCTTCCGCACAGGTTGCCAAAGGGGCAGGTAGCCTTAAAGCGGTTGAGGGTTTTTCTGGGTGTGCCTTTAGAGTTTAAGGATGTGCCTTTTCAAACCATTTCTGAGGCAGATGTTAACAGGTTGAAGTGTCCTTATGTTACTGTTGGAGAGTTTGCCAAGGAGATTGGATATAAGACAGTTGGTGAATGATGTGTCAGGTTCAACAAAGGTTTTGTTGACTAGTGGCAAGAGAAAGACAGCGATTGCTCGGGCAATAGTAAGGTCAGGTAAGGGAAGGATTCGGGTTAACAACGTTCCTCTTGAGGTTTTGGAGCCCAAGCTTGCTCGTGACAAGATCATGGAGCCATTGTTGCAGGCTGGTGATGCTGTTTGGAAGCAGTTGGACATTGACGTCAAGGTTTCTGGTGGTGGTTTTATGGGTCAGGCTGAGGCTGCGCGTACGGCTTTGGCTCGTGCGTTGTTGCGTTGGACTAAGAGTGCGCATTTGCAGACTTTGTTTAGTGAGTATGATCGTACGTTGTTGGCTGGTGATCCTCGTAGGCGTGAGCCTAAGAAGTTTGGTGGTCCTGGTGCTAGGGCGCGGGATCAGAAGAGTTATCGTTAGTTTATGATGTTGTGTCGGTGTGGGTGGGAGAGGTAGAGAGACAGAGACGGGTAGAGGGGGGTTAGAGCCCTCTATTAGGATCCAAATAGGCTCCAAATATGATTGTTGAGAGAAATTCAGACGGGTGCGATTGGGTCTAGAGTTGTCTGATAGGGTTAGAGTTGTAAACTTTTATATTGTTTGTTTGGTTTTGTTATGTTTTGGCGGTGGGTCTAGGCGGGGGGCTAGGGGTCCCCTGAAAGGGCGCCAAAAGCGCCTTTGACCGTAAACCCTCTTCAAGACGGGCTGAGCTGCTATGGCACGGCGTCAAAGAGCATTCAGCCTCGCGGTCTCTGGCTGTGAGTGTCGGTCCCCTGGGGCTGGCGGACGTGAGGCGGCTTTCGTAGGGAAGCCGTCATCTGCGCTTACCAGGTGAATCCGGCCAGGCCCGGGAGGGAGCAACCTAAGCTTGGACGCTTAGCGCTCAGGGGAGAGCCGACATGAGACTATGAGGCTGTTCGGGGTTGGGCGCAAACTGGGCGTCAAACCACGGCGACCCACCGCTCTAAAAAATTAGACCTCAGCCAATTCGAAATCTGTTCGACATGAATGTGTAATTATCTTACTGAGGATTCACTCCTCGGGTACACTCAACGACGAGCCTTTTGTCCAAAGCTTGTTCAGAGATTCCAAATTTTCTATGAACTCCATTCCCTTTGAAGTGGTCCTGTAAACTGTTGAGCGCTGCCCACTGCGCACAACTTTCACATTCTCTAAGAAACCTTTCTGAACCAAAAGCGGCAGATACTCACTTATCTGAGAGTAGCTAAGCTTTGCCTTATACATTATGTGCGTCTTTATATTGCCCTTCACAGCGGTCTTCAGAATCTCTGCAACTATCTCGTGGCGGTCCCTTCGCTTCTCTGAATCCTTCAACCTTTCATCTCTCTCAATCATAAAAAGAAGGGCGAAAGTGCCTATTATTCATATGAGGAAAAATTTTCTAGAACAATTATCCATAAAACTGTCATAAATTGACAATATTGAGCTCTCGCAACATGTCACAAAGCTTACAGACATCGCCAACGGTGGGTTCTCCACAAAACCTGCACTCTCGCAGTTTGGCTTCTTCAACCATCCTCTCCAACGCTGGCCTAATCCTCTCCGCAGACTTGAAAAGAGTGAACTTTGTGCCTGCGTGCTTCTCTTCCATGCGATTCAGCATGACACGTATGTCGTTTCTGAGGGCTGTGGATGCATAGGGACAGGGAATGCCTTGAAACTCGATTCCGCGCAGGTAGGCGTAGAAAGCAGTTTCTTTCTCGGGGACCTCGCAGAGAGGCTTCACTCTCTGAACCAGTTTTGCGTGCTTCTCTTGCAGGAAGGGTTTGACACGGGCTATCCGCAGAGCGTCGCCGTGAACCATGTTCAACAATATTGTTTGAGTCTCATCGTCCAAGTTGTGCGCAGTAGCGAGCTTATCCACACCTGCCTCACGAGCGGCAACGTTTAGTGCTCGCCTTCTGAGCACGCCGCAATAGGCACATGGAGTCAGTCCACTCCGCGCTAACGTCTTTTCTTGAATTAGTTTTACTAGTTCGTCGAGTTTGATGCCAAACAAATCTTTGAAAGAAGTGATTGTGTGTTCCACGCCTAACTTTTGGCAGTTCTTAACCGCAAACTGTAGGGCTTCATCTCGATAGCCTCTTATTCCCTCGTCAACTGTAACAGCGCACAAGGATGCCTTAGGAAAATCTTTCTCAATCTCAGCCAAAATGTGGAGCAGGGAGACGCTGTCTTTTCCACCCGAAACCGCCACCATTATCTTGTCGTCGTGTTGAAACATATCATAGTCATCGATGGTTGCTCGAACCTTATCCTCAATCGAACCTATGAAACATTTGGCGCACAATTTCTCACCTGAGTAAGATCGCATGTAAACGGCGTCATGCCGTTTGCAGAACGTGCACGAGACCATGCTCAAGTCGCCACAATAGACTATATGGAGGGGCGCAGTCCGAAAATCAGAAAGCTCAATGCGACGTTGAGCACAAACAATCCCCAAGCCAAGATGTTCAAAGTCCACCGTAGCTCACGCTTTCTCTTCTTCACCAAATTCGCTAATGCGTAATAGAGCACTTTTTCGCCATCGAAAGGAAAGGCTGGCAACATGTTGAAAATTGCCACGTTGATTCCCAACAAATAAATCCAGAACAACGCCCAGAACATGTGGATGCCAGTGTACTGGTCTAATCCCAACCTATTTTGGCGGTAAAGAGAGAAGCTTTGAACGATGCCAAGTATGGCTCGACTGCTATTGTTACGATCCGGTTCGGTTGTAATAGGCTCAGTTGTCTCTCTGTTATCGTGTAACACTGTGACAGATACTGTGAAACCCGGTGTCACTTTGCTCATAGCATCGGAATAATTTTGGGGAAAGTAGGTTGGTATTCCGTTTATTGATGTTATGACGTCCCACTGTCGAAGCCCTGCTCTATCTGCTGGACTGTTCGGCACGACTTCTTGAATCAATATGCCGCTTGACGAGGGTACAAACAAAGCAGTCATCAACATAGTGATTAGTAACGCTGTAACTAGGTTTATTGAAGAACCCGACACAAGCATCCTCAACTTACTTAGAAGCGAAGCCTTCTCAAATCCCTTCTCGTCTGGTTCTACGAAGAAGATGGGTGGGATAACAAACAGCAAAAAACCCATGACACCAGAAGATAAAACTGGAATGCCTTCTAATCGAGCTACTATGCCGTGCGCTAACTCATGAGTCAAAGCCATGATGCCTACCGCCAACAAGAAGTAGGGCAACCAGTAGAAGCGTATGAACACGATGGGAATGGCGAGACTGACTTGTGCCGCTTGTCCAATGGGTGGAAAAATGAATCGCAGCAGATTGTTTGTTAGAATATAGATGCTGAATACCATTAGACCAATGGAAAAAGCCAAGCCAACGTTAGACAAAACAAGCCAAAGAGTGCGCCACCTGTTCGCTGCTCTATCCAAAAAGGAGTTCAACGCCTTCGACTTGAACATGAAATAGGCGGGTTTGACGTCTAACCCGTGCTTTTCCAAATGGAATACATGGGCTAACACGTAAAGGACTGCCCAGAAAACCGTTACACCGAGCAGAAAGGTCAATTCGGGTGTCAGAGTGAAATCCATAGCTGTTCAAGGTCCTCAAACGTTTCATACAACACTAACTAAAATAATACTTAAACGTAGTGTTTGAATGGAAGAACCAAACATGACAAACATTGTAGTGTTCGTGACAACCTCCACAAAAAAAGAAGCACAAAGAATCGTGCGCTTGTTGCTGGACAAGCACCTCATAGCGTGCGCCAACATCCTAGGCTCTGTTGAGTCACAATTTTGGTGGCGAGAAAAAATCGAAAAAACAAGCGAATTTCTTGTCTTAATGAAATCGAATGAAAAACTCTTCAAGAAACTATCTGAGACCATAAAAGAGATGCACAGTTACGAAACTCCTGAGATTTTGGCACTTTCTATCGTGAAGGGTTGGCGTCCCTATTTGGATTGGTTAAATGCCACACTGTGTCTAGCCCAAAAGGTGAAGCCCTGAAATGGCTAAGAAACCCATGAAACGCGCCGAACGAGTGGAGGTTGTTTACAATGCCAAACAATGGAAACTCTTGAGCAGACTGAGAGCCAAGACTCTGGAAATAATGGAGACACTTGAGTATGACAATATCTACTCAATCGTACACGGCAGCATCGCCCGAGGCGACGTCTCAACCAAAAGCGACATCGACGTGTTCCTCGCTGAACCGCCGAGTTCATTTGTCATAGAAACTGTTCTTGAACGCGCTGGACTATCTATCAACAGACGTTTTTTGGTTCAAGCCACACCTTCTTATGCGGTTAAGGGCTACATTGAACTAGAACCGCAACGGGTTGTCTCCTTTTCACTGCTAAAACTGCGACCAACAGAACAGGAGTTTTACCGATTCAGCGGAGAGGCAAGCTTGCAGACGCTGAGAGACAATTTTCGCGTGACAGGTGTGGACAAGAGGCTGATGCTGATAGAACCCATTTCTAAAGGGCACGTGGAGAGCACCATAGTAGGCAGAGAGGAAACAGTAGCTCACCTGCTCCACATCTCGGTTGACACCGTCCTCGACCGCGTGCATGCCTTGCTACGACGAGACGAAGTAGGCAGAACAGGAGTCTTCATCGAACGCGAACTCTCTCCAGACGAAACCTTCGAGATGGTTCTGAAAAAACTCGCCGACCAAAACCCAGCGGTGAGACGACGTCTAAAACTCTTCGGAAAATAACTCCATTTATCCTATTGGGAAGCGCAGCAATGCGGCAATGCCGCCTAAGCTCTGCAGTTTGGCTCCAGCTTCGTGTTCGGTGCTGATAACCGTGACTTGTCCGCCTTTCGACTCTACGTTTCTCATTAATCCTTCGATGGTTGTTCTGTCTTGGTCGGATGCTTCTCTTAGCATTGTGTCAGCTACGAGGAGTCTCTGCGCAGCGCCGTATTCAGTTGCCTTCGCAACCTCGTTCGTTCCGTAGGTTACGTCTTTTGCGCTTCTTCCCAACCTTGCAAGCACTTCTTCAACCAACCGTGTCTCTTCAGTTATTCTAATGTTCTTCAACGTTTTAGCCAACACTCCAGATCTCAATGCTTCTTGGATTCCAGTCACACCCGCACTGTTGACACCCTTGACATCTACAATGGCGTCGGCTACATCTGTGGCTCTTTCACGAACGTATTTGGCAAAGTCATTCTTGACGAATCCTGGTCCCAAAACCACTATCGGACTGCGCACACTGGTCCACGTCTCTTGCAACGCCTGAAGCGCTGATCTAAAATAGCTTTTGACGGCTTCGTCTCGTTTATCAACTTCAAGTTTGCCTGGAAGGCGTGTGCTCTTTTCAGCTTTCACTTCTACGCCGTATTGTCGTAAAAGGGCTACGCAGTATTCTTCGTCGTCTATGGACATCACTGTGACGAGCGGTGCTTCAACATGGCTTGCTCTCTCCAACCGTTCCATCTGATGTTTTAACCATTGAGTCTTTACTATGGTCAAGGGTTTGTCAATGACCACGTTTAAGGTGTGATGCGTGCCTCTTCCTCCTATGTCTTCTGGTATATCGCAGATGATCCCGTGCACTCGCAGTCGGTTGAGGCTCTTGTCCCAGAAAACCTTCTCAACACGCACGCCCATGAAAACTGAAACCCTTCTGCCCTCCTTTGGACGAGCGTAGAGTTCCTCCACCTTTACTTCTCTTGTGGTTTTGGCGTAGACTTGGTCTCCAAGATAAATTATGTTGTAGAGATGCCATAAGTCGTCTAGACTTTCGGGAACAATCTTCGCGAAGCCTTTTTTCAGTTTCATGTCCAGAATCTTCAAGGCATGCCTTTCCTTGTGAGTCCCACATACACACACATTTAGTTTTGTCATTAATTAGGAAGCGTTAAAAAGGTTTTGAGATGGTTTCAAACCCACTTAAGGCTGCCGAGCAAAACGTTATTCTAAGACCATGCCTTCCATGACAAGCCGTTTCTTAAAGCCGAGAGACTCCAATCTTTCTATGAGTCCCTCTTTCGCCAGCGGAACTGTGATTGAAACAGTTTTTGTTGCAGAGGATTTAATATGGTTCACGCCCGCTCTGATGAGTTCTTCTTCAATTCCCTCTGAAACCATTTCTGGAGAAACGTCTATACTTGATATGCGACCTGCCTCTTTGGAGGTGGTGTAACTTAAAGAAGCGTATCCAATGATTTTTCCATCTTTGACAGCCACATTTTTCTTCACAGTTGCTATGCGAAATAATCGATTCCATAATGAATTTTTCAAATCATTCTTTTTGAAATCATACACCTTGAGCCAGTTTGGGTCTCTCGAGCTTTTTATCAGCTCATACACAGCGTCTATATCCGATTTCTGAAAGTCTCTGATTTGAATTCCTTCAGCTCTTTCAAGATTTGGCAAAGCTAAAGAATCCATATTTGCAGTCAGGTAGACGGTGTCATCAAACTTCTTGAAACCCAACTTTTGGTATAAACCCTTCGCGGGATTATTGAGGGAGAAAACACGTAAAATTGCCCTAGCAAATTTTCTTTTCCGAACATAATTGATTGCGGTTTTCATAAGCTCAGTTGCAATACCTTTTCGCCTAAAATCCGGATGCGTCATCACTGTGCTCACGTAACAAATCTTTCCACGCTTTATTACCATTGTTGTACCAACAACCTTTCCATTCACATCGGCAACAAAAAATTTCATTGGCTCCTTACCAAAAAGTTTGAAAAAACCAAGCAATATTCTTCCTGGGATGCTGAATCTCCGCCGTGCAATTTTTCTCCAAACATCTGGATCAAAAGCCTCTTTTTCGAATTCTTCAACAAAAGATGCTTTTGCACACTTGATAACGTCATCGATGTCTTCTCTTCTGAAGTCTCTGATTATCAACAACCCACCGTCATCTTGTATAAAATGAGAATCGTATATGGCTTTAGGTGGCTAGCACCAAAGTCGTGAAACGTCTAACTCCGTTCGAAAAGCGTTAAAAACGTTGTCGACTTTTGTTCTTTAAGAGGAGTTTGTGCGTGTGAAGACTGTTTTTTGGCTTTTAGACGTGAACTATGAGGTGAGGGAGCAAAAACCCGAGGTTTGGATTTGGGGCATAGACGACAAGAGACAGCGAGTCCTAATAATCGACCGAAACTTTCTCACCTACTTCTACCTAGTCGTGAAGGAAGGACAGAATCCACAGGACATTATTCAAAACATAGAGTCTCGAAAAGCATCAGAGTTCCCTTCCATTGTCAAGTTGGAAACTGTGAAAAGGAAATACTTTGGCAAGCCTATTATCGCCATCAAGGTTGTGTGTCAAGACCCAGATGCGGTTTCTAAATACGCTAAGGCTATAGCGAAAATCGAGGGCGTAAAAGAAAGCCTTGAAGACGACATCCGATATTCTATGCGCTACCTCATCGACAACGGCGTCTCGCCTTGTGGCTGGCACGAAATCGAAGTGGAACAAACAAAGAACACTTTAGGGATACAGACTGACAAACTCTACACGGCTAAGTCTTTTCCCAGGAGCATGGAGAAAACTGAACTGCCACAACTGAGGGTTTTAGGCTTCTCCACTCTAGCCTACAGCCCTAAGGGTTCGCCCAAACCTGAGAAGGATCCTGTCATAATTATTTCGGTTGCATCGAACATGGGTGAAAAGGCTCAATTTGTCGCGAAGGAGTTTGATGACATACCAGTGTTAGAAGGATTCGTGAAATATGTAAGAGACTTTGACCCAGACATCATAGGGGGTTATGGAACCAACCGTCAAGACTGGCTTTACTTAACAGCCCGCGCCAAGAAATTAGGCGTCAAACTCTTCGTTGACAGAGCCAACACTGAACCTCACATGAGCGTCTATGGACACGTTTCAATAACTGGCAGAGCCAATGTGGACTTCTTCGACTTCTCCGATGAATTGCCCCAAGTGAAGGTCAAAACGCTAGAAAATATAGCCGACTTCTTAGGCGTTATGAAACTTGAAAAGCGCACGGTGATTGAAGATGTGGACTACGCAGCCTACTGGGAAGACCCAAAAAAACGCTCCACTATGCTCAGTTTTTCGCAGGAAAACGCTGAATCCGTGTTAGGTGTAGCCGATGCCATGCTCAGCTTCGGAATGCAGCTCTCCAGCCTAGTAGGCTTGCCGCTTGACCATGTTGGAACGGCTGCCGTGGGCTTTAGGGTTGAATGGTACCTTATGCGAGAAGCCTACAAAATCGGCGAATTGATTCCGAAACGTGTTGAACGCCCCTACATTCCTTATGTTGGTGCTGTTGTCTTAGCACCCAAACCTGGAGTGCATGAAAACATAGCTGTTCTTGACTTTAAAGCCATGTACCCAAACATCATGATAACCAACAACGTTTCACCAGACACGTATGTTCCGCTCTCTGAGCCTGAGCCTTCATGCGGAGTCAGCGTTGCTCCAGAGGTCAAGCATCGTTTCATTAGGGAACCGCCTGGCTTCTATAAACAGGTTTTGTCCAGCCTCATTGCCCATCGTGACCAGATTCGCCCTAGGTTGAGCAGGTTAGACCCGAAGAGCTCGGAATACAGGGTTCTTGACGCTCGTCAGAAGGCGGTGAAGGTCATAACAAACGCTGCTTACGGGTACACAGGCTGGATTGGAGCTCGCTGGTACATAAAGCCAGTGGCTGAGGCTGCAACTGCTTGGGGACGGCACATAATAATGAACACAATTGAATTGGCCAAAAAAGTTGGATTGGAAGTTGTTTACAGCGACACAGACAGCGTATTCGTCAAAAACGAGCCTAACAAAATCCAAAAGATTTCGGCTGAAGTTGAAAAAACCTTGGGTTTAGAGATTAAACCTGATGAAATCTATAGACGAATTTTGTTCACTGAAGCCAAAAAGAAGTATTGCGGCTTGCTACCCGACGGAAGATTAGACATAGTCGGCTTAGAGGTTGTCCGTGGCGACTGGGCAGCCTGCGCCAAAAACGTGCAAGAAAAGGTGCTGGAAATAATCCTCAAGGAACAGGCGCCTCAAAAGGCAGCAGAATTCGTGAGAACGTACATCTCTGACTTGCGTGGGAAAAAGGTGCCCTATAAAGACTTGGTCATTTGGAAGACTCTGACAAAAAGGGTTAAAGAATACAAGGTTAAGGCGCCTCACGTGGAAGCGGCTAAGAGGCTGTTGAAAGAAGGATATGAACTGTCCATGGGTGACAAGATAGGCTACGTCATAACGGTTGGCTTAGGAAAACTTTACGAGAAAGCCAAGCCGTACGCTTTAACGTCTTACGATGAGGTTGATACAGAATATTACGTGACTAATCAGGTGTTGCCAGCCGCATCACGCGTACTAACAATGTTTGGCATTGCAGAAGACAAGCTATTACCGCTTGCTAGGGCGAAGCCGAAAACCCTCACAGAATTTTCTAAAGACTAACATTATCAGCTCTCAACGTCTGCAAACGTCAGTAGATGCACTTTCAAGGGTTGCTTGACGACGTCTGAGATGCGGGCTGCAACCAAGTATTTGACGTTCTTTTCGTTGGCAATATCCACAAGGCGCTGTGTTATGACACCGTCGAACACAACCGTGTCCACGCTCTCGGTCTGCTGAAGTTTTTCAGCTAAGCCACTCACTGGCAAGCGTTCAATCTGTTCCATTTTCTCATTGAACAAAACCGCCTCCAACGTGCCTTCCAACTCCTTTCTAGCTTCCACAATCTGTTTAGGAACCAGAATTTTTCGGCGTTCACGAACCTTCTTTGCCTTGAACTCTTCGAGTGGAACCTTGTTCTGAAGCGCCGCGAAGATTTCTCTTGAGGTTAGTTCTTCAACTTCCTTGCCAGGCGGCGCCCTAGAAATGTATTTGACGTCTGTTACCTGCAGCAGTTCTTTGAGGATGAGGTCGCCACCTCGGTCGCCGTCGAGCAGTGCTGTGCATTCCTTCTCTTTCGACAACCGTATGACGGTCTCTGGAACCTTGGCGCCCTCTAGAGCCACTACATTCTGGATTCCACACCTAAGCAAGTTGATTACGTCGGCTCTGCCCTCAACTATTATAATTTCTTTGGCGCTGTCAATGTTGGGACCCGCCGACAACTCGTCTGGTCCGTATTTCTCTACCTCGGGAGCTCTGAGCGTTTCTGAGACTTCTCGGAAAACCTCTTCTGTGCTTGGCATGGATTCGATGGTCCACTCGTGGAGAATGGTCTTAGCACGGTCGATTATGACTCGGCGTCTCGCGTCTCTTATGTCTTCAAGTTTTTCCAATGTGACCTTAGCGTTGCATGGTCCAACACGGTTGATGCTCTCTATACTAGCTGCTATTATGGCGGTTGAAACACGGTCCAAACTCGTAGGAATAGTGATTGTTCCACTTGTCTTGTCCTGCTTGGACTGTAACTCGATTTCGATTCTTCCGATTCGCCCCGATTTTTGAAGCTCTCGAAGGTCGAGTTCTGTCCCGAATAAGCCTTCGGTTTGTCCGAAAACTGCGCCTATTACGTCGGGTTTTTCCACTACGCCCTCTACTTCGAATTGGGCGCGGATTACATACTTTACTGTAACCGTTTGTGATGATCCCATTAGCATGCACCTCCGATTATGTGTTATATACGGGATGAATCCCATAACGGTGTGAACGTGTAAATCGTTCCGAACCCCTTTACTATTGGTTTCAGACTATTATACTTTGCTAATCGCCAATTCTCTTCTTGAGCGTTTCTAAGTAGGCTGGCTGTCGTATATGGATTCTGGATACATATGAGTGGATTCCAAGTTCATCAAAGTTATATCGAGTATGTATGGATGATTTAACTGAAGGCTGGTTTGCTGTGAGAAGAGTACTCCATAAGAGTTTGATCGTTGGTTCCCTCTTTCTGCTCATCATCCTGCTGAACACGTTGTACGTTTCAGCCCTAACATGGACCATTGAAACAGTAGATTCCGCTGGCCCTACTGGTTTTTATAATGATATAGCGTTGGATTCAAGCGATAACCCCCACATAAGCTATTTCGAGCTTGATGTTGAGTCGTTGAAGTATGCGAGTAAGAGAGGTGCCACTTGGACCTCTGAAACTGTGGACACAGGCTATTTGTTTCCCGGCCCCCTTGCTGGCGGTGGGTCACTAGCCTTGGATTCAGGTGGTAACCCGCACATAAGCTACGTCATGGATGAAAGTCTGAAGTATGCGTGTAAGAGAGGTGGCGTTTGGAGCATCGAAATCGTAGACATAGTAACCCCCTACAGTGTTACGTCTATTGCGTTGGATTCAAGCGATAACCCCCACATAAGCTACCAGTATCCATACCCAGAACCAATTGAGGATTTGAAGTATGCTGTGAAGAGAGATGGCATATGGACAACCGAAACTGTGGACACAGTCCGTTTTCCTCAGTTCACTCTTTCATCCATAGCCTTAGACTCAAGTGGTAGCCCACACATAAGCTACTACTACTACGACATAGGTTTGAAGTATGCTGTGAAGAGCGGTGGCACATGGACCTTGGAAATCGTGGACGACACAGTTGCATTTTTCTACCCACCATCCCTAGCTTTGGATTTAAACAATAACCCCCACATAAGTTACATAGATGAGAAAGATTTGAATTTAGATTTGAAGTATGCTGTAAAAAGCAGTGGCGCTTGGTCCATCGAAACTGTAGATCCAGGTAAGTGTTATTTCAACTCTTTAGCCTTGGATTTAAGCGGTAACCCTCACATAAGCTACCAGGATGATGGGTGGTTGAAATATGCGAGCAAGAGCGGTGGCACATGGATCACTGAAACCGTACCTGCTGGGTCTTTTTATACATCCCTAGCTTTGGATTCAAGCGATAACCCCCACATAAGCTACCAGGATCCGGGGTGGGAAGATTTGATGTATGCCACTGTTGCGGCACCTCCGCCTCCACCTCCAGCAGTTCCCGAATTCGACTTAGCCATACCAATCATAACTTCGATTGCCACAGCTGTTTACCTAACAATATCCAAACGATACAAAAAATAACCCCTTTTTTATGCACAAAGTCCATTTTACATTCTGCAACACTTGTATCTTCACGCCTGAGGCGAGAATGTAACGATGCTCTTCTGAGAGCATCTAAACCACGCGCAACTCTTCAAGAGAACTAACTTCGTACCTTACCCTTTAGTGTTTCCAGATATGCAGGTAAGCCTTCGATGTCTTTTAGGTCGCGTCCAACCAAACCATAGAGCTCGTTCCAAAAGTTTAGGTTAGGCTTTATCTTTGTCTTTTCTAAGTACTGTTTGAGGCGGTGTGTCCACTCCACTCCTCGCCTGTCGAAATCAAGCAGAAGAACAACTTCACGAACTCTCAGTCGCTCAATTTCGGTGAGTATGTCAAGGAAGGATTTGCCCGATGTCTTCGACGAAACAATCTTTCCCTCGATGTTCAGTTGATGCAGTGCGTTTACGTCTTTTTGTCCTTCCACAACTATAGGAATGCCCTTTGCTGCTTCAGTTGTGAGTTTTTCTAAAAGTTTCGAAAGCCTTTCAGCCTTTCTCTGCAAGCCAGTTGACAAGAGTTTTTACCTTGAGACTTCTATTCGTTTCATTTTTTCTAAATTTTTTGGGTGTCTGCGGAAGTATTCTCTCACTGGGCTAAGGATTTCTATCAGTGCTTCAGCTACTCCCTCCTTCAGGTCGAGAGGGTGAAGCTTTCCATCAATGTAGGCTTTCCTCAGCTCCTCGTAGCTGTTGAAGGTTTCTGGTCCCCCATACTTTGGTGAACGTGGGATTGTTAAACTCGTTCTTTCAACGAATATTGTGTGTTTGGCTATCGCCATCACCGGGTTTCCTTCTGCCTGTTTAGGCGGACAAAAAGCTGCCCGCATCTTTGTTTTAATTTCTTCGGACGTGTCATGCATGAATATGCAGCTCTCTGGTATGCTCTTGGACATTTTTGAACCGATCAGCAGGTTTATCTCAGCGTTTTCGTCGAACTGCTTTTCGCTTTTTTGTAAGCCTTGCAGCGCAACGAGTAGTGGTGTGTGAATGCAGACTGGTTTTTTCCATCCGAGTCTTTCGGAGGCGTCTCTCGCCAGCATGTGCGCTTTGCGTTGGTCCATGCTTGCGCACGCCACTTGGAGGTCCAACTGGAAGATGTCTGCTGCCTGCATGCAGGGGTAGTAGACCCATGATGTTTCCATGTCTGTTAGGCTCATTTCCCGACCCATGATGGGCAATGCACGCCAAGTTCTCTGGAGAGAAACACTCTTTGCTATTCGAATCACTTTCTCCCAGTATTCTATATCTTCAGCTAGGTCTGAAGCCCAAACATAATGCACACTCTCTGGTTTGATTCCAAAACCTGTGAAACATTCTCTGAAGTATTCGCCGCAGAGACGAATGTTTTCCATACTGCCACCTAGTTTGTTGTTTATCCACGAGTGCCAGTCAGCCAGAAAGATGGTGAATTCAAACCCAGCGTTCACCATGTCCTTAATCTTGGAACCACAGACCAAGCCGATTCCAATGTGCATGAGACCGCTTGACTCAAATCCCCAGTAAGCCTTAGGCTTAGCCGTAGTCTCCAGTAATGCACGCAACTCTTCGCGAGTCACAATTTCCTGAGCGTTCCTTGTTACAAGGTCTATCCGTTGTTCTAAGTCCAAGATGATTCGCCTTCGCTAAAGTTTCATTGAAGTGCAACTTAAAAGTTCTTGTTGCTTTCGCGGGCGCTGTTTCCCACGTAACTAACACTCAACTTCATTGTTGGAGCTAAGGCGCTCCTCTCTGCGGAGCTCTCTCTGACGCGGGAATTTAAAGCGCCCGCGCCCACCGTGTCTCATGTCTGGGTAAACCCTCCTTCACAAGCAAAGATAGTTTT
>Ga0315312_1001311_pt1 | contig 20029 bp, 17 predicted proteins | sample TDP7_MG_FD_203629 | JGI IMG/M metagenome (GOLD analysis project Ga0315312, IMG submission 203629) | Freshwater sediment microbial communities from Lake Towuti, South Sulawesi, Indonesia - TDP7 | ecosystem: Environmental > Aquatic > Freshwater > Lake > Sediment | place: Indonesia: South Sulawesi... | reverse complement strand
ACTTTATTCGAGACATATACGGTATAAAACAGAGTCTAGCTTCCTTCGATCGAAAGAGCCTCAATGTCTTGAGCCATCGCAACTTCACAGTACTAGTTGAAGGGTTTCCAATTCAAATTTCAGATAACGAGATGCAATTCGTTCCATTCTGGCTTATCGCCATGACCGCTATCTCCCTAGGATTGTTCGTTTCACTAGCAATCATCGTCTTGCGACGCTCACGCCATGTGGCTGGGAATACGGGAACAGTTTGTTATCACGCTGACTATACCCGTGAGCATGCCTCACTATCTTCTTTCATTTTCAAAGCCGTTGGTGGTCAAGGACTTTGACCTAATCAAAAGGTTTCGGAACGTAGAAGTCGGCTTCATCATCACCGCGCTACATGATATTCCGAAGTGGGAGCGACACGCACCGGGCAACACGCGACGAATCGAAGCCTTGAATAAAGCTCACGACGCCGGCATTAGAACCCTCGTAAGCATAGAACCTTGGATTCCTGACATCACCTATCCAGCCGACATCATTCGCCATCTTAGAGAGAAGGTCGATAGATGGATAATCGGGAGTATGCAGTACATGGGAGTACCTAAACCCTATTATTCACGCAGGCTTCCAGCTCTCCTTTTATGGCTTAACTCGGAGAAGATCAACTGCTTCCTAAAGAAAGAACTACGAACATGCTTAACCTAGTCAACTGAGAGAAAACCACTAATAGCTGCTCTTAATTGCAAAGAACTGCTGGAGAGAATATGTAGGGCTACAGGAGAATACCCAAGCGACTTCGTGAGAAAAGCCATAAGAAAGGAATTCGCAACCCTAAGCTATTTGCCGGAGGAAGAGAAGAAAGCGTTAGGCGAGATCTGCCCTGTCTGCGGAGGAAAACTCTAAGGTCAGAAAGAAGAAGAGAAAGCTACTGGGAGAAGAAAGCTCTGGGCGTCGTAATATTACGAAAGAAATGAGAAGAATGAACCTTTGAAATCATGCTCACATGCGGGCGTGCAAGCCCACAAAACTTCATAGGCTTCTCATACTACGGAATCTGTGTGAAGGATTGTGAAAAATGCCGATAGAGTTCAAATGGAAGACGTCATTCGTTCTTCATAACGTGTTTTCAGACGGATTAGTCTCAGTAAACGGGATAGAGGTAAGACCTCATCCAAAGTCCAGCGAAGATTCGCCCATGGTTAGCGTAGCAATTCGTTTCAGCACATCATATTCTCCTCCAGATCTCTTCCAGCATGCCAAAGACATCGTTGAGAGATTTTTGGATGCGAGCAGTGTCAACTCAGCTCTCACAGGATATGATGTGAGGGAAACAATGGAGGAGTTTGACGTTGAATTAGAAAACTTTAAGGAGTTGTTGCTAGCAGGAGTGCATCCTCCTACGAAAGCATCATTCATTATCCGGAATAAGTCAGAATGGAATAAGGACTATGTTCAGGCCTCTTGGGACTGGTCGAAGAAGCTAGCATCTCATAGAGATGCCGAAATCTTGTTCCGAATCTTGCGACTGCTGCGACAGAGCATGTTGGAGGATGATGAGTATGACCGGTTATCCAAGATTTGGAGAGGATTCAACGCTTTCTATAACCATCTGGCAAGAAATCCTCAGTCATCTGAGACTCACAAAATTAGAAACTTCGCAAGGTCTCTCTGTGCTACGAATTCAAACTGGCTGAAGGAAGCGATTGAAGAATACTGGACCCCGCTACCAAAGCCTACGCCATTGAGAGATTATCTAACGATGGCTTTACTTGAAGGAAACTATCTGAGTGTTATGGATTGCCTCATCAGACAGAATTTCAGAGATAACAGAGGCAGAAATCACAGTCAAAATCTTAAGGCTGCGGTGTCTGCAAAGGACATGATCGTTACCTTAGAGAGTGCTTTACTTTGCGTTTATGTCGAGCGGAACAGAGTCATGCATGGAGAAACAATCTCCGATAAAGAAAGAGGTTTGCTGTACATTTGTGCGGCGTTTCTCCAGCGAATCGTAGCAATAGGATTGAACCAGTTTTACTTCATTCCTCTCAAGGCTTCCCAACCCTCTCCCTGAAAGTCCGCACCGATTGAACATTTTGCTGTATTCAAGGAATTCGCCGTTAGCGATGCGAGTCCCAGCGGCCGCGCCACTCTAGCCGTTACTAAATAGTGTTTGGGAAATTAGAGCCCAGACTTGAATCTAGTCAGCCGTCAATGATCCATATATCTGACTAACATAGATTACCACATAGAAACAGACAGCCCAAGCGAGAGGATCTATGAATGCTAATGGTAATCTTCGGAGCAGGGGCATCTTACGACTGTGTTTCATCTCGTTCAGTGCTTGAGTGGACTCCTGAGCGTAATCAATATCGCCTCCCACTTGCGCGTCAGCTGTTTGATGACAGAGGGATATTCAATCTTTGGATAAACAATTTTCCAAGATGCAAGCCTGTTATACCTCGTCTCCGCAAGGCTTCACGAGATGGTTCTGTAGAGAGTGAACTTGAAAAACTGCGGGCCGAAGGCTTAACTTACCCAGATCGATACAAACAGCTTGCGGCTGTGCAGTTTTACCTGCAATCTATGCTCTGGGACTGCGAAAAAAATCTAAAAAGTGATCCAGGATGGTCTGTGACCAACTATATGCCTTTGTTGGACCAAATCCATAGTTGGCGCGGAGTAAACAAGCAGGCGTGCCTTGTCACGTTCAACTACGACACGATGCTTGAGGATGCACTTGCGCTTATTGACATCAAGATCAATAGCCTTCCCGACTACATCTCAAGTGATGGCTATAAGATCATAAAGCTGCACGGCTCAGTCAACTGGGCCCATAGAGTGATGAACCCCATCAAAGATATCAAGAACCTCAGTACATTAGACGTCGCAAATGAGTTGATAGATAGAGCTGCTGAACTAGATATTCACAAAGAATTCCACATGACCAAAGAATACCCTAGCTCAAAACTGGGGGAACTAGCGCTCTTTCCCGCATTGGCGATTCCAGTGGAGACCAAACAAAACTATGAATGCCCACCTGAACACTTGGAGGCACTGCGCAAGTGTTTGCCAGAGGTGACAAAGATACTCTTGATCGGATGGCGTGCTACTGAAAGCCTCTTCCTTCAACTTCTCAGTGACAACTTACGCAAAGAGGTTCACGTGATGACTGTGGCTGGAGGGACGAAAGAAGCAGAAAAATCGAACCGGAGGTTGCAGGAAGCGGGGATAAAGGGAAAATTCTTTACAGGGGCTACCGGGTTCAGCGATTTTGTAGTGCATCATGAGGGGGATGGATTCCTCAGAAGCTGAGGCGGTCATCCTATCAGCCGGTGATCTGGAAGACGACGTGTTCTCGATGGTTTCTTCTAGGCTTCGTGAAGGCGCATTATGAATGGAGTTCCAATTCATCATAAGATATTATTGCCAAGCGAGCAGCGATCAAAGAGACACCATAGTAAATCTTCTGCACGAGATCAAGGAGAAGCACGCTATATCTTTCGAGATACGGGATTTGAGAGGCGATCAAGCTCTTGAGCGTGAAGCCTATGAGAAGGACTTCAAGCCGATGGCTCGCCTCCTGAAGAAGAAAACGGGGAGAAAACATGGAATTAGAGACTTGAGAGGGAAGAGATCAGGGAGATACTATGTCTCTGTGCCAGGCACGATCACAATTATTAAAGACGGAAGAATTCAGTGGTATACTCTAGGAGCTTCAAGCATCCTCGAATTTCTAAGACAAGTCCTAGATCAAGGCGAAGCTGCTCTCATCGGCCGCCTCGGGGATTGTCTATGACGTCCTGGACCTTGGGCGTTCAAACCTCTATTATTTTCATGAGCTCCTTAAGCGGTCGTTAAACTCGCTCAGTTGCTTACGTGGTTTTGAGGCATAATGCTAAAGCCATATCCCAAAGCCTTCGGGAAACTTTATCCCAGATTTTAAATAACTTGATAGTGGTCAACATAGCAATGAAGAAAAGAATCAATTTTCTGATTCTGATTATCATAGGTACAATCTCGATCAGTACAGGTTGTTTTGCATATTTGCAAACTCAATTCACTCCCTCTGCGGAGCCATTCCCTTCCGACAATTCAGGTCTTGGCTTCTTTGTTTCGGAGGATGTCAATCTAACTCGCACAGGTTACGATAATCCACATATCATGATATGGAAACTTAATCATACCCAGAGATCAGCAAGCGTTGAAGTCACGATCTACATTGAGTTGAGCTCAGGACATAACCAGCACTTTCTTTACTTTGGTTTTCAAACACCATACAATGTTTCAGATGTAAATGTGAAAGTTAAGAAGGACTGGCTTGAGCCCGAGTTGCTTACTCCAAGATATGCCAAGGATGGGAGGCTCATTTACTTCAAGATAGAAAAATCAAGTACAAGTTCATACTCATTTGATCTTGTGTTTAGATGGCAACCTTTTCTGTATAGAACAGGATACTCTGAATACAAGGCATTGATTCCATTTGCATTATATCTAGACACGGATGAGGTTCTCAAAGAGATTGGAAATGATGTTTCTCTTAATGATATTACAGTCAAAGATCTGACTTACTCAGTTTTGTCGATAACTCTTCCTATTGCGAGTACACCTCAGATAGTTGTGCCCGAGCCTGATTATCATGGTCTAGCTTCGCAAGCCCTATGGTTCTACTGGAGAATAGACAAGCTATGGAAATCTGATCTTCCGAGCCCTCCGTCCCTGCCATCAATATTTCTCGGCTTCGAAATTAGAGCACTTGAAGAGACTAGAGGATACTATGCATTCTGGTCAGGACTTGCATTTGGTGTCGGGATTCCTGTGCTAGTACAAGCGATAATCTCGATCAACAATAGGTTTGGGGAACGCCTAAAGCAGATTAAGAATATGGTGTCCGCAAAACTTTTTCAGAGACTTGGATCATAGTCTCTCAAATTATTCATTCTTCGCAGCTTGGTTTGTATCCGCATCTTGGGCAGATGACGATCATTCTTGCTTTCCCCTACGAAACTGCATTTTCGTCGGGGGTTAAAGGGTTTGAGGATCCGGCTCCCAGCCAGGTTCTCTCAAAGAGAAATCCAGGACCTCGCCAAGTCCTGCCCTTTCAGTCTCCGAAAGGCTTCATAGACCTCTTGATTCCAAACCTTCAGCCTTATCCTTGACGTGTTCCGACATGAAAGGCTTGGTCGAAGTCTCTTAGGGTAGCCAGCGCCTCATCCTCTGAGGCAGTCCTAAAGACGGTTGCGATCTCAGGTTTCGGTAGGTCCTTCACCTTGACTGGGAACGCTTGTCTCGGTAGCTGGAACTGGGCGAGTTGGACTTTGATGTTGGGCCTCTTGAAGGCGTAGGCGTAGAGAATGGCCTGTCGAATCTTCTGATCCCTGAACTTGTCGACCTCTCTGCCAGTCAGCGTTGTGGTCGCGAACTCGTACACGTAATCGTCCGCTACCCCGTCCGGAACCACGCCCATGACGTAATCCTTGTAGTGTACCCACAGCCGAATGCTGGGCAGAGGGTCCGCGTAGAGGACCTCTGCGATTTGACCGAGCTCAACCGGGCTATCGATCCTCATCTCGCCATCGATAAGTTCCGGAAGTACCAGAAGGCGATGCGACCCGAGAACCATCTCCTTTGAGAGAGGCTTACGCCTTCCGTGTTTTCTCATTCTCACCAAGAGTTCGCGTACTCCCTTCTCGCGGACGATAAGCCTCTTGTTCGCGATCTCCAGCGTCAGCTCTCCGCCGTATCGCTTCAAGTCCTCTCGATACGCATTCTCGTACTTCTTCCTATAGCTTGGGTTTCTTAAACTCCCGATCTTCCCGGCTGCGATGTCGGCGGCTCCTACAAAGATAGCTTCCAAGCCTGAGGCCTCTCGCGAAGCTTTCTTGCTGGCTATCCTCTTCAGGGGCGTTCTAAATAGAGTATCGATCTGGGCTACACCCCCAGCTGAAAGATGGCAGATTTCCCGAACCCAAGAAATTCTCAGCTGGCGGGTCGAGTCCCACCCGGTCCACCAAACCCTCATCTTAATCACAATTTTTGATAGGCATTCCCCCCTGAGTCAAAGCATCTCCTCTACTTTTTGGATTAAGGCTTCAAGCTCAGAGTCGCGAGTTTCTCGAGGAATGCTTTTTTGAGGCCTAGCTTCAGAGCATTCATCGCCCGGTCCTGCCAGAGGTAGATTATGTTGTCCTGCCGTAGTTTTCGGATGGCTTCCTGCAAGATCTGGCTGGGATAGTCGAGCTGAAGGTCCTCTGCATAGTTGATGTATTTGAAGGTGAACCAGTGCAGTTATAGTGGGCTAGTAGGGCTTCTACTACTTCTTTCTCGCAGTCGTTGAGGTTGAGGCGTTGGAACGCCTTTTCCAGCGTAAGCTGCTTCTGAAGTGTTGTCCTAGTGTTTTCTACATGTTGTCGAACTGTGCCCTTGTTTCAAGCTTGCAGTACGTGATTCTGAAGAATATGGTTTTATATCTTGAGGCCCTCTAAGCGTTTGGAGAGTATTTCCCTCATCTTACTTTCTCGAATTCACAAGATGGTCCTTGAATAGAGGCGATTCATTTGGTTTCCCGTAGAGAAAGGCTTGTATTCGGATTGTCACTTAATGTCGTGGCTCTCGGGTTGGTCAGCCTATTTACTGACATAAGCACGGAAATGATGCTTGGAATCTTGCCTCTCTTCTTGGTGTACGACTTAGGTGCTTCGGCTGCAGTCTTGGGGGTTATAGAGGGGATAGCTGAATCAACGGCAAGCTTGCTTAAGATGGCTTCTGGATGGTTGAGCGATAGGTATGGGAAGCGCAAGCCCTGGTTAACTCTCGGCTACAGTTTCTCAACCTTCATCAAGCCAGCATTAGCGATTTCTACGAATTGGGCCCAAGTCCTTGGATTGAGATTTCTCGACAGGGTAGGTAAAGGTGTTAGAACATCGCCAAGGGACGCCTTGATAGCTGATTCTACCCCCTCTGAGACCGTGGGAAGAGGCTTCGGGCTTCATAGAGCTTTGGACACCACCGGAGCTTTCGTAGGTCCACTATTGACATCGATTTTGCTACCGATCTACCTCTACAGAGGAGTCTTCGCTTGGTCCTTTCTTCCGGGACTTGTAGGCGTCCTCTTACTGGTCTTTCTAGTTCGAGATCGCCCTCAAATGGCTAGTAAAGGTTTGAAATTGATGGTTGGGATAAGAGGTTTACCCGGCAGATTCAGAAGGTATCTTGTAGCCGTGCTGCTTTTCGGACTGGGAAACTTCAGCTTCTCCTTCTTCATTCTCGCTGGAAACCTTCTTCTCTCACCCAAGTTTGGAAACGTAGGGGCTTCACAATATGTCGTTTTGCTCTACGCTATGACGAATGCTGTTTATGCCCTCGCTTCGCTTCCAATCGGGATTCTAAGCGACAAGATCGGGAAGCGAGGAATACTCACTGTCGGCTACGCTACCTTCGGGTTAACCTGCATCGGCTTCGCGTTGGCTGCAGGCGATCTCTTGGCGGTTGCTGTTCTCTTTGCTGCTGCTGGATTGTTTATGGCTATGGTAGATACGATGGAGAGAGCATATGCCGCGGATTTGATTCCGCCTGAACTTAGAGGAACCGGCTACGGAGCATTACACACGGTCAACGGAGTAGCAGACCTTCCAGCGAGCATCATAGCTGGGATCTTGTGGAGTTTCTTCTCGCCTTTCACTGCCTTCGTCTACGGTGCCGTGTTTTCGATCTCTGCCGCGACCGTTCTGTGGATGACAACCTGATTGAGAGAAGGATCCTTCGTTCTCCTGAAGCTCAAGCACATCAAAGAGTTTGAAGGCAAAGTTCCAGTCCATATCGGACTCAGAGCTGAAGAGCGAGTACTTGGGTCTAGAAGCTCACACGTTCATTGGAAGAGACGCGGTCGAAGCGATTAAGAACTATCTCGACTGGCAGAAGAGAGTGAAGCATGAAGAGCTCACAGACGATTCCTTTCTTTTCACTCGACTGGATGCTGTCGGTCAGCCTGCAGATGAACAGACAGTTATTCGGGTTGTTGGAGACGCTTGTGAAAGAGGTGGAACAGAACACTTCTCTCCACATGATTTCAGAAGGACCTTCCAGACTAACCTTGAAGCCTCGGGCGTTCCAGCGAACTGGGTTAAAAAGCTCATGGGCCATAAACTGGCGGGAGAAGAGAATCCGTATAGCATTCCTAAGATCGAGCAGTTGAGAGAAGCGTACGCACGAGCGGAGTCCAAACTGACTGTAACTCCAGCTCCTTCCGAAGTTGACAGGTTTGAAGCGCTGAAGAGTAGAATGTTCACACTATGCGAAGAGAGAAAGACTACACCTGAAGACCTTGTGAAAGAGCTCCAGAAATACGTTCCCGGCTTAGGCGTGGTTGAATGGTGGAAGCCTTTAGATCAGAGAAAAGGTGTCAAGATAGCAACTGAGGAAGACATTGCGGCGTACGAACGCGCCATGCGAGAGTATGACAAAGAGATGTTGAAGGAAGAGATTCTAAGGGATATTTCACCTGAATTGCGTGGAATCATCAAGGAAGGTCAAAAGAAAACCATGACGAATGGCGGGTCCCAGTTCGAATCAAAGATAGTTATGGAGAATGAGCTAACTAAATATCTTGATCAAGGATGGGAATTCGTAGCTTCACTCAATCACGAGAAGTATCTTGTAAGGAGAGAAGTTTGTTAAACTGCTGTAATGTCTGCCCCACGGTCTCCCCAATAGAGGACATTCTTTAAGCCACATTTTGGACATTCATACTCTACTTTTATGTTATCTTTGTAGTCCTTCTTCAACCTTGTCGCTATCGTACGTCGATCATCAGGCGGAAGAGCCTCAAATGGGTCTCCGCACCTCAGACAAGCGTACTTCCTCTCGGTTTCTCCGAAGACTTTTTTCATTACAGGTTTCCTATATTCGGTGTCCAAGTGGAGATAGATGCTTGTATAGCCTCCGGGTTTGTGACCAGCTTGTTCTTGAGCTGCGGCTAGATCATGGGTTTTGCTGACGATCTCCGTTATGTGTGTGTGACGGGCTTTGTGTGGGCTCCATCTTCCGCGTTTATCCCAATCCGGCAAGCCAGCTTCCTTCGCATACTTCCTAGCGAGCTTCTGCACCATCCTAGGCGTGATGTCGAAGATTCTGCCTGAACGCCGATCTCCGAGAAAGCTCAGGATCTCTTGGACAGCCCGAGAACTTATTATAACCACCCTCTCTTGGTCGCCTTTTCCGTGAACCCTTATCTCAGGCGGATCGCTCTCGAAGTTTATGTCCTCAAAGTAGAGACCGCGATAGCCTGTTCTCTTGTCGCCCACGAGTTCGCTTATCCTCATGCCGCTGTCGAACAGCGTTTGGAAGATAGCGTGGTTCCGAGGGTTATCCTCACAAGCCTTAAGGAAAACCTCCTTCTCCTGAGGATGAAAGAAGTACGGTAGCTTCCTGCCCAACCTTGTCTCACTTCAGATTCTTCAATCAAAAGTAGAGACGGTCCCAGTATATTAAGTTCGCTTTTGTTCGCAAATTAGCGAACTCTACTTCATGCACTGGAGAAATATTACGAGGTGTCATGTCCGGATCAAAGGGTCGATCGCTTTCCCGCTTCACCACTTGCGTAGATTGTTGACTCGAACCTTCCTGAGCTTCTTGAATCCCCGCTGAAGATTCAAAGGGTTCGCCCGTGGATCTTTCCTGTAGATGTGCCTGAACAGACCTTCAAGTTCATCGACCTGCTCTTCATCAATGTTTTCATATACCTCGTATATAGAGAAATGCGACCACATTTTGCCTTTGTCATCTAAATGTTTCTTAAGCCTGCCCCGTATCCCCCTCTTGGTTCCGACAGCCTTTCCGACATAGACTACGTTATATCTATTCTTCGACAGACGTTCAAGAAGAGCATATATGCCCCGAGTCTTTCGCGGAACAAGGCGCCATTCTTCTTTAGGGCGAAATTCTGCACATCGTTTTATACACTTCAATTCGCTTAGACACCAAAGCGGCAATTCATCAAATAGTGCGGATGGTAGACTATTAGGCTCTTTTTCCTTGTACTTGAGTAACCGCGGACTTCTCTTAGCCAGAAGGTCAATCACCGTCACCAATGCGATTTCAAGTCCCTCATCCATTCTTGCTCTAGCTACTTCTTCATACGCTCCTCTAGTGAAGCTGAAGGCTACGATCGTGCCACTCTGAGCCTCTACTCGCCTCACAGCAGTTTCAAACCTGTCAACTACGTCACGCCCGACATGATCACGCTTCTTGAATAAACACTAGGTCCAAACGAAATGTTAATTAATCGCCGCCGAAGGGAATTTTCTTTGAAATTATCTTGACAGAACTTTCTGCCATTGTGGATCTGTTTAAGGGTACAGTCTTCTTTACTTTAGTAGGAATTTCTACAATCATTACCGTTCTGGAATGCAGCCTTTTCCTAAAGGAGAAGGGACGCATAAGAAAATCAGCTGAGTCATTCAAACGAGGATCACTTTCCATATTCATCGAGGCCAAAGAAAAGGAACTATCTGATCAAGAGAATTATGCTTGGAGTCAATTTTTCGCAGAACTAGGAAAGTATCAAACGAAGCCAAAAGACCAGCAAGTAATAGAGTCGATTGGGGAGGATCTTGAAGACCTTTCTAACGAAATAGCAACAGCTAGAGGCAGATCAGGAGTCATAGAACGTTTTAAACATCGCATGGAGAGCATTGATGCGCGATGGAGAAGAGATATCCGGCGAACAGTTTCGGCATGGTTTGCTTTCGTCATAATAGCCGGTATTTTGAATTTCGTCTTGGGGATTCGGGGCGACTCTTTCCTGAGGTATTTGGGACAATACGAGGTATACTTTTGGCCCGTTGCTATGCTTTTTGTCTTAGTTCTGTTTGGCTGGTGGGCTTCTCACGCATACAGGTTTTTCATGAATCACTATTTTGGTGACATCGAAGAACTGGCCGAGACCGATCAAAATTTACTCTTGAAAAGTCTCGATTCCAAATTTGAGCGATACGCCACTAGGGTTCAGAGACAGTTCATCGTTTCAGAGATAACTCGAACGATGGTGGAACAGCCCCAGGTTTTTGGGCCCTTCAGAATAGTAGTCGAGATCCTCAGGGCATACAGGAGAGCAAAAAGGTCGTACAAGCGAGGCCAGAGCTAAGCGTGAAAAAAGCCAGCCTTCCGCTTTGATGGAAGAGGGGTTGTTAGGGTATTCTTCCCCCTAAATGTGGGTAGGAGAATTCTTGTGTGTGCCCACTAAATAGATCGACGACATTTCCTAGCAGAAGTTAAGACGAATTAACAATCTACGCATAAAACGTTAAATTGTGTTAGGAGCAGTTAGGTAACGATAATACATGCAAGCTCGGCCGATCTATTATCCACAAGAGCCTGTAAGCCCAAAGTACTTTGCTGGCAGAGATAAAGTGCTATCCGAGTTTGAGAGAATTCTCAAAGCAGCCACAAGCGGACGGGCTGAGAACGTTGCTGTCTACGGTGCTAGAGGAATTGGTAAGACATCCTTACTATTCAAGGTCAGAGAGATGACACCTGACTCATGTTTCACGGCATACTATGCTCCCCCTCAAGAGATGGGGCCCAAGGAGTTCGTGAATGACATATTGCAGAAGATGGAACTGCAGTACAAAACGGAGCTTAGTAAGTATGAGAGATTCTTGGAGACGATCAAAGGACTGCCGTCAAAGATTGAAGAATTCTCTCTTTTGGATGTCGCCCTTGCACTGAGAAAAGACGAGAAATCGCCGCAGATCGCTTTCATGGAAGGAATTTTGAAATTCAAGGATCGTGGCTTTGTGTCTGTGTACATGTTCATTGACGAGGCTGATCTCTTGGCTGATGAGGTCCTTGCAATGATGAGGAACACTCTCCAAGAAGTCCGTGGACCACAATACTCCTTTCCAGCTGGAGTTGTGGTCGCGGGAAAAGAAGATCTAGTTCAGCGCCTGACCGGAAAACTCTCTCCTATTGCGCGCTTCTTCTCAACACACCGTTTTGAGCTGCAACCTTTGACCCTTGAGGAAACACGAGATGCTTTAGTCCTGCCAGCGAACGAGTTGCGCATCAAATGGGAAAGAAACGCGATTGACTTCATCTACACCGCCAGCAAGGGATATCCCTTCATCGTGCAGCTCTACGGCAAGTACTCCCTTGATCACTCCAGCAATTCTCGGGTTGACCTAAAGGATGTGAAGAACGCTCACGCAGACGTATTGAATGAAGTAGGATTGTGGTATGAAGATGGATGGAGAGAAGAGCCTAGCCCAAAAGAACTCCAGGTTCTACTAGCACTGGCAAAGTTAGGTGGCTCCGGTGTGTACTCTGCCATTAAAAATAGGGTGGGCACCGAGGTGGCGACATTTTTGAGACGCTTGGTTGCCAAGGGGTGTTTCATTCAAGATGAGGCGAGACATAGATATTACTTTCCTCACCCCTTAGTGGGCGATTATCTCATAGTAAAATACGGATCGAAAGAAAGAAAGAGATTCTAAGAAACCTAACAATACCTAACAAGGCGCACACAATTTGTCATGTCATGTAATGTGGTGTTATGTCCGACGATCTTCTTGTCTGCTCGTAACAATTCGCACACACCAACTAATAGAGCTTTGATATGCACCTCAACTTAAATTATTCCGGTTTGGCTTTTGAAGAACGATGGCTGGTGCAATCCTAACCATACTAACAGGAATATCTGGTCCAAGGAAACTGACATGTACTACTAGGACTATACAGTTTTTAGTTCAGTTATCGATATTATGAGTCATGTCTGAAGAGATGGCTGAAAGGCAAGCTTTTGCGATAGGAGCTATTTCCAATCTATTCGGCATGCGGATGGGAACTTACGCTGCATGGCGATTGTTTAATACAATGGGAATAAGAGAGGTTCAGGGAAAGAATAAACCCGAACAGATAAAGTACGTCTTAACCAAGTATGCAAACGACTCCAGTCGTCTAGTTCAGATACTCAACACTCTAATCCGATATCATAAGCTTACTGAAGATGAATATAATGAGCTAGATAACTCCGTAAGAGCGCTAGGCTTGAAGATTGAAAATCATAGAGTCGTTACAAGCACTCCCACTGTGATAATCTATGGTGAACCAGCACCTTTTGACGCCTTCAAAGACATTGAGAGAATTATGCTGTCTGCGAAGTCACAAATATGTATGATAGACCCATATGTTGACAAAACGCTGTTTTCGCTCTATTTCGCCGATGTACCCCGTAACATTTCCATAAGATTACTTACAAATAAGATGTCTGATAAATTTGAGGAAGTTGCGAAGAGGTTCAAGATTCAGAAAAGTAATTTCGAAGTAAGAACAAATAATAAAATTCACGACAGATATATTCTAATAGACAAGAGGCCGTGGGTCATAGGTCAATCAATAAAGAACGCAGGGAAGAAACCGCTCTCAATCGTAGAGCTTACAGATGCGAGGAGCGCATTGGCTCTATTTGAAACATTATGGAAAAGAAGCACAGTATTCATTTAGGACCATGTCCAACCTCCAAACGCCTTAACACTCATCAAGCTGAACCTCAGTGAGGTCTGGCAACTGTACTGATACTTCCTAAATCAGTACCCGCGCGCTATACCGCTCAAGGCGAATAACCCACCCCGCCTTTCTTTTTGAGGAGCGCTGAAGTTTGGTATATTGGAGATTCTCAGTTAAGGTTCCAGAACACAGAAAACAGAAGAGAATCCCTAAGAGAGATCAACGGAAAGTACTTGAGCTGTTTTTCAACGATCATTTGTATCCTTCTGAAATCTCTCGCCGTACTGGTCTAAAGGTTGGAGAGATTATCGCTATAATCAATAGAATTCTCAAGAAAAAGTGAAGATTGGATTGCTATCTAATATTCATAAATTTACATAAACAGCATTATTTTTAAGATAGACCAGCAGTGTGTGATGAGAATATTACAAGAAGCATTGCCGTATAGGGATTAAAAAGATCTCTATGAAGTTCGGAGAGAGCTAGATGAAAGAGCTTATCCACAGTGGAGTATTGCTGCCTAAGAAGTATGAGGCTAAGGGCTTCAGTATCTGCATCAAGGGAAAGAAGGTCAACCTCACACCTGAGCAAGAGTACATGGCTATTTGCTGGGTCAAGAAGCTTGGAACTGAGTATGTGAATGACCCCGTCTTCGCGAGGAATTTCTTCAAGGATTTCTGCGAGGCGTTGGGACTTGGAGAGCAACTCTCCCCCAAGGACTTTGACTTCTCTGAGATTCAGAGGTACGTCGAGCAGGAGAAGAACCTTAAGCTGACTATGTCGAAGGAGGAGAAGAAGAGGCTTGCTGAAGCTCGGAAAGCCGTCAGGGAGGCGAACAAAGAGAACTATGGCTACGCGATCGTCGACGGACAGAGAGTGGAAGTCGGCAACTACGTAGTAGAACCGCCTTGCATTTTTATGGGACGCGGAAAACATCCTTTGCGCGGAAGATGGAAACCCGGCGCCGCTGAGAGCGATATCATACTCAACTTGTCGCCAGATGCTCCGAGACCTGAGGGAGATTGGAAGGAGGTTGTATGGCAGCCTGACTCTATGTGGACTGCCAAGTGGGACGACAAGCTTCGTGGAGTTGAGAAGTATCTTTGGCTCTCAGACTCATCCCACGTAAAACAGCAAAGAGAGATCGAGAAGTTTGAGAAAGCGAGGGAGCTTGAATCAAGGATCAATAGCGTCAAAGCTCATATAGAGCAGAATCTTCAGTCGAACGACCTGTTGACACGTAAGATTGCAACCGTCTGCTACTTAATCGACAAATTGAAGCTACGTGTCGGCGATGAGAAAGACAAAGATGAAGCAGATACTGTCGGCGCGACGACTCTCAGACCTCAACATATTAGGATAATGGGTAATGGTCTTGTAAAGTTCGATTTCCTAGGCAAGGACTCGGTGAGATGGCGGAAAGAAGTGGAACTGCCTCACCCAGTCGTCGGCAACCTACAACAATTCATGACAAGTTGCCGATCAGTAATCTTCAAGGGAGTTGACTCTGAAAAGGTCAAGCTTTTTCTAAGCGAAGCCCTTCCCGGATTGACGGCCAAGGTCTTCAGAACTTACCATGCCTCAAAGGTTGTTAGAGAATGCCTCGCGAATAAGAAAGCCAGAAAGTCCGATCCTGAGTACGTTAAGAAGCATCTGGCAACTATGGCGAATCTTGAAGCAGCCGTCGTTTGCAATCACAAGAGAAAGATCCCTAAGAAATGGCGTGAATCATTAATGAAGAAGATTGAGAGGCTTAGAAAGCTCAAGTCTCAGAGAACCAAGAAGTCGGAAGAAGCTGCAAAGGCGCTTAAGGTAAAGATTGAAACCGCTAAGACAACCCGCGAATACAATCTAGGCACATCCCTGAAGAGCTACATCGACCCCAGAATCTACTATGAGTGGGGAAAGAAAGTGGACTTCGACTGGAGCCTCTACTACCCCAAGACCCTTCAACGAAAGTTCTCATGGGTTGAAGAAAAGGCTTCTGACAGAAGCTGAAACCAGTACAAGTAGCCTTGAATGAGATAAAGCTAGCTAAGACGTAAGGCTATAGCGGGATTTCAACTGGATTACCAATTCGACTAAAGATACAGTCTAGACTTCGCCTATATGTTCATAAAGCATATGGGCTTTCAATAGTTGCGCTTAAGCAGAGAAGCTTATAAGCGTATACGCATAAAGTGCCATGAGCAAAGTTGTCCGAAACTGCTAGATTGACTTTAACGATTTCAAAGGATCTTGATAGGCGATTTCGAGCCGAAGTGGCGAGAAGGTTGGGCATGAAGAAAGGGAATATCCAAATCGCCATAGAGGAGGCAATAGAACTCTGGATACAAAAAGGAAAGAAATAGTCACTATTAAGTAACTCTTGAAGGAGAAGTTGACTTGGAGGGCCACAGTGCTTCTGCTCGGAAAGAGCGCGGCGCGTTCTACACACCGAAGAAAATCGCTTCTTTCATCGTACAGTGGGCAATTCGAGACAAACAAGACAAACTGCTAGACCCAGGTGCAGGCGAAGGAATCTTCCTAGCGGAAGCATACAAACGTCTGAAAGAACTGGGTTCAAGGTCAAATGATGCATTCAATCAGATATTTGGAATAGAACTTGACGCCAACACCGCAAAAGATGCAACCAAGGTGTTGCAAGAACTGAGTGGAACAAGAGTTCGCATAATTAACGGAAACTTCTTCGACATCAAACCTCCGACACCGCTGGAACCTAACTCAGGATCGGTTCCTCTCGTTGACGCCATCGTGGGAAATCCTCCATACATACGCTATCATTCATTTAAAGGAGAGGCCAGAAGCAAGGGCCTAGCAACAGCAAAAGCAGCAGGCATCAAACTAACCGGCTTGACAAGTTCATGGGCCCCCTTCATGGTCCACGCAACTCGTTTTCTCACCTCAAAGGGACGTCTAGGCATGGTAGTTCCAGCAGAGCTACTTAGTGTCGATTACGCAGCCCCGATTCGCCAAATGTTGTTCGAGCACTTTAAAGACATCATAATAATAAGTTTTGAAAAAAGAGTATTTCTGGAAGTCCTAGAAGACACTGCTATACTTCTAGCGGACAAGAACGGAGTTCGAAAAGGTCTTTCCATTCTGCGTCTCGTTGATTTGGAACAATTGGATCATTTGAGTCCGCGAAGTCTTGAAGCAAACGCGATACCAAAGACGCTCGTACCTCGAAGTGAATTCAGGGAGAAATGGACAAGGCACTTGCTTTGCCTTGAAGATTATGAGGTTTATAGAAAGGTTGTCAGCAGGCCAGAAATAGCTCCCCTATCGACGTTTGGAACGGTGAACATTGGGGTTGTGACCGGAGGCAATAGTTACTTCATTCTAAGCGCTAGGGAGGTCAATGCCGCAGGGATTGAAGAGATGTTCTTGCGGCCCATCGTTTCAGGCGCTAATCACCTGCGCGGCGCAGTATTCAGCAAATCAGATTGGAGAAAGTTGTGGGAAAAGAATCAGAAATGTATGCTACTTCACATAACTGTTCCAAGAGAACAGGCCCAACAATATTCTGTTTGGTCATACTTGATGCAAGGAGAAAATATGCAAATTCATAAACGATACAAGACACGCACGCGCAACCCTTGGTATGCAGTGCCATATGTTAAGACTCCGGACTGTTTTCTCACATATATGTCCTATCGGTTTCCCCGTCTTGTCTTAAATGAGGCTAGAGCAACCAATACCAACACGATCCACTCTGTGCTGATTTCCGATAGAAACCGAGCAAAGCGTCTAGTCGCTGGCTTCTACAACACGTTGACTTTACTTAGCACAGAAATTGTCGGGCGAAGCTATGGAGGCGGAGTACTCAAACTCGAAACGCAAGAAGCCGAGAAAGTGAAAGTACTACGTTTGAATGATACAGTTTCAAAAGAACTTGAGGGCAAGCTTGATCGAATTGACAAACTGATCAGGAAGAAGTCACCTGACGAGGCAATTCGACTGGTCGATAGCATAGTCTTGGAGGGATACTTAAGTCTTGGGAGCACCACAGTGAACAAGCTGAAGAAAGCTTACGATTCGATCAGATCAAGAAGATTAGCCAAGACAATGTGAACGGTTAAGAACATCTTACCTCATACTTATCTCTGTCCGCCCTTGAGTCTATTTGAGAATTTTCGAAGAAAAGTCCTAGAACTCGCTGAATATAGCGATGGAACATTCAGCTCCATCTGCGGGCCCTTTCTAACGCTCATGTACTCTGGATTGAACTCTTACAGAAGGAAGGGTCTAGTTCCAGAAGGAGAGTATCGGCAGAAAGGCAATGCTTTCAGAGACATGCTCATTGAACTCATCAAGAAGAGAAGTGGCATTCGACTTGAAGACAGAAGAGTTGAAGGGTTCACCGATATTCATGATATTGACCTAGTATTCATGCCTGACAATATCTTGAAAGTGGCTGGAGAGGTTAAGTTGCTAGGTACGCCTGCGCATCTGTTAGAATCGGGCGAGGAGAAGCCAGAAAGGGCCGGTCATGTTGATGTGGATAAGCGACTAAAAGAGGTCAAGTTTACTGCTGTCGACCTGAAACTTCGATATAGTGGCATCAACGTCGGAATGTGGGATGATTGGATAGCGAATGCTAAACCAGCTTTCTATTCAATATGGGGATGTATGATAGGGGAAAAGACGCCAAAGAAAGTCGATCTGCTCACCAGAAAGTTCATCGGACTCAGGAAATATAATAATGGTGTCGGAGTCCTCTTCTATACCGAACGGGAAGGTAACTATGTTAGAATACGAGATACTCCGGCGGAACTCGGTATCGACATGGTTATTGAGAATCTGTGCAAGCACCTTACAGAATAGCCAACTCTCCATTCCGCGATGACATCGTACGCACAAGGAATTTGTCAAGTCACCAAGGAACTGACACAGGATGCGCCCTCAGTTTTGACCTCTGGAGACCTCTGTCAAGCTTTGTAATTACTGCAAAAGACGCGTAGTCAACTTACTCTGGCAACGTAGAATTATTCCTGAGTTATTCAACTGTACTATGAACTTCCCCAACCTCTTTGTAGCCTTCAGCTTCTACCTGCAGTGTCGAGTGATTGATACGGTATCTTTCTGCCAGTGCTTTCTTGACCTCATTCAGTATTTCGTCAATCCCCCCAAGTTCTTCTCTCCTGACTACCAGATGGGCGCTAAGGTAGTGCATGTAGGAAGTTATACTCCAGACGTGCAGATCGTGAATATCAACAATCCCGTTAATGCTCTTGATAGTTTGAACAACTTCTCCTAGACGGATTCCTCGAGGTGTTCCTTCCAGAAGGATGTTCAGAACCTCCCTCAACATCTTTCCAGTTCCGAACACTATCACAGCTCCAACCATTATACTGACTATCGAATCGATTAGAAACCAGTGCGTGAAGAACATGATTACGCCTGCAGCAACCACGCCGAATGAAGACAATGCGTCTCCTACGACGTGAAGAAACGCTGCCTTCGCATTCAAATTCAACGTCCTTTCATAGAGGACCGTGGCCGATAGGAGGTTGGCAGCCAAACTTATTGCTGCAATAGTTATCATCTCTAGGGTCTTCACTTCAGCGCCTCTCAGAATTCTCATGTAGGCTTCGTAGAATATGTACGACGCAACAGCTACCAACGTAATTCCATTGGCTAATGCGGAAAGAATCTCAACTCGATAGTATCGATACGTCTTGCCCGAAGTAGGCGGTTTCAGAGCCATAGTACCGGCGAGTAGGCATAGACAAAGTCCGAGCAGATCTGTAAACATATGCCATGCGTCGCTGATTAGAGCCAAGCTGTTTGAGACTAAGCCGCCTACAACTTCAAGCGCCATGATAGCTGAAGTAACCGCTATCGCGATCTTCAGGTTCCTTTGCTCTCTGACTCTAACGACAGTAGCCATTTCAACACCACTGAAACTGTTGACCGATATAAGCCAACGCACGATGAGAACGTATTCACTTTGTTCACTTGAACTTTCTTTAGAGGCGATTCTGTGCAGCCGGATCTTAACGCTGACAGCTACCTTATTCTTGCTCCGCAGTTTGTGCAGAAATTATGTTCAGAAGAAAGCTGTGCTCCACAGCTCATACAGAAGCTTTGGCTTGATGTTGAGGGTGATGATTGAACTGCGGAAGCAGGATAGGTAGCGTTGCTCTTCTGCAATACCTGCGTGAACTTCCAGCCATTTTGCTCAATTAAACTCTTGATCGGTTCCCTAATCTTCCGGACATCAAACTCGTAGTCATAGACCTTCCCAAAGGACCTTGGATCAGGCTTCTTCCAACCCCAAGCCTTTCCGCTCTCTTTCTTGAATAGAGTCTTGCCTTTGAAGAACTGCTTCTCGACGCGGAGGCTGGGCGTAGGAAAAATGTCTGCACTCTTTGCCTCTGAGGTTATTGTCTCGTAGTATCTAGCCTCACAGCTACCTTCGTCAAGAAGCAGATACGCCTTGTATGTTTCTTTCAATCCTTCCTTTCCGAGAAGCTTGTAGTATTCAGCGTCAACAATCTTGCGCTCAACCACAAGATCAGTCTCATTCGAAGTATTC
>Ga0315312_1001310_pt1 | contig 20039 bp, 22 predicted proteins | sample TDP7_MG_FD_203629 | JGI IMG/M metagenome (GOLD analysis project Ga0315312, IMG submission 203629) | Freshwater sediment microbial communities from Lake Towuti, South Sulawesi, Indonesia - TDP7 | ecosystem: Environmental > Aquatic > Freshwater > Lake > Sediment | place: Indonesia: South Sulawesi... | reverse complement strand
CCGCGAAGCTTCGCCTGTCCTAACTACTTTCCAAAAAGTTTCGAGCTGAACTCCTTCAGGTACTTTATCCCTTCCTCCAGCAAATCCTCGCCTTTCTTCGTTATTTTATAGTACTTGCGCGCGGGCTTGCCCCGCTGCTCTCGCCACTCCCTCGTGACGTAGCCCCCTCGCTGGAGGCGGTAGAGCACAAGGTAGGAGGTAACGGTCGCGGGTTTCCATCCAAAACGCTTGATCACCTCTTGTCGTAGCTCGTATCCATACATCGGGCGCTCCTTCAGCAACTTCAGGAAGTAGGGCCAGACCATTTCAGTGGTCGTCTTCTTCTTCATTCTCGCTATAGCCAATGGAAAATCCCCACTTTGTTTCAGCAGGAAAGCTTAAATAGCAAATTCTCTGAGATATTTCCTAGGTTGAAATATGGTTGTAACAACAATACGATGCCAAAGTTGTGGATACGAGTGGAAGCCTCGAGGGAAAAGTAAGAAATGTCCCTCTTGTTTTCGGATGTTGGGAGAAACAAAGGCCCGCAAATGGGAGCAGGCAGGGGCAAAATTGGCAAAATTGCTTGCTTCCCGTGGTTGGAGCGTGGAACCGGTCGGCAGGAAGAAAGCGATTGATGTGCACGCTGAAAGAAACAAAAGAGAACTTTTTATAGATGTTAAGGCGGGTCACAGTTATCTTATCCGGAGTTCGCAGCTGAAAAAGTTGCTTGAATATCGGAGTAAGACAAACGATGTAGGTTTCGCATGCGAGATGGATGGAAAGTTTTACCTTCTCACGCTAAAAGAGGTTCTCTAAATCACCGAAAGTGAACTGCGAGGTAATTGTGGTGTCTAAAATAAAAGTCGCGATTGCGGGCGTGGGGAATTGCGCTTCCTCGTTGGTGCAAGGCACTGAGTACTACAAAAATGCGCGCGAGGACCAGTTCGTGTCGGGCTTGATGCACGTAAACTTCGGCGGCTACCACATCCGGGACATCGAGTTCGTCGCAGCCTTTGACCTCGACGCGAACAAGGTTGGGAGGGACCTCGCGGAGGCCATCTTCGCCCCCCCAAATTGCACGATTAAATTCAGCGATGTACCAAAACTGGGCGTTGAGGTGATGAAGGCCCCGGCACTGGATAGCTTGGGCAAGTACCTTAAACCAGTGATACCCGTCGACTCCACGCAGAAGCCAGTGGACGTCGCTCGAGCGCTCGAAGACGCGGACGCAGATATCTTGGTAAGCTACTTGCCAGTTGGGAGCTACGAGGCATCCCGCCACTACGCAAAGCAGGCAATAGAGGCTGGGTGCGGATTTGTCAACTGCATCCCAGAATTCATAACATCCAGCAAGGAGTGGGGGAAGCGTTTTGAGGATGCCGGACTGCCCTGCGCGGGTGACGATATCAAATCTCAGGTCGGGGCGACAATTCTACACCGCACGCTGGCTAAGTTGCTGATCGACCGAGGGGTGAAGCTGGAGGAGAGCTATCAGCTGAACATAGGTGGCAATAGCGTTGCTGGAGATGAGGAGATACTACTTGAGGTTAATAATGCCCTGATCAAGACGAGGATTGGGGACTTCGTCGATGGAATGGTAAAAAAGTATGGCTCAACACTTAAAGCAGGAAAAGAAGTTTTGGACACGAGCAGGGTGAAAGAAGAGATAAAATGTTTCACGATAGACGATGACTATAAATTGACGTTTGCTCCAGTAACTAAACTCATCCGCCATAAGATTAATGAGCAACTTTTCGAGGTAACACTTGCTGAAGGCAACCGAATCAAAATTACCGCCGATCATAATTTGTTTACTCTTGATGACGATGGAAAGTTTAAATCAGTTCCAATGAGGGAACTTGAGCAAGGGCAGACCTTCGTTGCAGTCCCGATCAGAACATTGCCCGGTAATGAGGAGCTCTCGTCTGTAGACTTGGCCCCCTATTTCACTGAATCTTGGGCAGCTAGGGCAGGTGAAGGATTTTTGTCGATTCATAATCATCCAGAGATTAAAATACCAGTTGAGTTCCCGATCTCAGACGAATTTCTAAATGTAGCCGGGCTTTGGTTGGCGGATGGATCTTTCGATAGAAAGGGTAGTTCAAACCTAGAAATTGCAGTCGGGGATGACTCAGGATGCTTAAGGGTAATAGACCAGTGGACGAAAGGATTTAACGTTCGATATAAGCGTAAGGGGAAGGGCGGTATTTCGGTACGGATAATGTCAAAAACATTGGCGTCCATTATGAAAGAGGTATTTGGGTTATTGGGAGATTGCTATACTAAGCGTGTGCCCAGCTGGGTCTACAATTTATCTGAGAAGCAGATCTGCATGATTTTGAGGGGTTACTTTAGTGGCGATGGCTACGTGATGGGGAACCAGGTAAGGTGGACATCCACTTCTCCCGGTCTGGTCAAGGATATTCAAACCCTACTTTTACAAGTTGGGGTATATTCAACCATTTTTGAGGAAAATGGACGGGGATCCAAATCATCGTATCGCTCGATGAAGAAGTTCTGGCATGGAATAATCTCTTCCCGGGAGGCGCTTGGGAAGTTTTCAGAGAAAGTTGGATTCATCCAATCACGTAAAAATGAAGCGGTTGGGAGAATAGTCTCTAAGAGAAAATTTGAGAAATTCTTTATCCCGAAGATTCACCTGATAGAAAAAGCAGGAATTAAGCCAACGACTACGCGCAACCTGCCCGCGATAGAAAAAAGGATAATTCTATCCCAGCTTGGTCGCGTGAAAGACGAGGCGATCAGGGAAAAGCTTGAGAAACTCTGTGGCGGAGACGTGAAATTCGTGAAAGTTAGGGATATTAAAAAACTAGACCCCACCCCTCAATATGTTTATGATTTAAGCGTCGCAAACTATGAAAGATTCATCTGTTCAAATGTCCTTGTTCACAACACAGACTTCCTTAACATGCTAGAGGAGGAACGCCTGAGTTCGAAGCGCGTGAGCAAGACGGAAGCAGTTTCAAGCCAGGTGCCCTACGAGATCCCCCTTCGGATTGGCCCCAGCGACTACGTCCCATTCCTGAAGGACAACAAGGTGTGTTACATCCATATGCGTGGAAGAAAATTCGGGGACGTGCCCCTCAGCATCGATGTGAAGCTTTCGGTAGAGGACTCCCCGAACAGTGCGGGCGTTGTGATCGACGCCATAAGGGGCGTGAAACTCGCCTTAGATCGTGACATCGCTGGGCCCTTGACCGGTATCTCGGCATATTTCTTCAAGCACCCACCCGTTCAGATGTCGGATGAGGACGCGAGGCAGGCAGTTGAGGATTTTATAGCTGGCAGGAGGAATCGATAGCGTGCAGTTCGACGCCATCGTGGTGGGGCATGTAGCAATCGATATTAATATTCTACCTTGGGGGATCATCGAAAATGCCCTCGGTGGGGCGCCAACCTATGCAGGACTCACAATTGCGGCCCTGAGGAAAAAAATTGGCGTTGTTTCAAAAGTCGGTGCTGATTTCCCTGAGAAGTTTCCCCCGATTTATAGCAAGCTCGGATTGGACACCGAGGGCATCTTTGTGGCGGGCGAGTATACTACGACTTTTGAGAACACCTACGACGAGGCGGGCAATCGCAGGCAAGTTTGCAAGCACGTGGCACCGAGAATTTCTCCCGACGATATCCCAGCCGCTTACAGCGATGCCCCAAGCTTCTACGTTTCTCCGATCGCGAACGAAATAACGCCTGATGTGCTCGGGGCGATCAAGCGTGAGTCGAATCTAGTCATGCTCGACCCCCAGGGGCTTCTGAGGGAGATAAAAAAGGATGGAAAAGTTGAGATCAAATCCCGTGAGCTTGGGGAGTTCCTGAAACATGTCGACATAGTGAAAATAGGGAAGGAGGAAGCTAGGGCACTCAAGGGCGGCCCCAAGGAGGTGCTCAGGGGCCTTAGAGCGATGGGGCCAAAAATCGCGATCTTGACCAAGGGGAGGGATGCTTCGATGGTGCTCAGCGACGAAGGTTTGGTCAAAGTAGAGTCCATTAAAGTCGATGCTAAGGATTTGACAGGCGCTGGCGATGTCTTCGGCGCCGCATTCCTTACCAGGTATGTTGCTACGCGTGATGCGTTGGAGTCTGCGAAATTTGCAACCGCCGCAGCCGGGCTGAAAATTAGGTACAAGGGGCCAACCGGGTTCCCGTCCGAGCAAGAAATCCTAGATGCGATGAAGAGAATCTAGTAGCCATTTGCCGTTTGAAGTTGCTCTGTTAGCTCTCGAGCCGCACCCGCTCGAGCCCCGGCACGCCGTCGAACGCTTCGTCGCTTGAGATCACCTTCCGGTCAAGGGCAAGTGCTGCTGCCGCCACCAAGCTGTCGAAATAGCTCAGCCCGTGCTTCTCCTCGAGCTCACACTGGAGAGCCAGCGAGCTCGAATTCAAGGTTTGCACCTCCATAACCCTGTAGCGCACGAGAGCCTCATGGAGCGCGAGCATGGCCATCTTCACCTGCGCTGGCCTCCTGCCCCTCGCCCTTAGCACGAGCTGGAACTCGAGCATGGCGACATCCGGCGCAGTTACATCCGTGCGCGGTTTCAGGAGTCGCAGCACTTGGGGATGTTTTGGGTCCCTCGGGTTGAGCGCGAACAGGATCTCGGTGTCAGCGACCGGCATGACGTTTCAGCCACCTTTCGACGCGTTTTTCCTCCTTCGCCTCATCATACGGCTCCCCGACAACCTCGCCCAAAGTCTTGAACGGGTCCCCTGGGAATGGCTCGATAACTATCTTGCCCCCCTCGACGTAGATGAGCGCCCTCTGACCCTCCTCCAGCCCCAGCTCCTCGCGGATGCTCTTGGGGATCACCAAGGTATGCCTCCTCCCGACCGTGACCTCTTCCGACATTTTTGATTCCATCTGAAATATTTGAATTTGTCTGATAAAAGCTTTTTTGTCGGATTTGCGGAAACGATATTTTCCCGTCAAGCCTTTGGGTGGCGATCATTTATAAGGAAGCAAACCCGCAATGAAAATCTCTAAGCATGTGGCTCAAGCTTAATGTTGGTATGTGATTAGACTCAGTAGGCTTTAGCCACGAGCACGCCCATCTTCGCCCGCTTTGAGCATATCGGGCAGGTCCCTAAGGGTACGGGGGTGCCTCCGAGTTCCTCGCCGAGCATGTCCCCACCAGTTTCCTCCTCAATCTTTTTCCCGCACGATTCTTGGCCGCACCATGGCAACCGCGCGATGCCGCCCCGCTTCTTCACGAGACCCTTCGCCGCTTCTAGGTCGGTGGCGTCCTTCAGCGATTCACGGAATAGCATCCAAGCCCGCTCGCGGAGGTTCCCAGCGATCTCGTCTAACATCTGCTTTACTTTCGCCCCAAGCGCTTTTCGGGGGATGGCTCGCTTCTCCCCCGTGTCTCGGAGGACCGCGGTCACTTGCTCCTTCGCCACATCCTCAGGGCCTATTTCCAGCCTGAGCGGCACCCCGCGGCGCTCCCAGTAGTAATACTTGGCGCCTGGGCGAAGGTCCCGATCATCCAAGTGGACCCGGAAGCCGGCAGTCGCGAGCTCGTTTTTGATTGCTGCGGCAATCTGCTGGACTGGTGCTTCCTTGGCCTTGAAGGGAATTGGCACGATTACCGCTTGGATAGGCGCGACCTCCGGGGGCAGGCACAGCCCAACATCGTCGCCGTGCGCCATCATCACCGCGGCTATCACCCGCTCGGAGACACCGTAGCAGGTCTGGTAAACATAGTGCTGCTTCCCGCCGGGGGCCTCGTACTTGAGCCCATATACTCTCGCAAAGTTCCGCTCGAGGTTGTGGACGGTGCCTATCTGTAACGTCCGTCCATCGGGCGCCAGCGTGTCGAAGGCGAGCGAGTACTTGGCGCCGGCGAAGGTATCCCACGGGGGGCGCTTGGTCACGACGTAGGGCACGCCGAGCTCGTCGAAGAAGTGCTTGTAAATTTGCACAGCCTCCCGCACTTGTGCTTCAGCCTCCTCGGGCTTGGCGTGGGCGGTGTGAGCTTCCTTGAATGTCGTGACCTCCCGCAGCCTGATCAATGGCTTGGTCATCTTCGTCTCGTAGCGGAAGATGTTGACGATCTGGTAGATCTTGATCGGGAGGTCGGCATGGGAGCGGATCCAGAGCGCGAACATGGGGTAGATGGAGGTTTCGCTGGTCGGGCGCAACGCGAGCTTGACATCGAGCTTTTCCCGTCCACCGTGCGTCACCCAGTAGACCTCGTTTTCAAATCCTCGGATGTGTTCAGCCTCTTTTCTGAAGAGGTTCTCGGGGATTAAAAGTGGGAAAAGCACCTCTCGGTGTCCAGCTTGCTCCAGCAGCCTGCGAATTATCTCGAGCACGTGGTTGCGCAGCTGCAGCCCGTGGGGGAGCCAGACGTAGAGCCCCTTGACAGGGTATCGGGTCTCCATTATGTCAGCACTGCGCAAGATGCCGCTGAACCACTCGCTGAAGTCATGCTGCCAACGTTCGCGTTTCATCCCAATTTCACCAGCTTATACATTCACCAAACTTGTTTTTAATCAAGTGTTTAATAGGAATCATAGTTGTTTTGTGAGTCGCTTCTGCTCATCTTTTTTCACCAGTACCATATCCTCCCAACGGGCGCCACCTAAACGTGGCACATATATGCCGGGTTCAACGGTGATGATCATACCTCTGCGCAAGATTTCTTTCGAGTCAGGAGCTAGACCCGGTGGTTCGTGGACCTCCATACCGACGCCGTGCCCCATACCATGCGTACAAAACTTGGCGTAGCCGGAGCGGGAAATCACGGTGCGCGCGGCCCCATCGACCTCCTTAGCTTTCACACCATCACGAACTCGCGCTATCCCAGAGACCTGCGCCCACTTGACGATCTCAATCAGCTTGACCTGCTTTCTCGTCGGCGAAAGGGCGAAGGTCCGCGTCATATCGGAAACGTAACCTTCACAAGTGGCACCAAGATCGACCACCAAGAGTTCACCTCGCCTCAGCTTTTTCCCCGTCGCGCTGGCATGGGGTAACCAGGAATTCCTGCCAGATGCGGCAATCGTGGGGAAAGGCGTACCTTCGGAGCCAGCTATTCTCATCTCGCGTTCGGCCTCCGCGGCAACCTCCAGCTCGGTCCGGCCGACTGCAACTGATTCCTTTGCGCAACGCATGCCGTTCACAGCTAACTTTGCAGCCCTTTGCAGCAGGGCCACTTCCTCCCTCGACTTTATCTCCCGGAGCTTGAGCATGAGTTCTGGGAGCTCGCGGTAGCTCGCCTCGTGGGCAGCCCGCAATTTCCGCACGAACTCCCTTCCCCCGCGGTCGTAACCAACGGCTCGAGTACCAAATTCTCGCAGGCAATCGACGATGAGTTGCCAGGGATCGCTGAAGCTCACCCGTTCCCCGGGGCGCAGGGGGGCCCTCCACCTCGAAAAGGCCCGAACATCGCGAATCCAGCTTTCTCTCTTGGCTTGGTCGAGCTCGAGCCTGCTGCAGATGAGCACGGGAGCCCCATCGGCGGGGACGATCACCGCCTTCGCTGCCGTCGTACCTGCTAGGTAGCGGGTGTTCTGGATGGCCAAAAATGCGTCCAACCCACGTCTGGCAAGTTCAACCTTCAATCTCCTAATGCGCTCTTTCAAATTTTAACCCGCTCAAGCTTTAGGCTGCGGGGTAAAAATCTTCTCCGATGGCCGCGCGAAAACTCGAGCTGAGACGGCGATACGGCGAAACAGCGCCCGCGTACGAACGGCGTTACGAGCAAATCCAGCGCGAGAAGTACCAGATCGTCACCGAGAATCTCTCCAGGGTCGGGAAAGTTCTAGACCTGGGTTGTGGAACAGGTATGCTCTTGGACGAACTTGCGCGGCGAAGCGAGTTCGTGGTCGGTATAGATTCATCGTCCGAGATGTTGGAGCTGGCGAGAAAAAGGAGGGGTAGCGCTGCGCTCGTGCTCGCGGACGCGGATCACCTTCCCTTCACCGATTGCAGCTTTGATGCGGTGGTCTCGGTAACCCTCCTCCAGAACATGCCGAATCCAGAGGCTACGGTGCGGGAGGTCGCGCGGGTCACGAAGCCCGGGGGGATCGTGATCATGACCACCCTCAGGCACAAACACCCGCTGGGCGAGCTTGAGCGCTGGATTCGGGCGGCTGGCTTCAAGCCGCTCAGTTCAGGTGAGGTTGGCGGGGAAGATGTCTTTTGCATCGCGATACGGTAGCCAAGTTAACGAACCTCAAAAGTGAGTTTATTAAGCAAGATAAACGAACTAAATATTCCGAAAGGTTCGTGATCACTCCTCAAAACGTTTGGGTTCTTGCCAATCTCACTACTCAAAATAGCCTAAAACCTCGGATGATGCTTGATAATCTTTTCTGGAATTTTTGATAATTTCATAAGAACGTCCTTCCGGAAGCCAATTCCGAGCACTATCAAGATAAGGAAAATTGGGCTGGGGATAGGCATCAGCTCCAAATCAAACACGCCGAGTATGAAGTAGACAAAGGGAATCGCGACTGTAAAACAAATTGATAACCTTATTAACGATTCCTTGAGGAGTGTTCTTTTTTTAGTTGATTTCTTTAAAAGTCCCATCGAGCACCAAAAAACCGTAAAGAAAGGGGTTATGATGCCAAAAATCAATTGTACGATGGATTCAAATGTATTCCTTGCCATTTCTCCCGATATGATGTTATTCTCCCACTTAATTTTGAATCTCATTAGTTGTACATGTGTCTCTAATAATATGTTCTCTCCGCTTCCAGAAAATGAAACATTCTCTCCGGACAGCGTGAATTGAACACGATACGTGTTAAATGGGTACCTCCATGCAGAACTATCAAGCCTTATCTGTGTAGGTGGAAAATAAAAGGCCTCGTTGGCTTCGTCGAAGGATAATTTCCTTGAAACTTTGCCTGACAATCCCTCGTATTCTACTTCAATCCACTTGCCAAGGTAGTTATCAATTTCCGGTTTCAATTCAAATGATATCAATGCATACGGACGTTCTAAAGTCAGGCCGAACAACCCGACTGTACCAATTTCCACTCGGATATATGCATTTATGGTTAAATTCTCCCAGACAGTTGCAATCTTCCAAATATACACCTCGTTTTCCTTTCCTTGATCGTTTTCTCCTGCAGCGGCAGCGATTTGGACGACCGATGATAAAAGAGAGGAGAGCAGTAGTAGCATCGCTGTTATTGCCAGCAGTTTGAACATTTTTACAACCATTGAACTTCCTCCTATCCTTTTGTGCCTTTTTTATTTATGGTTAGATGTTGGGTTTGGGGTTAAAATTTAACCCCACACAACGGACGGACTTGAGTAAAGACGATTATTTGGTGATTATTAGTATCAAGGTTGTTAGTATCAAGATTATTGCTATTAAAAATATTAATTTTAGTGCAAAGCTTATTGCCGACTCAAAACGTGACTTTTCACGTTTTAGAGAGTCAACCTCAACACCTGCCTGTCTTAGGTTCCTTGCGATTCCATCAATATGTGAGTTACCACAGCCAACCAGAACATTACTGTAGTTATTAGTTCTGATTTTTTCAAGAATAGAATTTGCCATGAAATCATCTCTTTTTTTATTAGCAACAAAAACGGCGAAATGTAGAAGTGGCGATACCATCAAAAGTATCAGCCCTACAAGCCTAAAGAAGAAAGGACCATAAAGGGTCAAAAGTGCAAACAAAAAAACAAGGATCGGAAAAAGAAATCGTCTTATCCAGACATTGGTCATATCGAAGATTACCGGAAGCGGCGCGTCTATGGTTGTGAATACTGGAATGCCTAACTGCTCAGCAAGGGCCCGTATGCTTTTCTTGCTAGCATACAATCTGAATAAGGCCACCATTTCTGCGAAACCAAGGAGGAAGAAAGAGTAGCCAAACCCGGGTTTTATACTTTTATCGAATATTTTATCTTCTCTACCTTCAATAAAAACTGCATCATAATTTTTAGATTCAACCATTTTCTTAAATTCTTCAACATTCTTTGAAGAACTATGAAACTCGCCAACTATTTTTGCTTTAGCCATAAGTTACACATCTCAAACATTTAAGCGAACTTTTGTATAAAGGCGGTAGTTCATGTCGCAAGTTTGGGTTTGGCGGTTAAAATTTAACTTTTTATCATTTTTCTATTTCCAGCCTTGAGTAAACAAATCTGGGCACGCTAGAATATCCTTTCAGCCAGTCAAAGCAGTCTCCAAGCGTATAACATGCGTAACTCGCCTTGAATCATAAATTACAACTCCTCCAATTGAACTGCTCCACCCTGCGACCTTGAAAATCTCGGTGGAAATCTGGGTTTTTGTAAGAAGAAAAATTGTAATTGTGTTTTGTTGATTAGGTTATCGGTGACTCCAGGGGGGTCGTTTACCATAATTTTGTATGTGTTTCCTTTTCAATTCATCTTCTAATTTTTTATGATCTTTAATAACAACCCAACTAATCTCTGTTTTTTCTAGATAACCCAAGCCCAATAATAACCTATGAATCCGTTGGGTGGTTAGAGCATCTTTAGGAATACCACCTAAGTAATTCCCAAAAATCCGCATTATCAGATTCCCCGTTTCGCCGATGTAAAGAATATCAGAAATAGTTTCTACCTCGACTAATTCATCTTTGTTCTTGTTCCTATTGTACACGAAATCGTGGACTTTGGGGAGCATTTCTTTTAACCTGATTACATAGACACTAGGGATTGGCTCTTGTTGATATAGTAAGTCTGAAATCGTTAGTTTATTCAGTGGATACCACTTTCTGAATCCATATTGTTCTAAACTTTTCGAATCCATTTTATCACTTAGCAATCTCAAACCCCATCTGCCCGTGTAACTTAATTATCCTTAAGGTAGGTTATTTAAAAAGAAGTTTTCCCTGTATATATGTGGTTGATTGGAAATAGAAGCCGTCTTTCACTTTATCGCTAAAAATCCGCCTATGGCACTCAGAATGGGTGGAATTTTGTTTGTTATTTTTGGTGCAATCTTAGACCCAGTTTATCCAGAATCCTCTAGAATTTTACTTAATTGGGCCCCTTGGCTTTTTGGCTCTGGGATTATTTTACAAATTCTTTGGTTATTTCGATGAGGTTCTTCAAAAATGACGGATAAATCGATTTAAAAATTACCAAAATAAATCTGGAAAAGGAGATAATTTCAAAACGCTTGGAAAATTGGCACTTTAAAAGGGTCAAGGGTGAGGCTTCTAATGAACTTTATTTGGCAAGCTGGTTAGGATGGACTTGTTTTAATCGCATGTTTTTCAGAATATGGAATCTTATTTTTTCCTATCAAAATATTTTTCCCATCTACATCAAACTCGTATGCTTGGAAATAAATGCTTGTCGGGTCTACATCTATGTCATAAGTCCCAGTGATGACCAATATTTTTTCATCAGGCAATTTGATTTTTTGAGATTGAATTTTACTTTTAATCTCTTCAATGTCTTTTTCAGGTTCAAGCGGATAGTACACTAAAACTTTGATGTAAGCCTTGACATCAAGAAGTTTCTGAAGTTCGTCGTCTAGAAGTTTCCATATCTTACTTGTGTTTTCATGTTCTAACGCCAAAATAATGGTGGAGATATTTGGCAATCGAATTTCCCATGTCTCATCGATCGTCATCCATTCTTTTCCCTTTCCCATTTTTCTAATTCTGTAGCCAAAACTTCGACCAATTTCTTCAAATATGTTTAACATCAAGGCTGTCCACCTTGGGTTATCCTCCCAACTTTTAGGTAATTCCTTGTCTTTAATTTTGGCACAAAATTTTTCAAAAATTTCCCTCGATTTTGGTCGCACAAATCTGTATTTTATTTCAATTGCCTCTTCGCTCAACAGATATCCCCCAACAGTTGTTTTTTAACCGAAATATAAATGGGTCAGGTGAACCTTATTAGGCTCAGAAAATGGGCGTTTAATTGGGTCAGATGAACACATTTGGGGAAATTTAGATTCTTAGAACGTAACCTAAAATACGCCTTTTCTCACGAATTCTAGGTTTTTCGAGAGCGAGGCTATCGTAGAAATCGTGCAAATTAGCTTTTGTTTGTAGTACGTTCGGAAGACTTGTAAGCAAGAAAAGCTCTATGCAACCCTCTGCTATGATCTTGATCTGATTTACATCGTCTTGGCTGAATTGAGATAAAGCACCTTCGTGAACCAACTGGTTTCTTTTTTCAAAAAGAGCGTCAACTAGATCTGGCACTACAGGGTCTCTTAAAAAAATCGATTTAATCCTTTTTTTCATTCGCTCCGTGGATACTTCATGAGGATCCTTAAGTGTAACGAGTTCTAATATCTGCCAAAAATTGAGAAAAGAATAACCCTTCTCGACCTCGTCTAGAGCAAAATTATACAACCTTAAAACCTCCGTGAGACGATTTTTTAAGTGATTTCTTTTTAGTCGATTGAACCGTTTGATCACTTTGTCAATTGCAGCTATTTGATTTTGACGAAGTGAGATAGTATGATAGCGATCATAAGTTGGATATGAATGCCAATCGGCACTAAATCTTTTCCCATGATCAAAAACTAGCATATGTTTTGGTGGTAGAAAGGTGGACAAAGGCTTAGGTCTTCCAAAATGATAAGTGATTTTTCCGTACGACAAACTGAAATTTATTAGAGCCCTATAAACTTCAAACCACCAGTAGGCTCTACTAAATGCTTCATTTGAATCCCTAGCGCGTAGTATAATTTCCAAGCAGATATCTTGTGAACCATAGACCTTTTTCAAATCTGCCACTGTGGTCTGAATAACGTGACTTGGAAACGTAAAATTTTTGAGGACGCTTAAGGAATTAATGTGCAATCTGATATTTCCGATTTTTAAGAACTTTCTTCGGCTGAAAGCTTTTATAGGCAAGTTAGTCGGGAAAATGACATAGTATGAATTCTTTGGAATTTTATTTCTCCTCTCTCTTACCGATTGTATAGCCTTACGAAGCAGATATAAAGAACGCCTTCTGTATGAAGCGAACTTTTCTATCGCTGCTCTAATGATATACCTCTTTTCATCATTATTGTAAGGCATATTTGGGATCTTTATGAGGTCTCCAAGGATGTAGAGATATTTTTCAAAACGTACTATAGCTAAACCTTGGAGAGTTGTGGTTCCAGGCTGGTAGCAAGAAATAGCTCTGTTAACATAACGCAACACTTTCTCAGGGTGACCGGGAAGTGGAATATTTAATGCCATTTAAAGCCCTCTTTAATATTCATGGAAAGTGTATTTAAAAAATCACAATCGCCTGAAAAATATGGAACAAAGTGCCGAAATGACGATTAATTGATTAAAAAAAGTCCTGAAAAGTCGAAAGAAAAGTCCGAAAAAGTGGGGAAAAAGGCCGAATGAATCGATAAAAACAGTGCTAAGAGCGCAAATCTATACGCGTCGAACAAAGGTGGCAAGTTCATCTTGGTCTCTATAGTTCTTCAACATTGTCGTCTCCAGAGGCAACAACAGCTACCCCGAGTGCTTTCTTCTTTCTGATGGGAACGGTAATCTCAATTGGCACTTTTTGCTCCGGTTCCTCCGTCTCGGGGAGCTTCACAAGCACCGGGAGATCGGCCTTCTGGATCCTGGGTTTTGGCTCTCCGCTCAATAAATCTTTGCTTGTGCTTTTGACGGTGGTCGCTTCCTCGTAGATTTTCCTGTACGCGGCGTACCTTTTCTTCCATGTGACCGCGTGCTTCTTTACCTCTTCCATCAGCTCTTTACAAACAGAGATACTCTCCTGTATGATCAAGTCCATGGAGTTTGTGAACTCTGGACCCTCGAGGTAATCTAGGATGAGCTTTACCGCTTTTTCCCTCTGGAGCTGCCCGAGCTTCATCCTAGCGATCTGGACAATCTGACTCCGGAGAATGCCAGCGACCGACATCACACCGGTTGCATGGACGACTATCACGCCCCTCTCCACGAAGAATCCCTGCGTCCCCTTCTTCATCGCATTCGTAACAAGCATGACGAAGTCAGCGTTCCTTTTCTTTTTGGCTTCCGCGGCTTGCCTGACATGCTGAGCCGAGTAGCGCTTCACTCGCTTGCACTCATACACTATTAAACCAACCTGTTGCTTACCCCGCATCACGGTTTGAAGAACATCTCCGCCCTTTCCCGTGTGCCGGATGTCGTCTTCAGGAAAACGTTTCTTCAGTTCTTTCGCAAGCTCCCCCTCGTACAGCAGGCCTTCGAGCTGGGGCGTGGTCTGCCTCTCGATTTGCCTCCTCAGTTCTTCTATTTGCTTGTTTTGTTCCCTGATTGTCCTGTCCTTGATTTGCATCTGCTTCAACGCATGGCGGAAACTCCGGTTAAGGCGCCCGTATTTCTGCTCTACTATGGTCCGGGTGCGTTCTCTCTCCCTCCTTAGCTGTTCTTGGATAGTCGCACGTTGCCGTTTTTTGAAATCGTTGAACTTGGACTTGGCCATTCTTTCGGCTTCGGCATGCGCTTTCGAAACCGCTCTCTTTATCTGGCGTTGGGTCTGTTCCTTTATTCGCGCCTCCTTCTGCCGGAGCGTCGCGATCTGCCTCTCAAATTGTTTGGTCTTCGCGTCGACCGCCTTTTCGATTGCGGCCGTCCTTTGTTGCGCAAACTTCTTCCTTTCCTCCGCCAGTTTCTTAGCAAGTCTTTTCTTTTCTAACTTAAACTTTTGATTGAGCCGCACCCTCTGCTTTTTGATGTCATCTAGCGCCTTTTGCCGCGCTTTCCAGATACCGGTAATCTTATCGAAAACGGATTTCGAAACTGGCTGACCGCAGAGCGGACAGGTATATTCCATTTCCAGACACTCCCCGGCTATTTAAATACAGTAAACAGGGCATATAAAATCCGCCGCTCAATCGGACGCCGTAAAGCGTTTGCCTGCCGCCCGAGTTAATCCCGTAAGTTCCGCGGAAAATGCGCGCTTAAAAGGGCCAAAAGGGTTAGGTAAAAGCTTCTGGTGAACTTATCTATTTATTTGCAAAACACCACTGAAAAATGATTTCAGAAGATTTGCTGAGGAGTGAGATTTAAACTGGGTGGTAACATGAGTGAAGAAAATCTTACAAGACCACAATTTAAAGCAAACGTTGGAGTGTTTTTGGTTTGCGCAGAACTTTCAAAAAATAATTTAATTGCTATGCCAACTTCTAGGAATACTAAAGGATACGATATCGTTGTCCTAAATCCAGAAACGAACAAATCGGTGGGTATCCAGATCAAATGCACCGATAAAAAGGAATTCCCGATAATATCGACACACTGGAAAGACTATGAGAAAAAGGTAGAGGAAAAAATCTTGTGCGATTTTGTTTTTGTTGACATTTCAAACCCAGATAATCCCAAATATTTTCTGCTTTCGGATGAGGAAATGAAAAATGTTCTCAAATCTCATATCAAAAAATATCTCAATGAGTTCAAAAAAAGACGCGATTTAACTTTGGAGCAGTTATTCGATAAAGAGGAAAAGGAAAAATGGAAAGCACAGTTGTGGGTGATAAAGCTAAACGAAATTGAAAAATACGAAGGAAAATGGGAAACAATATTCAATAGGTTATGTGTTTAGTATTAGCTCATGCTCTATCGGTTGGGCTATTAATAAAAAATGTGAAATAAATTGCCGAAAATAACGATTGATTGATTAAAAAGTCCTGAAAAAGTCGAAAGAAAAGTCCGAAATAGCATTTAATTGGGTGAAGGGGTCATGAAGCTATTTGAATCAAAATGGGTTAGGCTGGCCCCACCGAAAACCTCTATTTATCCCAGTTGAAAAAGATGTTAATTGATGTTATGGGTATCTTGGAGAAGTTGGGTAAATCTATCAAGAAAGCTGGAAAAACCATTGCTGAAGAAGTAAAAACAAGACGAGAAATCTCGCGGACTAAAAGACGAATCTTGGATAGGTTTGAGATAAAAGATTTGAAAGATATTTGTAAAGATTATGGAATTGGCGAGCCATCACCATATGAGGAAGATTTTTTAACTGGAGAAAAATCGAGAAGAACGGTTACAAGAGAACATTATATTGATTGGATTATAGAAAGGCTAAGTCTCGATCAAATAAAGAACTTTTGTGACAAACGAAGAATTAAAATTTGGGATATCGTTGAAGAAAAAGTTCCTGAACCCACACCAATAGTTGTAGAAGAAGTTATAAGACCCGTAATAGTTGAAAAACGGGGGGTTGAGGAACAACCACAAGTTACACAAATGGAAGTTAAAAAAAGCGAGTTCGATTTAGTTTTGGATTCTATTAAAAAAGAATTTGAACCTGAAGATGTTAGAGATGAAAATGAATTTGAAAAGCAACTATTTCAATTTTTAAAGATAAAATATCCCGACAGAGCAAGGAGACAAATAGACACGCCAAAAGGAAAAATAGATATCGTGATTGATAACCGATACGCGATTGAACTTAAAATTGCAGACAGTAAAGGAAAGTTAATGGTTTTATATGGCCAAGTTATTAATTACAAAAAAATCTATCGCGATGTTGCAGTTGTTTTGCTCGATGTTGGTAAGATGCCCCATCATGAAATAAAGGAATACATCGATGGTTACAGAAATCTTGGAGCAAAAGTAATTATTCTGAGAGGAACTCTTAAACGAAAAGGTAGAAGAGAAAGACAGATCATTATTAAAGATTGATGCCACGAATTCATAGCTCTCTTTCTCCCCCTTCAAATACTGCGCCAGCTTTACCAGCTCCTCCCTGACCGCCGTCCTAATCCCTTGTGGACTCCGCCCTTCAGGACTTTATAACCCAAGTTTTCATGCTTCGGCCTGAACTTTATTGGGGAATGCGATTGAAGCCAGCCCTTATCGTAATCGACATGCTCAACGATTTCGTCGGGGGGAAGTTGGGGTTCGAGCGGCCAATAGCAGAATTTTAAGCAGGGACAAGATTTGAATACATTCAGTAGGTGAATAAATGAGATTTGCCGTTCCAGTTCAAAAAACTGGGAAAGCAGTGGGCAAGATTCCCGGGGCGGAAAAGGGCAAAAATGTGTATGACATCGAGAAGCTCTGGCTCTTCTCGCGCATTTTGCACATCTCGCGTTTTTAATACACTATCAATAGTAATGACAAACTTTAAATGAAAGCTTGTCAATAGTAAACTGATACTTATGAACGTCGATGAGATAAAAAGGGTCGTGGCTGACCAGAGGGAAGAGCTGGAAGAGATTTTCCGGAGAGAGAGAATAGTCGAGAGAATCGCGCCAACTGAAAAGCTGCTGAAGGCCCTGTCCCACCCCAACATCTTGGCCGTCCTGGGGGTCAGGAGGTGCGGCAAGTCCATATTTTCTCACCTGCTCCTGAAAGGAAAACGATACGGCTACATAAACTTCGATGACGAGAGGCTAGCCAACCTGAACACAGATGACCTAGACCGCGTCCTGCAGGCATTCTACGAGCTTGAAAAGGAACTGGATTACCTAGTCCTGGATGAGATCCAAAACGTGCCGAAGTGGGAACTCTTCGCCAACAGGTTGAGGAGGACGAAAAAGGTGGTCATAACGGGCAGCAACGCCAAGCTCCTTTCGGGGGAGCTCGCGACCCACCTGACGGGGAGGTACGTGGACTTCGTCCTCCACCCCTTCTCCTTCGAAGAGTTTTTGCGCGTGAAGGAGATCGAGGCCGGCCGGAAGGACACTTATTCCACAAAAAAAATAGCTGAGATAAAGAGCGCCCTCCAAGAATACATGCGCGCTGGAGGGTTCCCCGAGGTCAGCAAATTCGGGAGAATCGCCATCAGCAGAATTTACGAGGACATAATCACGAAGGACATACTTCTGAGGCACGGCGTAAGAAAAGAGAGGGACTTCAAAGACATGGCGAGGTACCTGGTCTCAACCTTCTCAAGGGAGGCGACTTTCTCAAAGCTGAAAAACTTGTTCGGGATAAAGAACGTCCACACCGTAAAAAATTATGTAGATTATCTAACCACAGCATACTTGATCTTCACCGTGGAGCGGTTCTCGTTTAAATTGAAGCAGCGGATGATAGCACCGAAGAAGGTTTACTGTGTTGACACAGGAATTTTGGACGCGATGGCCCCCCGATTTTCGGAAGACACGGGGAAATTGATGGAGAATCTGGTTTTTGTGGAGTTGTTGAGGCAGAAATCCTTCACCGAAAGCCCCCGCGAAATTTTCTACTGGAAGGACCACCAACAGAGGGAGGTAGATTTCGTGCTCAAAGATGGGATGAACGTGAAAAAATTGATTCAGACAACATATGCTTCTAGCAGAGACGAGATAGAGAAAAGGGAAACCGAAGCCCTGGTGAGAGCTAGCGATGAACTGAAGTGTAAGGATCTGTTGGTGATAACATGGGATTACGAGGACGAATGGAGTGTTAATAGTAAAAAAATAAATTGTTTACCTCTGTGGAAATGGTTGTCGAAGTGATTAAAAGTCAAAGTCGTGCAAAATCCATGGAGAAAATCTCCTCTCCAGAACTCATCTACACTGGTACCCAAGTCAACTACTACCTCGTCTGTAAGCGAAAGCTCTGGCTCTTCTCGCGCAACTTCGAGATGGAGCGCTCCTCCGACCTCGTTCTCTTGGGAAAGCTACTCCACGCAGTAAAAGCTTATAAATTGAAATATCAATAACATTATTGAAAAATCAATAGATGATGACATGTTGGGCGACGTGGAACTCAAGGTACTCGCAGGTTTTTTCCCAGATGCTAAAGAGAAGGCGCTGAAGGAGATTCAGGAAAGATCAGGCTACTCCTACGAGCGCGTTTACTCCGCTTTAAAATCATTAAAACAGAAGGGCCTTGTCTCCAGGAGAAAAGTCGGAAAGACGCTGGTTTACACTATTCTGGCCTCTTCAGATATTGCTTATCTCGCGTTCACTTATCACATGATTTTCAAGAAAGAACAGTTCGCTAAAAAGTTCCCGAATGTCCGGGGGGTGCTGGACGAGTTTCTGACCAAAGCAAGTTTGCAGATGGCTGTGCTCTTCGGCAGTTATGCCAAAGGAGAAGCTAGGGGGGGAAGCGATGTCGACCTCCTCTGCGTAGACGGGGAAGATGCAGAGGAAATCGCCCTCTCCCTGAGACACAAGTACAACGTTAAGATAACACCCGTCCTAGTAAAAAAGGGAGACTTTAAAAATATCAGAGAAGAGAATCCGGAATTCTGGCGCGATCTGGTCGAATTCGGAATTGTGCTAAAGGGCCAAGAGATTTTTTATGAGTTGGTCTACAGGTGATCGGGTGGAGCGAGACATAAACTGGTTTGTGGACCAAGGTCTGCTCATAAAAACCCCGTCCATAGGAAGGCTCGCCCAAAGATTTCTGGACAAGGCGAGGGACAACCTAATCACGATGAGCATCTTATTCGACCTTCATGATAACGTTGAAGCTAAAAAGCTGCTGAGCACCCCGGAGGATTATGACTCCAGCGAGTGGGTTGTGGTCTGCGGCTATTATGCGATGTACATGGCGGCACTGGGGGCGCTGGCGAAGGTTAGGTACAGGAGCAAAAATCACGCCGCGACTGTAGTTGCTTTAGAAACCTTCTTTGTTAAGAAGCAGTTGTTAGCACTCGAGCATTTGAAGATGCTGGAGCGCGCACAGCTCGAAAAGGAACAAATAGAGCACCTGAGACTTGCAAAAGAAAGGAGAGAGATAGCCCAGTACAGCGTGACGAAAGAAACGACGAGATCGATAGCTGAGAAAGTTAGAGCGGATGCATACGTATTTGTTGAGAAAATTGAAGAATTAATCAAAACACTAGCATCGGAAACCTCCTTTGAGTTCCGATAGCTTCATCATCTCAATTTTTCTATCATTCCTGGGGCAACATCTCGAGATAAAAATGTGTATCCGCTATCCAGCCAATTGCCGTAGGAGGGCGATATTTTTTCAATCACATGTCTAGGATTATAGTGAGCGCATGGAAAAATTACCATCCCCCGAGCTCGCCTACACGGGTACTCAGGTTAACTACTACTTCGTCTGCGGGCGGAAGCTCTGGCTCTTCTCCTTTCCCTATCCAGAAACACACTCGCATACATCTTTTCACCAATTGTACACTCCAAAGTAACATACTTTAGAGTACTTTCAGGTCTTTCGGCAAAACAATT
>Ga0315312_1001309_pt1 | contig 20053 bp, 17 predicted proteins | sample TDP7_MG_FD_203629 | JGI IMG/M metagenome (GOLD analysis project Ga0315312, IMG submission 203629) | Freshwater sediment microbial communities from Lake Towuti, South Sulawesi, Indonesia - TDP7 | ecosystem: Environmental > Aquatic > Freshwater > Lake > Sediment | place: Indonesia: South Sulawesi... | reverse complement strand
ACCGATCCGGTCAGGATCCGTTCTTCAAAGACAAGGGTCATGATGGGCACAGAAACTTCCGTGGTCATCGGCGTGACCCCAACAACGACCGCTATTCCCCGCCGGCAGAGGCAATCGTAGGCCTGGCGAATCGTCGCCGGCAGTCCGATCACTTCGAAGGCATAGTCCACACCTCTGCCGCCGGTCAGGGATCGGATGACCTCCACTGGATTCATTTCCCTGGCGTTGATGGTATGGGTGGCGCCGAACTGTTGGGCAAACTGCAGCTTATTCGGAAGGAGGTCGACGGCTATGATTTTTTCCGCACCCGCAATGGCGGCACCTTGAATGACATTGATACCCACCCCCCCTGAACCAAAGACCGCAACGCTGCTTCCAGGCTTGACCCGGGCGGCGTTGAATACAGCTCCTACACCTGTGATCACTCCGCACCCGAGGAGCGTCGCCTTGTCCAGCGGGAAATCGTCAGGGATCTTGACCATCGCTTTTGCGGGAATCACCGAATACTCGGAAAAACTGGAGACTCCGGCAAAATGTTTGATCTCCATCCCGTCGAGTTTGAACCGGGTGGTACCATCCAGGAGGCGCCCCGTCATTCGGATTTGTAAACCCTCAGCGCAAAGGGCGGGGCGGCCATTGCTGCAGTATTCACATATCCCGCAGGAGAGGCGCCACAAAGGGATGACTCGATCCCCCGGCTTTACATTCGTCACTCCCGGCCCCACTTCCGCCACGATTCCTGACCCTTCGTGGCCCAGGATGGCGGGCAGTTGAGCTACCAGGTGGCCGGTCATCACATGGAGGTCACTGTGACAAATGCCGGCAGCGGCCATCCGGATCATGACTTCACCAGACCGGGGGGGCTCTACCTCAACTTCTCGAATGTCTAATTTCTGTCCTACTGTGAAAAGGATTGCGGCCTTGGCTTTCATAACTTTCCTCCTCCAAGCGATTATGTATTGTCAAAACCTTCCCTCCCCTTTGGGCCCCTTGAATTACTAACCACTTTATCCCTTCTCTTAACCGAACGCCGCACCCAATCCCTCTCCCCCATATAGCAGAAGAAGGAAGGGCGAGGGGAAAATATCAAAGTAAACCCAAATTGGATTTTTTTTCAAGAAAAAATTTGCATCTTTTCCCTGCCCGCCTTTGCCCGCCCCATTTCCCAAATAAGAGTAAGGTCATATTTAACTGAAGTTTCAGGTGAATGATTATCAGCCGGGTCCTTGCGGAGAGTATGCTTGCAGTTTCGCGTAGGGAACTTTTGCTTACACGGAGAAAAAACTTTAGGAGGTTACATTACATTTTCTTAAAGGGTGAAATGAACTGCCCCAATTTTTTATTGCCAGTGGGCAGGAAGGATCAATAATTATAGGAATTCATAATATGTAATTTAAATTTTGAGAATGTCCGCATGGGATTCCAGTTCTTCTAAGATGCCACTGCCCCTCAAATATCTCTCCAAAGCTGTAAAGCCTCCCCGCTTTTTCTCCAGGAAATCCTCTGTCAGTGCAAATCGGGCATCGTTTTCCGGACCAACGCTGGTCAAATAAAGGTCTTGTCGGCAAACGATATGGCTTAATGCGTTTAATTTTGATTTTTTCGCTTTTTAACCAAATTTTTATCAGTTCAATGTCGAATTCCCAGTGCCTTCGAATTTTCTTCGCGGGGCATCCCAAAAGAAGCCAGTCGTCAACATCCCAGGGCCACACATCTAATTCTTTCGCCAGTTCATCTCTATCCATTGTTTTCTATTTAATTCTTCCTCCCTACTCCTTCAACCTGATTCTATTCAGCCTTCCTGGAGAAAGTCAAGAAAAACTCCTATTAATACAAAGGAATTAATTTATTTTCCCCCCACCCTCCCCTCCCCCTCAAGGGGGGAGGGTTAGGGAGGGGGTGATGTCCCTTTATTTATTACGTTTGTATTAGTTTGGGGATTGAATTTTTTCGTTCCGAAACCCAAATTCCGAATTCCGCAATTGGTTTACGCAATATTCCCACGTTCCATTATTCCTTTTTTCCTTGCTGCTCGCCCCTATACTGCTAATGTGCAAAATCTTAAAATTCTATTAAGCAAAAATCTGTAAGTACCTTAAGATATTAGCTAAAAATGGGTTTTTGTTATTTGGCTGCGGCCATGGCCCGTTGTGGTCTCTGTGGTTTTACTAAATGTTTCGCTGGGAATATACAAAATTGAGGGAAAGGAGGCAATGGAAGATTATGTCTACGAAATCACGTAAAACATGCCGCCAAATAATGTTGGCTTCTGTGAGGATTTTGCAAATGGCTCACAGGAGCGTTATAATGCACAACTAGGCTCGTATATCCAATCGTCAGGCCTAATCATTCATGGGCTAGATACATAAGAAGGAGCAGATCAGCATGAATCCATTACTGAGAATCCTCTCGTTGGTTTTACTCCTTTCTCTTTCTACAGCAGGTTTTGCTCAAACACCTGCCAAACTCGAGACCACAACCATTACTGATCTCCCGTTCCAGCGGCTCGTACGTGAGATCACCCGGGCGGCGAAAATAGCAGGGGGGACGGCGGGTGTCAGCGCTATCCACATCGAGTCGGGTCGTCGAATCGGCCTCAATGCAAATGAGCGCTTCCCCATGGCCAGCGCGTACAAGATTCCCATCGCCGTTCAACTACTTACCCGAGTTGATGGGGGAGAGATCACCCTCGACCAGATGATCGAACTGAAGGCAAGCGACCTCCATCCTGGGGCCGGAACGCTGACACCTCTTATAAATAAGCCCGGGGTTGTGCTTTCAGTGCGCAATCTTCTCGAGCTGATGCTGGTGATTAGCGATAATAGTGCTACTGATGTGCTGTTACGCCTGGCGGGGGGCCCAGAAGCTGTCACAGATCGCATGAGAGCCTTAGGCATCCGAGATATGGATATCAATCGGCCTACCATAAGTTTAATTGCTGACTCCCTGGGCTACCCATTACCGCCGGAAAATGAAAGGACGCCAGAACTCTTTAAAAAACTCTATGAGGCAACGACCCCCGAGTCCAGGAAAGCAGCAGCCAGGAAGTTTGAGGCGGATCCCCGGGATACATCAACCCCTGAGGCGATGGTGATGTTGTTGGAACGGATTTGCCGTGGGGATCTGCTGAGGAGTGAAAGTGGAGTGCTGCTCCTCGATATTATGCAGCGCTGTAAAACGGGGGAGGCCCGTCTCAAAGGCATGCTGCCCCCAGAAACGGTGGTTGCTCATAAGACTGGCACAATGGATGGGATCATAAATGACGTGGGGATCATCACGCTTCCAGAGGATGCTGGACATGTGGCCATCACCGTCTTCTTGAAATCATCGGAAAAAGGGATTCCAGAGCGAGAAGGTGCGATTGCGCATATTGCCCGTTCGATATATGACTTTTTCCTATTCCAACCGCCAAGTCCACCACTGGCCAAACAATGAGAGATCGAGGGGGCAGCCCTCGATATTGGACAATCTTTTTCAAGAAGATCTTTACGGAGGCTCTGCCGGCGGCGAGGAAATATGGGCGGGGTCAAAGGATTAGAATGTCCCAATATGCTGTTTTCCCATAATTTTGTGTCTAAAATTTGGCCCAAGGGCAGGTCCAAAAAATCTGCTTGAAAGAATCATCAATCTTGCTATCATCTTCAGCTATAGGCAAACACATCATCGACAATCAGGTAAATCTATCAAAGCGAAAGGAGGCAAAGAATGAAAAGAGTGATCATGCTAACTGTTTTAATGGGAGGGCTGACCGCTTTTCTGTGCGGTTGCGCGACTTTCTATCCTATCGGGGTAATATACACGGACCTGAAACTCCCTATAGGAGCAACCTCAAATGGTTCTGCATCGTACAAAGTTGGCACGGCTGAATGTAAAAGCATTTTATCGCTTATTGCTATAGGAGATGCAAGTGTTGAAGCAGCCAAGAAAAACGGCAAAATCACGAAAGTATATCATGTTGATTGGGAAGCGGAAAACGTCCTGGGAATTTTTGGAAAGTACAAGGTAACTGTTTACGGGGAATAACTGGATGAAGAATTTTGGGTTTTTTGGAGATAAATTCTAATTGCTTGGTTCAACAGAAGGGTTATAATACAAACAAATCCAACTCCCCGCCTTCATGCTGAAGGGAGAAGGTAGAAGTAAGAGAATGAAAGAATATGCCCGAGCCCTTCATCATCCAGGTAAGTGAAAAGGAGGTCAAAAAAGAACGGGAAAAAGCCAGAGCGCTGCGCCAGTCTCGGTGGTGGAAGCAGCGCCTGGCGCGCGGGATCTGTTATTATTGTCGGCGCCATTTTCCGCCTTCCGAAATGAGTATGGACCACGTCGTTCCGCTGATTCGCGGGGGTAAAACTACAAAGGGTAACGTGGTAACTGTTTGCCAGGAGTGTAATAGGAGAAAGAAATATCTGCTACCCATGGAGTGGGAAGCATACGTGCAAAATTCCCTGGGAAAATATGAAACCACAGGGATCACAGAGAAATTCTCCTCGTTCGCCAAAAGAAATTCCTCTAAAAGGGAGAAATGAAAGAGACATTTCCCAGGCGGTCGAAGTTGATCCCACCTTAGACCCCCTTGATTTAGTGATGAAGCTGTGGTGGAAATGAAATCTGTTCGAACACTGGCCAGAATATACAATTCATGGAGATTAAATCATTTATGAGTGGCGATAAAAGAGTGGGGTTTGTTGATGAATAGGAATGCGGTTCGATTAAGAGAAGGGAGGGACGAGGTTAATATTTTAGAGGACACAGAGGGGAGGAAATAGTGATTTTTTCAATTTCTTGAAAATGAATAAATTCTCTGTGGCCTCTGTGGTTTTATTTTGACAATACCCTATTGATCAAGAGGAGGAAAGAAGGTGAGTAAATCGAATTTGGCCGTAAAAAAAGGGACAGCCCCCGCAGAGGAAAGTGAAAAGAAGAAGGGCGTGCGGGAGGCCTACACGAGTTTCGGGGAGGGAGTGAAAGTCTCTTATGGGCCTGAGGATCTAAAAGGTTTCGATTATCAGCGCAACCTCGGGGAACCAGGAATCTATCCCTTTACCCGGGGTATTTACCCCACGATGTACCGCAGCCAGCTTTGGACCATGCGCCCCTATGCCGGCTTGGCCACGAGCGACGAGACCAATGAGCGGTTCAAATTCCTGCTGAAGAGCGGCCAGACCGGGTTAAGCTTGGCCTTTGACCTTCCTACTCAGTTGGGCCTTGATTCAGACGAGCCCCTGGCCAGATATGATGTAGGAAAACTGGGTGTCGCCGTGGACACGCTGGAAGATATGGAGCGGGTCTTTGCGGACATCCCGTTAGATCGGATTAGCACCTCTTTTACGATCAACTCCACCGCGGCCATTATCTTAGCCATGTATGTTATGGTAGGCAGGAAGCAAGGGGTTGCCCCGGAAGCCCTTCGAGGAACAGTTCAGAATGACATCTTGAAGGAATACGTGGCCCGGGGCACCTGGGTCTTTCCCCCCAAGCCCTCGATGCGCCTGATTGCGGACACCATCGAATATTGCGTGAACAACCTTCCTCGTTTCAACCCCGTCAGCGTTTCGGCTACCCACCTCTGCGAGTATGGTGCCAATGCCGAGCAATCCGTCTCTCTGCCCTTCCTCAACGCTCTGGCCTACGTTGACGAGGTATTGCCGCGGGGCTATTCCATCGACCAAGTAGCCCCGCTGGTGGTGTTCCACATGGCTGTGGGCGGTAGAAATTTTCATCTCTTCGAAGATGTAGCCAAGCTACGGGCCGGTCGGAGGCTCTGGGCCCGTTTGATGAAAGAGCGGTATGGAGCGAAAAACCCTGAGTCCATGCGCCTGAAGTTCTCTACCGGAGCGCTGGGTGGAGGGATGACTGCGGCTGAGCCCTTGAACAATATTGCCCGGGCCGCCTACTTTGGCTTGGCTGCAGTGTTGGCCGGAACCCGTTCCCTGAACATGGCCTGCTTTGATGAGGCCTACGCCATCCCCACTGACCTGGCCATTCGTACTTCCCTGCGAGTGCAACAGATCTTAGCCTATGAGGCCGGCGTGACCGATACAGTGGATCCGTTGGCCGGGTCATATTACGTGGAATCCCTGACCAATAAAATGGAAGCCCAGATGTGCAAAACCATGGAAGAGATCGAAAGGCGGGGTGGGATCATCAAAGTCATTGAAGACGGGACCCTGCAGAGAGAATTGGCCAGACAAAGCTACGAGCTGCAGGAAAAGATCTCCCGGGGAGAAAAAGTTCTGGTGGGGGTTAATCGCTTTACCTCCCAGGAAGAAGAGAAACCGATCGAGGTCTACAAGGCAGACCCCAAGATCCGGGAAGTGCAGATCGAAAGGTTGAGGAAAGTGAAAGCCAGCCGGGATGCTCAAAAGGTGAAAGAAGCACTCCTTAAGCTTCACCGGGCAGCTGCCGGGAGTGAGAATATCTTTCCGGCTCTCTTTAAGGCTGTGGAAGCTCGGGTAACCGTCGGCGAAATAAACTCAACGCTGAAAGAAGTATTCGGAGAATATCGGGAGCCCAGGACGGTTTAAAGGGGAGCTCGGAATGCCGAAGGAGAGGCCGATCAGGGTTTTGCTGGCCAAGCCGGGCTTAGATGGCCACGATGTTGGCGCGAAGGTCGTGGTTCAGAGACTGCGGAATGCTGGAATGGAGGTCATTTACACCGGGCTGAGGCAAAGCACCGAACAAATCGTCTCGGCGGCAGTGCAGGAGGACGTGGATGTCATTGGGCTGAGCATCCTTTCTGGATCCCATGTAGAATTAACCCAAGAACTCATGGAACAATTGAGAGAGAAGGGAATAGGGGACGTCCTGGTCTTGGTGGGAGGAATCATTCCCCAAGGGGATATTCCCCTGCTAAAGTGCCAAGGAGTCGATGGGGTATTCCCCGTTCACTCTAAGCTGGAGGAGATCGAAAAGTTCATCCGGGAGCAAGTGCTTCGAAAAAGAGGGGGAACATTTACAGGAAAGGGACCTGGAAAATGACCAAGGCACTTTCGGGCATCCGCATATTAGACTTATCCCAGATGTTAGCCGGGCCTTTTGGAACGATGATCTTGGCTGATCTGGGCGCAGAAGTGATAAAAATCGAGCGGCCCGGTGAGGGAGATATTGGGCGGGGGATGCCGCCGCATTTTTTCCACGGAGAGAGTGTTTATTTCATCAGCATCAACCGCAACAAGAAATCCCTGACCTTAGACTTGAAGGCTGAGGAAGGCCTGGACATATTCTATCGACTCGTAGGCCTCTCCGATGTGGTCTATGACAATTTTCGGCCGGGGGTGCTGGAGAAGTTGCGTATCGATTATGATACCTTGCAAAAGATCAACCCCCGGATTATTTCCTGCTCAGTTTCTGGCTATGGGCACACGGGTCCTTTTCGAGATCGGCCAGCCTTTGACTTAATCATCCAGGCTCGAGGCGGGATCATGAGCTATACAGGAGAGCCGGGGAGGATGCCTGTGCGCATGGGGGCTCCGATGGGCGATCTGGCCGGAGGGCTGTTCGCAGCCCATGGGGTTCTGGCAGCGATCTATCAACGGGAGAAGACTGGTATCGGGCAAAAGATCGATATCAGCCTTCTGGACTGCCAGATTGCCCTTTTAATATACCGGGCGCTTTATTACCTCTTCGCCGGAGAGATTGCTCAGCCGGTCGGCTCCGGACATGTCTCGGCCATTCCCATCAGGGCTTTCAAGACTAAGACCTTTGACATTGTCGTCGATGCCAATACGGATAAATTTTTCATAGAGTTATGCGCAGGGATCGGCCAGAAGGGGTTGGCTTCTGACCCCCGATTCCGTACTCGCGCCGACCGCCTCAACAACAGAGAGGCGCTCTATGCTATTTTGCAAGAAGTTTTTTTGGAGAAGAGGGGAGAGGAATGGCTGTCGATCCTGGAGGATCAAGTTCCGGTTGGCCCCATTAATACAGTGGATATGGCTTTGAGCGACCCGCAAGTTCTCTTCCGGAATATGGTGGTCGAAACAACCCACCATTCGGGAGAGAAAATGAAGCTCCTGGGTAACCCCATCAAGATGCTCCAGGCGGGGGAAGAATCTTTTAAGCCTCCTCCTTCCTTAGGGAAGCATACCGAGCAGATTCTTTCCGAACTCTTAAAATTTAACCAGCCGGAGATCCAGCAACTCCGGGATAAAAAAATCATATAGGAGGTGAGGCCATGAAAAGACAATTTCTGGTTTGGGCAGTTGGGGGAGCCATCCTTTGCCTCGGGAGCGCCGCGCCCATTCAGGCGGAGGAGAAAAACAGCATCTCCCTCTCGGCCCCGCCGCAGGCCCAGATTTTGAAGATCGACTATTACTTAAAAATTCACAAAGAATTTGCCGGCGGGAAGCAAGCGCTGCACTTCGAAGTTAGGATCAGGAACATATCGGAGAAACCAGAAAGATATTCGGTGGCGGTGAGCACTCCCGATGGGACATCCGCCGCTGGCTTCATCCCGGAAAAAGCGAAAAAGGCAGGAGCCCTTCCCGTCCTGGAGCCAAGAGAGGAGGGGAAAATCACTATTCCCTTACTAACAGAAAAGGTGGCTAACAGTTTCTCGGTAGAGGTGGAATCTGTCCCCGTGGAGTGACAGCGTCAATTGAGGAAGCTATAGCTTGGAGAGACTGGAGGGGGACAAAGATTTTCTCACTAAACATATCCACGAAAGGGGGGGTGAAGAAATGAGAAACAAGGTTTTTATCGGGATTCTGCTCTCAGCAGCGGTGACATTTTTATTGGCCATAACTACTTCCCCAGGGTTGGCCGCTGAGAAAAAGTATCGCTTTATGCTGGGAACGGCCGGAGCAGCGGGAGAAGTCTATGTATGGGGAGGGGGGGCGGCAAAAGTGGTGAGCCAATTCTCCAAAGATGTCCGGCTGACCGCCCAACTCACCGCCGGGTCGGGAGAAAACCTTATTCGCCTCAATGCGGGCACGCTGAAGATCGGGATTGCTTCGAACGAATGGAACTGGGAGCTTTTCAACGGCCAAGGGGGGCTCCCCAAGTATGAGCACCGGGCTCTATTCGCTATGTACAAAGGGGACTGGCACTGGGGATGCCGGAAGACTTTTCCCGGCAACACCATTTACGATTTCAAAGGTAAGAAATTTTCCTTCGGCCCCAAAGGAGGGGGCTCTTACGGGATGATCAAATACGCCCTGGATGCTCTGGGCCTCAAATTCGCGGATTTTGATGCCAAATATCTTTCCGTGGCGGAAAGCGTAAACGCCCTTAAGGATGGGGCCATAGAAGGCTACTTCGTGGGCATCGGCACCCCTTCCTCCTCCTTTCTGGACCTGGCCACCATGCCCAGCGGGTTGAAGCTCGTCTCTCTTTCGCCGGAAGATATGAAGAGATGTCATGAAAAATATAATTTTTTGACAGAGACGGTAATCCCAGCCAATACTTACAAGGGCGTTGATTACGAGTGTCGGGGAGTGGGGAGGTGGCACTTCCTGGTCTGCCGGGCAGATTTCCCCGAAGAGGCCGCTTACCAGATCGCCAAGGCGCTCACCGAACACCATAAGGATCTGATGGGCGTGATGGTGGCCGCGAAGTCTTCCACCCTGCAGAATACCGTCCAGCAGACTATCATCCCCCTGCACCCGGGTGCGGAAAAATATTTTCGGGAGAAGGGATATTTGAAATAACCCCCTGAGGCAAGGACTGAGTGAATAAAAGGGCAGAGGAAAAAGCAAAGGCCATACTGGAAAAGGAAGATGAGAAGGTAGGCAAGCGGAAGCTGACCGGCGCTGTGGCCACCATCTTTACGCTTGTGGCCATATCTATGTCCCTCTTCCACCTCTACACTGCGGGATACATGGTCTTCACGGCCATGGTCCAGCGTTCCATCCATCTTTGTTTCGCCCTGACACTTATCTTCCTTCTCTACCCGGCGGTAAGTAAATCTGCCGCGGAAAAAGTACCGCTCATTGACTGGGGCCTCATATTCCTCTCCGTGGTTTCCTGCCTTTACATCACTGTGAACTGGGAAGCCCTCTCCGAAGCCGTGCGCATCGCTGAACCCAACGCAGTGGACATCGCCCTGGGAATTATCGCCACTCTTTTGGTGCTGGAGGCTACTCGAAGAACCACGGGCATGGCCATGCCCTTGGTGGCCATAGGCTTTATCCTCTATGGATTCCTCGGGCCTTACCTGCCGGGGATGTTGAACCATCCAGGGATTCCTCTGAACCAGTTCATCGGGATGAACTACCTCTTCTCCGAGGGGATCTTCGGACTCCCTCTCGGAGTATCTGCCAGTTTCGTGATCATCTTCATCATCTTCGGTGCCTTCCTGGAGGAGTCCGGCGGGGGAAAGCTCTTCATGGATTTGGCTTGCGCCTTGTTCGGTTCCTTCCGCGGGGGGCCTGCGAAGATCTCCATCTTTTCCAGCGGACTTTTCGGAACCATCTCCTGCAGCGCGGTGGCCAATGTTATGGTGGATGGATGGTACACCATCCCTTTGATGAAAAGGCTCGGATACCGCTCCCATTTTGCCGGAGCCGTGGAGGCCGTAGCCTCTACGGGAGGAATGATCATGCCCCCGGTCATGGGTGCGGCGGCCTTCGTTATGGCAGAGATATTGGCGGTTCCTTACGTGAGCATATGCATTGCGGCCGCCCTTCCTGCTGTGCTTTATTACCTTTCCCTTTTTGTGTTTATTGACCTGGAGGCGGCCAAAACAGGATTGCGTGGGATTCCCAAAGAGGAAAAGCCTTTAGTTAAACAGGTCTTCCGCGAGGGAGGACATCTCCTGATTCCCCTTATTTTGCTGGTCTACTTACTGGCCGGAGAACAATGGTCTCCCATGAAGGCTGGGTTTTACGCCATCGTGGCCACGCTGGCCTTCTCCATGTTGCGGAAGAACACCCGCCTCGGTGGGAAGAAATTGGTGACTGCTTTGCGTAAAGGGGCCACCGGTGCCCTGCAGGTGGCTGCCGTTTGTGCCTGTGCAGGGATTGTCATCGTCATCGTCTCCATCACTGGGCTGGGTCTGACGCTGTCGTCATTCCTGATCCAGCTGGCCCATGGGAATCTTTTCTTTCTGCTGGTCCTGACGATGATTGCCTCCCTCATTCTGGGCATGGGGCTTCCAGCCACCCCTTGCTACATCATCCTGGCCGTGCTTTCCGCTCCAGCTATCGTCCAGATGGGTGTTTCGCCCATGGCCGCCCATCTCTTTGTTTTCTATTTTGGATGCATCTCCGCGGTCACACCACCAGTGGCCGTGGCTGCCTATGCTGGAGCGGCCATCGCTGGTTCAGACCCTATGCGTACGGGCTACACAGCCTGGCGCCTGGCCCTGGCCGCCTTCATTGTTCCTTTCATGTTCATCTACGGTCCTCCCCTTATCATGGTGGGAGACTTTTGGGAAATCGTCCAGGCCTCCATTACGTCCTTGATCGGGATTGCTCTGTTAGCTGCATCCCTCCAGGGTTTCGCCCTAACCTGGATAGGATCGGTGCAGAGGATCTTTCTTTTCGCCGCCTCCCTCCTCCTGATTAAACCTGGCTGGATCACTGACTTAATCGGCTTGGCTATGGCCTCCGTCATCGCTATCCTGCATCTGGCAAGATATCGCAAGGAACGCGGGGTAACCAGAAGGGAAGAAATGGTCGTAACCAGAGTGACGGGAGAATGAAGTGGCTCCATTTTCCAGCCCAGGGGCTATATTGCGGGATCTCTTGAAAGGTCCAGAAATCTTAATAGCTCCTGGGGCCCACAACGCATTCACAGCGAAAATCATCGAACAGGCTGGGTTCAAAGCCGTGTACATGACTGGTTCGGGTGCGGCCATGGACCTACTGGGTTTGCCGGATCTGGGGTTCCTGAGCATGACCGAGATGGTCACACACGCCAGGAACATTGTACAGGCTACAAGCCGTCCGGTAATCGCCGATGCCGACACCGGGTTCGGAAATGCCCTGAACGTTGCCCGGACAGTGAGGGAATATGAGCGGGCAGGTGTAGCTGGTTTGCACATCGAAGATCAGGTTGCTCCGAAACGATGCGGGCATTTTCCCGGCAAAGAAGTTATCTCCCGGGAGGAGATGATCGGGAAGGTCAAAGCTGCGCTGGATGCCCGAAGAGACCAAGACCTGATGATCATTGCCCGCACTGATGCCCGGGCGGTCTTGGGCATTGAAGAAGCCATCAAACGGGGGATCGCCTATTCCCGAGCCGGAGCGGACATGATCTTCGTGGAAGCTCCGGAATCAGTCGAAGAGCTGCGATTGATCGCTCGCTCCATTCCAGCTCCAGCGATGGCCAACATGAGCGAGGGGGGGAAAACACCTCTCCTTAGCGCCAAAGAGCTGGAGGAGATGGGGTTCAGGTTGGTCATCTACCCGAGGTCGGCGGCCGGGGCCGCGGCCAAAGCCATCCAAGAATTGATGGCTGTTTTAAAGCGGGACGGGACGACAGAGAAATACCTGGACCGGATTATCAGTTTTGAAGGGAGGAACCGAATTACCGGCTTGGCTTTCTATCAAGAAATGGAAAAGAAATACCTGCCTAAAGGATAAATTACGGGTTCCGAGTTTCAGGTTTCGGGAACTAATTTTGGGAGAGAGGGGATGGGAGCGACCTTAGCCTTGGCCAAGTTCATCGCCAGCCTAAAATTCGAAGACATTCCGCCAAGGTGTCTGCAACAGATTAAAGCCGCTCTTATAGACTCCTTAGGTTGCGGGCTCTTCGGCTCCACTCTGGAGTGGAGCAGAAAAGTCAATTCTCTGATTAAAGAAATGGGAGGAAAAGAAGAGTCTACGCTTTGGGCCAATCATTTCCGTGGCCCGGCAGCCAACGTGGCTCTCGGTCTGGGCACGATGATCCATAGCTTCGACTTCGATGACTACCACAATGCCAAGCTCCATCCCGGGGCGGTTGTCATTCCAGCAGCCCTGACCGTGGCGGAGAGGGAAGGGAGCTCGGGTAGGGCTTTCCTTACGGCGTTAGTGGCTGGGTACGAGACCATGATCCGGGTCAGCCTCGCTACAGGACCAGCTGCCTCGCGAAAACAGGGTTGGCACCTTACGGGAACTTGCGGGACTTTTGGAGCGGCGGCTGCAGCCGGGAAGCTTCTCCACTTGGATGCAGACGGCATGGCTTCAGCACTGGGTATGGCCGGGACCCAATCCGCTGGTCTTTGGGCGTTCACCGCCGATGGATCAGAGAGCAAGCGGTTCCATCCAGGAAGGGCGGCGCAGAGTGGAGTGATCGCTGCCCTCCTGGCGAAGCGAGGATACCGGGGACCTACCCAGATCCTCGAAGCAAAGGACGGGGGTTTTTGTCGGGCCACTTCGGCTTCTTTCCATCTGGAGAGGTTGACCGAAGGGTTGGGGAAGAAATTCGAAGCGCAGGACGTGATGTTGAAACCCTATCCCTGTTGCGGAAGCCTGCATTCGACGATTGATGCCATGCGCGAGTTAGGCCAAACGTATCACCTCAAGCACAAAGACGTGGAGCGCATCCGCGTTCACAACAGTGAGGTGGTCCAGCTGCAGTGCGGGTTCGAGTACCAGCCCCTCAGCCCCCTGCAAGCTCAGATGAGTCTCCAGTACTGCACAGCCGTCAGTCTATTAGATGGACGAGTGTTGCTGGACCAATTTAAAGAAGAACGCCTTTCTGATCCCCAAGTGATCGATCTGGCCCATCGGGTGGAATTTGTCCTCGATCCGGAGATCAACGCCCTCTATCCTGAAAAGTTTGCCAGTAAGGTGGAAGTCGTTCTCAAAGACGGCCGGAGTTATTGGCTGCGGGTGGATTTTCCCAAAGGCTCTCCGGAAAACCCGATGAATTGGGATGAAGTGGAGGAAAAATTCAAAAACTTAGCCCGGACAGCTAAAGGAGAACCTGCCATTTCCGCTATCCTGGAAAATCAAAGGAGACTGGAGGAGTTGCCCGATCTTTCCTCCATGGTTGCCTTATTGAGTTGAATCCCAGCCGCCCCTTCTATCGCTCTACCAACTCCATCAGGATTCCATAAGTATTTTTGGGATGCAAGAAGGCGATGCGGGAGCCACGTGCTGGATTCCCTCTCCTCTTTTGGCGATGTGCTTGGCGATGGCACTCTCTGGGTCGTTATTTTCCAGGAATTCAAAGTCAACCTCCCCGATCCTCACAAAAGCCACACGGGTGGTGCCGTGTTCATTTTTTTCTGTTACCGGAAGCTCCAGGATTTGTTCATAGAACCTGATAGTAGCTTCTAAATCTTTAACCGCGATACCGATATGGTCTATCTTTTCAATCATTCTGCATCTCCTAAATTCCAGAGGATGACTTTGTGGCCTGGGCCACAGTCCTGCCCAGCTTCTGGCACTCAGCTAAGTCTGCGGGCTTCGGTTGCCACTTAGCCCGCACCCCTTGGGCAACTACTGGAATCTTGCAGCGGTTGAGATGTTCCTCGATGAGTTTCACTCCTTCCCCGCTCCAGCCATATGTTCCGAAAGCAGCGCCGATCTTATTCTGGAATTTCAAGCCCTTGATATCTTCCAGGATGGGCGTAAGCGTTGGCATAAGCCCCTGGTTCAATGTCGGCGATCCAACGATGATTGCCTTGGCCTTGAAAATTTCGGTGATCACATCGTTCCGATCCGAGATGGCCATATGGAATAATTTGTGGGGAACTCCTTCGGCAGCCAGACCATCCCCGATGGCCTCGGCCATTCGCCGTGTGCCCTCCCACATGGTGTCGTAAAGGACGACGGCGGACTTCTCTGGCACCTGAGCTGCCCATTCTTGATATTTCTTTACGATCTGGAGGGGGTCTTTGCGCCAGATTACTCCGTGACTCGGGGCAATCATCTTTACCGGAAGGTTCAGCGCCATAACCTCTTCGATCTTTTTTATGACCAGATTGCTGTAAGGGGTGATTATATTAGCGTAGTACTTGATGGCCTCTTCGTACAGCTCCTCCTGGTTGACCTGGTCGTTGAAGCGAAATTCGGTTGCATAGTGCTGCCCAAAAGCATCGTTGGGCAGGAGAATCTCTCTGCCCGCAACGTAGGTGAACATGCTATCTGGCCAATGGAGCATGGTTGCTTCCACAAAGATCAAGTCACTGCCGCCGATGTTAATTCTTTCGCCGGTTTTTACCTTCCTGAATTTCCAGGGCTGGTGGTAGTGTCCTTGGACGCTTTCCTCTCCCCGTTGAGAGACAACGACCGTCGCGTTGGGAACATAGCGCATGAGTGCCGGAAGGCTGCCCGCATGGTCAACTTCCGAATGATTGGCCACCACCATATCAATCTTTGCCGGATCGACAATCTGGCGGATGTTTTCGATGAGCTGGTCTTGGAATGGCCCCCAGACTGTATCCACGAGCACGATCTTTTCATCGACGATCAAGTAAGAATTGTAGGTTGATCCCCGATGTGTGGACAGCTCATAACCGTGAAAATGCCTCAGCCCCCAGTCCACAGCCCCCACCCAGTAAACGCCTTTAGCCAATTCTGTCGTCATGGAATAACCTCCTCTATCTAACGCACTCGAATTTACAAAGCGCAAAAAACATAAGAATTTATCCTCTTCGATCTAAATTAACGAATAGATCAGGCCTTGTCAACCAGGAATAATTCATCGCCCAACAGATCCTGGCAGAGATGGGCTAGCTTGGGCATCAGGGGGAAATAAAAGATTACTTATTGCTCTTCTTCAAGCATCTGGATAGAATTGACGATAATAAATTCAATACAAACGCAGTCAGTATCTCGACAATAGACTCCCTCTCCCTTGAGGGGAGAGGGTTGGGGTGAGGGTGAGTGAACCCGATTTTACCCCCCTCACCCTGGCCCTCTCCCGCGAGGGGAGAGAGAAACGATTTTGAGTCAAATTATTTAATGTCTCTTTATTAGTTGAATTTGCTGAATGAGAGGTGTGGGAGAAAATGGGAAGATTATATAAACTCGTTGCTGTAGGCCTTCTTATTTTTGGACTGATTCTTCCGGCTACCCTAAGCCAAAGTGAAGAGAAAAGGGAAAGCACGGTTAAAAAGGAGACCGAAAAAAAAGGGAATTTGGAAAGGGTGAAAGAAAATGCTAAAGAGGAAGCGCAAGAGATCAAGAAGGACGCCAAAAAAGCTGGGCGGGAGATCAAAGAATCGGGCAAAGAGTTCCCGAACAAAGCAAAGGAAGAGCTAAAAAAGGCCAAAGAAGCCCTCAAGAAAACCGGAAAGGAATTTAAGAAGAGTTTTAAGGGGGCCTGGGAAGACCTGAAAAAATTATTTAAAAAATAGAAAAAGGAACAGTTTCCGCCCAGCCATACTGATCCTTCACGATGGTCAGACATCCACGAATCCCGCCTGGCCAGGAAAAATCCCCCTTGGCCCCCCCTTTAATAAAGGGGGGAACGGGGGGATTTAAGATCTATTTTGTAACTAACTTAGAAGCGATAGTAGCTACATGCTTTCCCTGAAACCGGGCGGCGGCCAGCTCATTTTCACTTGGCATGCGCTCGCCTTGGCTGCCCGCAATTGTTGATGCCCCGTAAGGAGACCCCCCCGTAATTTCATCGATGCGCATCTGGCCTTGAAAGGCATAGGGCAAGCCCACCACGATCATCCCCTGATGCAGCAGGGTGATGTGAAAGCTGAGTATGGTAGATTCCTGACCCCCATGCTGGGTTGCAGAACTTGCAAATACACTGCCCACCTTGCCTACTAACGCACCCGTAGCCCAGAGCTGGCCGGTCGCGTCCAGGAACTGACGCATCTGTCCGCACATATTTCCAAACCGTGTGGGGGTGCCGAAGATAATCGCATCAGCGGAAGCGAGGTCATCTACTTTACAGATCGGGACATGGGCAAAGGCTTTCTGGGGTTCGAGGGCTCCCATTTTTTGGAGGACCTCCTGCGGCAGCGTCTCCGGGACACGGCGCATTTCCACTTCTGCTCCCTTCACTTCTTTTACTCCTTGGGCAATTGCCTCGGCCATGCGGTGAACATGGCCATACATGGAATAGTAAACGACCAGGACCTTCATTGTTTGTTCCTCCTTTCTTTCCATATTTCTCAGCCCGCGCTGTGTAGGCCCTTCTTGATAATCTCGAGTTGACTTGATAAATTTCTATACTTTTTCACATCCTGCGCCAGGTAATTTCCCTGCTCTTTTCATTATAGGAATTTTTATCCTCTTTGTCTCTGCTCAAATTCTGTCCCCCAGCCCTTCCTGCGATCCTTATGGCGGAATTTCAGAATTGTTAAAAAAAACCTTGACAGCCCTAAGGGGGTATGTTAAAAAGCTGTTGAATGAATAATCATTCATTAAATTTTTCTCTTGGGCTGCTCATGATTTTGGAAAGAAGGAAGGGAAAAACTTTGGCCATTATCAGAATATATGATTGCCTCCATTTAGAATAATGAAAAACGAAAATAAACACCAGAAGATCATTCAAGCAGCTATAAAGGTATTTGCCGAGAAAGGATTTTACAACGCCCGCGTTTCGGAGATCGCTAAAGAAGCGGACGTGGCCGACGGGACTATCTACCTTTATTTCAAAAATAAGGACGACATCCTCATTTCTCTATTCGAGGACGAATTCGGTAAGATCGTCGAAAATATGCGGCAGGAGCTGGGAAGGGAGAAGGATCCCCTGCAGAAAATCAGGCGGTTTGCCATCATGCACCTGTCCATTATTTCCAAGCAACAACATCTCGCTGAAGTCCTAGGCGTGGAGGTGCGCCAGAGTAGTAAGTTCATGAAGGAGTACATAAACAAGCCCTTCATCGAATACCTCAACCTGATTCGTTCCATCGTCATCGAAGGACAGGAAAGGGGATTGATCCGCAGAGACCTTACCCCGGGAGTCATGAAGAGAGCCCTGTTTGGGGCGCTGGATGAGATGGCCCGCTATTGGGTCCTTTCGGCCAAAAAGAAGCATAGTATCAGCGAGGCAGCCTTGCAGATCAGCGACGTTTTTGTTCGGGGGATGATGAGCGAAGAAGCAAGGAAGAATTATGCATGGCCGCCCTAAACCATGTGGTCGGCCCATCGTATAAGAAGCTTCTTTTTGGACACAGATTCACCCTGTTAGATGTTTACTATCTAACAGGGTAAACACAGATTATTATGATACTTATCATCCAGAACCAAATATAAGGATTATTGAATTCTTCCGTTATCATCTGTGTCTATCTGCGAAAATCTGTGGGCCATTCAAATTCCCGAGCAAAGGAGGGTAAAGGTGAACGTCATTGTTTGTATGAAGCAGGTACCAGATACCGAGACACTGATCAAGATCAAGCCAGATGGGTCAGGAATTGTGACCGATGATATCAAGTACGTGATGAACCCGTACTGTGAGTTCGCCGTCGAAGAGGCCTTGCGGATCAAAGAAAAATTCGGCGGCCAGGCTATCCTGGTATCCATAGGACCGCCACGGGCTGTGGAAGCGCTGCGCACTGGTTTGGCCATGGGGGCTGACCGATCGATCCATTTGCATGACCCCGCTTTCGAGGGCGCCGATGGTTTTGCCACAGCCAGGATGCTTGCCGAGGCCATCAAAAAAGAAACATTTGACCTCATCCTCTGCGGGAAACAGGCGGTCGATGATGACCTAGCCCAGGTGGGTCCTTCCCTGGCTGAACTTTTAAACCTTCCCCATGTCACCGTGATTACCAAATTGGAGATCAACCCCGACAAGAAGAAGGCTAAGGTCGAACGCGAGGTTGAAGGGGGTAGGGAAGTGATCGAGTTGAATTTGCCCGCGGTCTTCACCTGTCAGAAAGGTTTGAATGAGCCCAGGTATGCCTCGCTTCCTGGGATCATGAAAGCTAAAAAGAAAGAAGTCAAACCCATCAACCAGGCGGCCTTAGGTCTGCCGCCAGAGCAAGTTGGTGCGGCAGGCTCGAAGACCAAGATTTTGAAATATATTCCCCCGCCTTCCCGCCCTGCGGGAAAAATCATTTCGGGAGAAGTAATCGAAGCCGCCCAAAAATTGGTCAAGCTTCTACGGGAAGAGGCAAAAGTTATTTAAGTCAGGGAATTATTAGGACGCAGATTCACCCATTAGATGTTTATATCTAACAGCAGTGCTGTCCAAATTAGATAGAAAATTTACCAATGCATATTGAATTCATTGCCTTTTTGGACATGGTTTGGCCTTATCCATGGGCAGGTTGCCCACGATCTGCTGTCCAATTTAGGCAGAGTCAGCCTTGCTATTATCCGGTCATTCCTGCGAAAGCAGGAATCCAGGCTTTTTTTAAAAACATTCTGGATTCCCGCCTGCGCGGGAATGACGGATCCACAACTTTTCCCAAACCCTAATTTGGACAAGACTGATCTAACAGGGTAAACGCAGATTATTAATTAAGATTTTAACCGCAGAAAAATTTTTCCGTAGTTTATGCGAAAATATGCGTCCCGATGGAAAATTGGGATTTCTACAAGGAGATGATTTATGGCTAAAGGAATTTGGGTATTTGCGGAAGTCAAAGATGGCAATATTCGGAAAATCACCTTTGAGCTCCTCAGCCAGGGAAAGAAAATGGCTGAGAAACTCGGGGAAGAGCTGGTGGCTGTCCTTTTGGGTTCAGGGGTGGAAGGATTGACGGGTCGATTGGCCGAGTATGCCGACAAAGTCTACTGGGTGGATGACCCGGCTCTGGCTCAATACACTACAGATGCCTATGCCACTGTTCTGACGAATCTTCTAAAAGAGGAGCAGCCCTCCATATTCCTGTGTGGAGCCACGGTGATCGGCAAGAACCTATCCCCACGGATGGCCACGCGCCTCCAGACTGGTCTGGCCACAGATTGCACAGGGCTAACCATTGGAGATGACGGCCTATTGATTGCCAGACGACCAGTTTATGCGGGCAAAGCTTTCATCGAAGTGGTCTGGCCAGTCTCTCGCCCTCAAATGGCCTCGGTTCGTCCCAATGTGTTGGAGATGGTTCCACCCGACGGCACAAAAAAAGGAGCGACAATTAGAATAGAGGCCAAAATAGACCCGGCCAGCTTGCGGACTGCTGTGGTGGAAATTGTTAAAGCTGCCGGGGCAAAGGTAGACTTGACGGAAGCTGAAATAATTGTCTCCGGCGGCCGAGGAATGAAGG
>Ga0315312_1001308_pt1 | contig 20061 bp, 18 predicted proteins | sample TDP7_MG_FD_203629 | JGI IMG/M metagenome (GOLD analysis project Ga0315312, IMG submission 203629) | Freshwater sediment microbial communities from Lake Towuti, South Sulawesi, Indonesia - TDP7 | ecosystem: Environmental > Aquatic > Freshwater > Lake > Sediment | place: Indonesia: South Sulawesi... | reverse complement strand
ATACAAGAGGTCATTGGAGCTGCTTGTACCCGTGCCAGCAGAGACCCTGAACAGATAAAGCTTGTAGTAGTGACTAAGTCCGCCACTTTTGAGGCCGTAAAGGAAGTAATTCAACTGGGCTTCACCGATCTGGCTGAAAACCGAGTTCAGCAATTAAAGAAGATCTCAGCTCAGGTAGCTGAGTTTCTGGAACAGGCAGATGGCAGCTCAAACCCAACGCAGAAGGTATGCTGGCATATGATCGGCCATTTGCAGCGGAACAAAGTGCGGCAGGTCTTACCCATAGTATCTCTGATACATTCGGTTGATACACTTCGACTGGCCGAAGAGATAAATGCCGCAGCCGAAAGGCTAAATTTGCGCCCAAAAGTGCTCTTGCAGATCAACACTTCCAATGAGCCGCAAAAATATGGCGTTCCAGTAGGAGCGGCTACACATTTAGCAGAGCAGATGGAAACCTTGCCGAACCTTCGACTGGTAGGATTGATGACGATGGCACCTTTGACCCACGACAAGGATGTCATTCGGACTTGTTTCGTTCGGGCAAGGGAGCTATTTGTTGAAATGCGCGGCGAAAAGATAGTCGGCTCGCAATTCACTGAGCTGAGCATGGGCATGAGCTCAGACTACGAAATTGCCGTTGAAGAGGGAGCGACAATTCTCCGCATCGGCTCGGCGATCTTCGCGGGCTAAACCGGACTAACACGGACTGACACCGAAGGAAGTCGCCGTCAGTGTATAAGTCCGTGTCCATCAGTGTCGCTACAGAAAAAGCAAAAAACGGCAAAGTACCCTCCCTAACAAGCCGAAATTACCTATGAGCATTGGGGTAATATATCCGGCCGTGGTCCTATAACGCCGGAAAAAGGCAAATAAGATGGCAAAAGCAGACTCACTGAGTACTGTTGAGGCACCAAAAACCTTCACTGATGTTCTGTACCTTACTAATAAAGGTCAGATGCCTGCTGACATAAGGCGGCTGCTGAAACAGAAGAAGCTTTCTTTTGTAGTTCTACCGATAGACCAATTCTCTCGGATACGCGAGCGGGTCGACCTGATTGGTACGGTGATTATCGATGCAGACGACCCGTACATCGCGCAGCAGCAAAATCTGGCCCGTATAATCGAATCGCTCGAGATGGACGATGTCGGCGTGATCCTGCTGACCGACCGTGTAGAAATACCCATTAGAAGTTTTTCTCTGGCACCTGCAAAGAGCAGCTTCTCTATGGCCGGCACAGTGCAGGCACTATCAATTGATGACCTGTGGGTTAGGATCAGCCTCAATCTGGCATATCGCAAGAGAGGCTCTGGAAACTCCGGCCCGAGGGTAAAACCTTTGGTCCCGGTGAACCAGGCAAAGAGAATCTGTAAGAGCAAACTGGGAGAGCAACTTCAGATGACCGGAGCATTAGTCGATAGTCTGGCAGAGCAGCTCCGAATGGCAGGACTGGTGCAGCGTGACTTCTTGCCCACTCAATTGCCCAATTGCGATCAGGTACGGTGGGCCACAATCTTCCTTCCCGCAGAGTGGGTCTCCGGCGATATTTACGATATTTGCCGGCTCGACGAGCAGCACATAGGCTTCTATATAGCAGACGCAGTCGGTCATGCAATGCCGGCAGCGCTTTTAACTATCTTTGTAAAACAAGCTCTGGTCATGCGCGAAACCCTCGGGAATAATTACCGGATATTCTCGCCTGCGGAGGTTATGAAGAATCTGAACTTGCGGATGGCTGGACAGAAACTGTCCGGCTACCAGTTCGCCACGTGTTGCTACTGCCTGCTGAATATAAAGACCCTTCAACTGACTTATGCTCGTGCGGGACACCCGTATCCTATCCTCATTAGGCCCAAGCAGCAGCCCCAGCAAATTGAGATACGTGGCTCCCTGCTGGGGGTTTTTGAGCAGGCTGAGTATATCCAGAATACTATCCAGCTTCAACACGGTGATAAACTACTGCTTTACTCCGATGGAGCAGAACCCTTTGTCGGCAGCTTCGATAGCGGGGGCGGCTTTCATTTCACCGAAGAATTTTGCAGGATCAAGAACCTGCCGATTATTGAGATGATGGACCAACTCAATACGCTTGCCCAAACCCAAAAACTTGTTCCCTCTGAACTCGACGATATTACAATGGTGGGTATGGAGATACTGTAGTCGGTCCAGAAAACGTATCTGCCGGAAAACATGCCATTATTTTCCGCATCACAACAATCAAGATCATTCTGCCAGGCAAAGGCAAAGCAGTTTTAGGACCTACCCCATACTATGGTTTGGCGCCTCAATTCCCAAAAAGGACAGCGGTTCTCCTACGCGCAGGCTAAATCTCGCCCCGCCGAAGATTCGAAAACTCTTCAGTTGTTTTCCGCAGCCACCTCCGTGCAAGTATAACATGGTCAGATTTTATAGGACAATCCGAGCATGATCTTCCCGATCTATTCGTACGCACAGAAGAGTGCTCGGCGGAATTGTCTGGGCAGCCATCTCGGCGGTCCCAAACGTCCATAGCAGCCTCGAAATAGGCGTAGCGGATGTTCTTTATGCTGGTTCCACCAAAAATTCCCAACTTATCGAAACATTAGTGTTGACGTGGATATGGGTAATATGGTATAAATTAAATAGTTACTGTCATAACTCCAAGATAATGTAGGCTGCCCTGGTATTCTGCGGTGGGCAGGTGCGCATTTATTGTAGCTTTTCGAAATAAGCTTCGAGATACGAAAGGAGAGGTGCGATGAAAAGGCTATTGACTACCTTATTGCTACTAACACTTATCGCTACACCTGGTTGCTATAACGGCGGAGGTTTGACCAAGCCCCCACAGAGTGCGGCTGTCGCAGCTAAAACTACACAGACTTATCTGTGGCACAGAGACCTCGGACGCATAGCGGTGACTCCCGTGGAATTGGCGCCTCTGGGCCTTGAGCCGGAGCTGGTAGCGATGGGCGAAACCGGCGCACACGTGGTCTCGATGGTTTACCCGTCTTCCGACTACGCCATCATTAAAGTAGACAAAATCATGCCCAGAGAAGTGCAGATAGACAGCCAGTTTACTTATGCTATCAAGGTCACTAATCTGACGCATTTGGTGCTGAACGATGTGGTCATAAGCGAGGACCTGCCAAGTAACTTTAGATTCGCAAGTGCTTACCCGACAGCCAGAAGAGAGGGTAACAAACTTATGTGGACGATAGACTCGCTTGGACCAAAAACCAGCAAGCAGATTGATGTCACGGGCACAGCTACTGACCGGGAGGCGCTTAGACATTGTACTACTGTTACTCAGCTCAGCCGATCCTACGCTGATGTTGAGGTCGTCCAGCCTAAGCTGGAGTTGACCGTAAGCGCGCCGGCTGAGGTCCTGCTGTGTGATCCGATTCCACTGGAATTTTCTGTAGCCAACACTGGAAGTGGGACAGCGCGGAATATAAAGATTGTATATGTCCTTCCTGCGGGACTGGAGACACTCGATGGCAAGAGGGAACTGATATTTGATGCTGGCATCCTGTCGACAGGTCAATCCCGGCAGTTCACCACACGGGTCAAGGCTACCAAGACAGGTGTATACGTCAACAAGGCTCTGGCTGGGTCAGTTACAGGTTTGAGGTCTGAGTCGGCAGCGGTAGTAACCACTGTTCGCCAGCCCAGGCTGGTCATTGTCAATACCGGTCCGAAGCGCCAGTACTTAGGCAGGGCAGTGACCTATGAAATAGCAGTAACCAACAAAGGTGATGGCCCGGCCAGAGACACGGTGGTAGAGCATACCATTCCGCTGGGAGCAGCCTCGGTAGAGGCTACTGCCGGCGCCAGATTTTCTGGCTCGAAGGTAGTGTGGGAGCTGGGCACCCTTGCACCGGACGATTCCAAGCAGATGCGCCTGTCCTACACGCCGATAGAAGGCGGCGCGCTGATGAACACGGCCACTGCCACCGCCTACTGTGCCGAAGGGGTGACTGCTTCAGTAGAAACCTCGATTGCTGGGATACCTGCGGTCCGGCTGGAAGTCGTAGACATTGAGGACCCGGTTGAAGTAGGTGGCGGCACCACTTACGTGATCACGGTGACAAATGAAGGCACAGCACCTGACACCAACATCCGCATTACTTGCGACCTGGAAGATAAGCTCCAGTACGTTTCCGCAGCCGGCGCAACTTCCGGCTCGAGAGTCGGCAACACGGTCAGTTTTGTGCCGTTACAGAGTCTTGCGCCAAAAGCTCACGCCGCTTGGCGAATAGCAGTTACAGGTACAAGGGCCGGCGAAGTACGCTTCAAAGTCACTATGACTTCCGACAATCTGGTTCGTGCGGTTGAAGAAACCGAGGCGACACACATATACGAAAAGTTCGGCAGCTAAGAACTTAGTAACCAGACAAATTTCTCAAAGTTCCTGCCAACGTTTAGCTGTCGCCGGCGCCGCGACGGTCAAGAAGGTTTGCGCCGATAGTTTGCATTGAGCAGAATGTATGCCCAAACGCCCCAAGTTTGCAGGTATAGCACAAACTGCGCAATTCACGGGGTAAAGTCAAGCTCGCTTTTCATGCGTGCCTATTTTGTCACCGCTGTTAGTATAGAATAGGTGCCTCATCAGGTACTCGGCTTGGTTAAGCCTTCGCTGCCAACAATCCACTCACTTTCTGCGAATAGGGCTGACAGGCTTTGCAGAAATTATTTGCATAGACGTCTTTTGCGGTTATACTTACTCGGTTATGCCGGAGACGAAAAATAACGATTTGGACAAAATAAAAAAGCTCGTCCAGATTATGGAGCAAAACGAGCTGCTCGAGCTGGAAATAAAGCATGGTGACGACAAAATTTTTCTCAAGCGTTGCCCAGCTCAGCCAACCATGCTGGCAACGGGAACACCTCAGCCGCAATACGCACCGGCACCTGGCAGACGTGGGACGATTGAAATGCCTGCTGCTAAGATGCCGCCTACCGGGCCGCAGCAGCAGAACCTGGTAGAGATAAAGTCACCTATTGTGGGGACTTTTTATGCCACGCCCAGCCCGGATTCAGAGCCTTACGTGGAGATTGGCACGCACGTTGAGCCGCAAACAGTGGTCTGCATAGTCGAAGCCATGAAGGTGATGAACGAAATAAAAGCCGAGACCAGCGGAACGATTGTCGAGATACTGGTGACTAACGGTCAGGCTGTCGAGTACGGCCAGGTGCTGTTTAGAGTCAAACCCGACTAACTCGTGGTGCGTGATGCGTGTTGCGTAAAGAAATTTTTGGTGGTATACGCAACACGCAACACAACATACGACATACGTTATACGATATACGAGGATATGTTTTCCAGAATCCTAATAGCAAACCGAGGTGAAATAGCGCTGCGCATTATCCGTGCCTGTCACGAGCTCGGTATCGAAGCGGTAGCGGTTTATTCGGAGGCTGACAGGGGTGCTCCATATCTGGAGTTTGCCGACGAAGCGGTTTGTATAGGCCCGGCGGACTGCGCCGAAAGCTACCTGAACATTCCACACATCATAAGTACAGCCGAGATCACCGATGTTGAGGCCATTCATCCTGGCTACGGTTTTTTGGCCGAGAACATAGAGTTTGCGCAGATTTGCCAGGACTGTGGGATAACATTCATTGGCCCACCTGTCGAGGCGATGCGGCTGCTGGGCGACAAAGTCCAGGCCCGCCGAGTGGCACAGCAAGCTAATGTGCCGATCGTGCCCGGCTCAGACGGCGTAATCGAGAATGAGTCTGAGGCGCTAAAGCTCGCAGACAAAATCGGATATCCTCTGATAATAAAAGCTGCTGCCGGCGGCGGCGGACGCGGAATGAGAGTAGTGCATAACGATATCAGCCTGCGTTCGGCCTTTAGCGCAGCCAGTGCAGAGGCCGAAGCCGCCTTTGGCGATGGCAGCGTGTATCTGGAAAAGTTTATGCCCGAACCCCGGCACGTGGAAGTTCAGGTGCTGGCCGATAAAGCTGGCAACGCCCTGCATTTTTATGAAAGAGACTGCTCCATTCAGCGGCGATATCAAAAGATGATTGAGGAGTCGCCGTGTCCGGTATTGGATGCGCGGACAAGAGATGAACTTTGCGCCGCTGCCATTAGACTAGTAAAACAGGCCAAATATGTCAATGCCGCAACGGTTGAGTTCCTCTTGGACCAGGACAATAACTTCTACTTTATCGAGGTAAATACGCGAATTCAGGTCGAGCACCCGATTACCGAACTGGTTACCGGCCATGATTTGATTAAGTGGCAGCTAAGGATCGCCAGCGGCCAAGCCATTAACTTAAGCCAGAGAAACATCAAGCATACAGGTGTTGCCATTGAGTGTCGGATTAACGCCGAGGACCCTGGCAATAATTTCGCCCCATCTCCAGGAACGATTAGCAGATTGATCCTGCCCGGCGGACCGGGTGTGAGAGTTGATACGCACGTTTGCCAGGGCTGGACAGTTACCAACAATTACGATTCGATGATTGCCAAGGTCGTCGTCCATCAGAAAACGCGAGCCGAGGCCATCGCCACCATGAAAAGGGCCTTGCGGGAATTTGTTGTTGAGCCGATCAAAACTACGATACCTGCCTGCCTGGACATTCTTTCGCATAATCTTTATCTGAAAAATAAAATCGATACTGGCTTTGTCGAACGAAACTTCTGATTCTATTGCTCGTGACTTGCCGCTTGTATTTGGTTCACCACTTTTGTCTGCCGTCGCCGTGCAGACGGCAATTCACGCTTACCAGACGCTAAATCTGACCTGAACTCTCAACGCCGATTATTTAGCGGTGTTACCCCTCGCTAAAGAGCAGTTTTATTTCTTGACCGTGGGTCTTTGATACGTTTTGGCCCATTACTCAGTGCTCCGGCGATTGCCATATCTCTGAAATCTGCCATAGGGTCGTAAAACTGCCTGCTCAAATCAACTGTGTTGATCATCATACCAGGCCGATTGGCTTTGAGCTGGCCAGCAATCCTGCCATCAGGTTCAATAAAACACGATGGATAAGGGCAGTAGTAAGCACTTGAATTTGCCATGCTGACCCAGAAATGATTTTCCGCCGCCCGGCATTGCATCGTCTGGCGCATAATATGAGTGTGCACACTCGGACCTTTTTGCCTGGCATTGTAAAACGATTGGAAGATGCAATTGACGCCTTGCTTGTACAGTTCGCGGTAAATTTCCGGAAACCGCAAATCAAAACATATAAGCAGCGAGCAGTTTACCTTATTGATAGTGAAGTACACAAAATGATCGCCCGGCGTAAGTCGGCGCAAGTCAGCTTTGGTGCAGAACCTTTTATCGTAGCGGTCGACGATTTTGCCCCTTCGGCTTTGCTCAGAGCTTGCCCTGAGCCCGCCGAAGGGGCAGGCTTTGGGGCTTATCAGATACAGGCTGTTATGCGGCTTGTTCGGCGGGGTCAGTTGGTGCGTGCTGCCAAGTATCACCCAAGTGCCGAGCCGACCAGCCAGAGCCATGATCTTTTCGGTTTCTTCTTTGAGCAGGTCCCAGTCGAACCCGGCGAACGATGGAAAATCGGTGCCCACATAGCCACTCAGAGCACACTCGGAAAAATGAACAATACCAGCCCGTGCCTTTTTTGCCTTTCCCAAAAATTCACAGATTTGCCGAGCGTTTCGCCGGATGTCTTTTCCCACCGCAAACTGACACGTAGCAATTTTAAGTATGCCGGTAGCCATCGTTAATCTTGGGAAGTGGAGATGATCGGCTATTTCTCATTTCTGGGGTACCCGTCAAAGCCAGACCACCTCTTTAAAGACGTGGTGAATCCAGAGGTTGCCATCATCTTGCATTTTTGCAATTTCGTCTTCTGTATACGGGAATACATCACAATCGACTCTCAGGTCATCCGGCATAAACTCAGGTATCCGGTCCATGAAGCGTTTGTCGCTGTGACTTAAAAGGACAAGAAGATCCACATCACTGGCAGGGCCGTAGCTGTCTGTCGCGTATGAGCCGAAAAGCCCCACCTTCTCAACATCGCTGCGTTGAGCTTTAAGGCGGCAAACGTATTCTTTTAACTGACACAGAACTTTATCTTTGTCGGCAAAGAATACCTTCACAGAACCGGATGATTTGTTCGGCATTTGCGATTGCCTCTTGTGCATCCTTTTTTGTGTAATAGTCTCCCGGCATTCCACTATCAAAACCGTTGGGATAACGGGCAGGAATATAATGCTTGTCAAGTGCTTTGGCGGCATCGAGGATGTCCTGACCAACGGCGGTTTTTTCGTCAAGTTCACTTAGCAAGCGTGATACCGAATGTCCCCAGCCCTCGCCATGCAGATACAGGAACACAGCCTTGACCGCCTTCTCAGCCGCCTGTTGCGCGCTGAAACAGGACCACTCGTAGTCACCATCATCACAAGCGTGCACAGCATGCCTCAAGTCCCGCTGAGCCTGGGTGAACCAATCTTTCGACCTGTCAGGCATTTTCTTGACCCCCTATTTACAGGAACATTCCCTCCTTGATTGCCTCACTGACGATGCCGATTTGTTTTTTCTTGGTTTCAAATTCCTCCGGCGTGTAACATAAAGGCTCTATCTCGATAGGCCAATGCTGCCAGAAATCGTACATCAAAGCAGAACGCTGTGAAAAAAATATGTCCCTGAAGTCTTCAGAAACCAGGATTATATCGTAGTCGCTATCTTTCAAGTGCTCACCTCTTGCTCTACTGCCAAAGAATATAGCTTGCTTTATATTGTACTTTTCTCTTACTTTTTGTAAGAAATCAGCTATTCTTGAATCTGCTTCTTTACCCATTCTACTACCTGCTCAGCAGTCTTAAGGTGGCGTGCTGCGATACTCTCATCATATAACTCAGCAGGAACACCCGCTGCCATATCGGGATAACGTGTGCTCAAATACTCCGGATTCAAATCTCTTATCCCGGAAAGCATATATTCTGGAATATCAGCTTTCTGTGCAAGATAGATTATTGAGTGACCCTTTGGAAACTCTCTTAACTTGTACAAACATAGTGCTTTCAATGCCTTCTCAACAGCCTGCTGAGATGCAAAAACTGACATATAGAAATCGAATGATTTTTTACTGTTTTTTGCGCTTCTTAAATCAGCTTCGGCTTGCTTGAACCAGTTTGTGACTTCTTCTCTCATACAAGCTCATTATAGCCAGATATGGCTCTCTTAGCCAAGCGTTTTCTGCGATGCAAAACAAATGCAGAAAACTGCCCAGATATTGGCTATTCAAGACCGATAGTCTCTTGCAAGCCGAATATGATATTCATATTCTGCACTGCTTGGCCGGAGGCACCCTTGACCAAGTTGTCAATCACTGAGAAAATCACGATTCTATCTTTGACGCTGCTGGCAAAAATGTGGCAGTAGTTCGTCCAGGCAACATCCTTTACACTGGGGGCATCGTTGCAGACCTGCACAAAAGCTTCCCCTGCGTAGAAATTCCTGTAGAGAGCCGAAATCTGCTCCCTGCTGACCTTTTGCTTTGGCTGGCAATATATCGTCGAGAGAATTCCCCTATCAAAAGGCCCAGCGTGCGGCTGAAACAGTATCTGAACATTGGTGCCGGCGATTTCGCTGGCGATTTGCTCCATCTCCGGCATGTGACGGTGCGAGCCAATCCCGTAGGCAAAAAAATTCTCGTTCATATTGGGAAAATGAAATCGGCTGGAAGGATTTTTGCCTGCTCCTGATACGCCGGTCACAGCGTTGACGATAATCGAGTCGGTCTCAATAAGGCCTTCTTTGAGCAAGGGTGCTAAGGCCAGCAAAGCGCTCGTAGGATAGCAGCCAGGATTGGCCACCAATTTGGCACCTTTTATTCGCTCGCGGAACAACTCCGGCAGGCCGAATACAGCCCGTGCCAGATTAGCGGTATCGGTATGCTTAACGCCGTAGAACTTCTCGTAAATCTTCGGGTCCTTGAGCCGATAGTCCGCGCTGAAATCGATAACTTTTAGCCCTGCGTCCAGCAGCTTGGGCACAAATCCCATAGAGACCTTGTGGGGCAGACAGCAGAGGGCGACATCGGTAAGGCCGGTGAGCTTGTCTAAATCCAGCGGCTCGATCTGAAGATCGCATCGGCCCTTAAACTGGCCGAAAATATCGCCAACCGCGCCACACTCTTCTGGAAGCGCGGTCAGATAGACCAACTCTGCCTGGCTGTGACCTAAAATCAGCCGGATCGATTCGGCTCCGGTATAGCCACTCGCCCCAATAATTGCCACTCGTACCATTGCTCTTGCCTCTTACAAAAATAGCCGCCTGGATAATCGCTCGGCGGCTATTGTAATAATCCCAGGTTGAGTGTGCAAATTAACGCTTTGAGAACTGGAATCTCCTTCTTGCCCCGGCCTGGCCCGCCTTTTTCCGCTCGACCATCCTGGGGTCGCGAGTCAGATGGCCGCCGTCACGCAGAACCTGAGTGTAATCCTCGCGATAGCTCCGCAAGGCCCGAGCGATTCCAAGCAATGAGGCACCTGCTTGTCCAGTGATTCCGCCGCCCCGAACGTTAATGAAGACATCGAAGGATTTTTCTACCTCGACCGCTCTTAGTGGTGCCAGCACCGCTTTTCTATCTTGCTCTCTGGTGAAGTAGTTGTTCAGCTCTCTTTTATTGATCAGTAGTTTGCCGGTGCCGGGCTTAATTCTGACTCGGGCCACCGAGCTTTTTCTTCTGCCGGTGCCCCACCAATAGCCGCTTTTTGCTTCCCCGGTTGGGTTCGGTAGCGGCTTTGGTTGACTTTGGATTTCCGCAGGGCGGGGCCCCTCGGCACTCTTTTCGCTTACTTTGGTATCAGGACTATCGATTTTGGTCTCTGCCATAACTTGCTCTGTCTCGCAAAATCAAAATAATTCTATCTTTTCCGGCCTTTGAGCCTGGTGTTGATGATCCGGGCTGCGATAGACCTTCAGTCTTGTCAACATTTTTCTGCCCAGCTTGTTCTTGGGCAGCATTCGCCTGACTGCCAATTCCACTACCTTTTCTGGCTTTTTTTCCATCATATCAGCGAAGCTGACAAACTTATGGTGGCCAGGATACAGCGTGTAGTAATCGTACATGTTCTGCTGGGCCTTTTTGCCTGTGACCCTTATTTTTTCAGCGTTGACTACTACTACGTAATCGCCCGCATCGACGTGCGGAGTATATTGGGGCCTATTTTTGCCCATAAGCAGCGGCGTGATTTTTGCTGCCATTCTGCCCAGAATAGCCCCATCGGCATCCACAAGAAACCACTTCCTTTGCTCAATTTCATCTTTCTTGGCCATATATGTTTTCATAGCGAAATTCTCACGGCTTATCGAATACCAATTATCTTACCTGAGTCTGTTGTCCTGTCAAACTTTTTGGTCGAGGAAATGCAAGAATCTGAAGTTGGCCAACCACCGCCCGCCTGCCCAGGAAATCGGGCCCTTGACATTCTCTGGTGGCGCAATGCCGTGGCGCTGTGTCCGCCTTGGGCAATCAAGATTGTGGGGTCAGTAGCTATTGGGTGGGTTAAAAGTGGAGTAGAAAGATCGGAAAATAGAAAAAAGGAAATGTTCTGGACAGGGTTTTCAGATTTTGAGGCATTTATCAGTACTGAAAAAGGCAGTTTTATAGGACCTATTTATTTTTGAGCGAAAAATGAGGGTAAAAATGAGCAAAAGTTTACAGGTAATTGACAGGAACGCGCGCATTTTGAGCAAAAATTAACAAAAGACGAGGAATTTTTAACCAGATTTTGAACAAATTTTTAGACCTTGCCCTTATAAATTATTGAAAAACTGACCGCTGAGAAAACAGAGAAAACAGAGATAGAAAGTAAGCCGGACACGGATTAACCTTGGCGCGAGCCCTGTCCCGAGCGAAGTCGAGGGAACTGATCAACAGAGGGAGGGTTTTGGACACAGCGAACACAGAGAATTAAGTGCTTATTATTAAAGAAGTTGTGATACTTGAAGGATTCTGGTAGAAACGGCAGGCGGAACACGGCCTACGATTGCTTCCGCAAGCGGACGATGAATCACAAGCCAAGCCTGCTCTGAGCAGACTCGAGGGGAGCGACAAGTTACGAGCAGCCCATTGAGTTGCCGCAGTTGTAGCACTTATAGCAGGTACCGTTACGGACCGTTACCGAGCCGCAAACATCACAGGCTGGCATATCATTCTGCAAACGCACAAACGTTGCTTTGAGTTCTCTGGTTGTGTTCATAACTCGCATTTTCTGCAGGCCCGTGCCTTCTCAACAGAGCACTCAATGGAGAAGGTTTCTTGGAATCGGCTGAGATGCCATTTTCCAAAAGTTCTACCTGGAACGTTGCATTTTTCCTGGCGTTTTGCAGATTCTCAAAAGCAAGCTTGGCGTAATCCCCATTGTTATCAATTAGTACACAATCTCTTCCAAGTTGCATTGCTGCGACTCCGGTCGTTCCACTACCGGCAAACGGATCAACCACTAAACCGTTGGCAGGACAAAACAGCTTAATGAAGAAAGCCGGCAATTCAGGCGGATAAACCGCGGGATGGCCTTTATTCACGCCGACCAACGGCAAAGTCAGGACGTTGTAGGGCAGGACAGTTTTCTGGCCTACCCATCGAGATATGTTTCTGCCAAAGCCGCTTTTGTTGACAGAGTTCTGGCGCGTTAGGTCATTTTCACTGAGTTTAGCCAGCCGAGTCTTGACCCACTCTCCGATGGGTTTGCGCACGGCATCCTGGTCCATATAGGGTTTTTTACACTTTGCCAGGTGGAAGCAATACTCCCAGCCATCCCGCAACCGTGTTGGCCACCGGCCCGGCATAGGATTCGGTTTGTGCCAAAGATAGTCATCTATACAAAACCAGCCAAGAGAAGAAAGCATTTCAATAGTATGCCAGACAAACCGATGACGCACCCCATTTACAACTTTGTCTTTTATATTGAGAATGAGATTACCTTCTTCTTTCAAGACGTTCCAGAAAGGTTCGTGAAAAGTTCGGAACCAAGCTGGAAAATCATCCGGGTGAATACTATCGTAGTGTTTTCTTCGGGCGTTCGCATAAGGCGGTGAGGTGACAATCAGGTCAGCGACGCCGTTGAGGTTAGTCAATGCCTTCCGGCAATCTTCCAGAATTATCACACAATGCGGATAAGCATCAAATAAGACACCAGCCATCGAATTACTTGCCCTTTCCAGGTTCTGAGCAGCAAAATGCGAGAAATTTCTGAGGGGATACTCTACCATTTTCTGTCAGTAAATCAAGTTCTGCAAGGCGTTTTTTCAACAAGGCTGAACATTCTTCCCGGTACTTCAGGGTCAAAAATGGCAAGTGTTCTGATACACGCTTTATCCCCTCTGTATAGATTTCTTTAGCATCGCGCCCAGTTACATAAGGAAATACAAATCCTGGACCCCAAAATTCGCAGTTTAATGAGTATGGACTTCCCGCTGCGCTACATTTCACACGTCTATCCTCAGAGTAGGGCCGCAATTTTCCAGCCGAAGGCGTAGCAACGCAAATAACACAAAGATAAGGTCTTGAGCGATTCTTATCCTCTTTTGCTACGGACTCAATTCTTCTAATTACTCCGGGAATATCTTGTCCACCCACAGTATCTTCAGATTTCTTCACCGAGATATACAGACGAAGTCCTGCCTGAAAGGTGGGCGTTTCAATATCTGCTATAATGTCCCCCTCCCGTGAACCATTAAATACAGGCCAGCGCTGCCTCATCAACTCCAGCAGTAAGTATTGATAAAAAACGCCTATGCTCATCCTATGACGCTGCATCTCGTGGCTAACTGCATCGAGCTCAAAAAGTATGTCAACATCGCACAGGCTTACAAAGTAAGGATTTATCACGGGGTCGCTCCGTGTTCTGAGGTGATCTATACATAATTCAACCAACGCCTCCGGCGAATCTGCAACAATACGTCTTTTGCCACTGGTCTTCAGGCTGCAACGCTGAAAAGCTCTGTCGATGCAATCAACGATCAAGTCCGTAGACAAGGGCGGTCTCAGTGGAGGGAAAAGTTCGCGCCGCGCAAGCAAAAGGCCTTCTACCCTTGGATATTCCTGGAGTATCGGCCCTTGCTTGCGCCTGGCCATATTCAATTCCTCTATTTATGAGCAGCCCATGGAATTGCCACAGTTGTAGCATTTATAGCAGGTGCCGTTTCGCACCGTTATCGAGCCGCAAACATCACAGGCAGGAGCATCGTCTCCAAAATGCTCAAACTGAGCGTTAAACTGTTGCAAAACCTTCGCCTCAGCCTGCAATGATTCAGATAGTTCGGCGACCGACGAGCCTACTAACACCCCTATTCGATCAGCCGGGTCTGTGCTTACACCTATTGAGGTAGCGGCAAACCGATCAGCACCCTGTGGCAAGTCTGCGAAATCTCGCGCTATCCGAGCGGGCGTTTCTATCTTAGCCTTTGTGCTGGCTTTTGCCTCGGCGATTTTTTGAGCAAGGTCTCTGGTCTTTTCCACTAATTCTTTAGCTGTGGTGACATTCTGGCTTTCCGGCGTGCTGGGTGTAGCCCTACTGGGGATGTTCTTGTCTGCGTAGCCGGGTATGAACTGGCAGCCCAGCCAGCAGAAAATGTAGTCGATCAGGCTCTTGGCAAAGGGTATGTCTTTGTTCGAGGTCATTCCTGACGGCTCAAATCGCGCATGGCGGAACTTGTCCACCAACGTAAACAGCGGCACACCATATTGAAGCGCCATCGACGTGCAGGTGCCAATTACATCCATAAGGCCACCGACGGTGCTGCCCTCCTTGGCCATAGTGATGAAAAGCTCACCAGGCTGCCGATCCTCGTATAGCCCCACCGTCAGGTAGCCTTCATGTCCTGCGACAGAAAATTTGTGCGTTATGCTCTGGCGGGTATCCGGCAGCCGACGCCTGAACGGCCGCGTCGGAGCAGAAGTCTCGGCAGCAGCTTTAGCCCGCACATCCTTATGCCTTTGAGTGGAAACGGGCTGAAGTTTCTTTGAGCCATCGCGATAAATCGCCACCGATTTCAGCCCGAGCTTCCAGCCCTGCATATAGGCGGCCATTATTTCCTCTGTAGTACTTTCTCTGGGCATATTGATGGTTTTGCTTATGGCTCCAGATATGAAAGGCTGAACCGCCGCCATCATCTTCAAGTGCGCCATATAATGGATGTGCCTTTTGCCGTTTCGCGGCTTGAAGGCACAATCAAAGACCGGCAAATGGTCAGGATTGAGTTTTTCTGCTCCCTCGATTGTCTCATTTTCATCTATATAATCGCAGATAGATTTGATGTCGCTGACGCCATAGCCCAGCCGCTCAAGAGCCATAGGCACGGTTTTGTTGACCAGTTTCAGCATTCCGCCGCCCGCGAGCAGTTTGTACTTGACCAGGGCTATATCCGGCTCAATTCCGGTTGTGTCGCAGTCCATCATAAAGCCGATGGTTCCGGTCGGAGCAAGAACCGTTACCTGAGCGTTGCGGAAGCCCACTTTGGAGCCGGCGTCAAAGGCCTCGTCCCAGGCGTCCTTGGCGGCATCTCGCAAATAATTCGGGCAGCCAGATTCCGGAATATCGTAAGCGTGCTGACGATGCATATTGATAACTTTGAGCATCAGTTCGCGGTTTTTCTGGAATTCGGCAAACGCCCCCTTTATAGAAGCTATCTCGGCACTTGCGGCATAAGCAGCCCCAGTCATTATTGCGCTGATTGCAGAAGCCAGCGCCCTTGCCTGGTCGGAATCGTAAGCAAGTGCCTGACTCATGATAAGAGAGCCAAGATTGGCGTAACCCAGGCCGAGCGCGCGAAACAAATGGCTGTTTACGGTAATCGCCTTGTCCGGATAGCTGCCGTTATCAACCAGAATCTCCTGGGCGATAATGAATATCCGAACCGCCTTCTTGAAGCCGGCCACGTCAAAGGTGCCATCCTCTTTGAGAAACTTTATAAGATTCAGTGAAGCTAAATTGCAGGCTGAATCATCGATGAACATATATTCACTACAGGGATTCGAGGCGTTAATCGGCCCGGAGGCTGGGCAGGTGTGCCAGCGATTGATAGTACTATGGTATTGTATGCCTGGGTCGCCGCATATACGCGTGCCCTCGGCGATCAGCTCCATCAGTTCTCTGGCAGAATATTCGCCGATTTTCTCTCCGGTTGTTACCGCGTACGTGGCCCAAGTGCCGTTTTTCTCCACCGCCTGCATGAATTCATCAGTCACACGGACGGAAAGATTGGTATTTTGAAAAGCGACACTGCTATATGCCTCAGCGTTGTGGTCGCCGGTATAGCCGGCCTCAATAAGCGCCCAGGCCTTTTTCTCCTCTTCAGCCTTGCAGGTGATGAACTCTTTTATGTCTGGATGACCGACCTTGAGCGACTGCATCTTCGCGGCCCGGCGGGTTTTTCCGCCTGATTTGATCACCGCCGCAATCTGGTCGTAAACTCGCATAAAGCTCAAAGGGCCGGATGGTTTTCCGCCGCCGGAAAGTTTCTCCCGGCTACTTCGCAGGGTGGAAAGGTCGGTGCCGGTTCCTGAGCCGTGCTTGAAAAGCATTGCTTCGCTGGTCGCCAGCCGCATTATGTCTTCCATCGAGTCCTTAACCGATTGAATGAAACAGGCTGATGCCTGCGGGTATTCGTAGCTGTTTTCACAGGCGACCGCTTCTTTGCGCTGCGGGTCCCAGCGGTAGTTGTGTCTGCTGCCGGCTATACCGTAGACGTCGAAAAGGCCCACGTTGAACCACACCGGCGAATTGAACGCCCCGTATTGATTCACGCACAGCCAGGTTAATTCGTTATAGAATGCCTCGGCATCCTGTTCGGTGGCGAAATAACCATCTTTTTTGCCGCGATCTGCGATTGTTTTGCAGACGCGGTGAATAAGCTGTTTTATCGAGTGTTCCCGCTGACCCGTTTCGACATCGCCATAGAAGTATTTACTGGCAACGACCTTCGTTGCCAGTTGACTCCAGGATACCGGCACCTCGATATTGTCCTGCTCAAAGATTGCCTGGCCGCTATCGCCGGTGATCACAGCTTTCCGCATCTCCCATTCAAGCTGTTCAAAAGGATGAACACCTGGTGTAGAAAAGAAATGCTCTATCCTCAGGCCCCTCAACTCGGCGGCCTCCACGGGCGTTTTGCCTGGCGATTGTTCAGCTTTGAACGGATTTTGAGGTTCGAAGTTATAAGACATTTGCACGCCTCCATGCGGCAAGACTATAACCACAATATATAGGATAATAACCCAAAATATGACAACATATAGTCGAAAGACAGGTTATCAACTTACTGGTCTTGCCAACTGGTGTAAAGCCAAAAAGTCAGAAATTTCTCCGCAGACTTCCAGACTTTTTTGTTAGTCCTTGTAGCTACAGAATCTATGGAGTGAAAATTTTTTGCCGGTATGGCAGGATATTATATAGTCGCAGCCTAAAGCTGGTGTCGTTTCGGCTGCTGGCGTTCTGGACTGCTGTTTCGAGTTGTTTTTAAGCCCTTAGAAATAAAGCACTTACAGCTTGTTGTCTTCGAGCCAGTGCAAAGTCATTATTGCCAAGTTAAAAAAATCGACCTTCCAGTCGCCGTTTATATTGTCAGCGATATGAACAGTGCTGCGACTACCCTGCTTAATTCATTCACCACTAATTTCCCGCTCGAGTTGCTCCAGAGGAGGCAGGATCCTTTCGATAGCGGCCTTAAGCGGCAGTAGTTCTTTTTCTACTACCCGCCAAACTTTTTGTAAATCAACCCCTTCGTAGTCGTGTATCAGTACGTTTCGCAGAGCTGTCATCCCCCGCCAGGGAAACTCCGGGTGGGCTGCGCGATATTCTGCTCCAATTCGACTTGCAGCCTCGCCGATAACCTCGAGGTTTCGGATAACAGCATCCTGAATCAAATGATCAGCCAGAAAAGATTCCCTACCGGCTTTTGTGTAGGTCACAATCCGAATGATGCGTTCCAGTATCTGCGCAAGATAGACACGCTCGTCTTTCTTCATAACGGAGCCGCTTCCTTCAAAATCCGCCTTCGAAGAATCCAATAGATAGAATCTTCCGTTACTACATCGACCTTGCACCCCAAAAGCTCCTGTAGTTCGAGCAGAAGCTCCCCTAAGTCAAAGAGCGACCTATCTGATTCGAGATCGACGAGAAAATCGACATCGCTGTCAGCACGAGACTCACCGCACACTGTAGAGCCAAAAACGCGAATATTTCTGGCTCCGTGCCGTGATGCGATCCTGATTATTTCATCTCGTTTTTGCTTCAATAGTTCCTCAATTCTCATATCCAAAACCTTTACGCTGCTTTTGTACTTAATCACATTATTAGCTTATTTCGCACCACTCTGCAAATCAAAATCCATTGAATAGACCGTACCTTCATAGATGATGCACACCGCACACTATAAGTTAGTCTTGTCAAAAACTCTTTTGTTCTGTCGTGCGTAGATATAAAATTGAATCCCCACTATGACAAAAGAACAAGACAGATTCGAAGCGATTCGCTGGAAGATAAGGGCTTTCCCCACCGGGCCGGGGCTGTATTTTATGAAAGGCTCTGGCGACAAGGTACTTTATATCGGCAAGGCTAAAAACCTGCGCTCGCGGGCGGCAAGTTATTTTCAGCCGGGCGGCGAAATAACTACCGCACGTGGGCCGAAAATCGCTGAGATGATAAGCAAAGTCGAGTCGATCGACTTTCTGGAAACCGAAACAGAAGTCGATGCCGTGCTCAAAGAAGCCCGCCTGATAAAAGACATTCGCCCGCCTTACAATACGAACCTTGTTGACGATAAGACCTTTCCGTATCTGGAAATCACCACGGGCGAAGATTTCCCCGGCATCTATATTACCCGAAAACCACGCCCTAAAGGCAGCAGATTGTTCGGACCTTTCGCCGGCGCGAAAGACCTGCGGCAGGTTATGGTAGAACTGCAAAAAATATTCAGGTTCCGAACGTGCGCTCTGGATATCACAGAAGATGACCCAAAGCGCAGATTCTTTCGGCCCTGTATCTTGTATAGCATAAAACAATGTTCCGCTCCCTGCGCAGATAAGATCGATAAAAGCGAGTATAAAAAAAGCATCAACGACTTTATAAAATTCTTGCGTTCAAAGCGCTCAACAGTCCTGCGTAGCTTAAACAGAGAAATGGCGGGGGCAGCCAAAGTACTTGAATATGAGAAAGCTGCGATGCTTCGCGACCGCATTCGGCTGATTGAACGGCTCGACCGCCGGGGCATGCCCGAAGAGGATGTTCAGCCGGAAGTCTTCGCTGCCGACCCAACCGATGCTCTTATGCAATTGCGAGAAATGTTGCAAAGCACAGAACCGGTCAGGATTATAGAGGGCATCGACGTTGCCAGCATCTCTGGGGCCGAGGCGGTTGGCTCTCTGGTGAAATTCATTGACGGACGACCTTTCAAAAGCGGCTACAGACGTTTCAAGATAAAAACGGTCCGAGCTATCGACGATTATGCGATGATTGCTGAAGTGGTCAAGCGTAGATACAAGTATGCGTTACGGGGCGAAGAGCTTTGGCCCGACCTGGTCTTGATCGATGGGGGCCAGGGACATCTACATGCCGCGGAAGCGGCGCTGCGCGAAATGAAGGCGCCGGCTGTAAAGGTTGCCGCCATTGCCAAACGAGAAGAGCAGATTTACTTGCAGGGAGCTGCCAAGCCAGTGAAGCTGCCGAGGCATTCGCCGGTTTTGAAGCTGCTGCAATACGTCAGAGACGAGGCCCACCGCTTTGCGCAGCACTATCACCACATCTTGCGAACAAAAAAGATGCTCAACGAAAAGTAGGGTATGCAGGTTTCTGCATACCTCTATCCTGGACGCTTTCCTACGTGAGAACGTGACCGCCTCCGACGTCATTGCGAACGAGGCGCAGCCGAGCGCGGCAATCTCTCTTTATCAATCGCAGACTTGTGGTGAGCGAAGTCAAACTATCGCAAATCGTAAATCGCCAATCGAAAAAACGATCTGCGATCCCTGCCTAACTCTACAGCGCAACCTATCGCCGCCCAACGCTTGTAAGATATTGTCACCAAAATAGTTATGTCTGGTCGCCGAATCCGAAATCCGAATATCGAAATCCGAAACAAATCCAAATGACAAAA
>Ga0315312_1001307_pt1 | contig 20064 bp, 15 predicted proteins | sample TDP7_MG_FD_203629 | JGI IMG/M metagenome (GOLD analysis project Ga0315312, IMG submission 203629) | Freshwater sediment microbial communities from Lake Towuti, South Sulawesi, Indonesia - TDP7 | ecosystem: Environmental > Aquatic > Freshwater > Lake > Sediment | place: Indonesia: South Sulawesi... | reverse complement strand
TCGGCGTGAGCTCAGTCGAACGCTTGTCGAAGGGTGCGTTGCGAGCCGCTCATGCTTCGACAAGCTCAGCACGAACGGCTGTGGATTCAGGCTGCAGTGTCCATACAATTATGGACTGATTAGTAATTATTTTCTGCGTCCTCCGCGCTCTTTGCGATCTCTGCGGTGAATGAATGGCTTTACCCCTTCGGCAAATCGCATAGAGGGGAAATCTTAACCACTGCGCTATACTGCGGGGGGCAGGCCTCTAAGCAGGAGGCGCATTTTACGCATTTCTCCTGGTCGATGATTTTTTTCATATCCCTTCCGGTCTTGATAGCTTCCACGGAACAGCTGCCCACGCAGGCATCGCAGGAGCGCTCGCACTTCTCGGGGATGATGTAGAGGGCCGTCAGGGCGCGGCACATCCGGGCGGGGCATTTCTTCTGCAAAATATGAGCTGCGTACTCGTCTCGGAAATAACGCAGGGTGGTCAGAACCGGATTGGCCGAAGTCCTGCCCAGGTTGCAGAGTGCTCCAGCCTGGATATCTTCAGCCAGCTCTTGCAAGAGATCCAGGTATTCGAGCTTTCCATTTCCCCGGGTTATGTCGGCGAGAAGGTCAAGCATCTGCCGGGTTCCCAGGCGGCAGAGCGTACACTTGCCGCAGGATTCCTTCTGGGTAAAGTCCAGGAAATAGCGAGCCACCTCCACCATACAATCGTCCTCGTCCAGGACGACCATCCCGCCTGACCCCATCATGGCCCCAGCTTCATTGAGAGACTCGAAGTCGATGGGCAGACTCAGAAACTTTTGCGGAAGGCATCCTCCGGAAGGCCCACCGATCTGGACAGCCTTAAAGCGCTTTCCTTTGGGAATACCACCGCATAAATCGAAAATCAATTGGCCGAGCGTCATACCCATGGGAACTTCGATCAGGCCGGCGTTGTTCACTTTTCCCACCAGGGCAAAGACCATCGTCCCTTTGCTCCCTTCCGTCCCCAGGGAAGTGAAACTTTGGACTCCGTTCACGACGATGTGGGGCACAGCCGAAAGGGTCTTCACGTTGTTGATCAGAGTGGGTTTTCCTTGCAATCCCGAGATCGCGGGATAGGGCGGGCGGTAGCGGGGCATTCCGCGTTTTCCCTCGATGGAGTGGATCAGAGCAGTCTCTTCCCCGCACACGAAAGCTCCGGAGGCACGGAAAAGGGATACGCGAAAGCTAAAATCGCTACCCAGGATCTTCTCTCCCATAAGTCCTTTCTCTTCTGCCTGGGCGAGGGCTTTTTTCACGCGCTCCCCAGCCAGGGGATATTCAGACCGAAGGTAGATGATTCCAGTAGAAGCGCCGATGGCGTATCCGGCGATGATCAGGCCCTCGATGGTCTGATGGGGGTCGCTTTCCAGGAGGCTCCGGTCCATGAAAGCCCCTGGATCTCCTTCATCAGCGTTGCAAATAACGTATTTTGGGCTTCCTTCTGCATAGGCGCAGATTTCCCATTTCCTGCCCGCAGAAAAACCGGCTCCCCCCATTCCGCGCAAACCGGAATTTTTGATGAGGGAGATGATTTCCTCCGGTTCTTTTTGCAGAATGGAGCAGAGTCCTTCATACCCTCCATTGGCAATGTAATGATCGATGTCTTCCGGACCGATCAAGCCGCAGCGTCTCAGCAGAAACCTGTTTTCCAGGCGAAAACGGGGAAGTTCCCAAACCGTCGGAAAGGAATCATTCTCTTCCATTGCTCCCAGCATGAGTTCGATGGGAGGATCGCCCTCAATGAGGAATGACCGGACCAAAAGGGAGGCGATAACCGGGTTGACGCGGCCGTAAGCCATAGCTGGAAAACCTGGCCGGGAGATGATTACCAAAGGCTCTGCATAGCAATGGCCCAGGCATCCTACCTGAATGAGATGAGCCTTCAGGCCTGCCCGTTCAGTTTCCTCCTGGAGGGTCTTAAAGACTTCCAGAGCACCGGAGGCCCGGCCACAGGTGGCCGTTCCCACCAGGATCGCCGGACCCGCTCCCTTTTTCATTGCCTGCCATTTTTGTTCGGCCAGGGAGCGTAGGCGGGCAAAAGATTGTTCGACCGGCGATGGCCGTTCAGGGTTCACTGAGTTTTTTCCCGCTCCTTTTCCAACTGGATAGCCAGCAAAAGACCATCCACCTTGGTTGGCGCCATATGCCCATGGACCTTCTCTCCCACCACGGACACGGGTGCGAGAGCGCAGCATCCCACACAGGCCACCCGGTCTAAGCTGAACTCCCGATCGGCCGATGTCTGGCCGATCTGGATGTTCAGCCGCCTTTCCCAGGACTCTAAGATCACGCTGGCTCCCTTAACATGGCAGGCTGTGCCCATGCAGACCTTGACCGGATGTTTTCCAGGAGGATGGAATCGGAACTGATTGTAAAAAGTAGCCACGCCGTAAACTTCAGCTTCTGGCATTTCGAGATGGGCAGCAACTCTTTCCATGGCCTCCCGGGGAAGATAGCCGAGGGTCTCCTGGATTTTTTGCAGCAGAGGAATCAGGAATCCTGATTCTCGGGGAAAAGCCCTGAGGAGATCTTGGATGAATGTTCCGATCTTTTCCTCTTTCTCCAGGGTCTGGTTCATGGGTTGAAAGGTATGATCTGTTCAGCTCTTTTTGGCCGAGCTGGGGGGCGATTTTTTCCGCAAGATCATGTAAAGGGAAAGAAAGGCAACGGGAATCCCGATTCCCTGAGAAGTTGAGAGGGATCCCTCAACCACCCAGCCTCGGGGATCGTCGCGGTAAAATTCCAGGAGGAATCGAGCTGCTGCATAGAAGAGAAGATAGTACCAAAACAGTAGTCCCTGAAAGCGTTTTACCCTGCGCATGAGCATCAGGGTGATGAAAATCCCAAAGCCTGCGGCTGATTCATAAAGTTGCGTTGGATGCAGAGGAATCCCCAGGGGAGCCAGGCTGTTGACATCACGAAATGTAACGGCCCACGGAACCTCCGTGGGTAACCCATAGCATCAGCCCGCGGAAAAGCATCCCAGTCTTCCCACAGCTAAACCGAGAGCGGCAGAAGGGGCGGCCAGGTCAGCCATTTGAGAGAAATTCAACCGCTCCTTGCGGACATACCAGATACCGATTAAAAAGGCAAAAATCACGCCCCCATAATATACCAGGCCTCCCTGCCAGAATTTAAGAGCGTCGAGGGGATTCTCACGGAACTCTTCCAAATTTCCCAGGACGTGGAAAAGGCGGGAGCCAAAAAGGGCAGCCAGAAGGAGGTAGAAAGAAAGGTCCAGAATCAAGTTGGGGTCGAGCCCGACCCGGCGGGCCTCTTTGAGGCCCAGGGCAATGGCCAGAAGGAACCCGACGGCGATTAAAACTCCGTAAGTATGCAGAGTGAAATCTCCGATTTTGAACAGGATGGGATACATATTCAATTTTTTATCGTATAGGAAATTATAAAAATCTTTCACCGCAGAGCACGCAAAGAACGTCCCGCTCCGAGCGGGATCAAATCATTCAAAAGACAAAATTCAAAAAAGTCGGATCTTTCTTAGGTCTTTCCATTTTAATTATTCTCTGCGTCCTCCGCGCTCTCGGCGGTTAATCTTTTATTTTTTATTTCGGGTTTCGGATTTTCAAAGGATCCTTTGCGGATCATCTGAATAAACAGCAGGATGACTCCGATGGTAATGGCTGCATCCGCGGCGTTGAAAGCTGGCCAGTGCACCTGGTACCAGTGAAGGTCGATGAAATCGATCACCTCTCCCAGGCGCAAGCGGTCGATCAGGTTCCCGACGGCTCCGCCCAGGATGAGGGAGAGACTGACCGTTAATATTTTCTGACCTGGACGCAGACTCTTTAAAAGGTAAAATACGCACCCAATGGCTACGGCGGATATGATGATAAAGAATAACATGCGCAAAGTTGAGGGTCCCCCGGCCAATAAGCCGAAGGCTGCGCCGGTATTCCTAAGGTAGGTGAGGTGGATAAAGTTGGGTATAATTTCGATGGACTGAAACAGGCTCATCATGTGGTGGACCAAAGCTTTGGTGATTTGGTCCAGGATCAAAATAGCGCTTCCGATGGTGAGAGCCAGACGGTATTTTGGATTCACATTTTCCCCCCTGGGCTGATGGCTTTGAGGGCGTTGGCGCACCGTGGGCAAATCGAGGGATGGCCGGGGCTTTGTCCCACGTTGGGATCATAAACCCAGCAGCGTTCGCACTTTTCCCCCGGAGCCCTGGTAATGAGAATGCTTAGTCCTTCTACCTCCGAGCTGAGGAAAGCTCCAGGGGGAGGGGGGGAGACAAATTCGACCCGAGAGACAATGAAGAAATCCTTGAGCAGGGCCTCCTGCTGCCGCAAGAAGGAGAGGAGCTTTTCCCGGGCGTTAAGGATCACAGCTGCTTCCAGAGAGTTTCCGATGAGTTTGTTGCGCCGGGCGTCTTCGAGAGCTTTGGAGACTTCTCCCCGCACCTGCAAAAGTCGCTCGAATCTTTCCTCCAGATTCTCGTCCATGTAGTCAGGTTCAACCTCTGGAAAGAGGGTGAGATGAACGCTTTCGGCGCGCTTCCTCGCTCCCGGCAGGTGTTCCCAAACTTCTTCCGCGGTATAAGAAAGAATCGTAGCCATGAGGCGGACGAGTCCATCCAATATTTTGCAGAGGGCTGTCTGAGCTGCCCGGCGCTCGCGGGAGGAAGCCGGAAAAGTGTAGAGCCGGTCCTTCAGGATGTCCAGGTAAAGGGCGCTTAGGTCTACGGTGCAGAAGTTATGCAGAGAATGGAAGACCACATGGAATTCAAAGTTGGCGTAAGCCTCCCTCAGCCGGGAGATCAATTTCTGCAGGCGCAGAAGGATCCAGCGGTCCAGTTCCAAAAGTTGAGCGTCGGGAACCACGTCCCTCTGGGGATCAAAGTCATAGAGGTTTCCCAAGAGGAAGCGACAGGTGTTGCGGATACGGCGATAGGCATCGGAAAGACGGGTAAGGATTTCTTCCGAGATCCGGATATCATCGCGGTAGTCTTCTGCGGCCACCCAGAGGCGGAGGATTTCTGCGCCATAGCGGCTGATGACTTCATCGGGGGCAATTACATTTCCGAAGGATTTGGACATTTTTCTTCCTTCGCCGTCTACCACAAAGCCGTGAGTCAGGACGGAATAATATGGGGCTTGGCCCCGTGTTCCCACAGAGGCCAGAAGGGAGCTGTGGAACCAGCCCCGGTGCTGATCACTCCCTTCCAGGTACATGTCCGCAGGAGATTTCAGGTTGGGCCGCTTCTCACAGACTGCGGCATAGCTTACTCCGGAGTCAAACCAAACATCGAGGATGTCCGTCTCCTTGCTGAATTCCTCCCCCTGGCATCTGGGGCAGCTCGTTCCTTCTGGTAACAGTTCCTTAGCCGGAAGGTTAAACCAGATGTCCGCCCCTTCCTTTTCGAATAGGGCGGCTACGTGTTCGATAAGGCGTTCCTCAACTAAAATTTCCTGACAGGACTTACAGATGAAGGCCACGATGGGCACTCCCCAGGCGCGCTGGCGGGAGATGCACCAGTCCGGACGGTTTTGGATCATCCCATAGATGCGGTCGCGGCCCCAGCGGGGAATCCAGGTTACCCGGTCGATGGCCTCCAAAGCTTTCTGGCGCAGGCCGTTTTTCTCCATGGAGATGAACCATTGCTCTGTGGCCCGGAAGATGATGGGATTCTTACAGCGCCAGCAATTCGGGTACTGGTGAATGTAGGTTTCAGAATGGATGAGGGCCCCAACTTCAGCAAGTTTCCGGATCACTGCTGCATTGGCCTCGAAGACGAACTGGCCGGCAAAAAATTTTACATCGTCCGTGAATCGCCCCCGGTCATCGACCGGAGAGTAAATGGGAATGTTGTATTCAATGCCCGACTCGTAGTCTTCCTGCCCGTGGCCAGGGGCAGTATGCACGCATCCAGTGCCTGTGTCCAGGGTGATATAGCGGGCCAGGATGAGGAGGGATTCCCGGTCATAGAAAGGATGACGGCATTTGAGGCCTTCGACCTGCTTGCCGGGGAATTTCGCGAGCACTGCATACCCTTTTCTCCCTGCCTTCTCCATGACCTGCTCAAGGAGGGCTTCTGCCAGGACCCATACTTCCCCATCCACTTCAGCGGCTACGTAAGAATAGTCGGGGTGGAAGGCGATGGCCAGGTTCCCCGGGATGGTCCAGGGCGTGGTGGTCCAGATGAGCACGTAAACCTTCTTTCCTTTCAAGATCGGGAAGCGTTCACTGAAATCCGAGAAGGCCGGGAACTTCACAGTGATGGACGGGGACTCATGGTCCTCATACTCCACTTCCGCTTCGGCCAGAGCGGTTTCACAAGAGGCGCACCAGTAAACTGGTTTCTTTCCCCGGTAAACCGACCCGTTGGCTACAAACTTGCCGAATTCTCTGGCAATGGTAGCTTCATAGTCATAACTCATCGTCTGGTAGGGGTTATCCCATTCCCCCATCACGCCCAGCCTTTTAAATTCCTGGCGCTGGATGTCTAAGTACTTGGAAGCAAAATTTCGGCAGAGCTTCCTTTTTTCCGTTATGGTCAAGGAAGACTTTTGACTGCCCAATTCTTTATCTACTTGATGTTCTATTGGGAGTCCATGGCAATCCCATCCGGGCACGTATTCTGCATTGAAGCCGGCCATATTTTTCGATTTAAGGATGAGGTCTTTGAGGATTTTATTCAGAGCTGTGCCAATATGGATGTGCCCATTGGCGTAGGGCGGGCCGTCGTGGAGGATGTACTTGGGCCGCTCTTTGGCAATCCCTCTGAGTTTTTGATAGATCCGCCCTTCTTCCCATTCCTCCAGAATCTCCGGCTCCCGCTTCGGAAGGTTGGCCTTCATGGGAAAGGAGGTTTTGGGCAGGTTCAGAGTATTTTTATAGTCCATGGCATCCTTTGATAAAAAGATAACCACATAGGTCGCAGAGGAATTTACCGAAAGCAAACACCCTCTTTGATCTCAGTGGTTATTATTTTTTTACCATATGATGAGTCTAAGTCAAGAGAAAAGAAAAGGATCGTCCATGGGCCTCTGCCAAAGGTAACCTGGATTCGTACTCCTATACAGGGGGGTGTGCATTTTAAATTGCCTCTTTTTTTAATAGTAGTATAATGATCTCGGATCAGTTATTATTTTTAGTGCGGGATTAAATCTCCGTTCCGCAAAAATATTTTTTTGCAGTTTGAAAGAATGAAGAAAGGAGGAAATAAGAAATGGCTAATAAAGGCATTGACTGGTCGTCGTTATGGAAGAAAGACGAATGGCTTGCGGTCTGGATCGGTTTTCTCATCATCATTCTCATCCTTGCCGGTCTTACGGTGAAGATTCCGAGGCTCAAGTGGACAACAGATGGAGAGTTTGCCTCTATTATTGCCAATGCCTTACCGGCAGTTGAAAAGCTGGCCAAGGATGCAGGAGAAAAGGGGGAAACGGCATTGCAGGAGCAAACCATAGCTTTCAAGGCAGCTATGGATGCCAAGAACAGGAAGGCCATTGGGGACACTGCTAAAAAGCTGGATGAAGTTGCCAAAAAAGCCAAAGATGATGGTTTGAAGAAGAGGGCCGGGGCAATCGTAAGAGAGGTCCGGGGGGAGGCGGGAAACCTCCTGAGCAGAGTCTTTTCCTGGGAAAATATCCAATGGGTCATCATCATTGGCATAGCTTACCTGATCATCGGGAGTATAGGAATAGCGGCAATGGGAGCGGGTGTGGGAAAGTTCGTCGCGGGCTTTCCCTTTGTCTTCGTCATCGCTTTCGTAGCCCAGTTCCTCGCTGGAAATTACACCATCCTTTACTACGGACTTGAATATGTGCTCTGGTGCCTGATCATCGGGCTCTTTATCAGCAATGTAGTCGGCGTGCCGGAGTGGCTTAGAGTTGCGGTCAGGACAGAATATTACATCAAGATAGGCCTGGTGATCCTCGGGGCCGGCATCCTGTTCGGTGAAATCATCAAGGCAGGTGCTTATGGGATCGTGCAAGGACTGCTTGTGGTAGGGGTGGTCTGGTATGCTTGTTACTGGTTAGCTACGAAGATGAAGGTGGATGATGAGTTTTCGGCCATTCTCGCCAGCGGGGTTTCCATCTGCGGTGTGTCTGCGGCCATCGCCACGGCCGGTGCAGTGAAGGGGGACCCGAAAAAGCTAAGTTATGTGACTTCCATCATTCTGGTCTGCGCCGTGCCCATGATGGTCATTATGCCCTGGATTATCAAGACCACCGATATGAACCATGTCGTGGGAGGGGCCTGGCTGGGAGGGACCCTCGACACCAGCGGCTCCGTGGTGGCCGCCGGTGCCCTGGTAAGCGAAGCGGCCATGAAGATCGGGGTCATCGTCAAGATGTCCCAGAACGTGTTGATCGGATTTGCCGCTTTTATTCTGGCCATTGTATGGACATTCAAGAAAGCGATGCCGGGAGAAAAACCAGGGGCTATGGAGATTTGGTTCAGATTTCCCAAATTCGTCCTCGGTTTCATGATTGCCTCCGTGGTCTTTTCTTTTCTCTTGGACCCCAAGACTGTGGATGCTACTAAAGGGCTATTGACAGGGTTAAGGACATGGTGGTTTGCCCTGGCCTTTACCAGCATCGGGCTGGAAACAAGGTTTGCTGACCTGGCAAAAATGGGTGGTGGGAGACCGGCAGTTGCCTTCTTGGCAGCCCAAGGGTTTAACATATTGTGGACGCTCCTTCTTGCTTACCTCATCTTCGGGGGGGTGTTATTCCCGGCTCCCAAACTCTAAAATCCTGGAGGACCGTATTCTTGGTTGGTTTATGCCACCTGGATTAAAATCGAAAGTGCACGGGGAGAGGGAAACCTCTCCCTTTATTTCTCCAAGAATTCGGCGTAAGCCTGCCCAAAATATCTCCCGAAAAATCATTTCCCCGGGGAAAAATCCTTGACTTTTTTCGATAGTTCAGTAAACTATGCGATCAATCTTGAAAGGAATTTTTTTCCAAAAACTTAAAATCTGAGGGCGATTAAATGGCCAATGCAATCTGGCATGCGATTGAAGTAAATCAGGTCTTGAAGGAATTGAGCACCGATATCCATCGGGGCTTAACCGAGGATGAGGTGAAAAAGCGCCTCGAAAAATATGGCTATAATGAGCTTAAAAAAGAAGAAAAAATATCGCCATTTATTATTTTCTTAAACCAATTCAAGAACATCCTCATCATCATTCTTCTTATTGCTACCCTCCTCTCTGCCGTCGTCGGGGAGATGCTGGATGCAGTCCTAATACTGGTAATTGTTGTTTTTTGTGCCCTCCTTGGGTTTATCCAAGAATATCGTGCTGAGAGGGCGCTTGAGGCATTAAAGAAAATGCTTTCTCCTGCCATAACGGCCTTAAGAGATGGCAAGGAAGAGGAAGTTCCCTCAAAGGAATTGGTTCCTGGGGACATATTACTCCTCGAGGCAGGGGACAAGGTTCCAGCAGATGCCAGGTTAGCGGAGAGCCGCAGCCTAAGGTGTGATGAAGCGCCTCTCACGGGGGAGTCTGTCCCCGTGAGCAAGGATATAAACCCGTTACCAGAGGATGTGCGGGTGAGCGACAGAAAGAACATGGTCTTTACAGGCACCACCGTGACATATGGAAGAGGGAAAGTGGTGGTCACTTCGACGGGGATGAGTACTGAATTTGGTAAGATTGCCGCAGAGGTGACCGCTGTCGAGGTCGAGAAAACCCCCCTGGAAAGGAGGACCGAGGAGATCGGAAAATGGCTGGGCATAATTGCTCTATCGATTTGTTTCCTCGTCGCGGGGATAAGTATCGTGAGAGAGTTGTTCGGTGGGAAGATCGATTTTCAGTTTGTCATAACGATGGTAATGTTTGCCGTAGCTTTAGCCGTTGCTGCAGTTCCTGAGGCACTGGCGGCCATTGTCACGGGCACACTTGCCATCGGCATGCATCAAATGGCTAAGAGAAACGCCCTTATAAGAAAAATGCCAGCAGTAGAGACTCTCGGGTGTACCACGGTAATATGTTCAGACAAAACCGGAACCCTTACGAGGGGGGAGATGACAGTTAGGAAGATATTCACAGATGGTCATCTAATTGAAGTCACGGGTGTGGGTTATAAGCCAGAGGGAGAATTTAAGGCCTTTCAGCCAATCAATCCTACTCACAACCAATCATTTCGACTCCTTCTTCAGGCAGGACTCTTATGCAGTGATGCGGTTTTGGAAGAAAAAGAAGGCAAATGGTCTATCAAAGGGGACCCAACAGAAGGGGCCCTCGTTGTGGCGGCAGTAAAGGCCGGTTTACTTCAAGCTGAGGAGAGGCTTGAGAACCCGAGATTGGAAGAAATACCCTTCAGTTCTGAAAGAAAAAGGATGACCACCATTCACCAGATGAATAACGGCAAGAAAGTGGCATTCATGAAAGGGGCTCCGGAGATAGTTTTGGGAAAATGTTCTTTTATCACAGGCGGAAACGGAATAAAACCTTTGACAGAAGAAGAAAAAGCGAGAATTCTAAAGGTCAATGAAGAAATGGCTCAAGGGGCTTTGAGGATTCTTGGACTCTCATACCGAGAAATCCCAGAAGGGACGGAATGTATAGAAGAAGCCGTCGAAAAGGACTTGGTATTTGTTGGCCTGATGGGGATGATGGATCCGCCGAGGGAGGAGGCCATAGAGGCAACCAAAATATGTAAACAGGTACACATAAAACCAATCATGATCACAGGGGATCATAAGCTAACGGCAGTGGCCATTGCCAGGGAGATTGGAATTTACAGGGATGGAGATATGGTGTTAACAGGCGACGATATAGAGAAATTGCCGGAGGAAGAATTTGAAAAGATAGTGGATAAAGTTACGGTTTATGCAAGAGTTTCACCAATGGATAAATTGAAAATCGTCAAGGCCTGGAAGAAAAGGGGAGAAGTGGTGGCTATGACGGGTGATGGGGTGAATGACGCCCCCGCCTTGAAGCACGCTGATATTGGGGTAGCCATGGGGATTACAGGCACTGAGGTGACCAAAGAAGCGGCAGATATGGTCCTCAGCGATGATAACTTTGCGACAATTGTCAAGGCCATAGAGCGGGGAAGGTGGATCTACGACAACATCAAGAAATACCTCACGTTTCTTCTCCGGTGTAACATTACCGAGGTTGTAGTCATTGGCGGAGTTGTGCTGATGATGGGCCCGGAGTATCTTCCGCTCCTTCCAGCAGCCATTTTATTCATCAACCTGGTGACGGATGGGCTTCCTGCTTTGGCCCTTGGAATTTCTCCTCCGGACCCCGATATCATGCAAAGACCTCCGCGGGATCCGAAAGAGAGTGTCTTTTCTTGGGATGTAAAGGCTTTTATTCTGCTGGCCTTGTTGATAGAGATTCCTTTTTTCTTTTTCCTGTTCTTCCATGAACTCGCAGATATCAAGCATGCCCGAACAGAGATCTTTTTCCTGTTTATCGTCATCGAACTGATTATTGCCCTCAACTTCAGGTCCATGCGCTACAGCATCTTTAAGGCACCCCCCCACAAGTGGCTTATCCTCGCCGTTGCTTCCCAGTTTGTGTTAACTGCGGTGGTTATCGAAATCCCATCTGTTCGAGAAGCTTTTGAGATCCTCAAACCAACCGCCTCTGACCTCGGGATCATATTCGGATTCGGGGGGGTGGTGTTCATTTCGATGGAAGTGATGAAGGCCATTCTGAGGAAGAAGTTGCAAGTGGGCAGGAGGATGGCGATTTAAAGATAAAGAACCAATTTCCAAATTTTTGCATAGGAGATGGACGAAGTTTAAGAGAGAAAGGTTTTTTTGATTGCCCAGAGGACTTTGAAAGGAGGGAAGATAAAAGAAATGTCTAAATCAGAAACTCCTCTTTTGGATGAGCTGGAAAAAGGGCCATGGCCGAGCTTTGTAAAGGACATGAAGCAAGCTGCGGGAAAAAAGCCAGCCGCGAAGGACCTTTTGCGCCAGCTCGAACTTTCTTATAAGGAAAAGATCGGACACTGGAAGCATGGCGGAATCGTGGGTGTGAAAGGATATGGCGGTGGAGTAATTGGAAGATATTCAGACCGGGCAGACCTATTTCCGGGGGTGGAAATGTTTCACACCATACGGGTCAACCAGCCAACGGGCTGGTTTTATACTACCAAAGCCTTGCGGACCCTTTGCGACATCTGGGACAAGCACGGCAGCGGGCTGACCAATCTGCATGGTTCTACCGGAGATATCATCCTTTTAGGAACGACCACTGGTCATCTTCAGTCCTGTTTTGATGATCTGTCGGAAGCTGGGTTTGACCTGGGGGGTTCGGGCTCGGCCCTGAGGACACCGAGCGCCTGCGTGGGGCCGGCCCGATGTGAATGGGCGTGCATTGATAGCCTGGATATCTGTTATGACCTAACCATGCACCTCCAGGATCAAATTCACCGACCCATGTTCCCCTATAAGTTCAAGATCAAAGTCTCGGCGTGTGCCAATGACTGCGTGGCTGCGATTGCCCGTTCGGACCTGGCCATTATCGGAACCTGGAAAGGGAAAATTCAGATCGACCAGAAAGAAGTCCAGGCTTACGCCAAAGCCGGCCTGGATGTTAAAGAAGAGGTTACCGACCTTTGCCCGACGAAGTGCATGGTCTGGGACGAGTCCAAAAAAGAATTAAAGATTGAAGATGCGGACTGCACTCGCTGCATGCATTGCATCAACATGATGCCCAAAGCTTTGCGCCAGGGAAAAGAAAAGGGAGCCACAATACTGATAGGGGGGAAGGCTCCCATCGTGGAGGGAGCCCTGCTTTCCTGGGTCATCGTTCCCTTCATGAAACTGGAGCCTCCTTACATGGGATTGAAGGAGCTCATCGCCAAGATTATGGAGTGGTGGGACGAAAACGGGAAGATGAGAGAGAGAATCGGCGAGCTTATCAATCGTCTGGGAATGAGAACTTTCTTGCGGGCTGTGGGATTACCCGCCGTTCCCCAGATGATCAAGAACCCCCGGACCAACCCTTATGTTTTCTTCTGGCCCGAAGAAATTAAAAAAACCTAACCGCAGAGAGCGCAGAGGACGCAGAGATCACATAAGGTTAGAAAAATTAGAAAAAGAATTCTTAAGAAGTCGTCATTCCCGCGCAGGCGGGAATCCAGGATGGACGAAAGGATTGAAAAAATTAAACCGCAGAGAGTGGAGAGGGCGCAGAGAGAGCAATTAAAGTTTAACGAACCAAGGATGAACTAAGACAAGTCGTAAGGGGTTAAGCGTAAGAGAGAAGAAATCGCTCTCCCGCTCTCGTGACTTACGCCTTGCGACCTTGAAGGATTTGATCCCGCTCGAAGCGGGACGTGCTTTGCGGTGAAAAATTTAAGGAGGTAAAGTAAGATGGGCAAGACAGATATTGGCCCTCCCGATTATAAAAATTTTCTTCCACCTGTGATCAAAAAGAATTACGGGAAATGGAAGTACCATGAGATCATCAAGCCGGGCCTGCTGAAACACGTGGCTGAATCGGGCGATGAGCTCTATACAGTCCGGGCTGGATCAGGAAGGCTTCTCAGCACTGATCATATTCGGGAAATCTGTGAGGTTGCCGACAAATACTGCGACGGGTATTTACGCTTCACCAGCCGGCACAATATCGAGTTTTTCCTCGCGGATAAGAACAAAGTAGAGCCTCTCATCGCGGAGCTAAAGAGCAAAGGTTTCCCTGTGGGAGGAACGGGTCATTCGATAACCAACATTGTCCACACTCAAGGATGGGTTCACTGCCATACGCCGGCCACAGACGCTTCTGGCCCGGTAAAGGCGGTCATGGATGAACTCTACGATTACTTTGTTACCATGAAATTACCCTCCCAGGTGCGCATCGCCTTGGCCTGCTGTTTGAACATGTGCGGGGCGGTTCACTGCTCGGACATCGCCATTCTGGGACTCCATCGAACGGTCCCCAAACCCGATCATTCGCGGTTACCCAATGTCTGCGAGATTCCTACCACTGTAGCCTCTTGTCCAACGGGAGCTATTCGCCCTGATCCAAAAACCAAGAGCGTGATCATCAACGAAGAAAAGTGCATGTATTGCGGCAATTGCTACACGGTTTGTCCAGCCCTGCCCCTGGCGGACCCAGAGAATGATGGCATCTCCATCTGGGTGGGGGGAAAGGTTTCCAATGCCCGTACGGCTCCCATGTTTTCCAAACTGGTCATTCCCTTCCTCCCGAACAATCCGCCGCGATGGCCAGAGGTCGTCAGCGCGGTGAAGAATATCGTGGAGGTTTACGCTAAGAATGCCAGAATGCACGAGCGAATAGGGGAATGGATCAACCGCATCGGATGGGAAAGGTTTTTCCGCCTGACCGGTATCGAGTTTACGGATAAACACATCGATGATTTCAAGCTCGCTCCGGAAACCTACCGCACCACGACGCAATTCAAATGGGGGTGATCAATGAGTGAGGAGATAAAGAAACAGATTCTCGATCTGGTGGCGAATTCCAAGAGGTTGCTTTCCGCCAGGGACATTGCCCGTTCCAGAGGGATCGAGGCGGAACCCGCGGTCATCAAAAAGCTGATCACGGAGCTGGTCAACGAAGAAAAATTGGAATACACCTCCTTCGGAGGAGCCACCTTTCTGAAGATCCCGGGAAAAGAATGATCAGTTATTGTCCCCGGTTGGTCATCGCGGCTCTTCGGGGAGGGGCGGGAAAGACCACGCTCTGCGTCGGCATTCTGGCAGCCTGGAAAAAAGGCGGCAAAAGGGTGGTCCCTTTTAAGAAGGGACCGGATTACATCGATGCGGCCTGGCTAACCCTGGCTGCAGAGCAGCCATGCCACAACCTCGATACGTTCTTAATGGGAAGGGAGCAGGTTCTTCGGTCCTTTTTTCAGAATGCTGTCAAGGGATCCATTTCACTTATCGAGGGGAGCCGGGGGCTTTATGATGGGATGGATTTGCAAGGGACCCAGAGTACTGCGGAGCTGGCCAAACTTCTCCAGGCCCCGGTCATCCTGATCGTCGACTGCGATAAAGTAACGCGGACAGCAGCCGCCATGGTCCTGGGGTGCCAGAGATTAGACCCGGATGTGGACATCAGGGGTGTGATTTTAAACCGTGTAGCGCGCAGCCGCCAGGAAAAGCTCGTAGGCCTGAGCATTGAGCAGTGCTGTGCTCTTCCCGTGTTGGGGGCCGTGCCCCGGCTGGATAATTTTCCCTTTCCGGAGAGGCACCTGGGCCTGATGCCCCCGCAGGAACATTTATGGGTGCAGGAGGCGTTAAATCGAGCCCGAGAGATTGCGGAAAGGTATCTGAACCTGGAGCGGCTTGAAGAGATTGCCCAAATGGCCGGGACTTTGGCAGCGCCCATCAGGCAAGAAGAGAAATCTTCCTCTGTTAAAATCTCTCTGGAGGGAACGGTCATCGGGGTGATAAAAGATTCCGTCTTCCAATTTTATTATCCGGAGAATTTGCAGGCTCTGGTAAATCGCGGAGCGAAAGTGACCGAGGTGAGCGCTATAAAGGAAAGGGAACTTCCGCCGGTGGATGCGCTTTATATTGGCGGAGGGTTCCCGGAAACGCATGCCCGGCTCCTGGCGGAAAATGTTGGTTTTCGCCGTTCGTTGCAGGAAGCGATTGAAAATGGATTGCCAGTCTACGCCGAATGCGGGGGCTTGATGTATTTGGGAGAAAGTCTAACCATTGGGGACCGCAGTTACCCCATGGTTGGAGCTCTGCCCGTAGCCTTCGGGATGGAAAAAAGACCGCAAGGGCATGGTTACACTTTGTTAGAGGTGGAGAAAGAAAATCCCTTTTTCCCTGTGGGGAGCATCTTAAAAGGGCATGAATTTCACTACTCGCGGGTTCTCGAGTTGAGGGAGGGTGAGGTGTATCTGTCCTTCCGGGTGAGACGGGGGATGGGTATTGATGGGAAGAGGGATGGGCTCTGCTATAAAAATGTATTAGCCTCTTATTCGCATCTCCATGCTCTCGGATGTGAAGCGTGGGCAGATGGGGTGATCCGGAAAGCGATGGAATGCCGGACCACGACTTCGGCGATGGCGGTTTAGCCAAAACAAAATCGGTGCTGTCCAAATTAGATAGAAAATTTACCAATGCATATTGAATTCATTGCCTTTTTGGACATGGTTTGGCCTTATCCATGGGCAGGTTACCCACGATCTGCTGTCCAATTTAGGCAGAGTCAGCCTTGCTATTAACCCGTCATTCCTGCGAAAGCAGGAATCCAGGCTTTTTTTAAAAACATTCTGGATTCCCGCCTGCGCGGGAATGACGGATCCACAACTTTTCCCAAACCCTAATTTGGACAAAACTGAAACAAAATAAAGAATTTATTTATCATTATAACGGAGGAGGATTTGGGAATGCCCACAATCGAGTTAGGCGGAAAAGCTTACGAGGTAGATGAGGACGGTTTTCTCCAGGAACTGGACAAGTGGAGCGAAGAGTTTGCCCAGGCCTACGCCAAAGAGGAGGGGATCGATGGTCCCCTCACTGAGGAACATTGGAAAGTCATCAATTACCTGAGAAGCTATTATCAGCAGTTTGGAATTGCCCCCATGATTCGGAAACTCTGTAAAGAGACGGGGTTTGACCTGAAGAAAATCTACCAGCTCTTTCCATCGGGCCCAGCTAAGGGAGCCTGCAAGCTGGCTGGCTTAGCCAAACCCACGGGATGCGTCTGAATCGAGTTTGTTCCCGCCCAAAATATCCCGAGATCGGAAATCTGAAGGAAGGTTTTTTATCTCCTGACTTTGAACTCCGAACTTTGATCTTGGTTATGACGCTCAAGGGACTCTTGATCGAGAAAAAAGCTGCGATCCTAAACCGATGGTTTGACCAGATATTGGAAACCTATCCGGTTGATTTCCGGGAATTTTTAAGAGAACAAAAAAATCCCTTTTCCAACCCGGTAGGTTCAACGATCCGCGAAGGAATGGAAGGACTTTTTCAGGCAATCCTCCAGCCGACGGATCCGGCAAAGGTGCTGTCTTTTCTCGATGACATCATTCGCATTCGAGCGATCCAAGATTTCTCCCCTTCCCAGGCAGTTGCTTTTGTTCCCCTTCTTAAAGAAGTGATACGGGAGCAGTTAGGGGAAGAACTGCGGGAGAGACCAGTCTCTGATGAATGGTTGTACCTCAATGAGAAAATCGATCAGTTAACCTTGCGGGCCTTGGACATCTATATGAACTGCCGGGAGAAGGTCTGGGAAATCAAGACCAGGGAGGTGAAAAGCCGGATGCAAGAAGGAGGGAATATAAAGCCCCAAACACGGGAGGGGGCTTGATTTGAATTTCAGTTTTTCCTTCTTGGCCATGCTGGCGCTCCTTCTCATCGCCTGGCTTGGTGTAGGCCAGGCAAGAATGTATGCCCTCTTCGGGATTTTTATCCCCTATGCGGCCTTTGCTTTCTTCCTTGTCGGGGTGGTGTACCGGGTTATGAAATGGGCGAGTTCTCCAGTCCCCTTCCGGATTCCCACGACTTGCGGGCAGCAGAAATCCCTGCCGTGGATAAAGGCCAGCTTTCTGGAAAATCCTCATAATTTGGCCGGAGTTATTGGCCGGATGGCTCTGGAGGTTTTGCTCTTCCGTTCCCTTTTTCGCAACACCAAAGTGGAACTCAGAGAAGGGAGGCCGGTTTATGCCGGGGCTAAGTGGCTCTGGCTCGCCGGCCTGGCCTTTCACTGGTCGTTTCTTATCATTCTTCTGCGTCACCTGCGGTACTTTACTGAACCTGTTCCCCTTTGGGTAAATTTCTTGGCGACCCTGGACGGCCTTTTTGAGATCTGGGTGCCCACGCTTTATCTGACCGATGCCCTCCTGCTGGTCTCGGTGACTTATCTCTTTTTCAGGAGAGTGGCAATTCCCCAGCTGCGTTACATTTCGCTCCCCTCAGACTATTTTCCCCTTCTATTGATCCTAAGCATAGGCGCCACTGGCTTCCTCATGCGCCATTTTTACAAGGTCGATCTCTCGAAGGTAAAGGAGTTCGCCCTCGGGCTGGTACGTTTCCGCCCTCATATCCCCGAGGGGGTCGGCCTGATCTTTTACCTCCACTTTTTCCTGGTCAGCATCCTTCTGGCCTACTTCCCCATGAGCAAGTTGATGCACATGGGAGGGGTCTTTCTCAGCCCTACGAGAAACTTGTCCAACAACAGCCGGGTGCGCAGGCACATCAACCCGTGGAATTATCCGGTTAAAGTTCATCCCTACGAAGAATACGAGAATGAATTTCGGGACAAGATGAAGGCGGCCGGAATCCCCGTGGAGAAGGAGTAAGAATGTCATTGGCGAAAGTTCCCCAGCCCGATGAACTGACGAAAATCAATCTTTACCCTCCGCAGAAAGGATGGATGGAGACTCCCGTGGAATTCCGGCCGGGGACCTGGTGTTACAGCGCCGCTCCCAAGAACCTCAAGATTCTGGACCTCCCCCATCCCAGGGAATGGCAGCCCTCCGATAAGGACTGGAAGCTGCCGGAGAATTGGCAAGAGATTATTCTCCGGGGGTTCAAGGAAAGATTGGAACGGTTCCGCTCTTTTCGGCTCTTCCTGGACATCTGCGTCCGGTGCGGAGCTTGCGCCGATAAGTGCCATTTCTTCATCGGCTCTGGGGATCCGAAGAACATGCCCGTTCTTCGGGCCGAGCTTTTGCGGTCGGTATATAGGAGGTATTTCACCACCTCCGGAAAGATCCTCGGGAAATTGGCGGGAGCGAGAGGTCTGACGGTCGATGTCCTCAAAGAATGGTTCTACTACTTCTATCAATGTACGGAATGCCGCCGCTGTTCGATCTTCTGTCCCTACGGGATTGATCAGGCTGAGATTACCATGATGGGCAGGGAACTTCTTAACCTGGTGGGCTGCAACATCAACTGGATCATCGAGCCGGCGGCGAATTGTTTCCGGACGGGAAATCACTTGGGCCTCCAGCCCCACGGAATGAAAGATTCACTGGAGTTTTTTGCCGAGGACATCGAAGAGCGAACGGGGATTAAAATCGAAGTCCCTATCAACAAAAAAGGGGCAGAGATCCTCTTTGTTACCCCTTCGGGGGATTTTTTCGCCGACCCTGGCACCTATACATGCATGGGATATCTCATGCTCTTTCACGAGATTGGACTGGATTACACCTGGAGTACCTATGCCTCGGAAGGAGGGAATTTTGGTCTTTTTGCCTCTCACGAGATGATGAAAAGGCTCAACGCCAAGATTTACGCGGAGGCCAAGAGGCTGAAGGTTAAATGGATCTTAGGTGGAGAGTGCGGCCACATGTGGCGGGTTCTCCACCAGTATATGGATACCATGAACGGCCCGGCAGATTTTCTGGAAGAACCGGTCTCCCCCATTACGGGAACGAAATTCGAGAATGCCCAATCCACCAAGATGGTGCATATCGTTGAATTCACAGCCGATCTGATCCGCCATAACAAATTGAAGCTGGACCCCAGCAGGAATGATCACCTGATCGTGACCTTCCATGACTCCTGTAACCCCTCCCGGGCCATGGGTCTCTTTGAGGAACCCCGCTACGTAATCAAAAATGTATGCAATCATTTCTACGAAATGCCAGAAGAGACTATCCGGGAGAAGACTTTCTGCTGCGGAGGGGGTGCCGGCCTGGGCACGGACGAAAACATGGAGATGAGGTTGCGGGGAGGTTTGCCCCGGGCCAGGGCTGTAAAATATGTGCGGGAGAGATACGGAGTGAATCGCTTGGCCTGCATCTGCGCCATTGACCGGGCCACTCTTCAGTCCTTAATGGAATACTGGGTACCGGGAGTGGAAATTACCGGAGTTCACGAAATGGTGGGAAATGCCCTGGTCATGAAAGGGGAGAAGAAGAGAGAAGTCGGATTACGGGGGGAGCCCCTGAAGATCACGGAGGAGTCCCCTCATGAATGACAGGGGAAAGATCATCATCGGCATCGTGATATTCCTGGTTTTGGTGACTTTCCCCTTCTGGTACACCAAGGGTAAAACGGCAACTCCCCCGACTTTCCCCCTCGATACTCCCGAGATCCAGAAGCTGGCAGAAAGACGCTGTATAGAGCCGACCACTTACATGAGAGCCAGTCATATGGAGCTGATCGATTCCTGGA
>Ga0315312_1001305_pt1 | contig 20066 bp, 14 predicted proteins | sample TDP7_MG_FD_203629 | JGI IMG/M metagenome (GOLD analysis project Ga0315312, IMG submission 203629) | Freshwater sediment microbial communities from Lake Towuti, South Sulawesi, Indonesia - TDP7 | ecosystem: Environmental > Aquatic > Freshwater > Lake > Sediment | place: Indonesia: South Sulawesi... | reverse complement strand
CGTCACAACCACCTGATCGGGCGCAGAATCATCTATGCCATCGTTGACGACCAATTCAATTGTGTGCTGTCCCACAGGCAGGCTGATAGTAGGCTTCACACCTACTGCTGTGAAATTGGCATCGCCTATCGTCCAGCGCCACAGGTAGGTTAGGTTGTTGCCATCCGGGTCGTAAGAGCCGGAGCCATCTAAAGAGACTATCGCTGTTCCGTCCATTGTTGCAAATACAGTCTGGTCAGCACCGGCATTGGCAACAGGGGCGATATTTTGCACCGGTGGCGGAGGCGCCGCTGCCTCATAAGCGCCGATGTCGACTGCCGCACCAGTTATTCGCCCCAGCCCACCAAGGCCGAGGATGTCCCACGGAATCGGCTCAGTTGTATCTCCATCGTCATCGAGGTCGGTGTAATCCGGCGGCAGTGAGTTGCTGTCGCCGGCATCGATGCAGAGCGAGCCTGGCAGTAGCTGGTAATCAGCATTGTTGGCGTCAGCAAACATCGGATCGGCGTCGATGTTGCAGGGGTCGGGCCAGCCTGCCTGGATGTCACTATATCTAATCGTCGGCATACCGTTATTAGCAGATATCTCATCGGGTATATCGGCCCAGAAAATACAGTTTGCCACTGCTGGACTGCTGCCGTCATTGTGCATTGCGCCGCCAGCGGTCTGCGCCAAGTTGGCGGTGAAGGTACAGTTGATTAGTATCGGAGCACTGTTAGAGTAGTTCGCTACCGCGCCGCCGAAGTTGGCCGAGTTGCCGCTGAATACGCAGTTTGTTACCGTTGGGCTGCCCTGATAGTTCATCATCGCGCCGCCTAAGCCGGCCGAGTTGCCGCTGAACGTGCAGTTGATAACTGTCGGGCTGCCGTTAGCGTTGTGGATTCCGCCGCCGCTATCCTGCCCAAGTATCGGGTCGCCGTTGGCGTTGCCAGCAATAATGACAAATCCATCCAGCACGGCGGTTGCATTGGTGCCGCTGCCGGTCAGCACGTGGTAGCTGTTCTCGCCGTTGTTGGCAAAGTTCGGGCCATCGTCGCCGTTCAGGTCTCCGCTGAGAATAGTTTTATATGCCTTGGTATCTCGTGCGTTGGGGTCCGGTTTGCCGGAGCCGGCGTAGCCGCCCTTGAGCCTGACGCCGTTGAGCAAGTCCAGCGTAGCCGTGCGGTCACCCGCCGTCACGTCCGAGCCCTGGTCAGGCCTATAAGTGCCAGCCGCCACCCTGATCTCGTGAACGTCAGAAACGGCTGCGGCAACGGCCAATGCGTCCTGCAAATGGATGAATGCGTCCTGCCAATTTGAGCCGTTGTTGGCTCCAGGGGCGTTGGCATCGACGTACAGGATGGTCGGGACTTCGCTATCCTGCTCAATTGCGGTAATGTACATGGTGGCGAATCCAGCGGCACTTATCGAGATTAACGCCTTTCCGTCAACGCAGTCCGCGTCCTTGCCCGCCGCCAGTGTGACGGTCTGCGGCTCTGAATAGTTGGAGGAATCGAAGATTAGTACCATTCCCGATGCCACCGTGATGTCGGTGTCGCCCGATCGGTAAGCTACCGTCACTTGGACGGTGCCCAGCGGATCTGTTAGTAGCGAGACAGTAAACATTGCCGTCCCTGCCTCGGGCACCACGACCGAGCTGGTGCTCAGCAAAAAAGCTGAGCCGGGAGCCTCATACGCTCCCATATTTACAATCGGTGCGGTGCCCAGCCCGGTGTCTGGGACATCAGCAGAGTCAACAAATCGTGGATTGCCCACTATGTCGAGGGCCAGCGGTTCATTTACGTCGCCGTCACCATCGAGGTCGAAGATGTCCGGCGGTACGGCATTGTTGTTACCGGCGTCAATACAAAGCGAGCTCGGCTGCAGACGCCAATTACCACCGGCAGCATCAACGAACAGGGGGTCGGCTGTGATGTTGCCCTCGCCGCGCCACCAGCCCAGGATATTGCTGTAGGTTATTAGCGGCTGATTCTCGTAGAAGAATATCTCTTCAGGCTGATCGCCCCAGAGAATACAGTTTGTAATCCTGGTGTCGCTATAGTAGCTCCAGATTCCTCCGCCGTAGTTAGCTGTGTTGAAGCTAACGGTGCAATTGGTCAGAGTAATATGGCAGCGGTCGTAATTCCATATTGCGCCGCCACCCTCAGCGGAATTGCCGCTGATGACGCAGTTGGTCAGGCTTACCGTGCTGGCACTTCGGTTGCAGATACCACCGCCGTATTGCGCCGAGTTGTCGCTGAAGGTGCAGTTGACCAGCACCGGATTGCTCGCTTGTTCGTTGTACATCGCTCCGCCGTAGACCGCCTGGTTGCCGATAAATGTGCAGTTGATTACTGCCGGACTGCCGTTAAGGTTGAACATCCCGGCGCCTGCATGGTGCTCATCCATGAAATAGCCGTTGGCGTTCCCAGCAGTAATGGTAAAACCCTCGAGCACGGCAGTTGCATCCGTCCCGCTTCCAGTCACAACGTGATAACTGTTTTCACCATTGCGGGCAAAGGCCGGACCATCGTCGCCATTGAGGTCGCCGCTGAGAATAGTTTTGTAGACGTTAATGTCTCTGGCATTTGGATCCGGCGCATTGGCACCGGCGTAGCCGCCGCGGATGGTGACTCCGCTGGCAAGCTGGAACGTAGCGGTTCTGTCACCGGCTATGACGGTCGCTCCGCGATCTGGCTTGTATGTGCCCTGAGCCACGCGGATTTCACAGCCGCTTGTGGCTACTGCCAGCGCATCTTGCAGACAGTTGTAGGCGTCAGCCCAGCTTGTGCCGTTGTTTGCACCGACGGCACCGGCATCGACGAATATGGTTTGTCCGCTGGCCGCATAGGCCGTCACCAATAAGAGTAGTGACATTATAAGCCAGGCGATTGGGTATTTTATTCTGGTTTCCATTAGTCTCACCCGTTCCTCCCAAAACTATTTGGATAGTGACATCTTGTTCGTAGCGCACATATTGCGCAGGGATTGCGCTCCCAGGCTGTTGAAACTTACATAGACCGCAATTCCATGGCCGCTCCTCCTTTCTTAAGTGTCTCAGGGGCGGCAACTTTTGGTTATATTATCGCGGATTCAGGCCTTGCTGTCAAGAAAATTCAGGCAAGTATCGACCCCGAAACCGGCTTTTGACATCCGATAACCCGCGTTGCCTCGTATTTATCTGCCGTAGGCGGATTGAGAATAAAAGAACCTACAAAATCCGATAATAAAAGGCTAAAAATTCATAGCGCTGAGCATTCCCTCGCAAGGCCTGCCCTGAGCGCAAGCCGAACGGGCGGGAATCCAGGTATTTATCACGCAATCCGTCCCGGCACCCGGCGGGACGTGGCACTCTTTGCTTCAGGTTTGGTGAAGGATAAAATCAACATCGAGAACCGTGATCTGCCCATCACGGTCCAAATCGGCCTTATCCAGTGTTTGGGCACACTCGTGGCAGTTTATAATTGTCTTGAGGTACTTCTTTTCCAACAAGGGCGGGATCAGATCGTAGAACTTGCTCTCCCTCCGGTATTTCTCTTTATAGAATTCATACAGGCCCTTCGTGCCCTTCAGGTAGTTGCACTCGCTGCACGCCCATATTTGGTTATGAATTGCCCTGTCTAATTGTCTAATTGAATTGTGTCAGACGAACAATTGTGTTATGATATAACTTAGAAACAAATTGGGAGATATAGTGTTGGAGTATTTCAGAAGTTGAGTTATGCCTCATCCCAACAAATATGTAGATGCAGTCCTTAGACGGTTGAAGCAGTTGCGTGAGGAGTCTCATATTACGCCTGCTGAACTTGATGATAAACTCATTCTCGGCCCTGGGTGGACAGAACGCTTTGAAACTGGTAAGACGGTTCCCAGCATAGGTTTGATTTTAGCTATTCTTCACGCACTGAGAAAAACGCCAGATGACTTGTTTGGCCATATCACTGTTGCTGACATCCCAGGAGATTTTGAGCGTCAAGTTTATGCTGTCCAGAATGGTGTGGACTTGGTTATTCATTTCAATTACGGGGAATACGACGCCGCATATCGATTGCCGAATGCGACTCAGAAACAATTCAACACCGTCGTTAAGACCCTGCGCGATGGCTTGTCTGTGCTAGCGCAAGCGGATGACGGGTTAGGTCAGGCGGTGAAGAAGAATGCTGTTGCCGACGCGTTTGTGGCTGCTGTCAAACAGTGGCCACACGCCAACCCTTCTGATCTTTGGTGGTTCTTAGTTTACCGTGCCTACTGCGACCCCTTCAATCATCCAGCGAGATTTGCCAGGCTGGATTTCGAGCAGAGTTGGAAACGAACCGGGGGCTGGGCATTAGAGGAAGTTTTAGTTCGCCATTATGCGCCATTTCTGAGGAAAAATGGAATTACTATTTCTATCCCTCCCTTTGAAGAAAAAAATGAGCTTTTAAGATCGGTAAAGACGTCGGAAAGGCTAGAAGCAGACAAGGTCGATGTTGTATTAACAGGAGATACGAAGCAAGGGAATCTCTTCTTCGGACTCGTACATGTCAAGGCCAGCTTTGCAGAAAGACGAACCGATGACGTACCAATGAGCCGCGCACTTATTGCAGCGGGATATACTTCCCCTTTGTGGACTATGGATTGTAAGAGCATTCCATCAGCCACTCCCATGAACCGTGGTGAACTCGGCGTCGCGCTTGACCTGAAAAAAGACGAAAGGAGTGCTAAACGGAAAGACATTGAAGATGATGGGTTATTCTCCGCCTGTTTTTCCTACAATTCCAATACACTCCCTACCCCCGCCGCTCAAAAGGCCAAGGCCCGTATATACGCGTGTAAATTCGACAATCCCGATGACGCTTTTTCAAGGTTTATCATCAGCGAGTGGCAACGTTTTCATAAAGACTAAACAAGGGCTGAAACTCACGCTCCATGTGCGCAAGGCGGTCGTTTGACGCGCGGGCATGAACTGGATCTATTTCGAAACCAATGTAGCTGCAACCAAGTTTACGCGCAGCAATACCAGTGGTTCCGGAGCCTGAGAACGGATCCAACACGATAACGTCATTTCCTTGAAGGCCGTAAGCTTCAATGCAACGACGTGGCAATTCTTCCGGGAAACGAGAAAAATGTGGAGTTCCTTCGATCTTCTCGTTAGGGAATTCCCAGACACTTCCGACAGGCGGCACAATTCTGAAATAATGGTCTTCCGATTTTGCCAATAAATAAATGGATTCATGCTGGCGATGAGGCCTTCGGCACCTTCCTTCTGGCATTGGATTGAGTTTTCGCCAAATCACCTCGCCTCGAAATAGATATCCGTTATTACATAGACCTATAATCAATCTGTATGGGAGAGCAAGTAAGTTGCCATAGCGGAGCCAAGACACGTTCTCGTCTATATATGCTCTCCGTTTTGCACGGGGCTTGACATATGCCGAGTTTCCGGGTGAAAGACCAGACTGGCTAGGCCCCAGAGAGCTATACCTACTATCGTCTGGCCTCCAGTTAACGGGGGTGTTATAAGCATCACCGAGATTGATCCACAGTAAACCACGTTGCTTGATCTTTGGGTAGAGCATCATAAAGACCTGAGTGAGGAACTCCAAGTAGGAGCGAGGGTCTTCTTCGATACCTGTTCCGTTCGAGACCCGTTGCCCCCAGTATGGTGGGCTCGTAATCACAATGTCAAGCGAATCGTCCCCTAGTTGAGGTATCAGTTCCAAACAATCCCCCTCGGTTACTCGGTTTACCTTAAACGGTCCCAGATTTCTTCTCATTGACAGTTCTCCTGCTTAAATCATACCATTACTATAGCCCATTATGTCAGCAGAATCAAATAAGAGTTTCTGCCTCATAGTATCTTTGTATCTTTGAATACAATGGTTGTTCCTCTGCAAATGGCGGTTTATGATTCTGTCGAACCATTTGGCCCTCTTGGCACTCACAATCCTCCTACGGTGTAGCGCAATCGGAAATCACAAATCTGTCTCTGACGGATTTCCACCTTTTTTTCGCTATTCATTTTACCTTCAGAATCTGACAAAGAGAAGGTGAAACCCAAGGTTATTATACAACATTTGTTTTCTCGCCCTATCCAGAATATTATTTATCGCCTTACCTTGAGACGATTATAACAAACAACTTTTACCTGGTGAATGGTATTTTTCTGCAAGAACTTCAACCGGCACAACTCGTCATGGCGAAGCGCCAAGCCGTAGCCAGACGGGTGTGCCGGCTAACCTGAATTTTTTAAGGCCACAGAGTGCACACAGATATACATAATTCAAATAAAATCTGTGTAAATCCGCGTGAATCCGTGTCTCTTTGTTTTCTGTAACCTCCATGGCCAAAAATAATCCGTGTTAATCTGCGAAATCCGTGTCTGAAATATAGTAAATACCAACAGCCAGCGGTTTTTCAATAGTGTCCTTGAAAAAATCGGCTACAATGTCCGCGAGTTCTTGAAGATAAGGTCGCGGTGGCGTAGGCTACTCTGCCCTCCGGAGCTAAAGAACCTCCACCTGAAATCCTCCGCTAAAAAATTATGCTTCTTAAAGTACGATATAAGTATATACGCATATACTTATATAGCTTTACAAAATCTTCTTTATGTATTGCCTGGCTCATAGAGATAAATAGCGACAGGCACCTGTTTTTCGATACTGTCGTTGGAAAGATCGGCTAAAATGTCCGCAAGTTCTTGAAGATAAGGTCGTGGTGGCGTAGGCTACTCTGCCCTCCGGAGCTAAAGAACCTCCACCTGAAATCCTCCGCTAAAAAATTATGCTTCTTAAAGTACGATATAAGTATATACGCATATACTTATATACTTTTGGACAATAAATACTGCCAGCCACCTGTTTTGATCTGTATATCGTATATCGTCTGTCATCTGTCTTCTGCCCTCCGTCCCGCCCGAAGCGGGTAAACTTCTTTCCTCAGTTTTTTATCTTCTGTCCTCTGTCTTCCGTCTTCTGTCCTCTGCCCGTCTCTACCGATGTACTTCTCGCCTGTGGCCAATCTTGACTACATCGACTATGGAATCTTTATCATCGATGGAGTAGACTATTCTGTAGTCCCCCTGCCGAATGCGATATAGCTGACGCGCTGAAAGCTTTTGTGAGCCGGCTGGTCTTGGATTCTCGGCAAGGGATTGAATGCGTTTGATAATTTTTAGCAGGTTCTTCTTTGGGATGTCTTGCAGTTCTTTGGCAGCGGATTTCTTTATGGTTATATTATATTTTGCCACTTCTTTTGAGTCTCTTTAAGACATCCTCAAATGCCAGGCTCGGCTCGCCTTTCCGTTCCTCAAAAGCTGCCAGATCGATGGAATCCTCTGCCAACGAAGTCTTGATGGCCTCTTCAATGAGCTGCGACATTGAATTGTCTGTTTCCGCTGCTTTTATGCGTAATGCGTGATGAATATCGGCATCCAGATAAATTGTTGTTCTTTTCGTATTCGTTTTCATATTGTGCCTTTCTATGGTCATTATAGTGCTTAAACATTATAATGTCAAAATGCTTTTTCATTATTATTTTTGGCGAACCTGAGCTATCCAGGATCGAGTGTCGGCCCAGTTCGGCCAGACAGGTTTTACAGTCTACGTCTTGAATGAATCCAGGGTGGGCTCTGGGCGGAGTCGGATGGGCTTCACGCCATACAGTAGATAGGCGCCGAGATTTGTCTGGAATTCGCTTGAGAAAAAACCGTCTGTCTTGTATAATATATATCTAACAAAATTGAATAGAAGCGCAAATAGTAGAAGACAGAATACAGCTTGTCCCGCGTAGCCTTGGCGAAGTCGGAAAGACAGAGGACAGAAGACAGAATGGGCAAACCAGGGAACCAGGATAACAGGGAGCAGGTGATCAGGATAACAGGGAATCAGGATGAAGGAGACAGGATAGGCAAACTGGGGAACCAGGTTATCAGAATATCAGATTGTTCTTTTTACTGATGCCCTGATAGCCTGATACACTACAACCTGATAACCGGGTATTCTGATTTCCTACTTTACCGATGGTCCGATACCCTGATGCCCACTATAATTATGCAAAACAAAGCCAATTTCCGAGAAGGCCAAATGAGCGTAATCTCTTACCATACAAAGGGATATGAGAATTTAGGCGTCTGCAGGCTCGGCAAAAACAAAGCCAAACAAAGCCAATTTGTGTTTATGACTGCGGAGAACGCTGAGTATGCAGAGAAGAACGATATTTGTGTAAGTGATTGTCAAATAGAGAAATACGCGCTCTATCCTATTTCTCTGTGTTTTTTGCGAGCTCGGCGGTTAATAAAAACAAAGCCAATTGAAGCCAAAGCCGATGTTAAGATGGGCAAGTTTTTCTGGAATCAACGAGCAAAATCATTTATGAGCAGCTTACTCTGCCAAAGTATGAGCTCCACTAAATCCTCTGCAATAAAGATTTTAATTTGCCTGGGCATTGCTTATAATTGGGTGTCTGTGAGCTTAAACTATGAAGCGTGACTATAAAAAACTGAGCGATGCCGATCTTCTTGTGCGCTATGCCAAAGGCGATGAGGCTGCGTTCCGTGAAATCGTAAGCCGTTATAAAAACAGCCTTTACGCGTTTCTAAGGCAGTTTCTGAACCGTCAGGACCTGGTCGAGGACGTGTTTCAGGAGACCTTTCTGCAGCTATTTACCAGCCGAGATAGCTTTGATCTCAGTCGGCCTTTGCGGCCCTGGCTGTTCACTATTGCCGCCAACAAAGCCAAGGATGCCCTCCGCAAATCGCAGCGGGCAAGTGCCATACCCATTGGCACATTATCAGACTCGGAAGAAATGTCTTTCGACGATGTGCTGAATACTCTTACCGCTGATAGTACAATGCCTTACGAGGAATTGGAAGAAGGCGAAACCGCCGCTCGCGTTGCGCAGATTGTAGCGAATATGCCGGAGAATCTGCGAGAGATACTGATTCTGGCTTATTTTAACAAATTTTCTTACAAACAAATGGCCAAGATATTAAGTATACCTATCGGTACAGTTAAGAGCCGGCTGCATACAGCCGTCGCACGATTTGCAAAGGAGTGGAAGGCATCAGTTGGGAGTAGAGAAGCTAAATGACTTCGCTAAGCAACGGGCAGAAACACCTCTTATTTGATTACTGCATGGGTTTGACCACCGAGGAAGAAGCCGCCGAAGCTAAGTCGCTAATATCCTCCAATAAAGAGGCGGCTGACATTCATTCAAGACTCAAATCTGCGTTTGCGCCGCTTGAGAGTCTAAAGCCGCAGCCGTGTCCGGATCACCTGGTGGAAGAAACAATTCAGCGGCTCAATATGGCACGTGTGAGCCAACTTAGGCTCCAGCAGTTGCTCGCGACCGAACAATCTCGTGGCCTATCTGCCGGCAGCCGGTTTTGGCCGAGACTGGGCAAGGTCTTAGCAACAGCCGCAGTGCTTATAATCGGCCTGAGTCTTGTGCACAGTTCGCTTGGCTACGCCCGCTATAAAGCTTGGCAGCAGCAATGTGTGATGAATCTATCTCGTATCTTCGATGGATTAACCCAGTATGCCTCCGACCATGATGGCAGCTTGCCTGCCGTCGCCGCTGCAGCCGGTGAACCCTGGTGGAAGGTTGGCGACCAGGGTAGGGAAAATCACTCCAATACTCGTGCTCTGTGGCGATTGGTGCAGTTGAATTATAATAACGCGCCAGATTTCGTATGCCCAGGCTTGTCGCGTGGCAAGCCGCCGCAGTTGGATACCCGCCATTTGTCAGAATATCATGATTTTCCTGGCAGGCAGTATGTCACCTACAGCTTCCAAATCGGGTGCCGCCAGGCTGGCAGCGGAAAACTACTCTGCCGAAAAGTTTTGATTGCGGATTTGAGTCCGCTTTTTGAAAGCCTGCCGGACGACTACTCAAAATCACTAAGGCTGACGTTGAACAAAGAGCTGCTGACGCGCAACAGTATCAATCACAGGCGTCGTGGCCAGAACGTTTTGTATGCAGACGGGCGGGCTGAATTCATAAAGACACGTCACACCAGCGTTGTGGACGACGATATCTACACGCTGCAGAACGTCGATATCTACGAAGGCCGTGAAGTTCCCGCCTGCGAAACTGACTTCTTCCTTGCACCGTGAGTATTCGGCATAGCTTTTATTGAAGCCTTCTACAATAATTCTGCATAATCAAATCCTGGTCGGACGAATGCTCTGGCATTGGGGAAGGCCGTCTCGGTTTTTCTGCGCAATCGGTCGAGGTGCACAAGAATATCCAGGATGTCATCGTCACGCTGTGGGAAATGCTGGCGCATCTGTCCCCATGCAGCAATGGAACGGTCTATTGCTATTAAGGCAATCTTGGCTGAACCATCGGAGTCTTTCGGAAATTCATTCAGGCTCTGTGAGGTTTCTTCTAAACAACCCGTAATTGCTCTGACGAGTTTGACATATATAAAGTGCTGATACCAGCGGATTACGTCCACCGCATCTTTAACACTGGCTGCTTCTTCAGCCGGGTTGGAATCACCAAGTTCAAGCTGTGCCTGCAAGTTCAGCTCATCGGCCTTTTGCTCGAACAGGTCTTTTGCTGACTCGAACCAATCTCGTACTATCTGCCCGTAGGCCTTTGCCGCACGGCAGCATTCGTGGTTTTCGGCGGCGTCGCGAGCGGCTTCATGCTCTTGGCCAGCTTGCTCAAGGTCGATAGAGTCGAGGTCGATACCCTGCTCTTTTGCGGTTTCTTTTACCATTTCAAGCGTGACCTGAAAGATTTCCGATAGTTTTTGCCAGAAGACCTTATTATTTATATCACGAGCCTTAGGATCAGCGAATTGTTCTTCGCCCAGTGCGAAGTTCATACACCGGGACGTAAATGGACAACGTTCGCACCAACGGTCACAGTAATTGTAAATGCCCGGAATAAATCTCGGGTCTTCGGCAAGTTTCTTGATATATTCTATATCCATGTGCTCCTCAACTGCCCTCAGAGCCTGCCGAAGGGGCGGGCCTGGGAGTTAAACGTTCGCCAGGCAGATTCGGGCGTTCCTTTTCAGGCTGGCAAGGCCAGTGCGTTTAATTACTGAGTCAGCGAAGACCGCTGCGAAATCTCTTTCATTCATATCCAGAATCTGCTCCAAACTCAGTGCGGCTCTGTCAGCATAGAATTTGAATTCCTTGTTGCGGCACACAGGGGCCTTTTGTTGATGGGGACAGGCCAGCACACATTCATCGCATCCAAAAAGTCGGTCGCCGATCTTTTCGGCTGCTTCTGGTAGTATCGTGCCTTTGTACTCGATTGTCAAATAGTTGATGCACTTATTAGCGTCGAACTGGCCGTCGGCTCGTAAAGCACCAGTGGGACAGACTGTTATGCACTTGGTGCAGTTAGTACAGTTGCTGCTTGCTGGTTCAATACGTTCCTGTTCTGCTGGGGCTGCGCAGGTTTCTGGTAGTAGATTCCTCGACTCCGCTTCGCTCCGCTCGGAATGACAATGCGTGGGCTGATCATATTGGAGTTCAACAGTCGTGATTATTTCGCCCAGAAATATCTGCGGCCCCAGAGCGGGATTTATTAGCATGTGGTTTCTTCCGATAAAGCCCAGGCTGGACCGCGCGGCCAATGCTCTTTCAGCTACCGGAGCCGAATCAACGCATATCTTGAATCTATGACCGGAACCAGCAAGAGAACTGACAAACTGAGTTAGTCTTCGCAGCCTCGCCTTTATGAAAGGATGATAGTCTTCATACTGGGCGTAGATTGCGACCTTGCCTGTTGGCGCAACATCGGGCGACTGGTTTGATCTCGGTGGTTTGTAGTTTAGGCCCACGATTATTACTGACTGGGCGTTTTTCAGAAGTTTGCCGGGGTTTATTCGCGTTTCGAGATTTTTGTGCATATAGTTCATCTGAGCTGCAAAGCCGGACGCCAGCCATTTGTTGAACAATTCAACCTGCCGGTTGTCTATCGGCGAGGCGTCAGTTATGCCTACCAGGTCGAAGCCCAATTCAATCGCTTTGCGCTTTATGTCGTCCGTCAAACTCATATAAGTGATTATACTCGAAAGGACGTTTCCAGTTTCGGCTTTTCATAGTTTGCCCATCCGGATAGAATGAATCCGCTCTGTATGTGCGTTGTTAATACTAATATAGAAAGGAACTGTAAATTATGGATTTGAACCTGGGCGTATTGCCGCGGCCGCTGCGCGGCATTATTCCGCCGATGGTCACGCCGCTTGCTGACCGTGACAGCCTTGATGTTGCGGGCTTAGAGCGGCTGATCGAGCACATTCTTGCTGGCGGCGTACACGGGCTATTTATTCTGGGCACGACAGGCGAGGCACCGAGCCTTAGCTACCGGCTGCGATTTGAACTGATCGAGCGGGTCTGCGCACAAGTCAACAGGCGCGTGCCCGTATTGGTGGGAATCACGGACACATCGTTTGTGGAGTCGGTAAACATCGCTCGCAAAGCGACAGACACCGGTGCTCAGGCGGTGGTTTTGGCGCCGCCATATTATTTTCCTGCCGGACAAGCGGAACTGCTGGAGTACCTCAAGCATCTGGCGCCTGAATTGCCGCTGCCGCTATTTCTGTATAATATTCCGACCGTTCCCAGGCCGGTCTTCGAGCCTGCGACCGTGCGGGCAGCAGCCGACATGCCCGGCATAGTCGGCTTAAAAGATAGTTCCGCTGATATGATCTATTTTCATCAGCTACAGCTAATTCTAAGCGATCGCGCAGACTTTTCACTTCTGATGGGCCCGGAAGAACTGCTGGCTGAGGCAATTTTATTAGGTGCTCATGGTGGCGTCTGCGGCGGGGCTAACCTTGTGCCCAGGCTTTACGTTGACCTGTACAATGCAGCGTATGCAGGCGAGCTGCAGAGGGTAAGGTCTCTGCATAAAAGGGTAATGCAGATTAGCAGCACTATCTATACGGTGGGTGGGTACGAGTCGAGTTTCCTGAAGGGGCTAAAGTGTGCGCTTTCGTGCATCGGCATTTGCAGCGATTTCTTAGCTGAGCCGTTCCACCGGTTTGGCAGCAGCGAGCGTGACATAGTCCGCCGGCATTTAGAAGAGCTTGGCATTATGCCGGCAGGCTGAAACTGGACTTAGAAGGGCCGAAGATTATGCTCGCAAGCCTCAGTGCGATTGACATCGGTATTTTGCTTATTTATTGCTGTGTTGTGGTCGCGATGGGCCTGTATTATGAGCGCAGGTCTCGCACGGCGGAACAATTTATGGTCGCTGGTCGTACTATCCCCGCTTGGGCGGCTGGCCTGGCGGTGATGAGCACTTATACCAGCAGCATTTCGTATATCGCCACGCCGGGCAAGGCCTTCGATACCAACTGGCATCCTATTATCTTTTCACTTTGCATCTTTCCTGTGGCTTGGTTTGTCTGCAAGTATGCTGTGCCTTACTATCGGAAGATGAAGTTGATCTCGGTTTATAGCTTTCTTGAGGAAAAGCTCGGCCGGTGGGGCCGGGTGTATGCAGCGCTATCGTTTTTGTTGTATATGACCGGGCGTGTCGCGGTAATTCTCTATCTTGTTGGTCTACTTTTTAGCACATTTGTTCCCTGGAATATCGCTCTTGTGATTCTGGCGATCGGACTTGTCACCATTGTTTACACGCTGCTTGGCGGGATGGAGGCCGTGATTTGGACGGACGTTGTGCAGTCGGCGATTATGATTGCGGGCATAGTTTTTTGCGCCGTAGTTTTATCTGCGGAAATTTTCGCCGGGCAGAATCCTCTGATTCGCTCGGCCCTTGAGGCAAATAAGTTTAGCCTGGGCAGTTGGCAGTTGTCACTGTCTTCACGAACGATATGGGTGATGATCATCTACGGAGTCACCGAGAATCTCCGGAACCTGATGGCGGATCAAAACTTTGTTCAAAAATACTGCTCGGTTCCCACAGAGCAGCAGGCGAAACGCTCGATATGGATTGCGATGCTGATTTACATTCCGCTGACGGCGATTTTTCTTTATATCGGGACGGCACTTTTTGCCTTTTACTCGCCGGCAGGGCACAGGCTCGGTGCGGAGATAACCAAAGGAGACGAGGTTTTTCCTTACTTTATCGCGACGCAGTTGCCGGCTGGACTGAAGGGCTTGGTTATCGCTGCGATTGTAGCAGCGGCGATGAGCACCATAGACTCAGCGCTGAATTGCTCAGCGACCGTTTCGCTGCTGGATTTTCACAAGGTATATATCAATCCGGATATAGGGGAGCGTGACAGCGTGGCGTTTCTGCGGCTTGCGACAGTGGCGTGGGGCTTGTTGGGGACAGGTTTTGCAATACTAATGATTCGGGCAAAGAGTGCTCTGGATGTCTGGTGGCAGATCTCCGGCATCTTCGGCGGTGGAATCTTAGGATTGTTTATTTTGTCTTTGCTTAAAATTCGCCTTCGCTTGTGGCAGGGACTTATCGCGATCGGCGTGAGCATCGCTGTAATTAGCTGGGCAACCTTTGCCCGTAATCTGCCTGCCTCCTGGAAATGGGCGCAATGTGACATCGAAGGTATTATTATAGGCGCGGTGGGAACAGCGGCGCTAATGGTGGTTGCCATTTTCTTTGGCTTGACAAATCGCCGCCCATTTATGGCAAATGCTTAGAGAGTTTTCATTATGCCGGTAAGTAAAATCCTGACTTCTGCCATCGTGATTATACTTGTCCAAGTTTCCAGTTATGGAAAGGTTGTTCTACAGTGGAACTTCACGCACGGGACGCACGGCTGGACAGCAAATAAAAGTGTAGAGGGTCTGATTTCTTCGCCCGATGGCTTGATCGTCAAATCAATAGCTGAGGACCCGTGGATAGAAGGGCCCGCGGTGGATTTGCCCGGCGATGGAGTGACACGGGTGGCCATACGAATGAAATCAAGTGCCGATGCCAGCGGGCAGCTATTCTATGGCAGGGCTTTTCGTGAGGAACAATCTGCCCGATTCATCGTGCAAAACGATGGCCGGTGGCACGATTACCTTCTGGTGATTGGTGACAAATTAGGTCCAGGCACACGTTTTCGTCTCGATCCCTGTGCAGGTGAGGGCGATGTGACGGTCGCCTACATCAAAGTCGAGGCGATGCGCGAAATACCTGCACCCTCCCTGCAAAAGCCGCAAATGAAAACAGTCGGTGAGCTTTTTTCAGCCAGATCAGAGGCGCTGGAGCTTCAGCATTACAAAACCGGCTGGGGCAATTTTGTTATTAAGGTCGATGGCGTGGAAATGGCAGCAGGATATGAAAAGGAATTGGTCGGGCTTCTATTTGATGACCGCGCCGAATGGCTCAATTTAGCTGATGCAAATACAGCATTTTATTGCACCAGCGCAGATGAATTTACCTGCAAAGCGGTGCTCAGGGATAGTGCCGGGGCAACGTGGCAGATACAAAGACACTTCAAGGCCGGCCAGCCGTCAGGGGCACTCGTTGTCCAAATGGAATTCAAAGTGGACAAAGATAGGGACGTTATCTATTTGCCTTGGCTGACGATTTTTCCTGGTCTTGGCACGTTTGGTCAGAAGAAGTGCCAGGCGCTATTTGCCGGCGTTGAGTATTTAGAGGATGAGCCGAGTAGCAGCGAGGCTGACATCGAGACGCCGGAGCATATTCGTCGGGTAGCTGACCCGGCCAAGATAACCTTTCCGCTGATGGCAATTGAAGATGGTGGCAAGTATGTCGGCCTGATCTGGGAGCCGTCGGAAATGGTGGCGGCGACATTCGATTCGCCGGACACGGTCTACAATTCGGATGCTCACGTTATGGCACTGTCAGCACCTGCGGTAGGGGAGCTTCGCCTTGAGAATGAGTTTTGCGCCCATACGCCTTTTAAGCTCCTGGCAGATAAGCCTGTAAAGGCAACAGTGCTGATAATCGCCGGCAAGGGCAAAACAATTGTCCCGGCAGTCAAGCACTATGTGGCTTTGAAGGGCTTGCCTGAGTTGCCGCAATTTGAAGGTGGTTTTGACGCGGCGGTGACTCTGCTCGCTCGCGGCTGGCTGGATTCGCAGATCAATGAAAACTTCCTTTTCCGGCACGCGGTCTGGGGCAGTAGTTTCCCGCCCACTCCTGCGGCAGATGCCGCAATGTTCATCGACTGGCTGGCTAATCACGCCAAAGATGATGCACTTGCCCGCAGGCTAAGTGACGCCAGAGAGAGAACGCTACAGAAGATTCCGCCGAGCCAGCCTTTCTCCAGCGCTATCTCGCACGCGCATCTGCCGACCGCGCCTTTTATTTTCGGCAGACTCAGCGAATATGTGCAGGCAAGATACAACGAGGCGCTGCATTTGCTCAAGAACTTTGATGATGCGGGCATAAAACTCTATAAGCCCGGCGGCACTGACTATTCGCGGACTCATTTCGCAAAACACACTAACGGCTTTTCAGGCGGCGACGTGGTCAGGATTTTGGAAGGCGCAGCGCTGTCGGCAGACAAAGAGCTTATCGAAAAATCGCTGGTGCTGCTCGATAAGCAGACGGCTTTGTATGGCGATACCATTCCGCGCGGCGCACAGACCTGGGAGATACCGCTGCACACCCCGGACATACTGGCTTCCGCCCACATGGTTAAGGCGTACACCCTTGGTTATATTATTTCCGGCAAGCAAGAATATCTTGAGCAGGCCCGGTATTGGGCCTGGACGGGCGCCTCGTTCGTTTATCTGTATCCTCCTACATCGGCTCGCGTGGGCGTCTATGCAACAATTCCAGTGCTGGGTGCCACCAACTGGAAAGAGCCGGTCTGGATTGGGCGTCCGGTGCAATGGTGCGGCCTTGTTTACGCTTCGGCTTTGCATTTGCTCAGTGAATACGATACGGAAGGGCCGTGGCAAAAGATCGCCAACGGAATTACGGCTGCCGGCTTGCAGATGACCTGGCCTTTGTCGGACAAGAATCGCCAGGGCTTGCTGCCCGATTTCTTTGATCTGAAGGCTCAGGTTGGAGCCGGCCCTGCCATAAATCCGGGGACAGTACAGGCACATTTGCCGGAACTTTACGGCAAGGGCAAATTGTACGATGTGAAAAGGCTTGCCAATCGTGGCTGGTTCATTCACGTACCCTGCGCTATAAGTGACATTCGTGAAGGTGAAGATTCAGTGACGTTCGTGACGTCCGGCTGGGTGGAAAAGCCTTACTACGTACTGGTATCCGGCGTTGAAAAAGAGCCAAGCGAGGTTTTAACCAGCAAGATTCCTAAAGAATCTACCGAGTGCAATTCTTTCGAGGCTGCAAGAACCGAGTTCCACCACGATGGCAAACGCCTGATAATCAACTTGCAGGGAAGAGCGGAAATTCGCATCAAGTACTGATTTCCCGCCGATGTCCTGGCGGCGGTTGTCAGCGAAGAACGAAAGTAATAAAAAGCACGAAATACTAAATCCGAAATTCGAAACAAATTCGAATGACCGAAACTCAAATGTTCAAAACAAAATTTTGAATTTTGGAGATTTGAATTTTGATATTGTTTCGGATTTAGATATTCGAATTTTGAATTTATGAGTGAATAAAGCCGAGCGAAAAGCTCGGATCTAACGAATTTCCTGGCAGGGCATTTCGTTTCAAACCTCGACCCCCAATTCCGTGCATTTTGAGTCGGGTTGTTTCTGGCCGCTATCATATTCGGCCAGCATCATACGGTAGGCATCAATTATGTTTTCTTTTAGTTCTTCGAGGGTTTTACCCTGACTGAAGACGCCCGGAATCTCCTTTAATTTTCCGACAAACCAGCCGTCATCCTGCCAGTATTCAAGAGTAAAGAACCTTTTCATTCTCACATTCCTTTCGATCTTTCACATTTTTGCCACAGAGAGCTCAGAGCAGGTATTATGTTTTTCTATCTCGGTGAACTCTGTGTCCTCTGTGGCTTTTTGTCTGCGCCTACGGTTTTTATGCGTTTTGTCAGTCGTTGGTTATCACCATCGAGTATCTTCGATAGCTGCATTTTATCAAATCTGCTCGCACCCTCAAAATAAAAAGGGCTGCAAGTCCGGCAATTTTTTGCCGGACTCACAGCCCCATGCACTTTCTTAAAAGGCCCATCCGTCGATTACGACATACGAAATACGACCTGCGACATACGAGTCAGATCGTTCTTCGTCTTCGTAGTCAGCCGACTATTTCGTATTGCGTATATCGTATTGCGCCACGCATCACCTGATACATCCGCCACCAACTGGATCGGTTATGGAGTTATCGCCCGGTTGTAGATGCGGACATCGTCAATCAGGCCGGACCAGTGCCATGAGACATCCTCCAGCGGAAAACTGCCGGGATTAGAAGCCACTGAGCCATTGTTCAACTAAAGCCGCTATATCCTGAGTATCCACCTGCCCGTCACCCCAAGGCACCGGGCCGACATCAACCACCGATGATTCATCCTGGTCCCAGTGTTGACCTAACTGCGAAAAATCCTTCATGTCCACAACTCCGTCGCCGTTGAAATCAACAACCGGGATTATTGGCACCTGCCAGCAATCCCACGTGCTCGGGTCCAGAGTCGAAGCTGTATGGTAGTAGAACGTGCGCCCATCTGGTGAGATACGTGGTGCCCAATTCCATACCGGTTTATTGAGCCTCGAACCCAGATTGACCGGCACCTCCCAGGGGCCCAAAAGGCTCGCCCGCCTGCTCATCCAGATATCTTGACTGCTGTACCCGCCGGGACGGGGTTTAGTAAGCCAATTGTCGCTGAAGAACACCAACAGTCTGTCTGCCGAGAGAAATAGTTGCGTCTCGCCGTACGGACTGTTCACTGTTGGCCCGAGATTCACCGGTTTCCCCCATGCGTCATCTACTGTCGTACGTTTTGCCACGTAGATATCGGCATCACCATATCCACCGGCCCGCCACGATGCGAAGTATAGCTCCAAGCCGTCCGGTGAAATACGTGAAGCATTGTCGCTTGCAGAGCTGTTCACCGGCGGGCCCACATTCACTGCCGGTCCCCAGGGGTCGTTCTTCGTCGGCCGCGTTGTCATGTATATGTCGAAGTAGCCATACCCGCCAGCACGGTTTGAACTGAAGTAAAGGACAAGTCCATCAGCACAAATGGATGCAGCCGAGTCCTCGTTAGGACTATTGACTGTGGGGCCAAGATTCTGCGGTGGACCCCAAGCGGCGTCTGTTGAGACCCGTTTCTGCACGCACAAGTCCCAGTCGGCATCCTCTCCAGGGAGGTTCTTGACCAATATACAGGTATACACCTCCAGCCCATCATACGAGAAGCACTCTATATTCCCGTACGCTGTATCGATAACCGGGATGACGGTCTTGAGGTTGACCGGCTGGCCGAAGGTGAAATCGGAACGCCAGATGATCGGCGCCTGGTAGAGGTCACCATAGAACAAAGCGGATCCACTAGGCCGGTTAGAGTGGAAGTATAAGGTGGAGCCATCGGGCGAGATCAGTGGGGCAGTGTCGTGAGAGGAACTGTTGATACCAAGACCCAGATTGGTGGGAGCAGACCATGGGGATGTGACACTTGTTCGGGTTGTAACCCAAATATCGCTGTTACCGTATCCTCCTACTCGGACGGGGTTGCCAAGCTCCCCAGAGAAAACCAGTAACAAGCCGTCAGCAGAAAGACACTCATGGGACTCGCTGGCGGGACTGTTGACCAATGCCCCAAGGTTCGTTGCGGGCGCCCAGGAACCATCCTGAGTTGTGCGTCTCGTCACGTATAGGTCGCTGCTGCCATACCCTCCGGACCGCCAGGAGCAAAAGTACAGTTCCAGGCCATCAGTGGTAATCCAGGGGCGACCGTCGTCAGCCGTGCTATTGACGTTTGATCCAAGATTCACGGGCAGTCCCCACGGGGCTTCTCTATTCGCCCGTGTTGCCATCCAAATGTCCATACCGCCGTATCCGCCTGCTCGTCTCGAGTTGAAGTAGAGCGTAAGTCCGTCTCCCGAAATGGATGGACAGGCATCCACTTCCGTGCTGTTCACGGTAGGCCCAAGATTCTCGAGCGGCCCCCAATCCTCGTTTTTCGACGCACGTCTGAGAACGGATAGATCACTGGTGATCTGCTCTCCGTATTGAATTGACGAGACGTACATCTCCAGCCCGTCGGAGGAGAAACAGCCGATGAGGTCCGCACTGCCTATGATCCCTTCAAGCCTTGTCGG
>Ga0315312_1001304_pt1 | contig 20068 bp, 17 predicted proteins | sample TDP7_MG_FD_203629 | JGI IMG/M metagenome (GOLD analysis project Ga0315312, IMG submission 203629) | Freshwater sediment microbial communities from Lake Towuti, South Sulawesi, Indonesia - TDP7 | ecosystem: Environmental > Aquatic > Freshwater > Lake > Sediment | place: Indonesia: South Sulawesi... | reverse complement strand
CGCTCAATTACATCATCTAGACCCTAAGCAGGTATTAGAACGAATCTACATCTCCAGAGCATTTACAGCCTACCAAATGACCTCCATTATCCTTGAGAAATTGAAAGAAAACGTTGGGAAGTTTCACTCAAAGCTTGTAATAATATCAGACATAGCAGGTCTATACCTCGATAAAGACATCCCAAAAAGAGAAGCGACAGAAGTTTTCAATCAACTAACCCTTTACCTCTCAAAATTCGCCCAAGAAAACCAACTAATAATACTCGTAACATATCTTCCGCACTATTACTCAAGACGGAACAGTTTCTTCCATGTCGCAGTTTGTGGAAGAGCTAACGTGGTTATATGTATCAAACCGACTAAGTTTGGTCAGCAGTTCATTTTGGAAAAACATCCAACATTCAGTTTAGGATATGCTAAGTTTCCTTCTGAAAACCTTACATTAGACCAGTTTTATGGAGGCAATTAAGCAATGGGAAAAACCGTTGAATCGTACCGCATAGCCTTAGACATGGAAATTCAAAGATGGAACGGCTTCGCAAGAGCCTTACGCAATGATGATAGAGAAGCTTTCGAGCAAATAATGGATGTGTGCAGAAACTATGCATCGGCTGGAAGTAATGCCACTCGACCGGTAATGTTTGAGCCTATGGTAATGTCAGTTCTACTATATCAGCAGAAGAGATTAAACAGGCTAGAGAAGGAGCTAAATGCAGTCAAGCAACGTCTCGGACAGCCTTAGACATGTTAGAGGCTGGATACTCGACATCTATCCCTCAGCGTTTGGCGAGGTTACCGTCTGGATCATCACAGAGAATGGAGAAAGGGCTAGGCTAACAGACAGATTCAAACCCAAAATCTACATCTCAGGAAAAGATGAAGACATAGAACGATTAGCAAGCAGATTCTTCAACAACAAAATGATAGCCTCATGGAATTTTGCCCTCAAATACACAAATGCAACAGACACCGAGAAGTCAAAAGTTTTAGAAGTAGAATTGAAGGATTGCAGATGCACCCCGTTCCTTGTACGCAGAATTTTGGAAATGGGTAAATATCTGCAGTATCAGGTCCATAACTGCGATCTGCGTGGTGACCAAGCATACATCTATGACCGTGATATCTTTCCACTTGCCCTCGTCGAGGTTGAAGCTGAGCAATCTAGTCTGAAGTATAAGCTCTTAGATTACGTGGAGAGTGTAGACTATCAAATTCCACCTTTGCGAATTATGAAAATTAGCGCAGATGTCACCAGAAAAGGAAAAATAGCAAACTTCAATGATCCACTAGACAGAATAGTTGTCAGCCAGTCGGATAGGCAAACAGTCATTGATTCTGGAGATGAAAGAGAAAAACTATTGCAACTTGTCCATGTGGTTGAAGAACATAATCCAGACATGATCTTAACAAGAGGCGGAGACTCGTATCTTTTTCCTTATCTTGCACGAAGAGCCCTAGTAAATGATGTTCCAAGCGACTTAATACTAAGTAGAGACCCAATTCCCCTTGTTGCCAAATACATATGTGGCAGAACATACTTCTCCTATGGAAGAACATACTACCGCGCTCCAACAAGACGACTATACGGAAGAATCCACATTGACGAGAACAACACCTCCATCCTAAGTGAATGTGGAATCGAGGGATTAGTTGAAATTGCAAGAACCTGCAGAGTTCCATTGCATAGAGCTTCGCGGTCGTCAATTGGCTCAAGCATGACTTCGCTTCAGCTCCATCAAGCATTGAAAGATGACATTTTGATTCCACGAAACAAAAGCATCCCTGAAGCTTTCAAATCTGCCCATGAACTTCTTGTTGGAGACCGTGGAGGATTCGTCTATGAACCTCATGTAGGCATTCATGACTGGGTTGGCGAGGTAGACTTCTCTTCAATGTATCCAACCCTTATGGCAAACAACAATATATCAGCCGAAACAGTTCTCTGCAAATGCTGCCCAAACTCACATCTACGCATTCCAGAGCTTAATTATAACATATGCGAGAAACGAATTGGCATAGTACCGAAAACATTGAAACTACTAATCTCAAAGAGACTTCTCTACAAACGAATGAAAACAGAGACCAGAGATCCAAACCTAAGACAAGTTTATGACAGACGGCAAGGGGCACTGAAATGGATTCTAGTAACATGTTTCGGCTATTTAGGATACAAAAATGCGAAATTTGGCACAGTTGATGGGCATATTGGTGTGTGTGCTTTCGGTAGAGATGCCTTTCTGAAGACTGCCCACATTGCGGAGGAAAGAGGCTTCACTATAGTTCATGGCATCGTTGACTCGCTGTGGCTTAAAAAAGAAGATGCCACTACACAAGAATATCTTGACTTGTGCAAGGAAATTAGCGAAGAAATAGATGTGCCTTTGAATTTTGAAGGACGCTACAAATGGATAGTTTTCATTCCCTCCAAATTACATCCAAGAATAGGCGTGCTAAATCGATACTATGGTGTCATGGAAAATGGAAAGATAAAGGTTAGGGGCATTGAAGCGAGAAGAAGTGACACGCCTAAGTTCGTTTATGATGCCCAAATGGAAATGATTAAGGCATTAGCATCTGCTAACAATTCCCGAGAATTTGTTGATAAAATACCTGACGCTTTGAGAGTAGTGAGAAAGTATAGGCAAAAACTTTTGGCAGGAAAAATACCCATTTGGGATATGATCGTTACAAAGCATTTGTCAAAACATCCCAAGAACTACAAGCAAAAAGTCAGTCAAGTAATTGCTGCAGAACAACTATTGAAAGAAGGTGTAGAAGTTTCTGCTGGAAAGAATGTAAGTTTCCTTTTCACTAGTGCAGAAAACAGGCGTTATGAACGAAGAGTAAGGGCAGAAGAATTGATCGAGAAAAATACAAATTCAGACATCAAGAAATATTTACTCCTCTTGTACACGGCAGCAGCAAATCTTCTAAGTTTCCTAGGCTACTCAGACAAAGATATTTATGACTACGTAATAGCCTATGAAAACGCAAAACTTACTTCCTTTTGAAAACGTCTTCTAAGGGAAACCCTATACCATTCTAAGTGCTGTTCAATTCTTGGATTAAATCCGAAAGCAATAAAGAACAGTTTTCAGCATAGGTAATAGAGCTGCGGATAGAAAGTTGTAAATTGGATGGTTTAACCTATGAGGCTGTTTCGTAGAAACCCGATAACCACATCCCCCACTAAAGAGGAGATTGCGAGACGAGACAAGACAATAGATGACATCAATAAGGAAATAGAAGCAAAGAATTTTGAGAAAGCTATTGAGACTGCTATCAAGCTCATTGGAGACTGTGAGAAAAGAGACGCATTTGGAGAAGCACTTGGAAACTATCTAGCCGCGTACACCATGATTCTGCAAGGTACAGATAAGATATCACTATCCAACTACGACAAGGCAAGAACCCATCTCATGAGGGCTCTCGAAATATATCAGCTTATGGAAAAAGACAAAAAACACAGGGAAGAAGCTAGAATGAAAGGTGCACATGCCCTTGTTACATTGGCCACTCTTTATCAATTTGCAGGAAAGTATAATGAAGCGGTAGAAGCGTGCCGAAAGAGCCTTGATATCTTTAGAAGATATGGAGACAAAGAAGGAATGAAGAATGCGAATACGATATTTTTCGCTACGCAGGGATTGAGAATCAACGAGAAAATTAATGAGACACTTGGTTTTTGGGATAAGCAGAAGTCTACGCCACTTGTGAGATGTCCAAAGGATGGTCAGCGTTGTCCATTACCTAGTGATGATAATGAAGGAAGAAAGAAATGTCCTCTATACAAATGTCCGTTAGAACCTTAAACAGTCGTTGAACAGAAGAAAGACTTTGTAGAGATGTTTTTCAGCAGTATCAACAGATAGAAATCGTAAGCTATGGCGCATTCACAACTCTTTCGAGCCAATTGCATGCATGCATTCGGATCCATTCAAAGAAATAGAACAGCTTTTGAGAAAAAAAATAGATAGAAAGATGTCTTTGTTCTTACTGGATTCAATCCTTTCACCCGATTATTTGGAGGTACATGTGAGAATGTCACAAGACCATTTGCTTGGTAGAGGAGGTCGAAAAATGACAGTTGAAAAATTGGTTAAGAAAAAACCATATATAACGTTGGAAACCAATGCATCAGAAACTGGGTCCGATACTCTGAGCGATTCCGAATGGAGTGTGATTGAGACTTTATTTGTTAAGCATCCGAACCTGGTCAAAATATGGGCTCCTTATCGCGATCCTGAACTTATGGAATAAATAGCCGAACTGAAAGCAAAAAAAGAATAGAATGGATGCACGTTCCGCCATTGAATAAATTCTTGTTCCGTAAAAGAAGCAAGTAATAGATACAAGCAATCTTTTAAGCTGATTTTGACCTAAGTAAACAGACAGCTTATTTCAAGAGAGTGTGACCTATAAGTGCCCAATATCAAGGAAGTATTTGATACACTCAATCAGCGATACTCATCTGGAACTCAGTTCACTTACCAGCAGATCAAACAGGAATTCGAAGTTCCTACTAACGAGTATTTTGATCTGAATCGCAGTGTCACTGACCATAATTGGTTCTTTGAACAGTTTACTCCGATTTGGCTAGACCTTATCAATAACCGTCGATATTTTGATGCTATAAAAATCCTCAATTTTGCCGTAAATTTGGCTCTGAATTGGGAAAAGCGGAATAGGCCTAACAAAGTGCACAAGGGTACACCTTACTACTTCCTTGGTGTAAGCGGTATTCTTAACAATGAACTTGAGAATGGCTTTCTAGCCATGCACCAATGTCTTAGCAACCTTACACACAAACTCATCGGTTCTTTGAGTTATTGCATTGGCTAAGTGGATATACTTTAAAGTGTTCTGAATGTTTACGTGACCGAGCATCTCTTTAACATGTAGAATATCTTTAGTTCTGACATACTCCATTGTTGCTTTCCAATGTCTAAAGGTTTTTAGGCTTATCAGTTTGATTCTTGGGTTCTGTAGCTTGTGGGCTACTCTGTTTCTCATCTTAACGAAGTTTCGTGCAAAATGCTCTAATTCATCAGAAAATCTTTCCTTACTTTCACTTACTGAGAAAATGTACTCTCTGTTTCTAGGCAATGCTAAGAGCATGTTTAAAGTTTGCTCAGAAATTTTCAGTTTTCTTGATCTGCTATATTTTGCTGGTGTAATGGTTGCACAGCGATTTGTGATGTCGACGTCTAACCACTTTAGTCTCCATGCCTCAATTGGACGTACTGCAGTATCTTTCAGAATTCTGAGGTATGTTGCCATTTTCACTCTTGCATAAGAAATAGTGGCATCTAATTCCTCTTCTAAAGGAATGAAGGGAAGTTTTTCTTCTCTTCTGATATGCGGTAGTTTCACTTCAGTTAATCCAAGCATGTCAAGATAGTCTCGGTAAGAATCTACTGCAATATCTTTAGTTCCACTTTCCCAATTGCATGTGTTCAAGAATGTCATGAAACTATCTGGATTAGCCAAGTCTACTCCATGTTTCAGTAGGCTTCTTATTGTTTTGACTTTTCGCTTTATGGTTGCATGTTTGAGGGTTTTCTTACTGAGAAGATACTGAAGATATTTTGTTAATACCTCTGAAACTGCGGGGTGTTCAAAGATGGTGCGGGGGGTGGGATTCAGACTTCAAGTACGATTCCCTTCCTTCATTTCTTCCAAGTTGAGATGTGCAGAGTGAGTTGGACAGCTAGATGCGGAGCTATACTTTAGCTTAACATATTCTTCTATCACTTGCTCAGGATCAATGTCTGTGTCTTCGAAGGCTCTGGCGACAGCAGCTTTTAGGACCTTAAACTTGTTTTCTATGGTTGCCCTTCCAAACCTCAACCTTGAATAGTGTATCCGCATATGCTCGACTTTCGAGCGGTCAAAGTACGGGTCTTGGCTTCCAAGTAGCACATGCCCCATTAAGAACTCCTGAACCTTAACATTTAGGTTAGCGCCGTCTATGAGCTGACTGTGAAGAACCGTTTCAAATGCTTTGCGCAGACAATGGGGATGAACAGCTTCCCACTGACTTATCCCAGCCCTCTTAGCCGATGATTTAACTATGATTTGAAGTTCCCTTGAGGTAAGCGGTTTCCTCTTTCTGTCATCCTTATGAATCTGGTTGTATTCTGAGCAGAAGAGAGGTTCAGAACCTTCGATGCTGCCATACTTCTCTTCTCTTTCTTTTATGTAAAGTTTCAGAGCTTGGGTTGCCTCATCGCATATGAAAGTATAGTACGGGATTCCTCCCTTGCAGGCGTTTGGTTCAATCTTCTTCATCTCTGGATAGACAGGTATCACTATGTTGGCATAATCTTTCTTCAACTCTTCTGCTACATCCCGGTAGCGTATTGCTCTGAGGGTTGAATTCCGCAAGCCTGTGCTGAAGAGGGTGAGAATTATCGCTCGATCTCGTAGTGAGCAGGCAGAATCCGCCATCCTATAAACTTCTGACTTCGTAGGGATGTACTCTGGAGTAATTCTGAAGCGCGGTGGTGCATGGTATGTTTCCAACTCCAATGCTTTTGCGCGCTTAAAACCGTTGGCGGCGAAGAATGCCTTCAAAATTGCCACTGCCAAGTTGGAGTATCTTGGTGAAGCACTCCTTAGGCTGTCGGCATACTCTTGTGCAAGCTTCTCTACCTGGTTCCTTCTTAGTGCCACAAGCTCATTCGGTTTTCTGCTAGTATACTGGCAGAACTTGTATAGATGCCATAAATAAAGCCTCTTGGAACCCTCGCTTTTACTCTTCCGCATTAAGTGGAGCAATAAATTATTGACGGAGCGATAACTGCTGCTCCACTCTTTCACCTTTAGAAACTTATGATGACCCGGTCGCCTATCGAATTTGATTACTTGTGGATCACTAGAGGCCTCGTGTCGAACCAATACATCGCTGACTTCCATCTCATTGACTACAATAGTGGTCATGATTACCTCATCCTAGGATGGATTGTGAGGAGCGCGCATGTATGCTTTGATTTTGGTGTGGAATGACGCCTTTCAGTTCTTCGACGACCAGACTTGCAGTCCTTTCTGATACGTAACTTAGGTTCTGGAAGAACGATTTCAGGTCTTCCGCGAATTCGCTATCACGCATAGTTACTATGTTCATTGACTTCCTGTTCTTGCTTCGGTTGTAATGGCAATTGTTGTCAGGACATGAGAGGCAACTTGTTCCTGGTATAGTGTAAAATTTGCCTGAGAGTAGACGATCTGCCTTCGCGTTTAGTTCTCTGAGGGAGAACAAGATGTATGATTGTAGCGCTAGAGGCTGAATCTTTGCTACATGGCCTGTGATTACTCTTGCCAGGATTAGCGGGGAAAAATCCCACAGGTAGCGGTCGATCTGTTCAAGGTTGAGACCAAGGCTTGCTTTGACTTCTATTCTGACTATTTCTTCGCTTTTGGCATAGACCCGGCAGGGATAGCCTTGAATGACAACCACATCATATCTTCCAATTTCACTTGGTGCTTCGGTTAGAATCGTAGCATCCACACCATCAGAATGTAGCCTTGTTTTGAGGCATTCGAGAATCTTAATAGTCGCAAACTCGCTCTTTTCGCGATAATATGAGTCGAATCGTTGGCTCTCCTTCGCGTGATTACAGTTGTGCAACAGATGCTTGATTTGCCTTTCGCATGCGTAACTAGATAATATTTTGGCTAATGTTATCGTAGAGAGCTGACCCTCGCGGAGCAACCCATATCTGTCACCCAAAGTTCTCATTTTCGCTAAGAGTTCCTCTTTCTGTTTATCTATGCTTTTTACATTAAGAGTTTGCATCTTTACCATCTAGGCTACAGTGGTTATATAACCTATAAAGGTAGTGGGCAGGCAATGTATATAAAGGTTATTCTACCGATATGGGTAACAGAGGTTATGTTTATGCGAAAAGAAGTGGCAATAATTTCCGTTACCCGAAATGGAAGAATAACTATACCCGAGGACGTCAGAAAAGAACTCAGTATACTAAATGGTGATAAAATCAAAGTTGAACTTCAGACTGAAGATGGCAAAAAAACCATTGTTCTGACGAAAATCTAGGTCATTCTTGTCGGCGAGAAAGTTTTTCATCTGCCTCTCACCGGAAGTTTAGTTATAGGTACCTTTGAATTTGATTTATGATTTGTGTTATTTGAGGTTATAAAAAGAATATGCCTTTAGCATCTAAAAACTGTCTATGACTAGCTGTTTCCCTTTTTCTTGCTCCACCTTCTTGGCTTTGGACTTTTTTGAAGGCTTCCTACTTCTTTCCAAGATTTCCAACATTGCCTCCAATTCATCTATGACCGCAACGTAGATCTCGTCAAGTCTATCTATCCAATTGCCTAAGCCAAGGAGTTCGAGGGAGATTTCGTCAATCTCCTTTTGAATTGGATCTTTATTCTTCAGTCGATTAAGCAGGTTTTCCGAGTCCATTCCGGCGACTTTATCAAAGGTCTTTGACACATTGTTTCGCATCTTTCTAGAAATTCCCTCAATTGAAGGTACATGTACATGCTTCCAAACTTGGTTCCCATGCAAAGTTATCCAAGCGCCTCTAGTTTCGACAACAAAGCCAAGTAGCTGCAGCAAGACAATTGAACTATTTAAGTACAGAGCCATCATCTTAGAAACGAATTCATCACTTGTTCTGAGGTTTATGAGAGCAGATGTTGTGCCCAACGCTTTATTAGAAGTATAATAAGCTAACCAATAAAGTCCTGGGGAGGGCACTTGAGCTCTTCTTACAAGAAGCACATCTCCGGACAAATTTTTGGATGCTGTTCTAATATCAGTTGCAGCCCGACTGTATCTTGCCATGTTAGCCATTCCTTTGGCTTTGCGGATTCTCATAGTCACAATTTTCGGATTTATTAGAGCATACTCTTCTACGCCTGAAATATTGATTCGCCGCACACCAGCATAAGTTCTAAGAGCATGCACTAAATCTGAGAAGCTTACCTCAAGTAGCCCTTCTACCCCTATAGGTGAAAGCTTTAATGTTTCTCCCTTACGGCTGGCATATTCAAAAAGCGCCTTGCCTCGTCCTTCATATCTTTTGATGAAGAGTTTACGTGCTTCATCCTCGATGCCTTTAGTGGTGTATTGCCCAGGATTGTATACGCGAAGGCTAACAAGTTCTTCTTCATCAAGTTCTTCTAAAGTAGGATGTTTAGATAAAACATCAATCAGTTCAAGAAATAATTCCTGTGCTTTAGTAGTATTAAATCCAACTAGAGGTTTCATGTTTCCTGCATGTTTTTTCAAGAATTGATTAGCATTGCAAATTTTTATTGCTTCGAAGTCATCGGCCGAAATCCTGTCCATGAGATTTGCAGTGAATTCTTTAATTTCTGAGGTAACTTTTTCCTCTCTTAATTCATCGAGAGGTTTCTTGAGAATAACAAAAGTAATAGGTCTTTCAACTTTTGATTTGGTTTTTCTAAGGACTACAAGATAATCTCGGTAAAGTGCTGTCTCACTGAAAGCAACATCCTTACCACTTCTTATAACACAATCAATCGCATAGCTTCTTGACGGACTTTTCAGCTTCCTGAACTTTCCTTCTCTAAATGTTTCATTAAAAAAGAGGAACCGTCTTAGACCTTCAGCGCTACTGCCTGCAAAAAATTCTTCTGGCGTTACCATTGCGAGTTTTCCATCTGGCTTTATCATGCGATCTGCCGCAGCCATGAAGTAGGCCCAATATCCGACTTTTCCACGGATAACATCCCCACTAAAAGCATCATGAAAAAGTTTCTCGAGCCGAGTTATTTCTCCAACCTCAGTTAGTCTTTCCCTCCTAGTAAATGGAGGGTTCATAATCACTAGATCAAAGCTTTCATGAGGAAGTCTTTCCGGCCTCACACTTTCGACCCAATCAATTAGCCGCATCATTGGAAGATCATCATCTTCACAAGCCACAGAAAGAATCATCGGTTCTAGTCCGTCGCCGGCCTTGATGTTTTTCAACTTAGTTGGTACTGTTAAGCTTTGGGCAAGAAGATTGATTGAAGTCATGTGGTATGCAAAATGCATGATGTCTATCCCGTAGATTTTGGAAAGAAGCTCTTTATGTAATTCTTCTTCATTTAGAGTGTCAGGTGCTAATTCTTTCTTTCTCTTGTATGCTTCTGTCAATAAAGTTCCAGAACCACACGCAGGGTCTAGAATCTTCTCATCGGCTCTATCGATAGCTAATGTTGAAAGTATAGCAGCAGCTTTAGGTTTTGTGAAGAAAGCCCCGAGGTTCTTTCTAGTCTCCGGGGGAATGGATTCTTGATATAGCCTGCCTAGAAGTTCGCCTTTAATATGTTCTGGCTTAAGTGCTTTTAAAGCTGTGATATACCTTGAGATTGCGCGTACAGAATGTAATTCCCCTGCCTTTCCTATAATCGAAAGAAGATCGGGACCGAAAACTGGCTGGTAGTCTTTAGCGGCTTCGGAAAAGAGTTTTCTTAATCTATTAATCAGATCCGCATCAGGGATAAACGGATTTACCGCGGGAAGAGGCGCATAGACTCCAGTTTTTTGAGAGAGAATATGATAAAAGAGGAGTTGATTTGCAGTAAGATATGCTGCTATATCAGCTATCCACGCCCTTATCTCATCCTCTTTAACTCCAAGGTCTGCGAGTTCTGCTCTGTAGATGTCAAATCTGCCAACGATTGCCATCGCATCGTTTACATACTCCGATACTAAGTTTTGCCTAATGGCTGATGCGATTTCTAATACCGCCTCCCTCGCAGCGTTAACTATAACATCGTAACCGATGTAAGGATATTTTGTTGCAATGTAAATTTTATATGATTCTTCCAACTTTTTGGTGAAATCCTCTAAACATATTTTCTTCCAAGAGTCTGCTATCCATGGTAAAGCCACAACAACCTTTGCAATCTCGAGTTTCGACGCGATAGCATCTAGAGTATCAGGGTGAATCTCTCTAACCGTGTTTGCGAAAAGAATTGAAATGATTCCCTGAGCGTTAATCTTCATACCCTTAACATAAGCAGAAGCAATATCCTCCAGAAGCTTCGATTCGCTATTTATTTTGACCTCGACCAGAAGCCTATGGCCATTGATTTCAGCCATAAGATCCGGGAACTTCTCGCCGTCAATGCTGACTTCCTGCGTGCTTTTAACACCATGTTTTCTTAATGCTTCACTAATAGGCTTGTAAAGAGACCTTTCGGTTATTTTTAAGGACAAACTGGCAACCACCTAAGCATATCTATTTTTTAATCAAGTCACTTTTACATCTTGCTAATTACGAGCCTTGCGCGCTCATAATCACAACAAGATTTATAGACGCTCTTACCAACTAATAACTTTGTAGAAGGAATTTAGTGCAATGTGTAGATTGTGGTAGAGAAGTTTCCAAAATGCATGCATGAAGTTTTGTAAAAGAACGAGATTTACGAATGAAGAAAACTTCGAGGAGATACAATCTTTCAAAAGGAAATGGGACTTTTGAGAGAAATTTCACAGACCTGAAGAGTAGAAAATCCTTGATGAAAGAATTAGAGCAAAAACTAATCAGATAAACTCAGCATGAGAATTGCTTTCTATCTATAATAGTGTGCCACCAATGTTTACAAAGTCATCTTTAATCTTGGCGAACCACTCGGACGTAAAGTTCTCCATGCGTTCTATTCGAACATTCTCGCTCCAGTCCGCCTTGTAGATATAGAAGAAGTCTCTTCTTGTAACAATCAATCCGAAATTACGGTTCTTAAATTGGAAAGCCAGATAGTATTCGGTGGGTTTTAACTCGATTCCTTCTCCAATTCCCTTAATTTTCGCAATAACTTCTTCACAGACTTTCTTAACATCCTTATTAGTGATGTAGTTAAGATGGTCTTCTATGCCCGTTGGACGAGTTGGAGGAGCCTTTAGAGGTGGGATTTCTTTGGTGCCGAAATAAAATCCCTTTTCTCCAGACTTTGTCTCCAAACATACGTATGTTCTTAAATCAATAGATGAACGGATATATCTTGACGTTGCCACGAGAAGTTGGGAAAAGTCTTCAGCAACAAGGACTATTCTCGGAGTTTTCCAAATGTCAATTTTCTCCCGAGAGTAGAATTGACCCAAAGTGGCTCTGTTCTCGAATACCCAGTCATAGTATCCCAGTGCTTGGATTAGCATGTCTGTATCACCCTCTTCTTTCTTTATTTCAATGACAACAAGTGTCTCATTCTTATCCAAAGCAAGAACATCAATAGGTCCTTTGTCAGTCTGCACTTGATGACCAATAACTCTGAGTCCATCTTCGAGTTGGTTGGGATTCTTGACTATGAAGCTTTCCAATTCTCTTTCTTCATTTATTTCCAGCCTTTTGAAAGCACACAAAGCCTTTCGCCCAAGTCTCTCTATTTGGTTTTCCCTTAAATTATTAACGCATGCATGCAAAATGCGATATGACATCATCCTTAGGTCAAAAGACTTAACAGTTCCGATAAACTAATCGATTGGTCAGACCCACTAGCGTAAAATTTATACTAAACTTGCCGAGGAGTGTTTCGCCTATCTCCCCTCTTTTTTTGTGTTTTCAGTCTGGACGGTAAGCGTTTGGAGAAAGGAAAAGGCGGATTAGTGCATGAAACTTCGTCTTAGTGAAGACTATGTGATTGACACTGATGATTATCGCAGGGAAGGTTTTTCCATGCTTTTACAGCGTCTCTCTTTTGGCTTTAAATGGGAAAATAAGGCTGAATTTAGGTCTTTTGTGTCAGGGCAATATTGTAAGGTTGTCGCATCTACTTTAAACAGTGCAATTTTGCGACGTTTCAACATTACTGAAATCATTGTTTTGACATTTTTTTGAGGCTTTTTCGTGTCTGAATCATTAAAATCGGGTCAGGAAGAGGCTTCTGAGACAGTTGTTGCTTGCTCAGTAGGTTTGTTTTAAGCACGATCTGTCCGCTCAGACTGACAAAAAGCTTACATCTGAAAACATCAAAATTGATTAAGATGTATGCTGCCTATAGATTCTAGGTTGATAGACTTGGCAAATGAAAAGAGCTTAGATAGGAAGATAGATTCGGCCAGACTGAATGTAGAAGTCTGTTCTATCCTCATTGCGGCTGTTTCTATTTCATTTGGCTTATCAGACTTATCCCTTTTATTTCACTGGACAAGAATCTTAGTGGTAATCTGTTTGGGTCTAGGAGTCCTACTTTTTATGTTAGCTATTATAATTGAAGCCGATGCGGTTTTTAATTATTCCAGAGGACGTGAAGCCGAAGGTGATTATTTTGACCAACATGGTTATAAGCTTATGAAGTTTGCTTTTCTCTTTTCCCTCATCACGGTTAATTACCTTGCTTGTGGGTTGGTTCCTGCAGTTATCGAGTTGCCGAACTTTTGGTCTCAATTAGGTCAAGCAACGTTGCCCATCGTATTTGGTCTCATTCCATTTCTGATATGGAGGATTTTTAAAGTTCGGAAATTAGGACGTAAGTGGTACATGGTCTGGTAGATTAGGCAGCATTTTCAACCATTTTAAGTTTAAATTTGCGGGCTCGAATATTGATGAGGCTTAAGGGATAAGAAGTGACAGCTATGGAAAAAGTTATAGTTTTATTATCGGGTGGAATCGATTCATCTGTTGCTGTGGCATTTCTAAAGTTAGCAGGTTTTGATGTATGTCCATTATTCATAAATCATCATCAGGGTCCTTTGGAGGCTGAAAGAGAAGCTACGGCTACTATTACCTCTACATTAGGATTGAGCGAACCATTGGAAGTGGAGGTGGACAGAATTCTTGGTGAGGGATTTGACCCTAACCAAATCGTAAGACCTAATGCTATAACTGTCATAAACTTGAGTGGAACCGAGACCAGCGCAGAGCGGATACTTGTTGCAGCTATTCTGAGAAGGATTTTTGCAAAACGAAAACTCGGGGTTTTACCAAAATTTATTTGCGTTGTGGAAGAAATCCACCGTTATGCACCTGCCGAAACATCGACAGTCGCCAAGGGTGCTGTTGCCACTATTGTAAAAGAAGGAAGGAAATTTGGTGCTGGACTAGTGGCGGTAAGTCAAAGCCCAAAGGACCTAGATCCTAACATTCTTAAACTGTGCAATACCAGAATAATACTTAGACTAGACAATCCTCTGGACTTGGCGGCAATCAGACCTTATGTGGGTACATTACCAGAGGAACTATTGGAGACCCTTCCATTCTTCCCAGCCGGACGCTCTATACTTTCAGGTCTCATGTCGAGGGTTCCTGCGATAGTAGACATTAGATTAAGAAGAACGAAACATAGTGGAGGCACAGGAGAAGCCAAAACAAGAGAGATAGAATATTCGACAGTGGAATCAAGATCTATTGCTCCTAGAGATGAAGTAGTCACCAAAAAGTCCCTGTCCTCTTTGGAGCAATCTACATTGAGTGAGTACTCTCGATGATTCAGGCGTTCTTTCCTTCTATCTGAAGGTACTACGGAAAGGCATCTTGTGTATCTTCCTAATCTTCAACTAGATTGACCAAATGAATTTCACCTTTCTACTGTGTTGCAAAATGCGCGCGCTACATAAGCGATCTAACATTGCTTGCCTACAGAGACAGCAACAAGCAGAAAAATGAAGGCAAAAATTAGGGGAAATCTATTCTTTATCGGAATTATGTGCGGACATGCATGCATCTCTCTTCAGTCAGTTATTTAGAAACCGTAATAGGTCGCATTTGGTTTTACTTTTGCGTTCAGGCAAGTGCTTGTCGTTGGCTGGAAGTGGGAATGTTTGCTTCTTTTTAGTTTCAACCGTCCAATCTTGGCCTTGTAGCGGCATAAAAAAGGTCAAATCCGTTGGTTTTGCTTTCCCCTGTTTTACTAGGGTAGGATCTTTGATCCGTGATGAAATTGCACATTGGCAGGTTTCAACTGCTGGGCTCTTCACAAGTGGGTTATCTAGGGTTTGCTTTTCGATAGGTGGCAGTAGTGTTTGTTCAGCTGATCTTTGAACTTCATCTTCTGTTTTGCTTTGACTGTTATGCTTGCTGATGAACGTTGAGCCAGCCGAAAGTTGGTCGTAGGTCTCCTTCCTTTGCAGTATATGTCGCATAGAATTTTGTAAAGATTTTGGTAGCTCCTCAGAATTGATAATCCCTAGTTCTTTTCTTTCTGAAGAGGGAGACTGAGCGGTTTCCACACCCAATTAGGTGCAGATACTCATGCTTGGAGATACAAGAGCAGCCAAATGCGCCTTTCGAAACGGTATATACCTTTCTCCATTATTCTTTCTCCAAAACTATCATTGGTAACGGTCGGGATTTGAAGCTTATGTTGAAGCCCCCTCCGGGATTTTACTTTTTTCTCAAATCTCGAAACATAGATGGATTAGAGGAAAAAACCATTTAGACATCTTCATGTGTACATGAACATTCTTGACACATACGTGTCTACAAACACCACCCCATGATATTCGGTAAAAGGACGTTTTTAGACTATTTTTTGTTTCTGCGGTTCGTAGTTAATGAATTTGACTATCGCAAATCTTTCATGCCTTCTTGTGTATTATTCTAAGCGTTCATGGCAGCCTTGGGAAAGCAGTGGACTTGAGTGGTATGCAGTGGGCCTTAACACGCTTTGGTCGAAAAGCTTGGAGCCCAACTAAAGAATAATATTTAAGGAATAATATTTGCATAATCCTTGTGGCGCCATAAAACTTATATGGTGCCATAACACAATATTATTGTGTGATGAAAATGGTTAGATTGCAAAAGCGCTTTGCTTACAAGTATAAAGGCAAGAACCATTACAAATATGTGGTAACAATTCCATCGGAAAACATTGAAAAGATGGGGTTGGATTCAGGTGAAGAGCTAAGCTGGTCATATTCAAATAACACTTTGATTCTGAAACCGAAAAAAGAGGTTTCGGAAAAGGAGGAAGAAAGAAATGACATTAGTGACGGCACTTCAAGGTAGGAATTTCGTCGTAGCAGCATGTGATAGCAGAGGGACTTTTGGTCATCCTAACGTAGCTTTCTCATCTCATGACATGATGGAGAAAATGCATCTCGTTGCACCTCATGTTGTCGTTCAAACAGCTGGCCATGGAGAGATTAGCGATAATCTCTTAGAAGAATTTCGAAGAAGCCTAACTTCACCGATAGATGGCGTCACAGAGGTTCTGCATAGGCTTCAACAATTTTGCATGGAAAAATGGAATCAATGGTTTCAAAATGTTCCATTTCAATACAGACCACAGGTAGTCTATCTAATTTCGGGACTCGACTCTGAAGGCCAAGGTTATACTGTTCCAAGAATATACACATTGATCAGTCAAGCAGGGTTCGCACCAGCTTTTCACCGCTATGGTTGGGCCAACATAGGAATTCCTATTTATGCCATATACATTTACGGTAGAAAATATCGATCGGACATGACAGTTGAGGAACTTTGTGGTCTTGCAGCTTATGCAGTCTCAGAAACAGCATCACAAGATTTGAGAGTTGGCGGGAACATCAGGATGGCGAAGGTCTTACCTGAAGGGACTACAATCCTAAGCGAAAATGACATCAGAGATTGTTTGACTAGACATGTTGGAGGCAGGAGTTGAGCAGATGACACGCAAAAAAGCAATGAAGAATGACCTGATAATTGAAGAGGAAAAAAAGGCAGTTTATTTTTCTTACCTAGATTATACACTTATACCAGCGTCTTCTGTTTATGATTACTACGCAGGAGTTCCTCATCATAAAGATAGGGCTTGGTTGGATCAGGAGGACCTAAAGGCATCTAGGAAAAGGCCGATAAAAGAGGGATTGCAAGAACAAAAGGCAATTTGAATGCCATAATTGAACGTTATTATTTACTACTACATTGCTTTTCCATCAAAGTAACTAATTTGACTGCGTCTCCATAATAACGTTTGATGCTCCCAATCGTTACGCCAACCGATGCACCATGCGCAATAAGGTTCCTGTTTCCGACTATGCTATCGATTGATCCCCAAATCTGGTCTTCCATTTGATGATTCCATACAAAACACCAAGTCGTTTGAAAAGATAGAGGTTTTCTTCCCTAGAAGAATTAATGAAGATATTTCAAAGAAACCAAGGTAGTTCCAAACGATTGTTAAGAGGGAACAACGGAAAACGCCGTGCTGAAATACACAAGTCCTTGATATAGCGGTAACCTAGCTGTTCATTCTATCCTCTTTAAAGCCCGAATTGGGTTTTTTCATAAACCAGATAATTGCTTCTACTATTACCTTTTCATAACCATTAACCATATCTTTAATTTCTTCATACAGTCTTAATGCCTCGTCTCCATGTTCTAAAGCCCAAAATGCATCGGCAATGAACCTATGGATTGAAATCTTGGTTTCATTTTGATAGCTCTGCCTTTGTAGAATACTCAAAATGTTTGAATAACATTCAAACGCATCTTCATACTGACCCTTGAGCTCCTTAATAATTGCTTGGTCTATCGCATCTTCCACTGTGCTGGAATCATAAACTTTTGGGTTTCTTTGATATTCTCGTTGGCAAAACTCGTATAGTTCTTTGTCCCTAACATCTCCCTCAATCTCAAACGCTTTCTGTGAACATATTGCACATTCTTCCCATCTTTGGAGTCTATAGTTCGCATATCCTAGTTGACTGAGGTTTTTCGTAACCTTCGGGTCCAGCCTAATTGACTTTAGAAATAATTCCCTCGCTTGAGTAAATTGTTTCATTCCGTGTAATCTATTTCCTACAATTCCATATACGCGGGCACCTTTCTCAGGTTCAAAATAAAATGAAATATCAGCATAATATTTCCAGAACATTGCAGCTTCATCTTCTTTTCCCAACTTTTCATAACTTATAGCTATATTTTGCAAAGACCTAGCTAACGAATAGAACATCTCTTCTTTCTGCTTTTCATCAGAAACAGGGAATTTTTCCGTAAATCTTTTGAATGCGGTTAGGGCTTTTTCATACTTCTCAAGCCCAAACATCCAATTGACCAGCTTAAGGTAACATATAGAGGAATCTGCCATTTCTGCACTTTTCCTTAAAAGTTCTTCTGCTTTTTGAACATCTCCACCATACTTATAGTAGAGCCCCATTTTTTCATAATGGATACTGAGGTGTTTCCGTTTCTCCCGTTCACTTAGATCTCCAGATTGAAGAACAAGATCAACCCCCTCTTCTAAAACAGGTATCGCATCCTCGTATTTTCCTACCTCGAAGAGGTCTTCCCCATAATCTCCACAATTCTTCCAATAATCTGGGTCGAGTCGATAAGCCTTTTCAGAACACTCCAAACGGGCTTGCAAGCATTTATGATAAAGGTCTGGTTGCGTTTCCTCCCTGATGTCATTGTCTTTCATTAATTCCCTGATCGAATTTCTTCGAGTGCCGTACCCTATCGACGTGTTCTCAGCCCTCCCGGATAGAAGGTAGTTGTCCAAAGCCTTTTCTACTTCACCCAACCTTCTCCAACACTCTGCCAACTTAAAATAAGGATAACTATTGTTAATGCCTATTTCCTCGCCTACTTCCTTTGCTCTCGTATAGAACTCTATCGCTTCATTTGGTTCTTCCTCAATTAATTCATCTCCCATGTTGCCCAAAAGTACGAAATAATGTATTGGAACCATCTGAGTTTGTTTTGCAAACTCAAATGCTTTGTCTCTATAAATTCTAGCCTGCTCTATTTCCCCTCTATATATGAAATAAAATGCATAAGTAAGATAAACCCTGCTCAAATGCATGAGATTGAAAGGATTTTCGGGAAGCTCGAGAGCTTTTTGGATAGCTTTGTTTGCTAATTCCATCTTGTTATTGTATTCTTTCTGGTTAACCTTTAGATAATTTGCCCATTTCATATAAAGCCGTGCCAATTCATGGTAAGCAATTGAATTATGTTTAGGATTAGGGCTTCTTGAAGAAGTCTGCAGAAGCTCTGATGCCGTTTGAAAATCTTGGGGCCATTTTTCAAACAGAGGTTTAAATTTATATAAAAGTATGGCTAAAGAGTGAAGAGTAATGGGGTCAGGAAATTCGTTTTTTGCTAGGCATTTCTTAATATGAACATTTAGAAGTTCTTCAGCTTTCTCTAAGTTTTTGCCATTTTCATATTTAGGCATTATCCAGCCATATTTCATTAAAAAGTCAGCATACTTGTTTATGCTTTCCGCGTGGTCTGGGTATTTTTTCAAGTCTTCCTCAAAGAGTTTATCAGCCAATTCATCATATTTTTTCTTTTCATCCCAAGTAGTTTGCCACCCTGCTTGGTCTATTAGGAATACAGCGTATGCATTTAGTAGTCTCTTTTCATATTCTTCCTCTTCTTTAGAAAGCTTCCCTTTTTCTGCTCTTAATTCTGGCAACTTATCTCTTCCTCTTTTGAACAGTTCTTCTGCTTTCTTGTAGTATCCTAAAGCCTTGGTTCGGGCGATACTCCATTCTATATTGCCTCTATCTTTAAGAAAGATTGCGAAAGCTTGTAAGGTGGGAAAATGAGAAGGATCTATCTGAAGCGCTTTTTCAAAGATTTCTTCGGCCTTTTGATATTCGCCTATACTGTTATAAAATAGGGCAAGAGTCTGATAGCTTATAGGATCTTTTATTCCTTGTTCTAATTGACGCGTTATAACTTCGTTATGTAGGTTCTCTATTTTCTCTTTCCACTTTTGAAATTCCTGGGTTCCCCATTTATATTGTGGTAAAACACGTGATTGTAAGTAATAAGCATATGCACTAAGCTGTTTTAGATGAGTTCTGACCCCCAATTTATCAAAAGCATTTTCATAGCATGTAATTACTTCCTTATCTTTATGAGATGCCCTGTATTTCCATGCATTGCTTATCCACAACTCGTAAAGCTCATCTCGAATGTAAGTGAGATAATCTTGCTCCAGATGCGATGAAGAACAGAAACTGGAATAGATTTCGGTGGCAACCTGAAGATATTCCTCCCCAATCTTTGCAAGATCTATGCACAAAAATGCATCGGCTTCATCCTTGAATCCTCCTCCCAAACGGGTCTTCAGTTCATTCGTGATCTCTTCAACCAGACGATTGAACTCTGTACCTGCAATTGTTTTGTAGGCTGCAGCCACATCTCGG
>Ga0315312_1001303_pt1 | contig 20098 bp, 21 predicted proteins | sample TDP7_MG_FD_203629 | JGI IMG/M metagenome (GOLD analysis project Ga0315312, IMG submission 203629) | Freshwater sediment microbial communities from Lake Towuti, South Sulawesi, Indonesia - TDP7 | ecosystem: Environmental > Aquatic > Freshwater > Lake > Sediment | place: Indonesia: South Sulawesi... | reverse complement strand
AAAGAAACCGACAAAGAAGAGAAACTCATCATTCCCGACAAGCTATTAGACCGATACCTTGAACAAGGATTTGACTTAGATGAAGAAGACAACTTCATAACAGAAATGCAACTAACAGACAAGCGACTCAAAGACTTGACACCGACACAATGGTATAAAGTGCAAACAGCAATAGAAGAAGAATACGAATCAATGTTCACCGATTCTTCAGACCTCGCCAAAATCCTTGAACGTCTTCAAGACTTAGAGCCTTCCAAAGACCAAACTTCATGGCTTGAAAACTTTCGGAAACGTCTCACGAAAGACGAAGAAGACATAGACGAAAGCGAAGAAGAGGAAGAAGAGGAATAGACCTCTTTCCTTTCCCCCTTTTTTTGAAGGTGAAAACCACATGAGCAAAACCCCCTTAGCCAATACCGAGAGTCTCCATAATTCCCACCAGAGTAGAGATATGTATGTCTCTACTTCTAAGAGAAGAAAGAACACTAATACTCTTGTCCACACTGAACCACTGCAAAAAATGGTTGAATGTGCACTAGTAAGCCCATACATCAAAGACGAAAAACCCTTATCGCTTCTAATCGTTGCCAAAGCTGAATCTGGCAAAACCTCAACCATGAAACTCTACAGAAGAAACAAAGGCATAATCTATGTAACAGACTGCACAGCATACGGAATCACAAGAGACATCTTGCCGAAAATGACTTCTGGAGAAATCCGAACCCTCATGATTCCAGACCTTCTAACACCTTTAGCTAAGTCTGCAAAAACAAGACAGTCGTTAATCGCTTTCTTGAACAACCTCATAGAAGAAGGCATAGCGAGAATTACAACCTACGGCATGATTTGGAATCAAGACGTGAAAGCAAACGTCATCACTGCTGTAACAGACCAAGCCTTAGAAGACGGTCGGCACGATTGGGCAAAAATGGGTTTCATATCAAGGTTCATTATCTTCTCGTATTCTTACAGCTTGAGCACAATAACGGCTATTCTGAACCGCTACTCTGAATTTGGCTTGAAAAATGAAGATGTCAAGCTTAAACTACCGATGAAAGAGGTTAACATTGATTTGCCTAAGGAAATTGCTGACAAACTTGACCCGATTGCCATGAAGATTGGAGAACAGTATAACCTCTATGGGATACGTGCGAAGATTAACTTTCGTTGTCTGTTGAAGGCTTTGGCGTATCGGAATGGCAAAACTGCTGTTGATGAACATGACTTTGAGGAGTTTTTGAAACTTGCAGATTACATGAATTTCAACTATAACGTGATGAAGTGATGTGAAATGTTGAAAGCAGAAGCGAAGGCTAAGCGTGAAGAGATGCTTGGCGTTCTGGTTGACTTGTCTGAAGGCTTTGGCATGAAGTTTGTGGCTCATAGAGGCTTTGACCAACTGTTATGCAGACACGTGTTCTCTGGGGTTTGTCGTGAGTGCCCTCAATGGAAATGCAGAAAACGGAGTCTCTAAGCCATGTCTAAGAAAGTAGCTGTCTATGGAAGTTACAAGGCTAAAGCTCCTGTCAAGCAGAGGTATTGGAAACTTAGAGAAGACGGAGTTAAGCAGAGGTATTGGAAAGTGACTAAGCGACTGAAAACGGTTGAAGCTTCTGGAAGGTTTGAGTTCAGAGGCAAAGGCAAGGACTTGTATAAGGCGGTGGTGAAGGCTCAACATATTTTGCCTAAAGGGTTTGTTGATGTGAGTGCAAAGAAGTTTCTGGAAGAGCCTTTCAAGTATGGGTTTGAAGGCGAATGGATTGAACACGAAGTCGGATACGAATAATCTCTATTGTGTTTTGGGTTTTACTGATGAAGAAACGGTTAAGGTTGATTTTGACGATACGCCTTTCAAGACGGTGAAGTATTGGGCTTTGAGAATGATGAAGTTTTTTAGGCTTGAAGGGTTTGTGGTTTTGAGGTCTAGTGAGAATAATTATCATGTTGTTTTTGATCGTAAGGTTTCTTGGAAACGGAACAGTAAAATCATGGCTTGGGTTTGCTTGTTCAATTTGAAGAATGTGAAGCTTACGAAATGGTTTTTGTTGCAGTGCATAAAAGGAGGCTCAACCTTGAGGGTTTCGCATAAGAGGAAGAAGCCTTGTCCTCGAGTTGTGTTTCGCTATGGTCAGCAAGGTCAACAAATTAAAGTGTTTGAAGATTATCGTAAGCTGATTAAGAACATTGTTTCTAGACTGCAAGTTGACATGCTTGATTAGATGATGTATGGGGTTTTCCTCTTCTCTGCGCTAGCATATGACTAAAGCTACCAGTTCGCTATAAAAGTGGTGACGCCTAATGGAACGTATAGCGCACCCCAATAACTATAGTAGGCATCACCCGCAAGATAGATATAGACACTGTATGAATGTCCACCTAGAAGCAAGATGCTGTATTGACCGTTGACAATGGGAACACTTGACTCGATTAGCGGTATTGATTTGTTATAAGCTCTTTCTTCTTTATTGTCGAACTTTATCGTGCCTGTTTGCGTTTCGCTCACTGCACCAGACACCTGCACTTGATTGTATGTGACTGCATGCTTCAAAGCATTATAGGCATCTTGATAGTAGTCGTGCCAATAAAGTTCGCTACCCCACATATCCCATCTTTCCTTCAATTGCGATTCCAAAGATGTCTTGTTCATATAGAACCAAATGCTCAATCCAGCCAAAATGACTATCACAACGATACATATGACCAAACCAATTTTCAGTTTTCCAATTCCTTTCCTAGTTCCTTCTCCCAATTTCACTAGCCTCCGAATTACAGTTTATCATCTTTCAATTCAAATAAGAATTATGGTTATGCATGCATGTTTTCTCCATTTCCGCCTTAGCTTCTGAAGTTTTGTAGCAAGTCTGCTAGTGTTTTGTTTGGTTTTGTTTGTTCGGGTTGTTTTAGTGCTTTGCATAGAGTTTCTCTTAACGCTAGTTTCGTGGCTTGATACATTGACATCTGGTTGTCTTCGCAGAATCTTTTCAAAGTTGCCTCTTCCTCGTCAGACAAGTATATCGTTACGACTTTTGCCATGTTCATCACCTTCATTGGTTAGATTACTTTCAAAGTAATGTTGCTGTTTGTCTATTTAAAAGTATTGCTTGTCCTTTTAAACAATCAGAAGTTTGGGTTTGGGTTTGGGTTTGGGGGTAAAGTTTTATGCACACACATTCTATTTTGTTCTCTCTCTCTTATAAACCGCATCAACAGTATTTAGTTGGGTGGCAGAAGAGAAACCGATGCCGTCCATCAAGAAATTGAAAGAGGAGGTGATTTCTATGGCTGAGAAACCATTTAAGAACCGGGAAGAAGTAAAGAAAGAGATTAGAGTCTGGTTCAATATTAGTTTGTTTTTGGAGTGTCTCGGCTTACTATTAGCTCTGATAGGAATCATTGCAGATGCATTAGACAGAACTCTTGGCTTGGAAACAATGTCTTGGTTCCTGCTGGCAATTTTTCTCAGTGTATCTGCTGCAGCTCCTCTTGTAAAATCAGTGATTGCTAAGTCTTTGTATGGTATAGAGTCTGAAAGTAAAAAGGAATAGTGAACTCTTCAACTATCCTCTTTTTTTGTGTGTGTGTATATAATTTTCATGTCAAACAGAATCTTCTAGAGATATCTTTGCAACCTGCTCTAAAACGTATCTACGAATTTCTGAGGGTTCGGAAAGTTTTGCCACTATCTTTCCATTCTTGACAAGTGGTTGCAGCATTGGCTGAGTTTTTCCTTGGCATTTTGGGCATTTTGGTTGCTTTGCCGAATACGGCATCACAGTGTCTGTGAGGCATTTTGGGCATCTCCACACTTGTTTCTTGCCGCCCAGCTTACCCCGTTTTGCAGATAACTTGCCTTCTACTTCAACAATGTCCATGGCAAAATCGATAGTCGGTGCATTGCTGACTGCTGTTCCAATGCCGAAGGCGTCTGCTCCAGCTTCGCTTAAAGTCTTCACGGTTTCTTCGTTTAAGCCGCCTGAAACAAAGATTTTCACGTTTTTGAAACCTCTAGCATCTAGTTCCCATCTGACCTCTCGAACAATGTCAGCGAAATTTCCTTTTCTCGAACCCGGCGTGTCAAGACGCACAGCATACAAACGGTCTTTCAGGGCTTCTGCAGCCATTATTGACTCAACCTTTTCATCGTAATACGTGTCTACTAAGGCCACTCTCTGAACATTAGGTGATATTACATCGTCAAAGGCTTTCCAAGCCTTAACCTGATCGCCAAAAGCAACAATAAGCGCATGCGGCATGGTTCCTGAAGGCTCGATTCCCACGGTTTCAGCACCCATAAGGCTTGATATGCCGTCGAAGCCACCGATATACGCTGAACGGTCAAGCATCGGTGACAAAACTGGATGCATGCGACGAATTCCAAAGGCTAAAACAAACTTTTCTCCGGCAGTTTTCTTGATTCTAGCAGCTCTTGTCGCTACTCCAGACGCTTGACAAATCAAACCTAATAATGGTGTTTCAAGTAGGCAGAATTCGCCGTAAGGTCCCTCAACAAACATTACGGGTTCACGCACTCCTCTATGGTCTGTGTGGTAGAAGACGCTTCCTTCAGGCATAGCGTAGACATTCACTGGGCAGCCTTCAAATAGCCTCGCTTCTTCTTCGATGCCGCAGAGGATTCCCCATGGCCATCCTCTATAGATTTCGCCTGGCGTAACTTCAGCCACAACGTTTAGTCTATCTAATCTCTTAGCTTCAAGAATTTGCTTGGTTCTTACAAAGTAAATGTCAGTAGTCTTGCCTTTCTTAACTTCCTCATCTGTCGCATAATGGAAAAGATGCAAAGTCCTCTGTCCTCTTTTGGATGTCATGGTAATTGAAAGATTTGCTTTTGCAATATATCCTTTATCAAATAAGTATGTTTAGGGCTATCAAGAGGGATTCCAATAAAATCCCTAAAACTACCATAATAATTACCGCTAAAATCGCAACTGCAAGGGCTCCTAACCAACCTGTCTTATAGAAGTTCTTTATCAAAGATAACAAAACGATGAGAGACGAGAATACTCGGAAGATGAATGCGTATTCCCAAGAGAGGCTTGTAGGTAATGGTATTAGTAGTAGGGTGAAAGCAATGTTCAAAGCAAAGTCTACGAACATCCCAAGAAGAGCAATGGCGAATGCGCTTGATAGTTCGGCTCTTTCTCTTCCGACTACTACAAGACCCGCAAAATAAAGAATGATAGCTAATACTATCAGACTAATGACAAAGATTATGAGAGTACGCCAGAAAAGAAACTGCAAGGGTGCTTGCGTAGGAAAAATCAAACTGAAGAGAGCTAAAGTGGCAAGTGCAAACTTCTGCACCGACAGCATCATGCTTTCATCGTATCCACGATTTCTAAATAAAACACTTTTCATCTACGCTTTCGTCTTATCTCGAAGATTACTGTTCCGCCATCTGTGTATGGAGTCCCAGGGTCAAGACATTGAACATAGCCCACATCTCCGTCTTTAGTCGTTAACCCTAGCTCTTTGAAACTGATTCCTCGACTTGATGCAGTAATCATAGATAGCATTGACCCAAAAGCATGAACACAAAATGCATCTGTCTCTTTCAAAACAATCTTTGGTGTCTCTACAGTAATCTTGTCTCCTATTTTGAAAACTGGACATTTACCTCGAATTTCTTTAGCAGTTATTACAAGCCTAAGAGCTTCGCTCATAAAATAGCCTCCAAAGCATAGTGGCACTAACCAAATAGATAAATTTCTCCTTGTTGGCAAATACTTAATAGGCTATTTGTGAAAGCATAAGACTTTGATTAGAAAGGAGAACATGAATTAATGCAGTTACAGCGCCCAGCAATAATCGGCGTTGGACGAACAAAATTCGGCGAACACTACGAGAGAGAACCTGAAAAATTAGGCGAAGAAGCAGTACTGAAAGCAACTGAATCTGCTGGGCTAGAAAGAAAAGACTTAGACGCTTGCTACTTCTCAGACTATTTTCTTCAAATAACTAACAAAATAGGCATAGAAGAAGGCTTCCTTTCAGAACTACTAGAGTTAAATATTCCCATGGAAAAGATGCGGTCTTTTAGCTCTGCTCTGCTCAACGCTTGTAACGCTGTGCAATCGGGAAGATACGACATAGTTCTAGTCGGCGGAGTGGAAAAAATGACAGACCGCTGGGACAAAATCAGAGACGACCTCATGCTCTTAGAGGATCCATGGAGCTATTACGCAGGATGCACACCAGAGGCTAATCATGAACTGATGCTAAGAGAATACATAAAAAAATATAAAATTTCTGATAAAGCGCTAGAAAAATTTAATGTGGCATTAGCCCATATAGCAGTCAAAAATCATCACTACGCTACAAGAAATGAATATGCTCAATTCCAAATGGAAATTAATGTGGATAAAGTTTTGAAAGAAAGAGCCAAAGTGCGTAAGCCATTAGGGCTTTATGACTTTGCTCCAGTTTCAGATGGCGCCACAGCATTGATTCTCACAAATTCAGAAATCGCCATAACTAGTTCCACTATACCTATTTATATTGAAAGTTCCTCGTCTGCAACCGACTATGTTACTTTCCCTTCGCGTGACTGCAGAACTGGATTCACCGCTGCTACAATAGCCATGAAGAAGGCGCTTAAGACAGCAGATCTTCACGCAAGTGATATTCAAATTGCCGAATTCTATGATCAATCTACCCTCTTGGAAATGATAGCGTTGGAAGATTTAGGATTTTCACAGAGAGGAAAAGCATGGCTAGACATATATGAAAGTTGTAAAAACCATACGGGTTTCTATGAAATCAGTGGACAAAAACTGTTTGCAAACACGAATGGAGGCCTCAAAGCCGACGGAAATCCACTAGGCGCAACTGGTGGAGCACAAATCTTCGAGCTTGTCACGCAGCTTCAAGGCAAGGCCAGAGAGAGACAAGTAAAAGCAGATGGAGAACTACATTTTGGATGTGCTTTAGAGTTTGAGGGCTTTGGAACTAAGGCATATGTTCACATTCTAGCGAGGGATTAGTCATGAGCAGCGAACCCATTGAAAGAAGAGTCTGCTACATTGGAGATAGACTCAGAGGAAGCAAATGCAGCATATGCGGAAAAGAATACTTCAGAACCAAAGACTACTGCGGAAAATGCGGCAGAAAAAGCTTCAGCAAAATGCAGGATCTGGATTTTTTCTATGAGAAAGGCAAGTTAGAAGTATGCACCATCATTAAAGAGCCGACAAACAAGTTTACCAAACTAGGTGCATACATTTATGGCATCATTTCATTCCACAATGGAAAAGTTAGAGTCCCAGGAAGATTAACTGACCACATTTTAAAAGAGGAAGAATTAGACTTCTCATGTGTTGAGGGCAGAGAGGTTGTTCCAAGATTCCGCAGAAGATACGCAGTCGAACAAAGCGATATTATTCCAACAATCTCCTTAGCTTTCACATTCGCTGATGAGTACTATCCATATCAGAAGCATGAAGTAGTTAAGCCAAACAAAAAGTACGAAACTCCAGGGATAGTGGGATATGGAGTCTATGTCTCAAAATTCAGAATCAAAGAAGATTCAATTGAAAGGTCGATACCATTCATGGATGAGGATTCTATCACAGCAGCTGTTGAGGCTGGAAAATTAGCTCTGATTCATTCGGGAGTAGACCCTTCGCTAATTGGTAAGGTGTACGTTGGTTCCGAATCCAATCCATATGCAGTGAAGCCCATAGCTTCTAAAGTTGCTCAAGTGTTAAAGCTTGGAGAAGAAGAGAAATCTGACGGTGTTCAAGGTGTAGACGCCGTTGACACAGAGTTTGCGTGCAAAGCTGCTACAAGCATGTTTAAAGACGCTGCTGCGCTTACATACTATCCTACTGCTCACATACCCTATGCTATGGTAATAGGCACAGACAATTCTCAAGCTGCTCCAAGAGATGAGCCTGGAGGCGAATTAGACTTCTTTGTCGGCTACGGTGCCTCCGCCTTCATCTTCGGCATGCACGATGTCATAGCTGAACTAGAAGGCTGGTATTCCTGCACCTCTGACACACCTGATTTCTGGAGGAGAGACCTTGAACCCTATCCAAGACATGGAGGACGATATACTGGCGAACCAGCCTACTTCAAACATATTGCAAAGTCAGCTAAAAAACTAATGGAAAAACTGAAACTGCAACCAAGCGATTTAGACTATTTTGTTTGTCATCAACCAAATATTCGCTTTCCAATCAAAGTCGCCACAGAACTTGGGTTCAAAGAAGAACAATACATCGATGGGTTGCAAGTTGCAAAATTTGGCAACACCTACTCTGGTGCATCCCCTCTAGGTTTGGCCGCGATTCTAGACAAGGCTGAACCGAATCAGAGAATCTTGGTCGCTAGCTATGGATCTGGAGCAGGGAGCGATGCATATTCCTTAATTACAACAAGCCAGATAGGAGAAAAAAGACGACGTCAGAAATTTACAGTTAAGTATCAAGCCGAAGATAAACATGTCGAGCATGTGGACTATAGCGTTTATAGAAGATTCAAAGTTGGGCTATAATCAAAAAAGGGGTATTCGAACCCAGACCATCACCAATATAAAGTAGAAAAGCGTGTGTGAAAGAGTAAAATGGAGATGTAAGAATTAATGATTGTAAAAGACATATTCAAAGTTATATATTCGCCTGTCAAGGCTTTTGAATCAATTGTCAAAAAGCCTGACATTAGAGGGCCATTCATAATTTTGGCTCTAATCCTGACATGTGTAGCGATTGAACAATATGTTTTTGCCTCAAAAATACTTCTTGCAACTAGAACGCCTAAAAATGACGAATGGACGGAATCAATTTCTTCTTCATGGATTTGGAGTTCTAACGGAGCCATATCAACTGATAATGTTACACACGTGATTGGCAACAATAGCGTCAAATCTGTGGTTTTAAATGACACGAGTATCCGGATGAAAATAACTAACATAGGAACGTTAATTTGCTCAGGAGATGAAGGTTATGAGAGATTGTCATTTTGGATAAACTGGACCCATCAATTAAGAAGGGCTCCAAGCAGTTTCGCATTAAAATTATTCTCCATAAACGAAAGTCAATATTTTGAGTTAAATTCGACTGATCTAATATCGAAATTCAGTGGAAACTGGAGTATCCCTATATCAGGAGTCGCTTTCAGTTCAGATAGCTGGAATCACGTCGGTTCTCCAAGTTGGGAAAATATAACGGGGTTAGAATTTATGTTGAAATGGTCACTTCTGGATAGAGCGGATTTGATCTTGAATATTGATGATTTGTACTTTGTGAAGAGACCTTTCTCTTTCCTCACAAAGTCTACGGGTGACTATATTGTCTTCGCTTTAATCAGCACTGTAATTGGTTTCTTCCTTACGTGGATAGTATATGTAGGATCCTTTTTTATTGTCTCTGCGGGATCTCATCAAAAGATAGGTTCGTGGCGTGCGTTGTTTATCATAATAGGATACGCGTTTGCCATTGCGATAGTTGGGGTCTTTGTTAGGGCAATACTATATTCGAGTCTTCCAGCCTTGAGTTTTCCATTAAGTTCGTGGCCACCACTAACTAAAGCTGACTCTATTCGTGCAAGTGTAATAATGGAACATTTTTGGTATCCAAATATAGTATATCCATTAACGCTTCTCGCTAATCTAGGTCTCGATGTGTGGATCGTTGTACTTTGTGCAATCGCTATACATGCATTAGGTGGACTTTCGTGGAAGAAAGCTGCTATATTCGCCGTCTTCGCATACTTCATCAAGTTCTTCTTGTTCGGTGGTTCAATGATATAGTTTGCTGCTTTGCTAGGGCATGCATGTTGAAGCTTCAGAAATGCAGATGATACATTGGCGAATGTCAATTGTTGGATCTGAGCGTTTACATAATTTGCACATAAGCCTTTTTCGTCTAATAACTCTGCAAGCCGCACAAAAGTGTTTTATAACCTCGTTTCTTGACATATCTCCATTGACTAGGGACACGCATATTTCCTTAACAATTATTTGTACTTCATCAATGTTTTCAACTTGTAGAACTACGCCTCTTACGTGTCTAGCATACTTGCTTATGGCGGTTTGCGTAATTCCCAAAAGCTTTGCAATATCGGTTTGTTTTAGCCCATAAGATTGCGTTAATTCCTTTGCTATGTACGCCCTCAAAGCTGGGATAACCGATTTTACTGCAACTTCGCATGGTATTGACAATTATGTTTCGCTCCATTCTCTGATTGTGTGTAGAAACCTATATAAGTATGACGTATGTCATTTGTATATGACGTATGTCATAGAAAAATACGTGTGAATCTCGCATGACTTCTCAAATAGGTTTGCAACAGCTACTAACAAATACCTGTAGAGAGAATGGTGACTTTGCTCAAATCGTTAGCCAAATCGAAGACTACTGCCATAACTGCGCACCCTTATCTCCTATGAGTTGTATTGAGCAATGCGAAATATGGAAAATGAAAAATGAATTCTTGAAGATTGGTGAGATCTTAGGACGAGGCGACCATCTATCTGCGTTGCTTAACACTATTAAGAATGTGCGACGCTTAAAAATTTTGGACATAGTTTCTACATTGCCATGCGACATAAAGGAATTACAAAAACGTTTAAAAAACAATGGATATTACCATAGTTGCCGCACTATCAGTGAATATCTTGAACCTTTACTGAAGATAGGACTTGTTAAGGAGGAAGGCGATAGGTACATGCCAACTTTTTATGGCAGAAAAATTAATGCTATGCTTAAAGAATTCAATTTGGAAAGCGCTTTGCCGAAGCATTCCAGTTGCTATGAAGAATCCGTTTTAAAAGAATTGCTGCATGGAACAAACACCTGTGAAGAACTGGCAAAATCTGTCCCAAGCCTGCCGAGAGTAATAAGAAGACTTCAAGAAGAAGGGTTAATCACTAAGAAAAAATCTACTGATCATGTCTTCTATTTCCAAACTAAAAGAAACTTCGATGGAAAACTTTCTCCAACAGAAAGAAGAGTTCTTAATGCTATTTTGGAATCAGGTATATCAGCTCGAGAGCTTTCTAAAGGTGTTGGCATTTCTCTTAGAAGGGCTTACAAATATTTGCGTAGACTTGGAGAGAAGCGACTGGTTTTTACTAGAAATATGCCGCGTACTTGTGAGCTTACAGTGTTAGGAAAAGGGGTTGCGGTGTTCTTAGATGATCTTATGAAATTTGTTTCGAATGCTTCAAATGCTTCATCTCTAAACAGTCTTAGGTAATCAGTGTTGAAAGGAAGAGCTTTTATTTTTTTATAGATGAATCATTCATAAAGTCAAAGAAATCGAAATCCGGGCCCACAAAAATTCTCTATGGAGCTAACCTTTCACATGATCGGTTAACGTAATATCTTAATCAGCTAATAGAATTGGGGCTCATAATGGAAAGCAAGGAAGAAGATAAAACGTATTATCTCCTCACCGACAAAAGGCTACATCTGAACGAAGCCTTTTGCAGAATTCAAAGGTTTGCAGAGGCTTTTGGGATAGGAATCTAAAAAATTACTAAGAAAAACATACCAAGGAACGAATTTGGTTAATAGACCAAAAACATAAAGAATGGCATCTCTTATCTTCTTGTTCCAAGACGGTGATACTGCTTGATAATTGCGGTTGTTGGAAGTAGGCAATCTGGTAAGACAACAGCTATAGAAACTATAATTCAAGGACTGACAAAAAGAGGACGAAGAGTTGCTGCGATTAAACATATTCCAGAAGAAGATTTCACGATGGACACAAAGCAAAAAGATACTTGGAGATACACTAGATCTGGAGCGCATATTGTAGCTGGATTAGCGCCACATGAGATAGCTATCATAAAAAAAGTTGACACCGGAAAGTTCAGTTTAAACCAAATCACAAGAATATGCGAGAACAATTTTGACCTACTAATTCTTGAGGGTTTTAGAAAACTTGTTGAAAAAGAGCCTAATGTACAGAAAATTATTGCGGCCAAGACAATGGAAGAAGTGTCAGACGCGTCAAAACGTTATAAGCCTATACTAGCCTTTGTCGGGCCCCTTCCATCTCAAGTAACGAGGTTACAAATTCCTTACATTAACCCATTCAAAGAACCAGAGAAATTAGTTGATTTGGTGAATGAAAAAATGGAAGCTTCGATAAAAGGACATAAAAAGAAGGTTTGAAACCCTATAACCCTATTTTTGGGGCTTAGAGAGTTCGCCTAAGAGAAAGGAGAGTTTTCCAGTTAAGAGGAAAACTAGTTTTCTCTCCAAGCCTTTCCACTTAGGGTTTTATGCTTATAGGGCTTTGAATGCTTCAAACCATTGGTTATACATCTCTAACATCTTTGGTGACACACTTGGCTTCCTTTCCTCTAATATATGCTTGAAGTCATCCATTGATAGAGATCTCGGCTGAGCTTTCTTATTACTCGCCTGACCCGACTCAAAAAATTCTCCAATAACTTTTAGATGCGCTGACTGGCATACATCACGTATATCGCTTCCTGAGAAACCTTCAGATAATCTAGCCAATTCATGCAAGTTTATATCAGAAGCCAAATTCAAGTTAGTCGTATATTGTTTGAACATACTTAAACGTGAGTGGTAATCAGGAAGTGGAACAAGGATTCTCTTCTGAAATCTCCTTATGAAAGGCCAGTCTAAATCCCATGGCTTGTTCGTGGCACCCACAACGTACATGTGAATGTTTTTCCCTTTGTCTATTATACCGTCCATTTCTTTAAGAAACTGATTTCGCACTCTGGTTTCTCCACCTACTTCATTAGAGTGCACTCCAATCAAGGAATCTAGTTCATCAATGAAAACTATTGCTGGACGCCCATTGTCAGCAAACTTTCTTGCCGAATTGAAGAGCCTAGCCACATTCTGCTCAGCTTCACCAAGCCACTTAGACATTATAGACGCGGCATCCACGGAGATAAAATTGGCATCAATCTCGGTAGCCACTGCAGCCGCCAAAAGAGTTTTTCCGCAACCAGGTGGACCGAAAAGAAGAATTCCTCTTGGCCATCCTAATGGAAAAAGATCTGGTCTCGAAACAGGATACACAATGGCCTCTTTAACCGCCCTTTTCGCGAGGTCTAGACCTACCACTTCATCCCATTTTACACACGGCTTCTCTTTCAGAACAAGTTCATCATAACTTGCTTTGTCAAGTTTTTGCGGTGCTTCCGTTGTGCCAGATGATGTTTCGCCTATAGGTGCCGCTGGACCTCCAACTTGCAAAACTTTTATTCTTTCTTGATATGCCATGGCTCGTTGAATGTAAACTTGATTTAGTCCATAGTCTGGGTATAAGTGAACTAATTTTAGAAGTGTTTCTATGGCTTTTTGGTACATGGTAATAGCCATTCCACGTGCTCCTTGCTTGTCAAGTCTGATGGCTTCCATTGCGTGAGCGGTTGCTATTTTTTCAAGTTCCTGATAAGCGCTCATGAGAATTACCTCTGAATCTCTATTCTGCCTTGTGCACCCAATTTTTCGAGCGCTTCCTCCACATCTTTTGGCGAGGCATTTAACTCAAGTGCACACTGCATAACGTCCACTCGTCCTTCATGCTTCTTGGCGTATTCTAGAATCATATCTTCTAATGACGAAGAATGTTTAACTGTTAGAGAAAGACGTTGCAGTTCTACGTAAGTCTTAGAAGTTTGTTCTTGATCGCCAACCGTAGAAGAACAGCCAGTAGTAAGCGCAACCATCTGCGTCACATTCTTTGCAGACTCAATCTCGTTTGGAGCAGAAGCAGAAATTGGCGGCTCAGGAAGCCTTTCCGCTACCCTTTGTTGTAGAAATTCAGAAACTTCTTTGAGTATTTCTTCACTTGCAGGAGTTCTTGCTTCATGCACAATTGGTTCGGTAGAGGTAACTTTTGAAATGGCTAGAGCATCACTAATGCTTTCGTTTACTTGATCCATCTCGTATGCCATGTCAGGCATAACTTTGTCTAGGCATTGAGCTACACCTTGAAGCACTTTAAGTGCGGGCTTTAACTCGACGAGGAGACCGTTCAATTCCTTAATCGTTTCAAGCCTTAATATGACACGTTCAATTACGATTTGAGTCTGAGAAACAGTGTTTAATAGCTTTCTAACTTCAGCCAATTCATTTGCGAAGATTACGGCACGTTCTTTGTTGTGATTTTTTATTTGCGCAACACACGTTTCAAAAAGAATCCTATCTCTTTCGCGTAACCTAACAATTACCTGTTCAAGTCTAACTCGTTGGACTTTTAGTTTGTAGATTGCCTGATAAATTGCATCTCCAACTTCTGGAGTGTGGCGAAAGAGATTTTTGATCACTGTCCCTGCGCACTCTTCAAGTTTTAGGGACTTGTCTTACTCACAGTTTTAACATGGACAACAACTGGAGGCTCTGGAAGAGAAGTTGTGGGAGCAGAAGTAGGAGCGGGAGTAGGTTCTTTTTGGCTTTTTACCTCAGTTTCCGCGGCTAGCTTTTCTCCTAGTAGCATATTTGATAATGTGCTTCTCATGGTTTGAAGATCGTTTTTCTCTGAACTCGATTGCTTTAAGCCTTCTTGTATCATTATCATGGAAGTTTGATATGATTTCTCGTCGATTCTGCCAATTCCGCGTTCAATCTCTAAGTTTACAAGCGCAGAGTTCAAGTCTTTAATTTGTTTATCACATTTGTTAATTTCTCTGTCTATTTCTTCGATGGTTGATTTGGCTTCTGCCTTCAATTGATTTAGAGCGCCTTCAAAGTTTTTATGAAAACTTTCAACCATGTCTGTGGGAAACTTTTTCGTTTCCATAATTTCGCTTAAAGCCTGATCTTTTCGCCATATAAGTGGTATTTCATCACAAAGCGACTTTACCTTCATTTTAACTAGTGGCAAAAGAATCAGCCCATCATCGAGTGTCTTAAAATGTTCACTTGGATAACGTGAAAATTCTCCGTCCCCATGTTTCACGAATATGCTGTCTACACGTCCGTTTGGGCTAACTATGAATGATGCTATTTGTCCGATTTGGCGACCGTACTCGTCTTTCACTAGTTTGCCAATAAAGAGAAGGGGGGTGGAAGAGGGTTTAGACATACATAATCCTCTTTTTCCTATTCACTGTATTTCCGTTATTTTATGCCTCTGTTGGAGCCGCTTCGCCTAAACTTGGTAGCCCCGCAGGCAGTTCTGGGAACTTCTCTTTGATCTTTTGTTCTGCTACTGTAGCTGCTTCAGTCAATATTTTCTGAGCATCTTCATTTGCAGACTCAAAGTTAATTGTCAATCCTGTACTTTGACCCGCGTCAATAATTATTCCGTTGAGTAGGTTCCCAATTTGTCCCAGTTCTCTTTCTGCTTCCGGAAATATACTGGACATCCCTGTCCTGACACTACGCAAGACGCTTACGGCTGGAGTCAGGGTGGTAACGACATCTCCAAGTTCGGAGACTGTCCTCAACCTGAGAACGATTTGTTCCAAAGCGAGTCTTGCGTGCATAATCATTTTTTCCATTTTTCGTATCTCTGCTAGTTCGTTGGCAAATACATTGGCGCGGGGCATGTCGTGCTTTGAGTATGCATCTACGATGCGGGCGAATATTGATTTGTCACGTTCTGAGAAGCGCTCACTTGCCTTATCTAGCCTCTGAACCTGCAGTTCAATACGCCTCACTGCAAAGTCGAGTCGTGGTTTCAATGGACCTTGAGGGCGAACGGCTTCTTTGATTTTTGAAGTAATCGGTGTTTGATCTTGTCTTTCTTCCCATCTTTTAGCAAATTTTTCGGACAATTATATTCCTCCGAAGTGATGGGGTTTTTGAGCGTATTATTACATTGTTAATATGCTCAAAACATTCTGGTATATATACAGGCATATATTTCTATTTCGTCGTTGTTTTGCACTTTAAATTTCATATGCAAAGACGACAAGGTCTGAATTAGTTAAATAGACATAATTGTGTAAGTTAAACTAAAAAAGCACTAAAATGTAAAGGATAGAGCGCGAGGTAGCCTAAAGGTGACTGCAATGAGTGAAAGACTGAAAATATTAGGGATCTTTGCCATTTTAGGCTTTGTCGCTGGAATTTTAGCTAATGTTGCCTACCATACAGTGATTCCTGCGCTTCTGGCAGCTTTCCCAAACATAATTTCAGCTGAATGGGTGCTTTCAGGGATTGCTGGAATGCTAATCACATTGCTTGTACTAGCGGTTTGGGCATACTTCAGCGAAAAACCAAGAAAAATGGAGTAAGCGTCCATATTCCAGCGCACTCCCTTCTTTTTAATAGTGCAAACCAGAAAAAAAGCATCATAGAGTTTTGTGTTCCACTGAAGGTACCGTGTTTATCCTTATGTAAGTAAATTTGACATTTGACGAGTTTTCTAGAAAGGCCGGTAAGAGTCCAAGCATCTTTCAGCACTTTCATTGACCAGTTGTGAATGAAGATAAATGGTTATAAAAAGCCTACATTTAGGTAAAGACAAACCATTTAAGTCGTAGAGTTTTTTAGTGAATAAGGAACATATTTAATGGACTAGAAGAAATGTCAAAGACGCGCCTAGAAGACTTCTTTGCAACCGCTGAGACAGCGAAAGAAGAGCAGAAAGCATCGCCGTCTTCTTCAAAAACAGAAACACCTAAAGAAGAGAAGAAAACTCCTCAACCTGTCGTTGTAAAAGATTTGCCGTCTTCATATTTTGTGTCCGCTACATATGATGGCAAAAGGGGCTCTGTCCTAATCAAATTATACGAGCCCAAGTCCGAAAAAATCTATTTCTGGTATGACACGAGTGGACATAAACCTTATTTACTGACAAACCTTTCACCGCCAGACCTAGAAAAAATCGAACGCCTAACATCGCATCGCGGATTCGACCACTTCGAATTAGTGGAAAAATATGACCCATTGCTAGATAGGAAAGTAAACTTGACAAAGGTTGTGGCATCAGACCCCTTAGCCATTGGCGGACGCCCACAAGGCTGTATAAGAGACATTATACCGGAGGATTACCCAAAAATCTCAGGCTTAGAAAACCAAGCAAAGGTTTGGGAAGCCGCGATTAAATATTATCAATGCTACACATACGACCGTGATCTATCGCCTGGTATGCCTTACGAAATTAAGAACGGCATGCTGACGCCTGTATGCGTTGATTCTGCAGAAGAAATGACTAGAAAATCACTTGAACTATTTAAGGGCGAGTCTGAGGAAGAGTTGGAGTATATTGAACGTTGGTCACGTCTGCTCGAGTATCCAGCGCCAACTTTTAAGCGAATAGCGTTGGACATTGAAGTCTATTCTCCAGTTGCAACACGTATACCAGACCCACGAGAAGCATCTGAAAAAGTGATTTGCGCAAGCCTTTATGGGTCAGATGGCACAAAACAAATCCTACTATTAAAACGAGAGGGCGTAAGAGAAGGCTTCGAGAAAATTCCCGCAGATGTATACGTTGAATATTTTGATAATGAAGAAAAACTGATAAAAGCCATCTTCGAGGTTTTAAGGGCTTACCCGTTTGTCATAACTTTCAATGGTGACGACTTTGATTTGCGATATTTAGCTCACAGAGCCTTGAACCTTGGTTTTCAGCAAAAGGAAATTCCAATTGAATTGGGCAAGAGAGTCTGCCTTTTACGCTATGGCGTTCACATTGACTTGTACAAATTCTTCTACAACCGTTCCATACAGATCTATGCCTTCAGCAACCGTTACAGAGACGTAACATTAGACGATGTCGGCAAAGCCCTTATCGGCTTAACAAAAATAGAATTGTCTCGTCCACTAAGCGAACTGTCCTACACTGAATTAGGCTCCTACTGTTTCCGCGACGCAGAAATAGCCTTCAAACTGACAAGCTTTGACGACGATTTACCCATGAAACTAATCCTCGTATTAGCTCGCATAAGCCGCATGCCCATGGAAGACGTAAGCAGACAAGGCGTTTCCCGATGGATACGTAATTTTATGCATGCAGAGCATCGCAGGCGTGGTATGCTCATTCCAAACACGGCAGACATCATTTCTGTTAAGGGTAGGACAGCCACAAAAGCCATCATTAAAGGCAAGAAGTACAAGGGCGCGATTGTTGTTGAACCAGTGCCAGGTGTGCATTTCAATGTGGCCGTAATGGACTTTGCAAGTCTATACCCCTCAATTATTAAGGTTTGGAATCTGGGTTATCAAACAATTTTATGTCAACATGATGAATGCCGAAACAATAGGGTTCCTGACACTCCACATTGGGTTTGCACTAAAAAGCGTGCCCTTGAAAGCCTACTAATTGGTTCGCTTCGTGACTTGCGTGTCGAGTGGTATAAGCCAAAGTCAAAAGACAAAACCTTAGGAAGAGAATTGCGTAGTTGGTACGATGTAATTCAGAGCGCTCTGAAAGTTATATTGAACGCAAGTTATGGCGTTTTTGGCGCAGAGACCTTTGACCTTTACTGTCCACCTGTGGCTGAAGCAACGGCAGCAGTTGGCAGGCACTCGATTACTATGATTTTGAATAAAGCTAAAGAGTTAGGTATTGATGTGATTTATGGCGACACAGACAGTGTTTTCCTAAAGAACCCTTCAGAACAGCAGACGAGCGAGCTGGCACATTGGAGTGAAGCAGAGTTAAAAATGGGTTTGGACGTGGATAAGACCTATCGTTACGCCGTTTTCAGTTCACGAAAGAAGAACTATTTAGGCATCTTCCCAGACGGCAGCGTTGACGTGAAAGGCTTGACTGGAAAGAAGAAACATATTCCAAAATTCATCAAAGACTCTTTTGACCAAATGAAGATAAGACTTGGGAAAGTGAAGTCACCTGCAGAATTTGAAGCAGCTAAGAAAGACATCAAGGGAATTGTCTTGGACTGTTACACGCGTTTGAGAAGACGTGAATGGAAAAGCCTTGATGAACTAGCATTTCATGTGGTTATGGGTGAACATGTGAAGGCTTACACTAAGACCACTCCTCAGCATGTGAAGGCGGCTCAGATTTTAGAGAAGAACGGACGAGAGTTAAAGGCTGGAGATTTGATAAGTTTTGTTAAAGTGACTAAGGAGCCTCATGTGAAGCCGGTTGAGTTGGCGTCAAATAGTGAAATAGATGTGGATAAGTATGTGGGTTATTTGCATTCAACTTTTGACCAAGTTTTAGATGCTTTAGGCTTAGAATTCGACGAGATAATAGGTTTAACCAGATTAGAACGATTTATGTAAATGACCTGACAGAAAAAAAGGGAAAAAGTGGGCTATGGTAATTCTATCTCGTTGATTTCTGTGAGAGTTTCCAAGTTGTTCATTTTGACTTTGCTGGCAGAGATTGTGTAGAGTACATTATCTATATAGAGCGACCTCACCACATAGTTCGAGAAGTCGTTTCCCATATGAGTAATCTTACCTCTAAGCAGCACTCCTGTCTCTGAGGATATGTTGAATACGTAAGCGCCTTGCCAACCTTGCCAATAGTCTGGATTTTTTTCGGCTATAGGTATTACGAAAAGGTTCTTTAGCCTATCAAAGAGCAAAACTTTGTGGTCATCTAAGGCAGGTGAGCTCGCCCAAGTATCAGTTGTGTAGTTCATCTCCTTTATGTCGGTAACGTTGCTGACATCAAAAAGCGATACCTTAACTTTCCCGTCGTACATGCCTATCCCTATTATGTGATCTTCATCGTAGGGATGCAAATAACTTGAGTATCCAGGGATTTTCAGTGAGCCGAGGACTTTTGGCTCGTGGGGATTTTGCAAGTCGATTGCGAAAAACGGGTCAATTTGCCTGAAGGTTACAAGATAGCATCTGTCGCCCATGAACCTAACAGAGTATATTCTCTCTGTGGGAGCGAGATCCTCGAGTCTGCCTGTGATTGTTAAATTCATGTCCAGAACATACAAGTTATTCTTTGAGGGGTTCTCGAGGCTCCAGACTTCGCCTGTTGTGGTGGCAATTCTGAAATATTCATTGTATTCGTCCATAGAAAATTGGTTGAGCACTCTGCCTGGAACTTCGCCGCTTGCTTCGACTTTGATTTCTTCTTCTTGTATGTGTACTCTGTAGATCAGAGTTGCTTCGGTCCAGCTAGTGTCGAAGTTTACTTGTTTTATCATTGTTATGTAGATGTTGTTCAAAGAGGCATACATGTTGCTTGCTGACCCGAGCAA
>Ga0315312_1001302_pt1 | contig 20152 bp, 26 predicted proteins | sample TDP7_MG_FD_203629 | JGI IMG/M metagenome (GOLD analysis project Ga0315312, IMG submission 203629) | Freshwater sediment microbial communities from Lake Towuti, South Sulawesi, Indonesia - TDP7 | ecosystem: Environmental > Aquatic > Freshwater > Lake > Sediment | place: Indonesia: South Sulawesi... | reverse complement strand
GTAATAGTCTGGTTCGTCGCCCTTCATCTCCTCCCTTCTCCTTTTACAATCCCTGCACCGGCATACGAAGAATTCATTGGATTCGACATTCACCCCCTTTAGGTCCTCAAGGCTTTCAAAGAGCCATTTCATTCCGTCCCCAATCCACTCTTGATTTCTTTCCTTGGACGCGCAGAGACAAGGGACCCTCTTTCCGTCTTCATCGACGGCTCGCAGTTCAGGATGTTCCTGGAGCCATGTGGTCATGTTGTACCTATGTTTTCCATCGTAATAGTATCCCTCATAGTAACATGTCCCTACTCCTGGAAGAATCCTCACACCCCTCTCGTTCCCATATTTGCAGAACTCTCTGGCGTATTCAACCCCTCCGTGGGAATCACGGATAAAGCCGTAGATGATTACTCCGTTCAGCCCGTGTTCACTCATATACTTGATGAGGTTCTTGTAGTCAACGAGGTACGACTCCTTGTCCTTTTGGTATTGGTCGCCTCCTCCATGAAATGGCCCTTCAATTCCCTTTAGGTCCCAGTTCATCCTCCAATCCCAAGTCCACAACCAACGGTACTTAAACTCCTTCAAATTTCACTTCCCCTCTACAAACCCTTTATAAATTCTGTAAACCATATTTTTGTCACAGTCCTTACTTAAAAGGACGCAAGGTTAACCAACAAACTTAAGGATTAATTTATCCAATTAAACCATTGAGGTTAGAAGAATGGCGGTAGTTTCATCCAATCTCATCCTTGACCATTTGAAGACGCCTCGCCTAAGCCAGATGTTTCATCTGTTAGAGAATGACAAGGAGGTGCAGGGCTATCTGCGAATGGCCAACGTGATGGCTGTGGGCCGGTTGAGGTACAATGACCATGGTCCCGTCCACTCTAGGATCTCGGCGGGCAGCGCCCTGGAAATCTTCAAGATTTTAACCGAAAAGGTGGCGCCCACCACGGTGAAGGATGACGCGTGGGGCATGGATGACGCCCAACTGATCGTGCTCTGTGGGGCGTATCTTCACGACATTGGAAACTCGGTCCACCGCACGGCGCATCACATCCACGGCTGCCACATAGCCAGTCCCCTTCTAGACAGGCTCCTTTACAAGGTTTACCCCGACAATCCAGAGCTTACCCTTAAACTGAAGTGTGAAATTCTTCATTCCATTTTTTCCCATGACGAGGAGGTTCGATGCCTAACCGTGGAGGCGGGTTCAGCCAAGGTGGCGGACGGAACCGACATGGCAGAAGGAAGGGCTAGAATTCCCTACAAAACGGGGAAGGTGGACATCCACTCCCTATCCGCCCTCTCCATCAAGAGGGTTGAAATCGAGAAGGGCGACCAGAGACCCGTTAGAATCCTCGTGCAAATGGACAATCCGGCAGGGGTCTTCCAAATCGAGCGCGTTTTGGCCCAGAAGATTAAAACCTCAGGCATAGAGAACCTGGTGGAGGTAGTTGCCCTAGAAAAGGGAAAGGAAATAAAGACTCTAATTTAAGCCTTTAACCAACCGAGCCTTTTATCTGGAAAGAATAGGTTATTATTAAGCTTAAAGTTGTGCCGGAGCTTGCACTTGATCGTTTGGGAAAATCTTGAGGAACGGGCTAAAAAAATTCGTGAAGAATCAAAGGTCCTTAGGTTCTAGTTACCATCTTTCTGGGGGTTCGCTTCTCCTTACGATGTTTTCTTTGTCGTCTGTGAGCCTCCAAAGGCCTTCACCGGGCCTTAATAGTATGATTTTTAAGGCGTCCATCAGCTTGTCGCTTAATATTACCTCTTCCTCCCCAGGCGTGATAACGGCCGTTGTGGTTGACTGCTCGGCCTCCCTATCACCCGTTAGAAGGCTTATGTTAACCCTATTTTTGACTATAAAAACCTTCACAACCGTGCCTCCGACGGCCTTGTATTCCTCAATTTCGGAGCCGCTCGGCAGCTTTGGGTAGAGACCTAACCTTTCAGCCACCCTAATTGGCAGGATGGCTTCAGGCCCATCGGTTTCAAACCCTGCGTTGGCCAGCGCCGCCGTAACGGTTTCTCCCTTAACGGATTTAAGTTTGACCTTAACTCTAACTGCCATGGGGTTTACCCGCTAACTTAATGGATGCGAACTTGCCTACCCTCTTCGGCTTGCTTACGCGCCTAAACTTCCCCACCTTTTTAACCATCATTTTTCTCCCAAATATTAATAGTACTAGTTATTTATAAAGGGTGCCTGAGCCGGTTAACGGTGTAACAAGGCGCTGCATAACACGTGGGTTAAAACATTTCCAAGACATTTTCATGATAGTAGAGAAGACAACGTGATTGAAAGTAATATACCAGATGAATCTATAGAGGCTATGAGATTTTTTCTAGAGTTTATCCGTCGAAAACTGAGGGAAGTCAAGGGCAAACATAGAATGGAAATGCTTTCTTTGCATTTCTGCAATGCTTCTAAAGTTTAATCCATTGGCGCTGGAAGCCGTCAAAAACGGCATCCCACTAATCGGAGAGAATTTATTTACGCAGTTAAAAGGTACACTTAAAACAATGGAGAGGAAGGGTTTAAGAAGAACAAAAGTCACGTGGTGTTTTCTTGGTTCCTGAGACATTAAAGGAAACCTGAATGGTCGCTAACATCGCGGGCTGGTAAGAACGTTTGTTGACAAAACTAAACAGCAATAGTTTTTTCTGGGGCTTCTTCTACTGCCCTTTTCATGGCTTGCTTACATAGGACGGAATCTAACATAATGAGCTTTTGCACCACTTCGTTTTCCTCGTTTAGTCTGTACAACTTGGATTTTCCAACCTTCCTTGTCACTTTTACTACGCCAAGCTCCTCCAGTTCCTTCCAGTATTTGAAGAAGGTTGCCCTTCCCATACTTAGGTTCTGTATTATCTCCCTCCTTGAATAGTCGAAAAGTCTGTTATCCAAGAAGAAGTCTAGGATCCTCAATGTTGGACTGTTTCCCAGGCACCCTATCAGTAAAGTCTCTTCCATTGCAACCGCCAGTTATCTACTCCTTAAATTTTGGGTCTAGATGCGATTATGGGTTGTTTTGCATTAGGTTGGCCACTATCTTCTCCGACTTTTTGGTGGCTGACTCCACGGCCCGCATGATGGCCGTCCTGATTCCCCCGTTTTCCAGTTCGTAGATTCCCTCAATGGTGGTTCCGGCCGGGGTTAGGACCATCTCCTTGATCTCCGCCGAGGGCTTCTTGGCCTCTAGAACGAGCTTTCCCGTTCCCACAACCGTTTGGGCAGAAGAGTATAGGGCTAGGTCCCTGGGCAGGCCGACCTTTAGGCCGGCGTACATCATAGCCTCTATTATGAGGGCTATGTAGGCGGGTCCGCTGCCGCTTAGGCCGGTTATGGCGTCCATGTGGCGTTCCTCCACCTCCTCGTGTTTTCCCATCACGTCGAAGACCTTCTTCACCCGCTCCCTGTCTTCGGGTGTCACATCAGGGTCGCAGCAGTAGGCGGTGAAGGACTCCCTCACCAGGACGGCCACATTAGGCATGCACCTGACGAAACGGGCCTTGGGAACCAAACTCTTATAGAATTGGAGAGGAAGGGCGGCGGCAGTGGAGATGACCAATTTACCTTCGATCTCTTGGCTTATTTCCTTCATAACGCCCTTCACATCCCGCGGTTTAATGCAGAGAATAACTAGGTCGGATTGGGCTGCAGCCCGCCTGTTATCCTTGAGGATGAGGGCCCCCAGTTCCTCTAGATATTTGATCTTCTCTAGGCTCCTCCGGGTGGCTATGACCCTGTCCCCGTAGCCCTTTTCCAAGAGGCTCTTGGCAAGGGCCCCGCCAATCATCCCCGCACCGATTACCGCAACCGTCAAGTTTCATCCACCCTTCCCATCTTCAACAGCTTCCCACCTTAAAAAGATTTAACTCAACCAAGCGAAAACTCCCACATTAACTGCATTTAAATTTCAAAGGGAACATACATCTAAAAGATAGCAATCTAGTAGTGAACTGTTGTTTGATTATGAGAAAATAAATTAGGTAGCAGTATCATCTTGTGTCTAATTGTTTCAGCGCTAATGAATTCAATGTGAGAAAAACAGGTCAGTGGCTGGATGGTTCGAGGGTGTAGACATTTACGTACGATGCACGATGGCTAGCATTTGCGACCACTCCGATCGTGAGACCTTGCCAATTACGACAAATTACACTGATTTTCGGGTCCGTCGGGATAGTGATAGTCAGAGTGTAGGACCACTGTACTCTCGCATAATTCTATGACGTGGTATGCCTCGGCAGAACCTGTGACTAGGGGCACTACTTTTGTCCATCTATCTTGCAGTTCCATCTAAGATATCTGCCCATCCTTCTCCCTTGAGTGTATATTTGGGTCTTCTTAACCAAAACCTTTCCATGATTTTTAAGGACGCGATGACTTCCCTCACGGTCTCCTCTTCAGAGGCCGAAATGGGAAGACCTTGGAGGATGAGCACCCCAATTTTAGGCTTAATAGTGATGCCACGGGCGGAGAATTTCATCTAATGCTTCTTCTTACTTTTTCTGGGTCATCATCAATAAAACGCCATTCGCCGACGCCAGCTCTAATAATTGATATTTTAAGCTCATCTGCTAACCTATCGTTTATAAGCACTTCAGATTCGGCAGCTGATATTGTTACGTGAGCTTGCACAGGTCCCACTCTTCGATCCTCGGTGAGAACCGATACGTCCACGGCTGCGGGAATGTAAGTTAGCCTAACCCTTCCGGAGACCGTGGAGTAATCTTCAAGTCTTGACTCTTTATAGGTTTCAGATTTAAGATTTAGGGTTTCGGCTACGCTTAGAGGAACTAAAACTTCGGCTTCCTCTGTTGTGTACCCTGTGTTAATTAATGCTGGAACCTCGACGGTCTCCCTTGTTTTACTTTCAATCCTGAGCTTTACTCGTACTGGCAATGTTCTTTCCCATGCCTTTTAAATACCCTAACCGTTTACGTGGAACCTTTACCAGATACCCTATTCGCTTACGTGGAGAGCTCATACTCAATCGTTTAAACTAACGCTTGCGTCATATAAAAAGTTTTAAGGATCATACAAAGGAGATAAATGAAGCGAGAGATGCAGAAGATGGTGATTGACGAGAATGATTTAAACGCTCCGGGGAAACAGGGGGTAAAATGGTCAAATTACTGTCAGCGTCGTTATAGGCGACCGGCAAGCCTCCACCAAACTTGCCTTACCCCTCTAGCATTTGTAGGCAACCAAAAATTCATAAGCACTGAAAAACGCCAGCAATAGCAAAATAATTAGAGGTATGACAACTAGGAGACTCATGGAGCATAAATCAACTTCCGATGGCTTAAAAGTTTTGATGAAAATGGGAGCCCGCCATATAGATTCTACTACCAGCCCATTTGTTGAGTAACAAAATTTTCCAAATTGAATAACAAACCTACAATGCGCAAGACTAGAATGCTGTTGTAAGGGCGCCTATATGTTGCAGGTAAAGCTCTTATAGATAAGTGACTATCTGATTCGCTGAGGAGGTAATCTTGAACCTTAGGGAAAGGATAATGGCTGTGCTTCGTCACGGGGAGCCTGATGTCGTGCCCTGGGTCGTTTATCAGGGCCTGGTGCCCACGGGCTCCCTAGAGAGAAGGTTGAGGGACGGGGGCATGGCCCTTTGCCAGGGGCAGTCAGTTATTTGGACTGAGACTCCCAACGTCAGAGTTGAGGACAGGGTTGAAGGAAGGACCACTTATCGGACTTACCACACGCCGGTTGGTAAGGTTCACAGCGTTTTGAGGTCCACCTCGCTGGGGAGGGGTGTGAGGACGACTTGGACCGTTGAGCGTATGGTAAAGTCGGTTCAGGACTATGACGTTGTGAAATTCATCGTCAAGGACACTATTTACCATTATGATCCAGAGCCCTTCCTGGAGGCCCAGCGTTGGCTAGGCGACGACGGCATCGTGAGGGCAGGCGTGGATGTGTCCCCCCTCCAGCAGATGCTGAAAACCTACCTGGGCTTTGAAAGGTTCTCCCTAGACCTGTACAGGCACCCCAAGGAGCTCAACGAACTCTACCAAGTGATAGAGGAGAGGGCTGAGGAGGCCTACAAACTCGTGGCCAAATCCCCCGCCGAAGTAATCTGCGCGGGAGAGAACGTCGACGGCGTCTTAACCAACCCCAAGCTCTTTGAGAGATACTGCCTCCCCTTCTACAACAGGATGGCCCGCATCCTCCACCAAAAGGGCAAGATTTACCTCACCCACATGGACGGAAGATTAAACTGCCTGAAGGACCTGATCAGCAGGGCGGACATAGACGGAGTTGAAGCCTTCACTCCGCCTCCCGTCGGAGACCTACCCGTCAAGGAGGCTAGGACCCTATGGGACAAAAAGATCATCTGGACAAACTTTCCCGAGACCCTATTTCTGCTCGGGGCAGACGCGACGAGGAGGTTCGCCAAAGAACTCCTGAAAAACGCTGCACCGGGCGACAACTTCCTGGTGGGTATCACAGAGGATATCCACCCCGACTACCTTGAGGAGGGCCTAAGCGCCGTCACAGAGACCATCAACCAGCACGGAAACTATCCAATTTCCACGATAGAATGACTTCTAACGCGAAAAATAACGGCTTTCTATTAGCAGAATCCCTTAGGCCATTTCCAAAATTAGGCGTGGAATGGAAGCATTAGATCCTCTTCTCTGTGGGCTTCTTCGATAAGTTCGCTTGAACTTCTTTTACTCGGACTAATCACCTCGTTGATTAGTCGCAGGGTGATCAGCCTTTCTTTGGGCTTTAAACTAAGCAGGCTCAGATAGAGCCTCACGGCGTTTCTAACAACCTCGCTCTTGCTCAAAAAGCCATACTCCTCTGTGATCTTCTCCAACAGTTTGGCTTCACGTTCGCTTAGTTTTGTGGCAACCGTGGTGGTCAAACAAATCCCTAGGTAAACTATAGTAAACCAATTTTTAAACAATTGGCAAACTTTAAGCTCAATAGTTATCTAGCTTCTTATTTCTGCATAGAAAGGTTGAATAGAGGAAGGCTAATATAGACGTTTGGTATACATTTTTGTATGGTGATTGTATGGCAAAAGCCCGCGCGGTTCAGGTAAGGGTTCCTGAGGAGTTCCTCCGAAAGATCGACCGCTTAATTGAAACGGGAATTTATCGTAGCCGCAGCGAGGTTATCCTGGACGCCACTCGAAGACTCGTGGAAAGATCGATGCCTCCTTCTCCCCTTGAACTTTTTGTAGAAAAATATTTGGCTGGGAAGATTGAGCCCTCGCGGGAAGCGGAGGAGGTGGTTAGTAAACTCTTTGAAAAGGTGCGGGCTGACGCGGAGTGGAGGAAAAGTTTTGGTGAAACGCCTGAGGAGGTCATGGAAAGGCTAAGGAGAAGACTTCCATGATCTTCATAGACACGGACATCTTTGTCATCGACAAGTTGTTTCCAGAAGACCCGCGGTACAAAGCCAATAAGGACTTTCTGAATTTAAAGGAAGAACGATGCACATCCATTTACAACGTGCTTGAACTATGCGGACTGGCTTCCTTCACCCTTTCCACAGTGGAATTGAGAAGTCTCTTCACCAACTTCCACAGGCACTACAATTTGGAGATAGCCTACCCAAAATTATTCTACTTGTCACCGGAGGAAATGTTGAGCTCATCCGTCGCAAGGGTCTTTGAAAAAATATGCATGAAAATGAACTATTTAGACGCCCAAATCCTCCTGATAGCCGAAGAGTACGACAGCTCAGCCTTTGTAACATGGAACAAAAAACACTTTGAAGGAAGAACCCACATTCCCATCTGTACGCCAAAGGAATACAAAGCAAAATAACGGCTTTCTATGCTTGACCCTGCCTGACGCTATGAAAAATTATTTCTGGTTAAAGGTTGATTTCTAGGGGGAATGCGTAATGAAGGTTGAGTGGAAGGCCTCTGAACTGTTGTACCCTTGTCCCGTGACCCTTGTAACCTGCACGGATCAATGGGGTAAAGCCAACATCATCCCTTTAGCCTGGGTTGGGGTGGTCTGCTCCGATCCGCCGACCATCGGCATAGCCATAAGGCCCCAAAGGTACTCCTACGGGCTCATCCAAGAGACGAAGGAATTTGTGGTGAACATCCCCACCGCGGACATTCTATACGAAACCGACTACTGCGGAGAGGTGTCGGGAACGGATCACGACAAGTTTGCCGAAACGGGACTCACCCCAGAGCCGTCCACGCACGTGAAGCCGCCCCTCATAAGGGAGTGCCCCGTTAACCTGGAGTGCACCCTCCAACAGGTCCTTAAATTGGGGGTCCACGACCTATTTCTAGGCCAAGTTGTCGCCGTCCATGTGGACCAGGGGATCCTGGACGAAAAGGGATGCATAGACTATGCCAAGGCAAAGCCCTTCGTGTACAATCACGGCGAATACTGGAGCCTAGGAAAGATGATTGGATTACGACACCTTAGCAGGAAATTAGCAGAATCCGTATCCTAGAGGGTGCCATATTTTTTGGCTGCTTTAACCATGGCCTTTATGTTGTCCATGGGTGTGTTGAGGGGGACCTCGCAACCTGAACTCAGGATGAAGCCTCCACCATCAGCCGCCTTCTTTATGCAATCCCTCGTTTCCAACTCAACATCGTGGGGTTTGCCCCTCAAAAGAACGGCGGTGTCCACGTTACCCATTAGGCAAGTCCTTCCCCCCACAAGGCCCTTTGCCTCCCTCAGGTCAACTGGGCTGTCCACCTCAAGGACCTTTGCTTCTGTTTTAGCCATGTTTTCTAAGATTGGGCCCGTTTTTCCACATATGTGAAGGGAGGGAACGGCTCCCATCCCTTTAATGGCGTGGAGAACCCTTCTGAGATAGAGTAACGAAAACTCTTGGAACATGTCTGGAGAGATAAGGCTGGTGGAGGCTGTAGGGTCAGCGATTACTATTACATTGGCGCCGTGCTCAGCCTTGGCTACAGCAAAGTCCTCGGAGACACGGGCTGTAATCTCGTTAAGTTCATGGACAAACTCAGGGTTTTTGATAAGATCAAGCATTAGGCGTTCCGTTCCGTAGATGATTCCGGACAGGGTTAGGGGCCCTGGAACATAGCTGAAGAGGGGGATTTCTCCCTTAACCTTCGCCTTAAGGATATCTAGAGCCTTTAGGTAAACGGGCAGGCGGCCGTCCCTTTCAGGATCAGGCAACCTTACTCCCTTTAGGTCTTGAGGACGCTTAATGGCGACTTCCACAACGCTGGGGTTGCCGTCTTCGACTATGCGGAGCCTGCAGCCCAGGGCTTCGGCGACTAGGTTAAAGGAGGACTCCCATCCCACATAAACTCCATCATACTTCAGAAGCTCATAACCCGCCCATAGGGCCCTGGCCATGAGAGGCGCATCGGTCATGGCCTCATGAAACTTAATTCCTAAAAGCTGGGAAGTGGCGTAGGTGATTTGGGGGACCACGGGCACCCTATCCGCCTTGGACAGGTTAATGGCGGCCATGACCCTTTCAAGGGGCGTTATTCGATCAGTCGTGGGGCATCCCTTCCATGATTTTAACTCACAAATGTTATTAATCTAAGGGCTGATATGACTTATATTAGTGTGATAGGTTGGGAAAAGCATGAGGGTGGCGGGTTTATCGTCGAAAGTGGGCGTAGGACTGGAAATTTTCACCAAGGATCAGCTGTATCTAATCCACTCCGCGTCCATGCGGGTGCTTCAGGAGACAGGGGTCGCAGTCTATGAGGAGGAGGCGCGCCAACTACTCTTAAACGCTGGGTGCGCAGCCTCGGGGAAGGTCATCAGAATACCTGAGCATTTGGTTTCTGAAGCCCTAAGGAGCGCCCCTAAGAGCATAACCCTAAGCGGAAGAGGGAAGGAGAAAATTCTAAAACTTGAGGACAGGCGGGTCCACTTTGGCTTAGGAAGCAACACAACGAACATTTTAGACCTCAAAACGGGGGAAAGACGCTCGGCGCGAAAAGGGGATATTGTAGAGGCGGCAAGATTGGCGGACGCCCTTCCGAACATCGACTTTGTGATGTCCCTCTGCAGCGCCTTGGATGCCCCAAAGGGGGTGGAGGACCGCCATGAAATTGAAGCCATGCTGCTGAACACGGAGAAACCCATAATTGCCATAACCTATGGGCGTGGAGGGGCCAGGGACGCCATTGAAATGGCTACTCTAGTTGCGGGTGATGCTGAAACGCTAAGAAGAAATCCCATCTTAACCCTCTACAGCGAGCCCATAGCGCCACTACAGCACGACGAGACCTATACAGGAAACCTCATTGAGTTCGCTAAGGCGGGGTTACCCGTAGTCTATGGGCCCTGTGATCAGGCTGGAGCCACCTCCCCTGCGACCCTGGCTGGAACCATCGTTCAAGCCAACGCCGAGGTCCTAAGCGGATTGGTGATACATCAACTAGCCCATAGGGGAGCCCCCTTCATTCAGGGTGTCATCTCCACGGTCATGGACATGAAAACCACGGTAATGGCCTATGGTGCCCCCGAATTCACCCTGATTAACGCGGGGGCAGCCCAGATGGCCCAGTGGTATGGGCTTCCCTTTTTCGGAACTGGAGGAGTTACCGATTCCAAGATTCCTGACGCCCAAGCATCAGCGGAAGCCGCCCTTTCCCTACTCATGGCCGCGTTATCGGGAACAAATCTGATTCATGACATAGGCTATTTAGAGAGCGCTTTAACTGGGAGCCTTGAGATGATCGTCATATGCGACGAGATAGCTGGGATGGTTTCAAGGATCATGGAGGGTGTAGATGTAAGTGACGAAACCCTCGCGGTGGATGTGATAAACAAGATCGGTCCCGGTGGAACCTTCCTGGCGGAGAAGCACACCCTAAACCACTTTGAAAGGGAGCATTGGATTCCGAGGATCATGGACAGAGGGAGACACCTATCATGGAAAAGTGAAGGGCAAAGGAGCTTAAGGGACAGGGCAAGGGAGACCGCTCAGAAAATTCTAAGGGAGCATCAGCCGCCGCCCCTACCTAACAATATAAGGGAGGAGATCAGAAGGATAGTGAAAGAGGTAGAAAGAAAGGGGGTCTAATGATCATGGAAAATGAGGAGACAACTTTGAGGGAACTTAGGGAAGCCGTTTTATCCTACGATGAAAACAGGGCTAAGGAAGCCGCCAAAAGGGCGCTGGAGACGGGGGTTGACCCCCTAAAGGCGGTGGAAGAAGGCTTGGCAAAAGGTCTCAGGGAGGCGGGTAGCCAATTTGAGAAGGGAGAAATTTTCATACCTCACCTCATGGTGGCAGCGGAAGCCATGAAGGCTGCCTTCAAACTCTTGGAGCCCGAAATCAGTAAGAGGGGTCAAAAAATTAGGGCGAGGGGAACAGTAGTCATGGGAACCATAGAGGGCGACCTCCATGACATAGGGAAGAACCTCGTTTCCCTTATGCTGGAGGCTTCAGGCTTTAAAGTCCATGACGTTGGAAGGGATACGCCCGTGGATGCGTTCATTGAAAAGGCTAAGGAAACTAACGCCGACATCATAGGCGTTTCAGCCCTCATGACCACCACCATGATTGGTCAGCAGCGCCTGATTGAGAGGCTAAAGGAGATGAATCTTTACGGAAGGTTCAAGGTTATGGTGGGTGGAGCCTCCGTCACCGAGGATTGGGCTAGGGAGATAGGGGCTGACGCCTACGCGGAGGACGCCATAGACGCCGTCAGAAAGGCGAAGGCCCTCTTAGGGCAAGAATAACTAAAACTTTGATCCCTTCTCTTTTGGAGACAAACCACTGAAAACTCCGATGCTTTCGTAACGGTTTTTATGGCGCCATTCTTGTGCTTTCTTAAAGCACGCGCTACCGGATTCGTACAATCTTTTAATCTCCTTTAACGTTAAGCATCCCCACCTTGACCCTAACGTATAAGTTAAAAGTAAGTTCCGCATTAAACTTAATGGTGGCTAGAGGTGGCTTCCGAGACTTTAGAGATGTTGAGAAGATCTCCTGAAGGGATGCTTGAGGTTGAGGTCAACTCCTTAGTGCACGTTATACTTGAGGATCGAGAAAGGTTAACCGAAATTCTGAGTCGTTACGGTGTTAAGAGGCCTGAGGAAATTAAGGTAAAGATTGCCAAGGGTGAGTTGAGGGCCCATCCGGCCTTCGAGGATTATCTTTCAGCCCTCGCCTATCGAATCGATATGGAGGATATGCTCAGAAAGCTCGAGGAAAAGTTGAATGAGTTAAGGGGATTTCCCTAATGCAGCTTCGGGAAAGGCTGCAAAAACTTGCCCTAGTGGCATCCAAGGAGTTTAAGGACATTCTCAGGCAGGAGCCCCTCATCCTAAGGGATAGGATACGCCTTCTCCTCATCGATGAATCCTTTATGGATATCCATTACCCCGTCAATTATGATTATTCCTTCCACTGGCAAAGGGAAAAGGAACTTTACAGGATCAACACCGCCCCAGACCACCCAGAAATTGAAACATTTCCTAGGCATTTACATGCTGGAAACGAGGAAAGGACGGTGTCGGATACTATAACATCATTAAATCACACGCCTGAGGAAAACTTGAGAAAGGTTTTAAGCTGGGTTAGAGAGAAGCTTAAAAGTGAAAAACGACTTCAATAATTTTATCAGGGCTTCTATCCTCATATTCCCTTAACCTTAGACTTCATTTAACTTTCTGCTGAAACATAGACTGCATACCAACTCCGCAGTTTGACACGGCTAACTAAACTGGATAGCCCAATAATTAATCAAGGCAATCTAGTTGGAATCCTTAAGAATGAAAAATTCACAAGTATTTTAAAGATGAACGAAGCTACATGAAGGTGGTGATCAAAATTGAAAGCTGTCAAATCTAGGGCGAAAAGGATCGAGATTTCAGGGTATGCCACCCTAATCGTTGGGATAGTCCTCTTGGTGGTCACCTTTTTCAACGCCTACCTGTTCCTCCTGGGGGTGCTGAAGATTCCTCCATCGGGCGATCTCATGAGGGCGTTCGGTGAAACGCTGGCTCCCCTAATCGAGGCTGGTATTCGAGCCATATACCTGGGAATCATGGGTTGGATAGGCTCCATACTCACGCGGAGGGGGGTGCAGGTTATCACAAGCCCCAGTGGTGCAACGGAAACGGAGATCAAACCTGAAGTTGAGGAGGCTAAGACCCCAAAGCCTCCCACAGAACCCGTTGAACCCACTCAACCTCAGCCAAGGGAAGAAGGTAAATGAGGCAGGCCGTCAGGGCGCTGGGCTGGACGACAACCATAGCTATGATACTAGTAGCCATATTTTTAGTCACATCCATGTACTCCATGTTTAGCACCCTAATGGGGCGCGGAATAGGCTTTGGAGGGGGTCAACCCTATGCTTCGAATGGAGTTTTAGTGTTACCTCTTCGCTTCTTCGTCAATAACACGGGTTACTATGACATCTCTGAGGTGAACTTTACCACATATGTCCGAGATTATGGAGGGACACTGGTATCAAAATCTGCAACGTTTGTTGAACTTGTAGCCAGGGGCAACGCGGTTGAGGGGGTACATAATGTATCTATAAGCTTGGCGGATGTAGTCACCAGAAATCTGACCTACCTGACCCGAGACAGCGAACTCAAGATGGATCTATCCATAGGCTTTAGATACGCCTACGCCCTTTCCTTCCAATTAAGCATACCAAACATGTCGCGCATGCCCTGGGGAGCCCCCCTTTACAACCTATCCGTGGGGGAAGTTTTCTATCATTTTAATGGAACCTATCACTTGCTAGATATCCCCTTTAGCTTTGAAAACCACTCCTTCTTTAACGCCACGGGGATCATGCAATTTAATGTATATAACAGTCAGGGAGAGTACTTGGGCTCCGGAGCCATGCATGTGAGCGCGCCACCTGGATCAAGATATGAGGATCGAATAGAGGTGGTCATCTCAAAGGAGACGGCCACGGGTTACGTGCAAATCTACTTTGAAAGCTTTGGGCCGGTGGTGAAAACCTATGGATGAAGAAATAGACATGAAAAGTTTGCTGAGGAAGATTCTACCAAGGGTTCTTAGGGCCGCATTCTGGGGATTTATCATGGGAGGAGAGGCCCTCCTTTTCTATTATATGTTAGGGTTTGGCAGGCAGTTCGCGAGCTTCTTCCCTTCCGGCGAGCCCTTCTTCCTCACGTTCATGATGATCCTAGTTTCTTTCGAGGTCGCCATTCAGCTCCTCTCGGGAACCATTTTCCCATATGTCCTAGGCGTGGCCAGGGCATTGATTTCTATGGCGTTCCTGATCTACATAACAAACGGTGGCATTATAACCATAGCTGCGCCGCTTGAGGGGGGGATGATGATCCACTTTGTGATTGATTTCAGAACAATTTTGGCGGTTTTCCTCCTGTTCTCGCTGGTAACTGTTGCGAAAAATGTTCTTAAGGCAGTGGAGTTCCTTTCGGAAAGGGCGGAGCAGCCTATGATCCCACCGGAAATTCCGTGATCTATCCCCGCTCTCCACTTCTTCAGGTTCACAGGGTTAGCCTATGAAATAACGAACCTGCCCCACTTTTTTCTAGCTTCAGGCCGAAGGTCCGGAACCGCTACAGCGGCTCCGTCTTGGAGGGATGAACGCACGGCGCAGATGCCAGGCACAGTGTAGTCTGTGGCGCGATACACATTGATGGGAGGGTCGGTATCATTTATGATCGCTTGGAGGAATCCGTCGAAGAGGAACCAATCTGATCCGCCGTGACCCCACTTTAAGGCTTCCTCCGGCACTTGGGCGTTGAACTCTTCCCACTCCAATTCCCTCCATTTATGGAGTTCGTCCTCCCCTTCAAAGTAGACCACCGGCTTCTTCGCGCTTCCCCGAGGGGTTTCCACGCTGCCCTTGGTTCCCATCAGCGTGTACCAAGAATTCCCTGGATGGGCGATGGTGTGGGCACACAGAATCTTGATTATTTTACCCTTTTCCGTCTTCAGGATGGCGACTTCAGCGTCGGGGTTGCCGTCTTCCGGCGAGGTATGCGCTCCTGTTGAGAGGCAACTGACGCTGGTGCAACGATCGTCTAGGAGCCAAAGGATTGGGCCGAGGCTGTGGGTGATGTACTGGATGGGATGGATGCCCGACCTCCAAGTTCGCTTGGCCTCCGGATGCTTCTGGGCCTCCTGATAGGAGTAATAGTTTCCTGCGGCGTCCCGGTAATAGAGGCCCCGCACATCGTGGACATACTCCGCCTCCGCGTAGACCACCTTCCCCAGCCTTCCCTCCTGAATCCACTTCTTCAGGGTTGGCATGTACAGCAGATACTGGGAGTTCTCCGCCATCATGTACTTCAGACCGGTCCGTTCAACAGTTTCCACCAGGCGCAGGCAACCCTCCACGGAATAATCGGCTGGGACCTCACTCTGAACATGTTTCCCAGCCTCTAAGGCCATGCAGGCATGCTTGGCGTGAAGGGGACCGTCGCTGGCAACCACCACCATATCCAAATCGGACCTAAGCATCTCCTCATAGTCAGTATAGAGCCTTAAGCCCTCAATATTCAACGTCGCCGCCTTCTCAAGCCTGGGGCGATCCTTGTCGCAGAGGGCCACCACCTCCGAAGCCGGATGCAGATGATAACCCCGGACAAAAGTGAGACCCCTTCCAGCCCCCAAAACCCCAATCCGAACCTTACGCACAGAACTCGCCTCTTGAGCTAATGGGAAGGTATTGAGCCTAATAGGATTTCGGTTCCTTCAAAATCACGGGCTTCCAGCTGATCTATTCCCCCTTACGTAGGGGGGTCTAAGCAATCCTTTTCTTACACAGGGCTACGTATCCCCTGAGCCGCCCATCAATTTCCACTATCTGAACCTCTAACCCTGCTTTTTCAAGCAACCCTTTGAAGGCGTCATGGGAGTAGGCTTTCCTTAGCCCGGTGACGACGAAAATCGAGGAGGCTTTGCTCACCCTCCTTATTTCCTGAAGTGTTAAGGGGGGATTGGGCATGTTCTGTAAGAGGGTTATGGCAAAGACTCCGTCAAAAATTCCGTTTGGAAAGGGTGCGAAGTCAGCATCGGCGCGGATTAGGGCCGTCCGCGGGAACCTTTTTGTGCGTTTTTTTGCCTCCTTAAGAATCCCTGAGGAAAGGTCTAGACCCATAAGGAGCTTAACCGAGTTACCGAGGTGTTCGAAGAGCAGTCCTGTTCCGCAGCCGACATCCAAAACTAGGCTACTTTCTTCAAGGTTCAAATGGCTTAGGGCCGCCTTTATCTTTGCGTCTTGTTCCTCCGCGTACTGGGCATCGTAAACCTTGGCTGAAGAATCATAGTTGCGCATGACCTCAAGTTTTTTGCTCCATTCCCTCATGGCTTCTCAGAAACCTATTTAGGCGCATCTCCCTTCTAAGATTGTCGGTGAAACCAACCGTGTCCAAACGGAAATCCATAGTTGCCCTAGAAAATCCAGGCGTAGAGGAGGCGGCTGAGGTAGTCAGGGACGCCCTTTCGGGGCGGAAGGTGCTATTAATAATCGGTAACTGCTGGGTGGACTATGAGGGGAGGGCCAGCTCCAAACTGGAGCCTGGGGAAAGGATGGTCATGATCAAGGGAGACGGTTCGGTTTTGGTTCACCGCCCCACGGGCTATGAGCCTGTGAACTGGCAGCCTCCGGGTTGCCTCTTTCAAACCCGTGTGGTCAAGAATGTTCTGCAGGTGAGGGCCCTCCGTCAAAAACCTTCTGAATCGGTTAGAATCTCTTTTGACCACGTTTATTTGCTTTCAGCCCTAAGCCTGGTTGACCGGGGGGAGTTCTCCCTTTACGCCAGCGAGGAGGACATGCAAAGGGCCATTCTCCTTAAGCCGGGGCTTATAGAAGAGGGCTTTGTGCCCATCACCTACGAAAAGAGGGTGGAGCCGGGCTTCGTGGACGTTTACGGAACGGATAGGGACGGAAAGATGGTGGTTATTGAGATAAAGCGGAAGGCGGCCGGAAGGGACTCAGCCCTTCAATTGGCAAGGTATGTGGAGTCCATTAGGGCCACGGTGAATCGGGAGGTTAGGGGCATGCTGGTGGCACCCCGCCTGTCCAAGGGGGTTCAGACGCTCCTAAGAACCCTCCAGCTGGACTATAAAGCCCTAGACCCCAGAAAATGCGCAGAAATTCTGGGAGAGGCAAAAACGAAGAAGATCTCCGAATTCCTTTAACACTTAAGGAGAAGAAGAGGCGCGTTGTCCATTTTGATAACGGGTGGCACGGGCTTCATCGGTTCCCACCTTGCAAGAAGATTAGTTAAAGAGGGCCGAAATGTCGTCCTTTTCGATGTCGCCCCCAGCTACAAGAGGATAGATGATATTAAAGACGAGGTGAAGGTGGTCCGGGGCGATCTTGCCCTCTGGACAAACGTTTTGGACGCGGTGAAGGAGAATGAGGTTACTGAAATTTTCCACCTGGGCGCCGTCCTCTCCGCCGCCTCCGAAGCTAACCCGACGGCATCCTTCAAAGCCAACGTGGAGGGAACCTTCAACGTCCTTGAAGCCTCTAGGCTGTTTGGCGTTAAGAAAGTCATTTTTCCCAGCTCCCTCGCCACCTACGGTCCAGGCTTTTCCGGCCCCGTGGGGGAGGATGAACGCCAGGAGCCGAGGACCGCCTACGGCGTGTCCAAGGTTTTCGGGGAACTGTGGGGGCTGTACTACTGCCATCGATACGGAATCGATTTCCGGGCCTTGAGGTTTACCTCCATCGTTGGCCCAGGAAGCGGAATAGGGGCGGCTTCAGCTTACGCCAGCCTGATCATTCAGAAGGCCGCCCTGGGAGAAGCCTACGAGGTGAACGTGGAGGAAGGGGCTCGAATACCCATAATTTACTATAAGGACGCGGTCAACGCCCTCATCTCCCTATATAAGGCTGAGGAACCAAAACACCGCGTTTACAACATTGGAGGAATAACGCCCACCGCCCAAGAAATAGTCAACACGGTGAAGAAACACTTGCCCAGTGCCATCATAAATTTTGCACCCCGACCGGAGATAATCGCCGTCATACGCAACTGGCCGCCAAACCTCGACGACAGGAAGGCGCGGAAGGAACTGGGCTGGAAACCCTCATACCCCCTTGAAGAGCTGGTTAAGGACTTCATAGGGGAAGCCCGGAATAAACGGTTTCTCTTTGAATAACAACCATTTTGTTGTTGCATAAACTGTTTTCTGAATAAAGTATCAAAAATTCATAAAGATTATAAACCTTCTCAAATCACCCATAAACCAATATAGGAAGGAAGGGACAGAGATGAAGGCAGTTTCTTCCTACGTCGTGGATTTAACAAAAATCGATGGAGAAGGGGATGTCCCCTGCCCCCTATGCAGAACCATCCTTTCCCCAGAGGACGAAACAGAAAACACCTACAAAATTCTGGAAACAAAGCTCAAAAATGATGTTCTGGAAGAGCTGGTGATCCTCTGCAAAAAATGTGGAAGCCAAATCCACCTGGTCGGTTTCCTCATTTAATAGTTCACACATTACTTAACTCTGCCTGATTCCAAAAAATATTTTTGTTTGCGGAGGAAAACCCCTATCTTCGCTTCCTGAACAGCTTGGCGCCCTCCACGTCACACACGTAGTCAGACCAAATCCAAGATTCATCGCATCCCTGTCCAGGCGAAGGGTTAGGCTTGACTTTTGATTAATCAAATTAGGGGGTCCTCCTTAACGCTCAGTTTTGTCGGAAAGGGAGGCCGACGCGGCGAGACTCCGCTCATAAAAACGTATGGGGGTGTTAAAAATGATAGAAGGGTATCAACTCACGGGTTTTGAAACAGAAAAAGGGAATTTACGGGGTGTTTCCATTAAGGGAGTTTTTGGATGAAAACCTCTAAATGGGACGGAAGGAACCTTAAAAGGAAGAGGCTTACCCATCCATGGTTTCCTTCTACGTCAACCGGAGGAATCCAAAAAAGTGCCGGGAGTGCGGGTTCTGCACCCAACACTTTTACTGCCCCGGAGTGGGAAAGCCAAGCCTGGACCGCTTTGAAACTGCCTGCGTTGACTGCGCCGTATGCTCCCTGGCGTGCCCCTACTCAACCATTGAAAAAATGGAGGACGCTTTCCCCAGAAAGAATGTTGTGATTTTCGTCGACGGCAATCCTTTCACTGTGCCGGAGCGGATTACCCTAAAACGCGCCTTAGAAATCTTAGGCCTTGAGTTTGGGAGATTTCCTGAAGGGACTAAGATTTTTGCCCCGTGTGAAACTGGAGGTTGCTACGCCTGCGTCCTCCTGGTCAACGGGGAGCCTGAGCCCATCTGCGTGACCCCTGTTAAGGAGGGAATGGCGATTAACCTGACCCTACCCAGGGATTACGTGCCCCTAAGGCGGGTTTCGGGCTATCAGCCCCACTCCGTCGGCGGCGTCGGCACCCCCTGGCGGATAAAAAAGAGCGGACGCCAATACATTGAAGTCGCATGTTTTACCCACGGATGCAACCTTAGATGCTCCCAATGCCAGAACTTCGCGGTTACTTACGATAATGTGATGCCTCCTTCCCCGCCTTCTGAAGCCGCCGCGCTCCTCACAGCTCAGAGGAAAATTTATGGGGTGGATAGGATGGCCATTTCGGGCGGTGAACCCACCATCAACCGTCCTTGGCTGATTCGATTCTTCCAAGAACTCCGTCGCTTAAACCCTGACCCGCGGGCGAGGCTACACCTGGATACCAACGCCACCGTACTTACGCCTGAATACTTGGATCATCTTATAGAAGCGGGGATGACAGACATGGGGCCAGACTTGAAGGGCTTGAAAACCGAAACCTTCATGAGGATAACGGGGATTCTTGACCGAGGGCTCGCAGAACAGTACCTAAGAAACGCCTGGTCCATAACAAAATACGCCCTGGACAAGTATTATCCAGAGCCCCTCTTCCTTGGCATAGGCATACCCTACAATAGGCGCCTGATAACCCTAGAAGAGATTTGGGAAATGGGAGAAAGAATAGCGGCCATGAACCCCGAGGTTCAAGTCTGCCTCCTCGACTACTTCCCCACCTTCCGCCGACTGGACATGGAACGCCCATCCGTCGCTGAAATGCGTCAAGCCCGGGAGATCCTAATTGAAACGGGCCTAAAAACAGTATTAGCCCAAACTGTGAGAGGCCACGTCGGGCCGTAATGTAGGCGCGCATAAATACTAATTCCTAAAGGAAAATGCGCAGATTTAAGATTGTACAAACTGAAATATTTAATAAGAGTG
>Ga0315312_1001301_pt1 | contig 20164 bp, 21 predicted proteins | sample TDP7_MG_FD_203629 | JGI IMG/M metagenome (GOLD analysis project Ga0315312, IMG submission 203629) | Freshwater sediment microbial communities from Lake Towuti, South Sulawesi, Indonesia - TDP7 | ecosystem: Environmental > Aquatic > Freshwater > Lake > Sediment | place: Indonesia: South Sulawesi... | reverse complement strand
CCGCAATGGTGGTGTCGGCTCTAGGAGTCATTCTCATTGCCATTGGTGTAGCCGGTCATTCGCCTGAAATAGATTCTAGAACTTTTATGACACTTGAAAGCATTGGTCTATTTTCGGCTATAGTTGGCTTCTTTTTTTACGGGTCTGCAATGATTCGGACAGTGACTCAGGAAGCAGTTGGGATGATGTATCATCTGACCATTTCTCCTTTGCAGTTTTGGGTGGGGCTTACAATTTGGACAGTAGGAATCTTCCTGATTACTTATGCTGGCATCTGTGCTAGAAGAAGGGAAGAAGGGATAGTGTTTCTGAACGCTTGGCTGACATTGATATTGGCCTGTTTCTTTATTTGGGAAGTTTTCCTCATTAACCTACATTGACACATAATTGGCTAACTTGTATAATCCATTATCGTCAACACATCTACTAAACAAACAAACCTAAATGAAGAACAGATAGTGAAGGAGTTTAAAGATTAGTTTGAGGACACTGCCATTTTTAGTAATACTATAGCGTTCATGATTTGGGCGGCAAGCAGTAAAATGAAACCTACAAAAGTCAGCAGGAAGGATGCGACAAAGCAGCCCGCAACTATTAGTACGATGCCGGTTGCCAAGGATAGACCTGGCATGCTTGTTGACCTACGAATAACTATACTTGTAGCACCCCAAATGACCAGCATTGTTCCAAACAATAGCAAGCCGAGCCAATAAAGAACTGGACCAAACGGAGAAAGATAATAGCGGTAATCTGTATAATAGCCATAACTCGTAGGAAACATGCCAATCACTGCAAAAACCAAAAGCGCAACAGAGCATATAATCCCGAAAACTAAGCTAGCTATGCCCATAGGATGTTCAAAATGCCGATAAAACGCATAATATGCAATTCCTGCAAAGATAGAACCAATCAAGAGTATGATAAGTCCAGTTATTAGAATTAGATACCACATAAAACTGTAGCCTATTATCCAAAGGGGCCAAAGCCCCATAACAGTCATAATAACAGAAGCAACTGTCAAAATTATTGAGCCAGTTCCACCTAACGCAAATAATCCCCTACCTACTTGCCCACTTGACATAACTCTTCAAGCCCACAAACTATTTCTATTGATTAATTTTCAGTGGAACTTACCTAAAAAGGCTTATGGAGATAACTTCTAGACAAATAGTCATAGTTTATTTTGCCCATATTCTACATGTGCCCTCTATAGAGACCATGCATGCACCTTTAGGTGTCTGCTGCGTACAAGTCTTCATAAACAATGGGCAGTCTGTTGGCTTAATCTTTCCAATCATGACCAAGTGACATTGGCAGCCTAGCATCAAATCTCTACTATGCTCAATCTTAATGTCATACTTTTTTCTGGCGTCATATTCTGCATATTCTTCTTTTAACGCTAAGCTTGAAGAAGGCAATTTTCCAAGTCCTCGCCAACTGCCGTCAACTACATTAAATACTTTCTTGATAAGCCTCTGAGCCTTCACGTTTCCTTCCCAGCTTACAGAGCGGGTATATTCGTTTTCCAGCTTAGCTTCATTATCCCGTATCTGCTTAAGCAACATAAAAACTGCGAAAAGAATATCTAAGGGTTCAAAACCCGCTACAATAGTTGGCATGCGATACGCTTTGGGAAATATCTCGTATGGCTTCAATCCAATAATAGTGGAAACATGTCCAGGTGCAATGAAGCCGTCTATGTGCAAGTCGCCTACGCCTAGTAATAGTTCCATGGCTGGCGGAATCAAGCGATGTGAGACAAGGACGCTTAGGTTTTTGGGTGGCCTGCTCAAGATTTCAATGGCTGTAGAAGGTGCTGTGGTTTCAAACCCGATAGCGAAAAACACGAACCCCCTCTCAGTTTCTTTTTTAGCCATTTGTACCGCATCTGCGGGGCTATAGATGATTCTGACGTCTGCACCAGATGCCTTTGCCTCTTGCAATGATGATTCTGAGCCTGGTACACGTATGACGTCGCCGAAAGTTGTGATTGTCACGCCTTTGAGCGCTAGTTGTATGGCTTCGTCTATTTCTGCTGCTGGTAAAACGCAGACTGGGCAGCCTGGACCCGCGATGACGTCTACCGTATTTGGCAACATGGTTCTTAATCCGTAATGTGTTATTGTCCATTCATGTGTTCCGCATACGTGGCAGAATTTGACATTGTATGATGGAGCAATCTTACGAATTTGTTCTGCGACTTTTTTTGCTAAAATGGGGTCTCTGAATTTATCTTGTTCTCTCATTTGTCTTCATCTTGTCTGTGATTAGTTTGATGCTTTCTATTGTACATTCTTTTCCGCCAACTATGTCAACCGTGTTTTCGCATTTTGGGCACTTCAAAGTGGGTGTTGGAATGTGATATATTGGGTTGTCTTCGTATTTGAAGTCGCCTTCATATCCGCATTTGCTGCATTTTACTATGCCGTCTTTTTCTTTTATGACTAATTTTGATTTTTCCGCTATCGTGCCTTTTACGAGGAGTTTGTAGGCGAAGCGAACTTGCTCTATGCCGAGGAAGGTTAGTTTTCCTATGGCTAAATTAACTTGGACGATTTTTTTTGCCTTATGCCTTTCTGCTTCTTTTATTATGTTGTTCACGATTTGTGAGGTCACTGAGAACTCATGCAAATTTTAGAGCCTCAAGGCTTCTATAACAGTGTCTATGCCTTCGCCTGTTCTGCAGTTTGTGAATGCAACTTTCGTGTTAGGATTTATGGTTTTTACGTCTTTTTCCAGTTTTTTAATGTCTACTTGCATTGCTTTTGCTAAGTCTGTTTTGTTTATGACTACGACGTCTGCGTCTGCGAAGATGAATGGGTGCTTTATGACCATGTAGGGTCCTTCTGTAACGCTTGTGACGACTATGCGTTTTTGTGAGCCTAGGGGGAATTCTGCTGGGCAGATGAGGTTGCCAACGTTTTCAATAAATAATAAATCAATTTTTGTTAAATCAAGTCGTTGCAATGCTTTTTTGACTAGATTAGCGTCTAGGTGGCATTCTTTGCCTGTGTTTATTGGGACAACTTCTACTCCATGTCTGGCGATTTGTTCTGCGTCTATTGTGGTTGTTAAGTCGCCTTTGAACGCTGCTATGCGATATTTATCTTTTAATGCTTCTACTAGTTTTTCGATTAGGCTTGTTTTTCCTGCTCCTATAGCACCCATAACATCTATTGCTTTTACACTGTTTTTTTGTAGAAGTTTGCGGTTTTCTTCTGCGAGTTTTTGGTTTGCTTTTAGAATGTCAATGTTTAATTCTATGTCGAATACTTCGCCTTCTTCTGCTTTGACTGTTTCTTTCATTGCTTATCACTGGGATGGTTCGTATTTGAGGATTTCATTCCATAGACTTAATGTCTCTTCTGCTGCCTTTTCATCTAACACTTGTATGGCATAGCCTGCGTGGACTAGTACGTATTCGCCTACTTTAGCCTCTACAAGCATTATGTTTACTTCTCTTAGGACGCCTTCGCCAAAATCCACTTTAGCCAAGTCGCCTTTGATTTCTATGACCTTCGCTGGAATTGCCAAACACATCTTGTATCACATAGAAAGCGCAAAGGAGAGATTAAAACATATCCAATGTGAAAGCGCCTACCAAGTCTCTGTAAGAATTCAGAATTATTTTTGTTTCATCATCACTAAGAATTATGAGGTCAAATGGTGAAGTTAGCAACGATTGTTTGTCCTGTTGATGTCCCTGCATCTCCCACTGGAATAAGTCTATGCGTAATAAATTTTATTCCATCTTCCTCTACTCTCTGCCTAATGGTTTTCGTTATGTGTTCGTTGTAGGCTACTCCTCCACTGAATCCAATTGCTTTAACATCAAGTCTTTCTGCCTCATTTACGGCTAGTTCCGCTAGGCTCTTAGCTAAATAATCCTCTGCAGAATAGGCTAAATCCGCCACAGAATACTTCTTCTTATTATTGAAAATCGTATTCAACAAGAAAGAAGTGTCAACTACATTACTACCAATCTTTGGCTCCAAGCCTAACACGTCTTTTCCCCTCACAGCTGCTGACTCTAACTTCATCGCAGGCTCACCTTCAAAAGTCCGTTCATAGCATATGCCTAGCAATGCAGAAACAGCGTCCAAGACACGTCCGCAACTCGAAGTCTTATAGATTATTCCTTTCTCCAACTGTCTTACTATCACCTCTATCTCGGTCTCTCCGTGCGGAAAGCGGTCACTATAGCCTAAAAGCCACTCTTTGACATCTGTTAAGCCATATAACATGCCAGCAACAATCCTAAGCGCATAAACGGTTGCCAAGTCGCCGCCAACCATAGGCTGCGCTTGCAAATGTCCTAAACGCTCAAATCCGTCTTCGAAGCCATGTAAGATTTCTCCGCCCCAAGCAGAGCCGTCTAAGCCATAGCCGAAACCATCACAGACAATGCCGACTAGTTCGCTTAGATTATGTTCTGCCATTAATGCGGCTAAATGTGCATGATGATGCTGCACTTGAACAACTTGACAACCAAAACTTTCACTTAACTCATACGCAAGCCGAGTGGTCGCAAACTTTGGATGCAAATCACACGCTATCACATCAATCTTAGCGTTCGTCAAACGAATCAAGTGACTTACAGTATTCCTCAAGAATTCTAGAGTTTCCACGTTTTCCACGTCGCCAATATGTTGAGAAACAAAGGCTTTGTCACCCAATAGTATGCAGGCGGTCACGTTTTCTTCAGCGCCCAAACCCAAAACACACTTTTTCGCCTTCTTTTTCAGTTGAATTGGCTCAGGTGCGTAACCTCTTGACCGCCTAACAATACTCAAATCTCTGCCTTCATAAAGCCTAACAACAGAATCATCACATCTCTGTGCAATCATACGGTTATGAAAAAGAAAAAAATCAACAATTGAGCCTAATTTTTCCACAGCCTCGTCATTGTCAACGACAATAGGTTCATTCGGCGCATTAGCGCTCGTCATAACAAAAGCAGGTTCTTTCACAGCATCAAAAAGCATGAAATGCAAACCAGTGTAAGGCAACATAACCCCCACATTATGCAAACCAGGCGCAATGAGATCAGAAAGATAATAATCTTCACTTTTATTTAGCAGAATGATAGGCTTAAAATATGATGTAAGTAATTCAGCCTCTTTCGGGCTTACTTCGGCAAACGTTTTAACAGTTGGTAAGTCACGAGCCATAATCGCAAAAGGCTTTTCCCTCCTATGCTTCACCTTCCTCAGCCTTGCAATGGGCTCATTTCTTGTTGTGGCAGCTGCGACATGAAAGCCTCCATTACCCTTAACTGCTACAATGTAGCCTTTTTCTAATAATTTGCCTGCTTCTCTGATTGGGTCTTTACTATCTAATGTTTCGCCACTGTTGCTTGTAAGATAGACTGATGGACCGCAGTGTTGGCATGCGATTGTTTGTGCGTGAAATCTCCTATCAATGGGATTAGTGTATTCTTTTTGGCATGTGGGGCACATCGGAAACTCAAACATTGTAGTATTCGGTCTATCGTATGGCAGAGTCCTAATGGTCGTGTATCTTGGACCGCAGTCAGTGCAACTTGTGAAGAAGTAGTCATGACGCCTATTCTTTGAATCATGTATCTCCTTCAGGCATTCGTCGCAGATGGAAACGTCAGGTGGAATGACTGAACCAGAAAACTCCACATCTTCAGAGCTCTTCAGTATCGTGAATACTTGAAACTCTTTTCTATCTTCAGAATACTCCGCCGTAATGTTGTAGATTCGAGCCAAGAGCGGCTTCTTAGCCTTCAATTCACTGATAAAACGTGTAACACTGTTCTCAGCACCTTCAACAACAATCTCAACACCTGCATCTCCACGATTACGAACATAACCAACCAAACGATTTTTCACTGCAGTTCGGTAAATGAAGGGTCGAAAGCCTACACCTTGAACGATACCCTTAACTTTGATTTCAGCCCGCAACCACTAACTGACTCCCAGACATGTAATAAGAGAGAACTTCTGCAAATTCATTTTTTGAATATTTAAGTAGAATGTTCCTTTACCGCAACTTTGAAGAAGTAATTTTTGCCTTGCTTTTTAATTTTTGTTATTTCCATAACTAGGTTTAGCAAGGAACCCTTATCTTCTTCAATTTTACGGATTTGTCGAGCGAGGTCAACATTTGAGCCCACATAGAGTGAACGAGGTTTTCCCTGATATTCAACATTTATCACGGCAGTTGGTCTTCTAAATCCCCCAATAACCAATCGAGGAGAACCTTCCTTAAATATGATTGTATAAGTTTTTCCAGTCTCTAGTCTTAGTTCAGGCGGAAACTCTTTAGGTACATGGGGGTATAGCTTTTGGAACCAGTCTTCTTTTTCTTTGTCTTGTTTCATAACATGAACTGTGCTCTGCGATCTATTATCTTTTTTCTTATAACTTTACTCTTTCCACTATTATTCTGTTATCTTAGCTCTTTTCTCTTTTTTCTTTTATCTGAAATCTGGGCTCTTTTCTCTATTATCTCTTAGAATATTGACTATTTTTTAAAAAGACCAAAGTTTCTGTGCAGAAAAGTTTAAATAATCGCAAAAATAGATTATTATGTAGGCTTCCCTAGGAGGTGAAAAAATGGGAATTCAAATCACGATGCAAGAGTCCAGTAGGGTCAAGACGTTGCTCTGCCCTAAATGTAATACCGACATTAGTGATGTAGTTTGTGATTATTTGGAAGAATTAACAGGTATTCAAAAAGAGTATTTTCAGAATGGAGCAGGCATCAGAGAGATGCAAATTAGAATGCAGGTGGCTGAAATCACACTAACAAAAGCTGGCATTGAGATAGACCAATCTACAATTGCTGAAAAAACTCTTGAGTATGTAGAGAAAATTCTCTCTACAAAGCTTTCAGAAGAAGAAAGAGAAAGGTTTGAAAAGAGAGTTCAGGAGCAAGAAGAAGCACGGAAGCAGTTGGAAAACGAACTTAAGACTACACGGGAAAGAGTAAAGGAACTAGAAACAAAAATAGAACAAGTACCTATTTTCAAAGGAACTGAACAAGAGACTTCTCTGGTAAAGCAGTTAGAGTCAGTTTCAAGGAACACAGAAGACGAATTTCACATTGAAAACGAGAGCACTCTTGGCGAAGACATCCTATGCAAAGTAGTAGACCAGGGTACCATAGTTGAAGAACTACTCATAGAAAGCAAAAATGTACAGAGATGGAAAAGCGATTATGTGGAACAACTTAAAGGTGACCTTCGGAAACGCAATCTATCCTTCGGTATTTTGTCAACAACCGCAATGCCAGCGCAAGCTTTGAACAAGCATCTCTACATCACAAAAGAGGGTATATGGATAGCCAGCAGAGAAGCAACAGCCATAGTCTACCGAGCCAGAAGAGAGTTTATTGTGCTTCTCCATAGAAAAGAACTTTCCCAAAAAGAAATACAAGAAGCCCTTAAACTGTTCCGAGACAAAATATTAAGTGAAGAATACAGTGGACGATTTACCAAAATTATCGAAGCTGCCCAAACCGTAGAAAAAACTGCAGACTCAATTCAAAAGTCGGTGCAAAGAGACTGCACAACACTTAGGAAACAAGCAGAAATAATCCGAAGCAGAATTGGCGAACTCAACGAAATTCATGAAGAGATACTAAAGCAGGTCAAAGAAGAATAAAAGACTCTCCTGTGCTCCATCTCAATTTTATTTCTAATCTCATTCTCCAGATGAGGCTATATCCGTCTGTCCCTGTTTGTATTTTCTGTCCTTAGGCAGAGTAATCTGCATTATATTTTTTGTAGAATCGACTCAACTGAGACCGCATTGTTTCGCAATCCTAGTTTTTCGGGCTGAAATCCCATTGCAAGCCCTAAAAGCTGCACATAATGCAGCACAGGAATATTGAATACAATGCCAAACTTGTTTTGGATGTCAACTTGTCCCCTATCATACTGTAGGTGGCAAAAGGCACAAGGGGTAACCATACAGTCTACGCCCACGTTCTTAATGTTCTGTAATTTCTCCTTAGCCATATCCAAAGAAGTGTCAGGTGTGGCAGCTTTCACTCCGCCGCCTGCACCGCAGCACATCATCTTATCTTTATAAGGAATGCTTTTGGCGCCAAGCACTTCAACTAGCTCATCCAAGAATTTTGGGCGCTCACTGCTACCAACCTTACGAAATTTTGTAGGCTTCAATAGGTGACAGCCATAATGAACTGCAACAGTTAAGGGCAAAGGCTTCTTGACAAGATTTTTCAGCTTTTCAACACCAACATTGTTATACAATACTTCGACAAAATGTTTCACTTCAATGTTTCCTTGAAACTCTTTCTTAAACTCATGAAGAATAGCATTGACACTTTCTCTCTTTGCAGAGTCTTCCTTCAAAACAATATTTGCGTCTTTCAAAGTTCCGTAGCAACCACTGCAAAGCGTCGTGATATCCACACCTTCAGCCTCCGCAATCGAAAGATTTCTAGCAGCCAAAGCAAGCCAAGTTGGTTGATCAAAAGACTTGAAAACTCCAGGCGCTGGGCAACAAGAAGCGCCTTCCATATCTATAAGTTCTATTCCAAGTTTAGGCGCTACATTTCGCATTGCTAATTCTATTCCTGGATAACGGTTGGGAATGACGCAGCCTAAAAACAATGCGTATTTCATGTTTTCACCATTCTATTTCCATTCATAGCCAACAAGTTTATCAAAGCCCATCTTCTTGGCGATTTGCTGCACTTCTGCAAGCGCGTCTTTATGTGAGTGTGTTGTTGGCGGAAATTCCTTCAAGCCAAGACTTACTCGGACTTTTCTGTTTGTCTCATCTATCGGAATCGCGTGCCCCTGCCCTAAAACAAAGCCTGCGACTATTTTATGCCTATCAAGCATACGTCCGCTTTTAACTGCCATGGTTCTTAGGGCTAAGATAACGTCTGTTGGGTCAACTCCTCTTGGACATCTTTCTAGGCAAGTGTAGCATGTTGTGCACAACCAAAGGTCCTTGTCTGAAAGAACTTCATCCCTAAAACCGAGCAAAGCTCTTCTAATCAACTGCCTTGTCCTAAAAGCGGTTCTGCGCCCCATTGGGCAGCTAGCCGTGCATGTGCCACATTGAATGCAAAGATTAATCTTTTCTCCGCCAGCTTTCGCTACTGCCTCCGCGAATCCGACATCTAATTCATCTAGGCGTATGACCTTTTTTTGGGGTTCAGTCGTTTCTAAGCCTCCATTTGCATTTAGAAGCGTTAGTAGATTGTGATGTTTTGAGAAACATAATAGACTGATACTGCATTTATAAACCTTCTTTTCAGCATTTAACGCAAGGTTAAAGCACAATTACTTCAAGGCTCAAGAGGGTTTTAAGAAAAACGCATTAATACTCGTGTTCCCTTTAAGCATGATTCTAAAAGTTCAAAACTGACAGACTAGTCGCCAAAAAAGCCTTATAGACAACATGTGGACGGGAAAACAAAATGACAGAAAAAGAAGCAAAAGTTGGAGTCTACATATGTCACTGTGGCGGAAACATAAGCGATACAGTAGACGTAGCCAAAGTGAAAGAAGAAACAGTCAAGCTGAAAGGCGTAGAAGTAGCGGAAACATATGAATACGTGTGCAGTGACCCAGGGCAAGAGATGATAGTGAAAGGCATAAGGGAACATGGACTTAATAGAATCGTTGTAGCATCATGTTCACCGCGAATGCACCTTGACACTTTTAGGCAAACATTGAAGTCTGCTGACCTGAATCCGTACTTTCTTGAAATGGCAAACATTCGTGAGCAATGCAGTTGGATTCATGATAATAAGGAGGCTTGCACAGCTAAGGCGATAGACCTTATTCGTGGTGCTGTTGAACGGGCACATTTCCTTGAGCCATTAGAACCTGAGAGTTTGCCAGTAAGCAATAATGTCCTTGTGGTTGGAGGCGGAATCTCTGGAATTATCGCATCGATTGAGCTAGCTGACAAGGGTTTTCAAGTTTATTTGGTGGAGAAAAGTCCGAGCATTGGAGGCCACATGGCGCAGCTCAGCAAGACTTTTCCAACTCTTGATTGTTCATCTTGTATTCTCACACCTAAAATGGTGTACGCTTCGCAGCATCCTCGCATCAAGATTATCACGAATGCAGAGCCAACAGCTGTTGAAGGTACTCCAGGCAACTACCGAGTTCTAATAACTAAACGCCCAAGATACGTGGACACTGGATGCACAGCTTGCGGCGCATGCGCAGAGAAATGTCCCATTAAGGTTCCCAACGAGTTCGAAGCTGGCTTAACTCAGCGAAAGGCTATATATACTCCTTTTAAGCAGGCAGTTCCTCGCACCTATGTTATTGACATAGACCATTGCCTATACTTTACTAAGGGAGTTTGCAAGATTTGTGAAAAATTCTGCAAAGCCCATGTTGTGAACTTCAATCAGAAAGAGGAGACAATGGAATTGGATGTTGGCGCCATAGTTGCTTGCACTGGCTTTGAACAAATTGACCCTAAAAGGCTTGAAGAGTATGGCTATAGTTTGCACCCAGACATCGTGACAAATCTTCAGTTTGAACGACTAATGCTACAGGGCATTCACAAACCTTCTGATGGGAAAATACCCAAAAAAGTTGCTTTCCTTCTCTGCGTCGGTAGCAGAATGATGAACACAGATCGTGGAGAAGAACACTGCTGCAAAATCGGATGCATGGCGGCTATTAAGCAGGCGATACTTCTCCAGAAGGCGGTGCCAGAAGCTGAACCATGGATATTTTACACTGATATTAGGGCTGATGGAAAAGGATACGAAGAATTTTATGCCACTGCCCAAGACCATAACGTGCGCTTTGTAAGAGGACGTGTAGCAGAAGTTGCTCCGCAGGGTGATAGCAAAATCTTGGTGAGAGCTGAGGATACACTTTTGGGAGAAGAAGTTGAAGGAACTTTTGACCTTGTCGTGCTCAGTTTGGCTATTCTTCCACACCCAAGCACCAACGAATTAGCTAAGAAACTTGGTATTCAGCTTGGAGGTGACGGCTTCTACATGGAGAGACATTATAAACTTAGACCAGTTGACAGTCAACGAGAAGGGGTTTTTGTTTCGGGCTGTGCTTTGGGTCCTAAGGATGTGAGGGAAGCAACCTTAGAAGCGATGGCAACTGCCTCAAGGGTCGCCACTTTCGTGGGTAAAGGTGAAATTTCTATATCGCCTGAAGTAGCTTACATAATTCCTGAAAAATGTGACGCTTGTGGAATATGTGTTCAAGTTTGTCCTACAAAAGCAGTTCAAACTGCGTCGAATGGTGTTGCAATCAACGCTATCTCATGCATTGGCTGTGGAATTTGTATTCCAAAATGCCCCAAAGATGCTATAGATCTGCATCATAATACTGAAGCCCAATTAATCGCTCAAATTCGGGGAGTAAGCGAGGGGAATGTGCATCCGAAAATAGTTGCTTTCATCGAGAGGAACACGGCTTATGGGTCTGCTGACTTGGCTGGACAGAATAGGTCTGCTTATTCGCCGAATGTTCGTATCATTAGTGTGCCAAGTGTTGGTCGTGTGGGCTTGAGACATGTGATGCATGCTTTTGTCTCTGGAGCTGATGGCGTAGTGTTTATTGAGGGCGATGACAGTCCGTTTAAAGAGGAAAGCGTTAGAGACCATGTCACTATGATGAAGAAAGAATTAGGCGTCTATGGCATTGAATCTCTACGTCTTATCTCGATAACCACGACTCTTCCGCAGTATGATAAAATCTTGAACATATTTGAAACCTTCAACACGAGAGTCTCAAAGATAGGCCCAGTTAAAGAGGAAGTTCGCTCAAAAATTAAGGGAAAGATAGCAGTGTAACAGTAGGAAAATTTTGCGAGCACTCACTACCATTTGAAGTCCCAGATTATTTGAGCGCCCATTTTATCCAAATGACAGCGACTATGCCAGTTACGATGGCCCCCGATGCAATAAATATCGCTAGTTTTTGCCAAAAGTCAAAGCCTCCAGCAAAGAAAGCGAGGTAAAGTACAATGAAGGCTAGCCAGAAGGCGCCTACAAGAACTGTTCCAGCAACTCGTGAACCAAGCGAATTCATGGCTCCAAATATCGCGATGAAACAACTAATAAGACTTTCGCACTCCGTATGCATCCTCACAAAGATTTGTGGGGATATTACGTCTACTCACAGATAGTTTCGAGTTTTTTGTCAAAATAATTCTATTGTTTTCTTTCGCCTTTTATTCCAATAATCACTTGTTCTACTGGAATATTTTTTCCCGAACGTTCTACCGCTTTCTTCACAACGTAATGCAACCCATTGCAACATAGAACTTCCATGTTAACTACCGTTATGCTCTTTATCTTTGATTGGCGAAAGATTTCAGTAAGTTTTTCTTCATAAAACTTCACATCATCCAGTTTTGGACAGCCTACAACTATTGATTTTTCCTTAAGAAAATCCTTGTGAAAACTGCCATAGGCAAAGGGAACACAGTCAGCAACTATGAGAAGGTTTGCGTCTTTAAAATAGGGTGCCTTAGGATTTACCAAATGAAGTTGTATAGGCCAATGTGCAAGCGCCGAAGATGTGGAAGCAACACTAGAAATAGGGAGCATTTCCCCCTTTCCTTCTAAACGTGTCTTTACCGATTCCTCAGAGAACTCTTCGGCTACACGCTCTTCAATAGTTATAGCCCCTTGTGGGCATTCTCCTAGGCAAGCGCCAAGACCGTCACAATAGATTTCACTTACTAACCTTGCCTTTCCATCAATTATTTGTAAGGCGCCTTCTGGGCAAGAAGGAATACATAATCCACAGCCGTTGCATTTCTCTTCGTCAATTCTTACGATTTTTCTTACAACCTTCATTTTATGTTTCCTTTCTTCTGTGCAATTATTTCTCTGCACTTATCTGCATACTCGCACCATTCAAGGCAAGATTGAATGCCTCTAGAAACCTTTGCTCCACAATTTCCGCATTCTGTTTCGGTTTCATCTGTCCAGATTTCAACCCTGCTTCCACAATTCGGGCAGTTAATGAACTCGGGTTTTGGACGAATGAAGTCTTTTATGCCAGGGCATGTTTCTGCCATTGTAGATCAACACTTAATGTAATCGTGACGTTGAAAAAAGGCTTTATGCTATTTTTTGTAGGAGTTCGTCTACTGGGCTTCGGTTTAAGTGTAACCCCAATTTCTCGCTTTCTATACCCATAGCAACTCCTAGCAATTGTGCATAATATAAAACTGGAAGATTCAGTTTTGCTCCAACAGTGGCACCTGCACTCTTCTGTCTCATGTCAAACATCATGTGACAAGATGGGCAAGCGTCAACGAGCCCGTCCACGCCTAATGTTTGTACTGCTTTCAACTTTAATCCTGTAAAAGTTAAGGCTGCATCAGGATGTGACAGCAGGAGTAGTGAGCCACAGCAGTCAAGTTTTTCAGGATAATCGACGCTTTTTGCGCCAAGCCACTCAATTAATTCATCCATTTTCCTTGGATCTTCGGGATCATCTACTCTTCCAAGGAGGCTTGGTCTAATCGTGTGGCAACCGTAGTGAGACGCAAACTTTAATCCATTTAACGTCTTCTTTAATGTTTTTCTTATTGCCTCTTTTCCTAAGGCATCATGCAGGAAGTCAACTATATGCCAGATCTTGAAAGAGCCCTTAAACTGTAAGCCTTCATCATTTAGAAGCGAGTTAGTTTTCTGTCGCAGCTTCTCGTCGACTTTCAAAAAGTGTCTTGCCTCGGAAAAAGATAAGTGACATCCGCTGCATAAAATAAGCAAATCGTTTAAGCCAGTTTTCTCTGCGATTGCCATGTTTCTAGCGGCTAAGTAAATTGAGGCAAGTGCGTTCACGCTTTTGAGAGGTGTTCCACAGCAAGAAAAGTCTTCCAAATCAACTATTTCAACTCCGAGTTTTGGCAAAACTTCTCTAACAGACATCTCATAAGCGTACTGCACAGCTGGGATAACGCATCCCCAGTAGACTGCAACTTTCAACGTTTTCGCCTCTAAGACCCTAATGCCTTCATGAATGTAGACTTGAATTTTTCACTTGCCTCTTTAAACTTTGGTAGCCCTAGCTTCTCACGACTAACCTTTTGCAATTTGCGTGTCACGGTTTCTTGAGGTTTCTGAACAAAGCCACATTCCAAAATCATGCTCACAGACTGCAGATGACTTTCTGGTACCTTAGCCTCCATTTCAACTGCTAGATTACGCAAGGCAAGAATCAAATCAACCGGAGCAACTTCTTGCGGGCATCTTTCTTTACATTTCAAACATGTCGCACATGCCCATATAATACCAGAGTTAATTACCTCTTCTACGAAGCCCATTCTGACCAAACTTACAATCTCATGAGGCTTGATTTCCAGCATTTTCATAGCTGGACATCCGCTTGTGCATCTGATACATTGAAAACAGTTGTAGGGCTTGTGCTCACCAATTTTGCCCAATACCTTAAGCCGAAGCTTCAAATCAGGCTTTTTAGTCGTCATCAAATCAATGGAGCTCATATCCTAACGAAAAGAACAAATGAACCTTATAGGCATTGCTAGAAAACTGAAAACTACATTTTTGAAAAAGTTAATTTAACATCAAAAAAGGCGTTAACGGTTACAGATTTCGCAAGAATGAGAAATCGGGTTCTGTTAACTCTTCTGGGCGTGAATGATTAAAGGTCTTCCATGTTAACCAATGAGTCTCTTCTACATACGTATAGGACTTTTCTTCTTAAATTATTAATATAACTTCTAAAAAAATAATGGAGGACAAAGGATGTGAGAAAATGACCGTTTTCGTAGTAGAAACATATGTTGTCAAACCAGAAAAACAAGCGGAGTTCAAGTCATTATTGAAAAGGTTTCTGAGATTCATGAAAGAGAATCCAACTTTGTTCAAAGAGATAAAATCATGGAAGCTCTTCACTCAAACGTTTGGCAGTATCTCTGGTGCGTACGTTGAACAGATAGAATATGACAGCTTAGCAGAACATGAGAAGTGCCACACGAGATTATTAAAAGACAAAGAGTTCATGAAACTCTATCAAGAGGCAATGACCCTTATAGACGCCACCACATTTTCGATGAGCGCAATGGAACCTGTCACGTAATTGAAGGGGAAATCCCATCAATTAACACTCACCCTTTTTTTAATCCTAAACCCCTAAAAGTTAACAGAACCAGAAATCGCAAACCTTTTCTCAAACATGATTCCTTAGACATAAATCTATCATGACGGATGGGACAAATACATGGCGAAGAAGGAACCAATATTAGTGATTGGCGCTGGAATTGCTGGACTTCAAGTTTCTTTGAATCTAGCGAAAGCGGGTTTTCCTGTTTACTTGGTTGAAGAGAAACCATGCGTAGGCGGACATACGTCGTTATTAAGCAAAGTTTTTCCATCATTCCAAGATGCAAGAGAATTGTTAAAGCCTATTATTCAAACTTTGATTGAAAATCCAAACGTCAAAACTCTCACGTATTCTGAAGTTGAAAAGGTTGAAGGCGCAATAGACAATTTTAGAATTAAAGTGCTAAAAAAAGCTAGATATGTGGATGAGCAAAAATGCACTCTTTGTGACGAGTGCGCAAAGGTATGTCCTGTTAACGTGTCAAAAGACTATGAAATGGGGTTAGGCACCAGAAAAGCAATTTATCTTCCATCTCCCTATCCTCTACCATCTAAATACCTAATTGACAAAAAGACTTGCCTATATTTCAAAGACAGATCATGTCACGCTTGTAAAGACTCTTGTCCAGAAAATGCAGTAGTGTATGATCAAGTGTCAACTGAGTTAGAATTGGAAGCTGATGAAATTATTGTTGCAACTGGCTTCAAACCTTATGATGCCAGAAGGCTTGGTCAATATAAGTATGGTATCTATAAAAATGTGATAACCGGAATGGAATACGAGCGACTATGCACTCCCGACGGGCCCACAGAAGGAAAGATTGTAAGAGTTGATAACAGAGGAAAGCCCAAGAGCGTAGCTTATATACTATGTGTTGGTTCAAGAGAACAGAGGCATCTTGACTATTGCTGCAGAGTTGGATGCTTAAACGCGTTGAAACACGCTCTCATTTTAAAAGAGCAGTATGGTAGTGAGGCAGAAGCCTATATTTGCTACACAGACATGCGCACAGTTGGAAAAACAGCGGAGAAATTCTATCGAAAAGTTAGAGATTCAGAAGTCATTTTTGTTCATGGAGAACCGTCTGAGATTCGGGAAATGCCAGATAATTCGTTAACAATAGATGTTTATGACCAAGCAACATCGAAACTACTCTCCATAACTGCTGATTTAGTAGTCTTAGAGACAGGGTTAGAGCCTCGAGTGGATTTGAAAGATAAACTTAAGATTCCTTTAAATGAAGGTGGCTTCTTCAAAGAGGCGGGTCAAGAATTTTCAACAAATGAAACATCAATTGAAGGAGTTTTTTTGGCTGGAACGGTGCAAGAACCAATGAACATAACTGAAACGGTGACACATGCCTCTGCTACTGCATTGAAAGCAATTTTACGAGAGAAAAGTTTGAGGCGATAGTTCCATTTCTGATATACTACAATATTCGAGTTAAAACATATCATCTTTGGCCTTTCTATTATATCTGGGAAAGAGCAATGAGTAGCAACGATAAATTCCAAGAAGAAATTGAAAAACGACTTTCGAACCTTGAAAGAATAGCGAAAGAAATATCAGAACATGTTGAATTGTTAAAACTTTTATTGGCAGATTTGAGCCCAAAAAAACTGGAAACGGTCTCAATGGAGACTTCTCAGATAGAAGAAAGCACTCCACCCAACTGTTTACACTACTTTGGATATCTAAAATTTCTTCCAAAAAATAGTTCAATCCCTGATGAATGCCTAACTTGCCAGAAAGTTACCGAATGCTTTTAAGTACGTAGTAACACGATTATCGGAAATTTTTAAATGACCGTTGATACTATGTCATCAACCTCACAGCCAAGGAGATCACCACATGGAAAAGATTAAAGTAATCATAATGGGGGCAGCAGGAAGAGACTTTCATAACTTTAACGTTTACTTCAGAAATAAGAAGGAATATGATGTTGTGGCTTTTACAGCAACGCAGATACCAGGCATAGAGAAACGAATGTATCCTCCTGAGTTGGCAGGTCCTAACTATCCTAAAGGCATACCAATCTATCCAGAAGAAGAATTGCCAAAACTCATTGAAAGGCACAATGTGACAGAGGTTGTTTTCGCTTACAGCGACGTACCTCATGAATACGTTATGCATAAGGCTTCTATTGCGTTAGCAAGTGGCTCTGACTTTAGGTTAATGGGTCCTTCAACTACCATGTTGAAAGCAAAGGTGCCGGTTGTTTCAGTTTGCGCTGTCAGAACAGGGTCAGGAAAAAGCCAAACCTCAAGAAGAGTTTCTAGTGTTTTGAAGAAACTGGGCTTTCGAGTAGTTGTTGTGCGTCATCCAATGCCATACGGTGACCTACGTAAGCAAGCATGCCAAAGATTTGCTTCTTTAGAAGACTTGGAGAAAAACGAATGCACAATAGAAGAACGTGAGGAATATGAGCCTCACATTAACAATGGGGTAATCGTCTACGCTGGAGTTGATTATGAAAAGATTCTGATGGAGGCAGAGAAAGAAGCGGATATTATTGTGTGGGATGGAGGCAATAACGACATGCCGTTTTACAAGTCAGATTTGCACATTGTTGTAGCTGACCCTCACAGAGCAGGCAATGAATTAACGTATCATCCTGGCGAGACCAATTTAAGAATGGCCGATGTTGTGGTCATCAATAAAGTGGATACTGCTGACCCAGCGAATGTTGAAATTGTTAAAGCAAATACAGGAAAAGTAAATCCTGATGCCACCGTAGTGGAGGCTGCTTCACCTATAATTGTTGATGACTCAGCACGTGTTAAAAACATGAGAGTCCTCGTGGTTGAAGATGGTCCAACTTTAACACATGGCAACATGGCCTACGGTGCTGGAACTATAGCGGCTAAAAGATTAGGTGCCAAAGAAATTGTGGACCCACGTCCGTACGCAGTGGGTTCGATTAGAGACACTTTCACAAAATACACGCATTTGAGCGCGTTGCTTCCAGCTATGGGATACAGTGACAAGCAAATAGACGAGCTTGAGAAGACAATTAATGCTACACCATGCGACTTGGTTATTATTGGCACGCCCATTGACTTGCGTAAAATTGTGAATCTCAACAAGCCTACTGTTAGAGCGAGGTATGAACTTCGAGAAATTAGTAAACCTAACATTGAAGAAATTCTAAGAAAGCGTTTCCTGAAAAAGAAGTAGGCTTTTGATAATGGAGCAAAGCATTTCCCGTGTGCTCGTGAAGATTTTGATTGAAGGCTTTAGTGAAGTTGCTGAAGGTGAGTTCATTCGTTTTCTTGCTCCGAGGACAGTTGGCGTGATTCTCATGAGACTTCCAGTCGAAGGTAGGGCTGCTTTATGGAAGGAAGAAGTATACTTTGAGATTCCTGTTAAGATGGGGGAGGAGAAAGCAAAGGCTACAGTTGATAAGGGTACTATTGCTTTTTGGCCTATGGGAAACGCTTTATGCATTTTCTATGGTGAAACACAGCCCTATAGCCCAGTTAACATTGTTGGCAGAGTTGTAAAGAGTCTTGAATTGTTTGCTCGAGTGAAGAGCGGCACAAAGATTAGGGTTGAAAAGATGTAAAATATGAAAATTAAGCGCAATACTTAAGTCTCGCATATTTTTTCCTTTTTTGCAGGGGGGTTCTGGATGCCCGAGAAAAGGAAGAAAAAAGGATTTTTCGATATGTTTGATTTCGGGGAAGAAGATTTTCTTTTTGACGATAGCGTTCAAAGTGGTGGTTCTGGCTATTCTATTTCAGTGACTTATGACGAGCAGGGAAAACCTATCGTGCAAGTCAAGACTCGTGGAGATTTGGACGTAAGTGAACTGCGAAGAGATTTGGAAGAAAGATATCCAGATGCAAGAATAGAAGGCTTAGAGGAAAAACCGCTGATAAGAATTGTAGGTAAAGAGAAAGAAGTAAAGGAGAAGAAGCCAAAGGAAGGGAAAAAATCAAAGAGACATGAAGAGAAACCTCTTATTCGCATCATAGAATAAACCCTTATGCACACGCGGTTAGGTATAAAATAATTCGTTTATGGAAATGGAGTTTCACTCCATCTTTTCAGGAGTTCTTCACATTTTTGTTTGATTTCTTGGTCTTTGCTCTTGTTTTTTAAGGTTTCTATGAATTGTATGCGCTTTTTTATTGCGCTTAGTTCTCCTTTGTCGTAGTATAGTCTGCCTTCAAGGTAGTCTTTCATTTGCTGTGCTTTTTGAATAAAGTAGCTAGCCGCATCTACTGGCTCGGCTATTGTGTATTTGTTTGCCCATATCGAGACTTCTTCTGTGTGAAGCTGACTGAACCCATCAATTTCTACTATCTGCCTAATGTAGGTTCTAAAGAAATCTCTGTAGTTAGCTATTCTGATGAGTTGTAGGGCTTCCTTCACTTTTTGTCTAAACTCTTCACTTCCTTTTACTTTCAAGCGATGTCTGTATCCCTTTTCAATGAGTTCCCTTGCTTTTTGTACTTCTTCTACGGTGTAGACTCTTTCAGGAAAGACCATCGCGCATCGCACTGCAAAGAGTATAAGAAACATTTACTTATAATTTTGAAAGGTGCTTTCAATTCCTATCAATTTCTATCATAGCTTCGAAGCTTAACAGAGCCCTTAGCGACTTCTATTTAAAAATCAGACTCTCAAAACCAAACTATCTTTCAGCTGTTGATGAAAAAAGCAAAAAAAATTCTGCTTCTTCATCTCAGAGAGGAAGAATTCTTTGAAACACCATGCAAACTAACTGCCTACATGACACAATATCGTTCAGACACGCGAACAGTCTTTTTCAGCCCGACACCTTGGGCGATTGGAAGCTGCAGGCTAAACACCTCGATCCGAAGATCTTGATGCGCACACCCCAGCTCCATTAAACCCATCTTCTATGGGAGCCCTCGTCCATGACAAAGGCTTCGTTGCCAAAGTCTCGGGTCATGGATTGGCCGCCTCTTTTCGGGAGCAGCTTCGAGCTTAGATGCCTTCAGCCCTTATTCGCGACAGCGTGGCTGCCCGGCAAGTGCCCTATCGGACAACCGGTAAACCATAGGCTACAACGTCCCGTTCCTCTCGTACTGGGGACCCTTTCCCCTCAGGCGACCA
>Ga0315312_1001300_pt1 | contig 20170 bp, 21 predicted proteins | sample TDP7_MG_FD_203629 | JGI IMG/M metagenome (GOLD analysis project Ga0315312, IMG submission 203629) | Freshwater sediment microbial communities from Lake Towuti, South Sulawesi, Indonesia - TDP7 | ecosystem: Environmental > Aquatic > Freshwater > Lake > Sediment | place: Indonesia: South Sulawesi... | reverse complement strand
ACGGATTCGCACACCGTTACGGCCGGGGCCCTTGGGGCGTTTGCGACGGGTATGGGCGCTACGGACATGGCGGTCGCCATGGCTCTCGGCAGGACGTGGTTTAGAGTGCCTGAAACGCTATCAGTGAGGGTCTCTGGGGAGCTGAAGAAGGGGAGCTTCTCAAAGGATGTGGCCCTTTACATGATGGGCATGTTAGGCTCCGAGGGAGCCAACTACAAGGCCATCGAATTCAGTGGAGGCACTATCACGGGAATGCGGATGAGTGAGAGGCTGACGTTGTGCAATATGGTCGTAGAGGCCGGGGCAAAAGCGGGCCTCATCCCGACCGATGGCGAGACGAGGAGGTTCCTGGATGAACGGGGGAGGGGGAGTTTCAGGGAGATCGGCCAGGACAGCGATGCGGATTACGAGGATGTCTTCGACATCGAGGCAGAGAACTTGAGGCCAATGATCGCGCTGCCGGGCTCCGTAGACAAAGTCAGGCCAATAGACGATGTTGGGGAAGTGGAGGTCGATACGGTCTTCATTGGCAGTTGCACCAATGGCCGTATAGATGACCTTCGAATCGCTGCGAGGATCTTATCGGGGAGAAAGCTTCACAAGGGCACGAGGCTAGTGATAACGCCCTCTTCGAGGAGGACCCTTATGGAGGCCGTCGAAGATGGCACGCTCCATGCCCTCCTGCTGTCAGGTGCCTCCGTCACACCGCCCGGGTGCGGCGTCTGCTTTGGGGCCCTCGGGGGGGTTCCAGCAGATGGGGAGAACATAATCACGAGTACGAATAGGAACTTCAAGGCCCGGACGGGCAATCCGGAGGCACGCACCTACCTCGCATCTCCGGCCGTATGCGCGGCAACGGCTCTCAAGGGGATCATATCCGATCCGAGTGAATACCTATGACGGCGCTCAGGGGTAAGGCCTGGAAGTTCGGCGATGGTATAAGCACAGACCAGATAGCGCCTGGACGATACTTCCACCTTCGCTCTAACTTATCCGAATTGTCCAAACACGTCCTTGAGGACGCAAGAGCAGACTTCGCCCCAAACATTAAGCCCGGAGACTTCGTCGTTGCCGGTGGTAACTTCGGACTCGGGTCGAGCAGGGAGCACGCACCGGTCATAATGAAGATGGTTGGCGTGAGCGCAGTTCTGGCCCGATCTTTCGCAAGGATCTTCTATAGGAATGCGATCAACATAGGGTTGCCTGCCATCATGTGCGACACGACCAAGATCGGTGAAGGGGACCTGATAGAGGTTGACACTGCCATTGGGACGATACTCAACATAACGAGGGATGTGAGGATGTCATTCAATCCTCTGCCCGACATCATGAGGAGTATTCTCGAGGAGGGTGGGCTTATCAAATACGTCCAGAAACATGGCGACATAGAGCTTGTGAAGTGAAGCCCCCCATAGACGATCTCAAGTAAAAGGCTAACCCTCTAAGGGGATGACAGGGTCGATATGTTCAAGTACGTCCTCGTAGAGGTCGATGACAGTGAAGATGGTCAATAGAATCAATCTTAAGCTCTTCATCATGGCATCGGGGCTATTGCTCTCGATCACCGGGGTCATCTACTTGAATGGCCTGATTTACGCGGACAAGGAGATAGCGATCCTCCTGATCGTTATGGGCATCGTGCTAACATTCACTGGTGCCATAATACCCATCCCCTCAGAAAGGGGTACAATTCAATACACTGGAGCCCCTCAATCTTTTAACGGAATTGTAAAGGCTGACGAGATGTCAAAGCTCAAGCATGTAGAACTTCTCTGCCCCAAGTGCGGGGCCCCAGTAACGGGCGAAACGATCTTCTGCACGAATTGTGGCAGGAGGATAGCGCCAGAGAAGGGGTAATCTCGTTATAATATTTATATAGATAAAATATTTATCTATCTTGCTATCCCCCACAGGACATCATGGCTAAGGTAAATGTCGCCATAGCGGGAGTTGGAAACTGCGCCTCAGCGCTCATACAGGGCGTTCATTACTATAATGATGATTGCAAGGATCCAACTGGCCTCCTCCATCGAAGTATAGGGCCATACGAAGTCGGTGATATCGAATTTGTTTCAGCCTTCGACATAAACGAGACAAAGGTTGGCAAGGATCTCTCAGAGGCGATCTTCGCCGAGCCAAACAACACTATCATATTCTCAAGGCCGCCGGAGGTTGGGGTGAGGGTGAAAAGGGGGCCCATCCACGATGGACTCGGCAAGTTCCTAAAGGAAACAATCGGCGTCAGCGAGGAGGCTGAGGTCGATGTAGTGCGGGAATTACGGGACAGTGGTGCCGATGTCTTAATCAACTACCTCCCAGTTGGCAGCGAAGTCGGTTCAAATTACTATGCAGAGGCGGCCTTAAGGGCGGGATGTGCCTTCGTGAATGCAATGCCGGTCTTCATAGCTTCGGATCCCGCATGGCAGAAGAAGTTTCAGGTTGCACGCCTACCAGTAATCGGGGACGATGTGATGAGTCAATTGGGAGCAACCGTCCTACACAAGACCATCGTTAAGCTCCTAGTGGATAGGGGGGTCAGGATCGAAGAGAGCTACCAGCTCAACATCGGGGGAGACACGGACTTCCTCAACATGCTCGAGCAGGAGAGACTGAAGTCCAAGAGGGAGAGCAAGACGAGCGCTGTCAAGGCCATGGTTCCATATGAGATCCCCTTGAGGATAGGGCCCAGCGACTACGTCGATTTCCTCGGTAACGAGAAGGTCTGCTACATCTGGTTGAAGGGCAGATACTTCGGCGGTGCTCCCCTCAAGATGGACGTGAAGCTCTCAGTGATGGATGCCCCCAACAGCGCAGGGATTATCATCGACGCGGTCAGGGTGGCAAAGTTGGGCCTCGATAGAGGCATAGGAGGGCCCCTGACCAGTATATCGACCTATGGCTTCAAACATCCTCCCATTCAGCTACCTTATGAAGAAGCCAAGAGGAAACTCGAATCCTTCATCAGTGGAGAAGAGGCCAGATAAGCGGATCATCTGAAATGGTGGCCGATCAGACTCGGCCTCTCATCGTTTCGCTAGAAGCTCGAGTATCACGCCAAGCACGCTTGAGGGGCTTGTGTAGGCGTAGCATCCGCCTGTGAAATCGCCTCTCTGTTCGATTTCGATGCCAATGCCCTTAAGACTCTCTACGGACCTCCCCATGTCTTCCACGTTGAAGGCAATGTGATGGATCCCTTCGCCGTGTCTGTCCAGGAAGTCCTTCCACGTGCTTGGCCCATCTATCGGCTCTATGAGTTCTACAGAGATGTCCTCCAACGCAAAGAACGCGAGCTTGGCCCTCCCAGGTGATGGCTTGCCACGATGGGTCATGTTCGTGACATCTGCCGTCTCCGTCTCAACGGGAGTTGGGACATCCATCCCAAGGAGCTTCGCCCATATCCCACTTGCTTTCTCTATGTCCCTGACCACGATTCCTATCTGGACTACGCGCCTCATCTCTTTCATGCGCTCGAAGGTATTCTGATTGGTTAAAAATGGTTCCTCGCGTCTTCAACGCCCATGAAGGTCTACTTAGGCAGTTGATGGTCGCTTCTCGAGATCTTTCCGGGTCAGGGGGAGGGCCTAGGTGAACGACATAGACGATGAATCCCTAGATCCACCCGAAGGGCCTGAATGCCTCGAGGACGTCCTTGCCTCTGCTCCTCACAGTCCTACTCTCGACCCTCTCTATGCCAATGGTTCGACTCGCATAGTCAGCGTAATTCGCATGCGAGTATTCGACTTCCACGACTATCGGCGTGTTGAATACCAGGGGCTTTACCGCGTGTATCTTCAACAAGGACCTCTCTGCTGCCCCTGCTATCATCCTCCTTGTCCTAGAAAGTTCCTGCTTATGCCCTCCTTTACGACAACGCCTTCGACATCGCCGATGAGTTCAGTGGCCTCCTCAACGGCCCTCTTACATCCAGAGACGAAGACGACCGGTATGCCATAGGATCCTGCTATGGCCGCATCGATGCCGATCTCCCCCGCCCTCTTCCCGTTTATGTAGACATTGACTAGGACCCTTGTGGACATCGTATGTTCCAGGACCCCATTCCGAGTTCCTGCCATCGCGTGGTATCCGACCATGAACGCCGCATCGAATCCATCACTCAGGCCATAATGCCTGGAAGATCTAGGCCCACCTGTTACGTACCTGGCACCCTCATGGAGGAGATCTGGTACGAAGTTGAAGCCGCCCCTGGCGCCATGTAGATCGTTGACGACTATCTCGGATGCCCCGCCCTTGAGCGCTCCCTCAATGGCCGCGTTGACATCCCCCGTCAATAGGCGACACGCCTCCTCATACTCACTGCCCTGTCCCGAAGTCTGTTCCTCCCTCACGACATACGTAATCCCTTCCAGATCCGTCATGACATATATCTTGGCCATGTCTCAACGTCATCGGATTCTGCATCTTTTAAATATGTTGATTTTACAAAGCGTGGATGGAGGGACAGGCTAAGGTCATTCATCCAACTTCATTTAACAGCCTGATCGCCTCATTGGCTATCATCTCGCCGGCTTCAGGCACAAGTTTACTGGACCTGGCTGTCCTGACCTCATACCCTCCCTCTCTGAAGGCCTCGGGCGTCGGTATATATCCGACACAGCCATTTGCTAGCTCAACTATGAAAGTATACTTGGACTTCGAGGATCCCTTGATCCTCAATCCGAGAGACGCGAACAATTCCCCTGGCACTCCCACAAATACGCCAGGTCCGATTTTAATGGCCTGTATCTCTGCCTCTGCGGTCGGCTCTACCGCCCTCTCGCCCAGTAGCAGCATTATCTCCCGTGCATATGCCCTCTCGATCTCGACATTGGCCGGCCCAATGCCGAAAACCCTCCCTGCGAGGGGCTGGCCACATCCCCCATCAAGCATCGCCCTGGCCCATTCCCTCTCCCCCTCACCAATGTCTCTCAGGGGGATCCTTAATGTCGAGGATTCGGTCCTGACCTCATCGTCCCCCACGTAATCGATTTTGGCAAGGACTTTCGATGCCTCCCAGCCAAGGACGGTCCCTATCGCCCGAGTCCACTCCTCTCCGAATTAAAGTGGCCGCGGATCCAGGTTGTCGACCTGAGTGACGTCTCCACAGGCGCCGTTGAGGAAGACGGTCGCCGGTTCATTCCCAAATGCCCTCCTGATGGTTTCGGAGAGATAATGTGGGTAGTCGGCTGAGTAGAGGGATCCGCCCATAACCGTGCAGTGCATTGAATAGTTGATCAATGCGCCCATAAAAGTCCCATCCATGGATTTTACACCCACCACACCCAACGACGCATCTACGGGACCTGCTGGGGCGACGATGTCGGGATTCATCTTTCCGGGATGCGTTGCCACATAGTCGTCTCTCATAATAAACCGCCTGTTGAAGGAGACGCCGTTCACCTCCCCCCTTCCAAAGCCCAGCTGAGCCTCAACGCTCGCCCTCTTGGCCTCGCTAATGGCTGTGGCTATCTGATGGACGAGCATTTCGAGATATCTGCCATCTGCTTTGGATCCTAGGGCATTTGCCACAGGCCCTCCTGTGTGCGTGTGCGTTGCACAAACCATTATATCGGAAGGGGATATGCCCGTCATTTCCGCTGCGATCTTTCTAGCTCTAACTACGGTCGACCTGCTAACTGATAACGAGTCGCATGCAGCTATTGCAGCAGGTCGGGAATTAGAAAGTACAACGGCCTTAACATACATGTCGTCATGGATCCCTTCAGCTTTGCTGTCAAAGAAACCACCGGGCATGGTCCAGCCAGCTGGGGGGGGTAATCGTGACTTGGCCGAATCCCACCTTCATGGATCGATATCATCACCTCCCCCCATTTTAATAGTTGCCATGGTCTTTGGAGTTATGGCCCCATCATCAGGTTAAGATGAATTGGGAGACAATGTATGATTGAGAGATTGATCATGAAGACGCCCTGGCCGGGATTTGAACCCGGGTTTCGCCCTCCTTCGTCCGGCAGGACTTGGAGCCTGGCGGGTGAGTCGGCCAAACCGAAGGTTTCGATCTGCCAGCCGCCAATGTTAGACCGATGCGCTGTAACGAGTTAGCAACCACTCGTTCTGCACTACCAGGGCTCCCCCTGATTGCAGACTGGCAGGATTTAAGGGTTTAGAATTTTTTTGGGCGCGAATTCCTTTTTCAAAGTGTATATTGTCCATTTTCTAATGACCGGCAACAACCTCTATTGGCATTGATTCAACAGATGGGGTATAAGCCTGCCATCGTCGCCCATCTCTTCACGTTATTCAATCTCGGCCTCATCATGGTTGCCATCTAATTACCAGCGGCATTTCCCGCGTTCTGGTTCTATAGCGCTTTTTCGATAGTCATCGCATTTGTCCTTGCCTATCATCTATTGGCAAGTGGAATGTCGAGAAGCAGATGCCCCCTCCACCCAGTGGATGGGCATCCTTTTCATACATGCTTACTTTCCCTCGGGTGATGAGAGGATGGATGAGAGGCAGCTCCTAACTATATGCTTGATTTATGCCAGAGAACAGCTCCACGCTACATCGAACTGCTCAAAGGATCCTTTATTCCATATACATATATTTGTAACATACCCGTTATTGGATGGGTGCAGTCAAACTATGATGGGGAAAAGGGTGGTGTTCGCTGAGAAAGGCCTGGTTAAATTAGAGGATTTCCAGTTGAAGGAACCGGAGGCCGATCAGGCCCTCATCAAGAGCACTAGCACCCTCATAAGTTCCGGGACCGAGGGAGCTTTCCTACTCGCCATGCCGAATACGACCCAGCGTTACCCACAATATCCAGGATACTCCAATGCCGGTGTCGTGTCGTCCATCGGATCGAACGTGAAGGATGTTCGCAATGGGGACAGGATGGTGTCATGGACAAATCACGCAAGCCATGTACTGGAAGACGTTACAAGGTTGTGTGCCATTCCTGACGGTCTATCGTTCGACGAGGCCGCATTTTTCGCGTTAGCCTCAATAGCCCTCAATGGCGTTCGCAAGGCGAGGATCGAGCTGGGGGACTCTGTGGCCGTATTTGGGCAGGGGCTTGTTGGGCAACTAGCACTTCAGCTGTCTAAGCTGAGTGGGGCAGTGCCTCTGATTGCCATCGATATGCTCAATTCTCGTCTGGATGTGTCGTTGAAGAGTGGAGCGGATCTGGCAATCAATCCAAATGAGGAGGATCTTAAGGGGGAGGTGGTTAAAGCAATGGAGGGCAATGGCGTAAATGTGGTGATAGAGGCAACGGGGAATCCAGATGCGATTCCACTTGCGTGCAGGCTAGCAAACCCCTATGGCAGGGTGATATTGCTTGGAAGCACGAGGGGTGAGACGAAGATCAATTTTTATTCCGAGGTTCACAGGAAAGCCGTCACGGTCATAGGTGCCCATGCGTCCATGAGGCCTACACATGAATCGCATCATGGAAATTGGACCGAAAGAGACGATGCAAGACTTGTCCTCAAGCTCATGGATCGGGGAGAGCTCAAGGTCAAGCACCTCATCACGGATAAGCTGCCATACCATAAGGCCCCAGAAGCCTATTCGCGGGCGATCGACAAGAGCGCGCTTGGCATCATACTGGATTGGCATCAATAAGGGCGCATTCGAATGCCGGTGAACCTGAAGTGATCGCAAGGATCAATTGCGAAAAGGTGGTTGATTACATAACTACGAGGCTTAGGTTGTATGTTCTGGACAATGCTCACAGGGAATCGGGGGTATTGGGGCTTTCAGGGGGCATTGACAGTAGCGTTGTTGCACACTTGACTGCAATGGCCCTGGGTAGTGATAGGACGTACATTTACCTCCTCCCCACAAGCGTGACCCCCCATGCTGATATCGAGGATGCCATGAAGGTGATCGAGAGCCTGAAAATTCCCTCGCAGAATTGGGAGGTCATAAACATAGATGGGATCGTAAGGGCATACGAGGAGGCTCTGGGAAAGGCCGGTGATCTCGAGAGGGGGAATATGATGGCGAGAACGAGGATGATTATCTGGCACCATAAGGCGGCAATGCACAAGGGACTTGTTATAGGGACAGGTGATAGGAGTGAACTGCTCATGGGTTATTTCACTAAATACGGCGATGCAGGGGCTGATATACTGCCAATAGCGGGCCTCTATAAAACGCATGTCAGGCAGCTCGCAGTGCATTTGGGTATCCCCGAGAGGATAATAAAGAAACCACCGTCCCCAAATCTATGGCCTGGCCAAACTGCCGAGGGCGAGCTTGGGGTAGATTATGGGACTTTGGACACAATACTATACCTGAGGTTCGATAAGTGGATGAGCGAGGAGGAGATATCGAGGATTTCAGGAATTTCAGGCGACGTAGTCAAGAGGATCCTCTCGAGAGTTCAAACAACTTATCATAAGAGGCACATGCCAGAAATTTTCAAGGTCGAATATGAGGATGAGGATCGGATCGGCTAAAAGGTAATCTCTGAGGGCAGTCTTGTGCAGTAGTACGTAAAGACATTAATTTAATATACGTTAGAAGCGGCCCAATTTCGGGGCACAATGTCAAAAGAATACGAGATGTTGGAGGAATTGAGGAAAATCAGGCAGCTCCTCGAACCCAAGCCCGCCCCTGCGCCTCCTCCCGCGCCTAAAGGAATACGGGCGGAGTTCATGCACTTCCTATCTGAGTATAAGGTGATGGGTCTCGCGGTCGCCTTCATCCTCGGCCTTTACTTGGGAGCCCTTGTACAGGCCCTCGTTAATGACCTGATAATGCCGATAATAACCCTCGCAACTCCGAACATTAGTTGGGAGGCTGTAACCGCAGGACCATTCCGAGTCGGTCACTTCATAGGGGCGATAATAACCTTCTTGATCGTGGCTTTCGTCATATTCATGCTCGTTAAGATCACAACCAAGTTGGGCATGAAGTAATGAAGTTGTGACGTTATCAGAATGCGCTATGTGGCGTTCTCGTCATCCACAATGTTTATGATCTCGTATAAACAAAACTTTATAATAGCGATGGTAAAAGTTTACTCGAATGACCATGACTTAACCGACGAGGTGCCAATCATGCCCGACAAGGCGTATACGAGTGTTTCAAGGGATTCACATGAAAGGGAACAGATGAGCCTGAAGACCTCAATAGCCGTGACCACTGGCATAATGATGCTCGAGCTCATTGGGGGCATCTCGTCGAACAGCTTGGCGTTGATTAGCGATGCATGGCATATGTTTACCGACGCTTCGGCATTGATCATGTGCTTCTTGGCGGGGGAGCTCTCCCTGAAGCCCCCGGACTCTAATAGGACCTTTGGCTATCACAGGGTGGAGATACTCTCGGCGCTTGTGAATGGGGCGACATTGGTCGTCCTGGCCTTTTACATCTTCTACGAGGCGATAGATCGATTATTCTTCCCTGCCGAAGTCTAGGGCTTTGAGATGCTCATCATCACCATTATTGGATTGATCGCGAATATATTCTCGATGACGATCCTCTCGAAGGGCATGATGCGCCTGAATGTCAAGTCAGCATTCATGCACGTCGCTAGCGACGCCCTGTCTTCCATAGGGGTGCTTACAGCAGCGATGATAATATTGTATACGAACTGGTATCTGGCAGATCCCATAGTGAGCATCGCAGTCGGTTTAACGGTCATGCACAGTACGATAAAGATGTTGAAGGAGATCCTGCAGATACTGCTGGAAGGAGTCCCTTCTAAGATCAATATTAGCGACGTTGTTTCCACCATTAAGGGCATACACGGCATCAATGACGTTCACGATGTGCACATATGGAGCATTACCTCGTATATGCATGTACTGAGCGCGCACGTAGTGGTCGGGAAGGGCTCCCTGAACTCGATTGGCGAGATCCTGAATGAAACTAAGAGAAAGATCGATGAGATATACGGCATAAGTCACACGACCCTTCAAGTGGAACCTGAAACCTACGATGAAGTTGGCGAAGTCCACCAATAATGTCTCTCCGGGTCGCTGTAATTTAACCATTCAGTGATGAACCAAAGACACGCATTCGGTGGAAGGTAACCCCCTAAAGAAAATGGATTTAAAGGCCACCGCGCTCTGAACGGCAACGCGCGAGGCGAATAATTTGCCCTTTAGGTCCATTGACTGTCATACGCATATCGGCCGTTATGAGGACGTCTCCAATGTAAACTCGCCGTGGGACGATGTGACCCTGGAGGCACTGATATCCTATATCGATGGTTCGAACGTCTCCAAGGCCGTGGTCCTTCCTCTCTCAAGCTGGAACGTCGGCGTGTCGATGCCCACGGAATACGTTCTCGACGCATCGAGAAGGCATCCGGATAAGATCATCCCCTTCTGCGCAGTCGAGGTCAGGGAGCAATGCTTCGAGGAGAAGGTCATGCGCTATGTGGACATGGGATGCCGTGGTTTCGGAGAGCACACCTCTAAGTTGCCTGTTAACCATAAGCAGAATCTCGAACTCTACGGGCTGTGCGGTAGGCTCGAGATACCGTTACTGCTGCATTTGGCATTCGGGAGATCTGAGACCTATGGCGTGATGGATTCTCCGGAACTCGAGGGCCTTGAGGGCATCGTAAAGGAGCATACCGATGTGGATTTCATATTGCATGGCCCGGGTTGGTGGAGCTGCATGTCCTCGGTTGTGCCCCCAGATGAAGCGTATCCCAAGGGCCCGATCGTGAATCCAGGAAGGACACCATATCTGCTTGAAAATTACGACAATGTCTATGGCGATATATCCGCCGGATCGGGCTACAATGCCCTGAACAGGGATCCCGAGTTCGCAAAGGGATTCGCCGAGAAACTGAGTCGAAAGCTCATATACGGTACGGACCTGAATGATCTCTTCTCCCCCCGAGAAGTTCACATTAAACTTTTAGAGAGCTTGGGACTTGCCGAAATAGACTATGATAACATATATCGCAGAAACCTTGAAGGCATCCTGAAAACATAGATTGGAGTGAAACGGCCTCAAGTTCACTGGCATTCGAACCATGACTTCGGCCTGTCTCATTACTCATGTGCTCCTCGACGCCCTTCCCATGGCATTGCCCCTGGCCTCCATCTGATGGAGGCAATTCTCCTGGCCTCCTCAAGATCGCCCTCGTCGTTGACATTTAGGAAGGAGACCAGTCCGGGATCTATCTTCGCAAGCTCTTCCATGGGAACGTAGTGGATCGCAAGTGGTCGAAGGGAATCCATTATCCTCCTCTTTCCCCCTCGGATGGCCTCTTCGACAGCCATTGCCAATGCCCTCGTCCTGAAGGCCGAATAGAGGGGTTCGACTTTGCCATCGGGCCATCTCGGTATTGCGCCATCGAATGGGCCAATGCTGTTAAATAAGAACTCGATGACCGCGGCATCCAATAATGGGAGATCGCAGGCCACTATCGCGGTGAAGTCCCGGCTAAGAATTTTACACGATTGCCTGATCCCCTCCAATGGCCCAATTCCCTCAAGTGCGTCGCAGACGACAGTCGCATCGCAGAGGATGTTTTCCACCTTCATCCTCTGCTGATCGTTCCCAACCGATACCACTATCTCGTCACAAACATGACTGATGGCATCCATGACGTGCTTGAGCATCGGTATGCCATAAATCACCAGAAGGGGCTTGTCCAGACCCCTTATCCGCCTCCCTACGCCTCCCGCTAGGATGATCGCGGCGCGATCTCTTCTGTTCAATGGGTTGGCCCCGATTGTGGGCTGACCACGCCAGCGCATGCGAGCCGAGGCCGGGAAGGATGCCGCTGGGCGTAGTCGGCCAATCCGTTGACGAAATCGAGGGAAGCGCGGAGCCGGTCGAGGAGGAGGACCCTGTTAACCCTGACCTCCCCCCAATGGTCACGGGCCTCGAGCACTTTCCTCAGTTCCGAGTTCAGGTCCTGCCTAGGATTGATATCCTGGAACTCCATCAAAATGGCGCCCTTTCCGGTGGCGAGCTCGCCCTCAGCCACAAGATAGTCCTTGGCTGCCCTGAACGTGCACCAGATTGCGTTCCTCAACGCTTGTTCCAGCGTAGAACGATCCTGGGCTTTGAGGTGGGAGGCAGATGCCATTAAGATCGTCCTCGACTCCAGGATATCTCGCAAGGCAAACCTCCTTGTTGCTGGGCTCTTAAAGTTCGGGAGCCTTACTCCCCCAATGCCAGTGCCGTAGAGGACTTTTCCCGAGGATGTGAACTCGTGAAGTGCCAAAGGATTGACCCGCGGATATCTCGACCGTGAGAACAGGCTCCTCTCGGACAGAACATTGATCCCATATCTTATCCCATGTTCGCGCTCACAACTTTCCCTCAGTCCATATATCCGTCGGAGGGACTCATTCCCGATGGCCCCATCGTCATGTCGCAATATGAATAGAAGATCCAAGTCGCTGAAGCCATCGACGAAATCCCCCCTGGCAGCACTTCCCACCAGGATTATGCCGGCCAGGTTCTCACCCAGCCTGATTCTGGACTCCTCTACGAACCTTTGAGACCAGAGATCGAGATCCGATCGCAAAGCATCGTCCTTGATGAATGGCTGCCGGGCCCCGCTATATTACCGTTTCACTGGCCATGTGGGCTCGAGTACCCGACAGATCGACCTACAACATGGAACGGATCTTCGGGCCACGCCGCTCAAATGAGATGTTCAGCAACCTTTATTATCGGCTGTCTGAAAAACCTCGAATGATGCCAAGAGGTGACTCGCCCTGCCTAGGTACAAGACGACGGCGGACATACTGAAGATAGCCAATAACAGGGACCAAGTTAGGAATCTCGGGGTCATAGCGCATACGTAGAGAGCCCCAGCTCTCGCGGCGAAGGTAGACCACGGAAAAACCACCATGTCAGACAGCCTGCTGGCTGCCGCTGGCCTTCTCTCCCCAACAGTGGCGGGCGAGGCACTGGCCCTGGACTACATGGATCTTGAGCAACAGAGGCAGATGACCATAAAGGCCGCCAACATCTCCCTCTATCACGAGATCAACGGCATCCCCTACCTCATCAACCTTCACGACACGCCGGGCCACATAGACTTCACGGGCAACGTCACGAGGTCGCTTAGGGCCATAGATGGGGCCGTGGTTGTAGTCGACGCCGTCGAAGGCGTCATGATCCAGACGGAGACCGTCACGCGACAGGCCCTCGACGAACGCGTCAGGCCCATGCTCTTCATTAATAAGATCGACAGGCTCGTCAAGGAGTTGCGCCTAACATCGGATCAGATCCTGAAGACGCTGACCGACATCATCCGTGACTTCAATCATCTGATCGAACTATATTGCGAGGCCGAGTTCCGCGATAAATGGCGAGTTGATCCCCTTGCAGGCACCGTTGTATTCGGCTGCGCCAAGGATCGCTGGGCCTTCACCTACGACGCCATGAACAAGAAGGGCCTGAAGTTCTCGGACATCGTTTCCGCCTATACGAAGGGCGAGGAGAAGGGCTTGTCAGAGGCGATCCCCCTCTACGAAGCGGTATTGGGGATGGTCGTTACCAATACCCCCCCGCCTCATGTATCCCAGAAGTATCGGATACCCAAGATCTGGAAGGGCGACCTCGACAGCGACATCGGTAAGGCCTTGCTCGTCTGCGACGAGAAAGGTCCCGCTGTCATGGCCACGACTCACATTCGCGTCGATCCGTCCGCTGGAATCGTCGCCACGGGCAGGCTATTCAGCGGTACCATGACCGAGGGCGATGAGGTTTTCATGATCAATTCCAGGCGGAACGGCCGAATCCAACAGGTCGGCCTTTACATGGGACCATTCAGGGAGGTGGTCGGATCGCTGCCAGCTGGCAACATCCCAGCCCTGCTCGGCCTTGGTGAGGTCAGATCTGGTGAGACGATAGCATCCGTTAAGGATCTGAACCCATTCGAGACCGTAAGGTATGTCTCCGAGACCGTCATGACTTTGGCCATAGAGCCCAAACATCCCAAGGACTTGCCCAAGTTAAGCGACGTGATGAGGCGTTTGAGCATCGAGGATCCAAACATCAAGATGAAGATCGAGGAGAAGACGGGCGAGTTCCTGATTTCGGGCATGGGTCAACTCCATCTTGAGATCGCGACTACATTAATCAGGAAGGATGGGGTCGATATCGTAACATCCGAGCCCATAGTCGTCTACAGGGAGAGCGTGAGGGGTAGTTCTGGCGAGATCACGGCACGTAGCCCCAATGGCCACAATAAGGTCTCGGTGATAGTTGAACCCCTTGAGGACAGCGTGATGCAATCGCTGGCCAAAGGCGAGCTCACCGAGATGATGGAGAAGAAAAGCCAGGCCAGCCTACTCAGGAAGGCAGGCTGGAGTGCCGACGACGCCAGGGGCGTCTGGTCCATCAGCGATAGCCTCAGCATATTCGTCGACGCAACGAAGGGCGTCCAGCGCCTTGAGGAGGTGGGAGGATCCCTCAGGATCGGTTTCGTGGACTCCGTTACTCAGGGGGTATTGGCCAGGGAGCCGGTCAGGGGCCTGAAGGTCAAGCTTACGGACGCGAACATACACGAGGATCCGGCCCACCACGGTCCCGCCCAGATGATACCCGCCGTCAGGAGGGCGATCTATGCGGCAACGTTGATGTCGTCTCCTGTCCTACTTGAGCCGATATTGAGGCTGGATGTGAGGACATCGGCCGATCTAGTCGGGACGATCACCAGGATCGTCTCGCAGATTCGAGGTAAGGTCCTGAACGTCGAACAGAAGGAGCACCTCACATATATCGTCGGCGAGGTCCCGGCAGCTGAGACCTTCAACTTGGCGGAGGTGATCAGGAGCTCGACTGGAGGGAGGGCATTCTGGGACACATCGTTCTCAAGGTGGGAGGCCGTCCCCGCGTCGATAACCTCCAAGGTCATAGCCGATATAAGGAAGAGAAAGGGCCTGCCCCCCGACGTTCCGAAGGTCGAGGATTTCCTCGAATAGGACTATATCTATAGGAATGGTCCTTCTTTCTCAACTGCTATTGTTGCTCTGCCGGCGTCCCCGTCACGGAAGGGGAGGATGGGGCAAAGGCCTCGGATTTTTCAGTCGATATCTTTGACCAGTTTATCTGCTTTCTCACTATGTCCCTCAGCATGTCCTTCAAGGCGTCCTGGGCCTCGCCCTTACCAAGCTGGCTCGAGTTCCAAGTCACGAATGGCGGGTAGAATGACGCCTCCTTGAACTTGGCCTTGTTTTCTACTACGTCGAACCTTATATATCCGAGTTCCCTCAGATAGCAACTGTCATTCGGACAAAGCACATCTATCTCGTTCAACTCCTTCTTCAGAAATAGAAGGTGGAACTCGGAGGCCTCAGAAATCTTCCTTCCACAAGGACACTGTAAATCGGGCATTTTCCTATACCATTTTCAACTCGCCCCTGATGAGGGGTTTAACTCTTTCTCTTAGCACGCCACAGGCAAACGAACGACTCAGCCCAAAGCAGGGGAAAAACGCTTATCTATGGACGACGTCACCACCCGCGTTAAAGGAGACTTGGTTAAATGTCGACCATACCCGTTACAGGGGCTGGGACCCCAGTCCTGATCCTAAGGGAGGGAAGCAGCAGATCGAGGGGGAGGGATGCGCAGAGGAACAACATAATGGCCACCAAGGTCGTGGCCGAAGCCGTCAAGAGCTCGCTCGGGCCAAGGGGGATGGACAAGATGCTGGTGGACTCCCTCGGCGACGTCGTCATAACGAACGATGGCGCGACGATCCTCAAGGAGATGGAGATCGAGCATCCCGCAGCGAAGATGATGGTCGAGGTCTCCAAGACTACCGACACAGAGGTTGGGGACGGAACCACTTCCGCGGCCGTCTTGGCAGGAGAGCTCCTGAAGAAGGCCGAGGAGCTCCTCGATAACGACATTCACCCGAGCATAATCGCGGAGGGCTATGAGATCGCATCAAAGAAGGCCCTCGAATACCTAAAGGAGATAGCGCTCATGGTCAGCCCCGAGGACAGAGAGGTCCTTAGGAAGGTCGCTATCACGGCCCTTTCGAGCAAGATCGTGAGGGAGAGCAGCAAGCTGCTCGCGGAACTAACGGTGGACGCCATATTGCGCGTTGCGAACAAGGAGAACGGCTCCTATAAGGCATCTTTGGATGACGTCAAGGTCGAGAAGAAGGCGGGTGGCTCGATCACGGATACAAAACTAGTCGAGGGGATAATCTTGGATAAAGAGGTCGTCCATTCGGGCATGCCGAAGAGGATAAGGAACGCGAAGATAGCCCTCATCAATTCGCCATTGGAGATCGAGAAGACGGAGTTCGATGCCAAGATAAACATCGAGAGGCCCGAGCAGATCAAGGAGTTCATGGACGAGGAACAGAAGATCCTGAAGGAGATGGCGGATAAGGTCGTATCAAGCGGCGCCAACGTGCTTGTGTGCCAAAAGGGCATAGACGACATGGCACAGCACTTCCTCGCGAAGGCGGGGGTACTGGCCGTCAGGAGGGCCAAGGAGTCCGACATGGAGAAGGCCAGCAAGGCGACGGGAGCCCGCATAGTGAGCAGGATCAGCGACCTGGTGCCTGGCGATCTCGGCCAGGCGGGATTGGTCGAGGAGAGGAAGGTCGGGGAGGACAAGTGGGTCTTCGTGGAGGAGTGCAAGAACCCGAAGTCCGTGACGATCTTCATAAGGGGCGGCACGGAGAAGTTCGTCGACGAGGCCGAGAGGGCGGTACACGACGCGCTGATGGTCGTCAAAGATGTAGTGACATACCCGCACATAGTCGCAGGCGGTGGCGCTCCCGAGATAGAGGTCGCGCTCAGGCTGAACAAGTTCGCCGAGAAGATCTCCGGAAAGCAGCAGCTGGCTGTCAGGCGATTTGCCGAGGCGATCGAGGTCATACCGACCGCCCTCGCGGAGAACAGCGGTTTGGATTCGATCGACATCCTCACGGAGTTGAGGCACAGGCATGAATCCCAGGAGACGTGGGCCGGGGTGGACGTTCACAACAGGAAGGTCTCGGACATGTTCGATCATAACGTCATCGAGCCGCTCTCCGTGAAGGAACAGATTATCAAATCCTCCGGGGCGGCGGCGTGCTCGATCCTCAGGATCGACGATGTGATCGCGGCAGGGAAGCCAAAGACGCCACCGATGCCACCGGGCGGGCCGGGCATGGGAGGCATGGGCGGAATGGGTGGGATGGGCGGCATGGGAGGCATGGGCGGGATGTGATCCCCGACCCCCCGATCCGTGAAGGCTTAAACTTATCAATGGACGCATAATACCCGCAATCTTGCGGCCGTGATCCAGTCTGGTTAAGATCCCAGCCCCCCAACGGTAAGGTGGATAGCTGGGTGCCCGGGTTCAAATGCCCTAGAACCTAAAGTTTAGGGCTGATCGCGTCCCGGCGGCCGCAGCCTTAACAAGCTAGAGGAGGTTCTTTGGTCTGGTCAGATCCCCCATCGGTATGTAAAGCCGAGATTCAAACAGGGCCTCTGCCACCTATCTTTCTCATTAAGAGGAGGACCGTGACGGAGATAGCGATCAAGATGAAGACCGTAGTGACGGCCTTTGTTACATCCGCAACTCCGAATTGCAGGTATATGGCGATTGGCAGTGTCTCGGTCTTCATCCTAGTCGCACCGGCGAGCATGACCGATGCGCCGAACTCCCCAACGGCCCTCGCCCAGCACAGAATGATCGAGGACAGAAGGCTGGTCCTCGCCAGCGGCAACGTGACATAGATGAAGGAGTAGAATCTATTGTAGCCCAATGTCCTAGCCGCTTGCTCGTATCTGGGGTTGATGTTGTCGAACGCGTTCTTCATCAGCCTGATGGCCAACGCGCTTATGACCGTGAACTGGGCCAATACCAATCCGGCTGGCTCGAAGACGAATTCTATCGCATTTTGCCTAATGACCATGCCCAAAGGCGTTGAGAAGAAGATTAAGAGTGCTGCGCCCAATGATATCGGGGGCATCACTATGGGGATGTCTAGGATTGTGTCGACGATATTCTTGCCTGGGAAATCCTTCCTCGAGAGAGCGTAGGCCGCTGGGACGCCTATGGCGATGGCGATCGCCACTGCGAGAGTTGCCGTGAAGATGCTGAGGTTGATGGAGAAGAGGACCTCATCGCTTGTCAGGGTCGAGGCGAGAGTCGAGGGATTCACGTATGAAGTCATGGAGATTATGATGCCCAAGAGGAAGATGATGATGAATGCAAGGGAGCCCATGCTCACTAAGGCGAAGATCCTGTCTGTTATTGAAGTTGCTTTACCAGACATCGAGATCCCTACATCCTAACCCTCAATCGGTTCGACGATGGCGTTCGGTGCATATTGCTTAGCCTCCTCAGCAGTTGCAAAGTAGTTGTACTCCCTGAATATGGCCTGGGCCTCATCTGAGACCAAGTAATCGATGAATTGCTGTGCAAGTTCTCGGTCCTCGGTGTATTTGCTGATCGCAGCTGGTATATATGCTATCTTTGGTATTTTATCGGGCATTATCCAGACGATGTTGGTGCTGTTGGGGTTCCAATTATAGAAGACGTGCCAACCTATAACCACGTCGACCGATTTAAGGACTGGTAGAGATGCTACCTTCGAGCAGCTATCTACATATACAACTACGTTTGGTTCTACAGCTTCCCAGAGGTTGTTGTATTTTAGGAGATCGACAGCGTATGCCCCTACACACACGGACATGGGATCGCCCAACCCGATCTTTATCCCGGGCCTTGCTAGGTCCTCCAGCGATGTAATGTTCATCGGATTACCTTTTTGGACTATTATGGTGGGAACTAGATATGCAATGATCCGTACTGTATCCGCATACGTGACGTTTTTCTTATTGGCACTTGACATATAATCTGGCGATCCTGGGGCATAAATGTCGCCTACTTTAGCTATCATCATAGAAGTGAGTAACGTTCCCGATCCACCATATGTCGCCTCTATCCTAACTCCTGTCTCCGCTTCGTATAGCTTGACGATCTCCTGCTCTGGCACCTCGGCTGCGGCCCCAAAGAAGACACGGAGAATCCTTGGTCGATGCAACCAAGCATAATAGATGCCGCCCTCAAAGCTTACGTATACCGTTATCGCCAATATGGTTATGAGTATCGCTATTGTTTTAGGATTCAACTAGCATCCCACCAATATATTATCTTAAGGCGAAAGTCATTAGTAATCATACATTCACCTAACCTTCGATCTGCTCGACTTCTGCGTTTGGTGCATATTGCTTAGCCTCCTCAACCGTTGCGAAGTAGTTGTATTCTCTGAATATGGCCTGAGACTCGTCCGAGACTAGATAATTCAATAGATCCTGTGCAAGTTCTCGGTCCTCGGTGTATTTGCTGATCGCAGCTGGTATGTAAGATATCATCGGTATTTTTTCGGGTGATATATAGACGATGTCTGAGGCATTCGTGTTCCAATAATGAACGACTTGCCATCCTATGATGACATCGACCGATCCTATCGTGACAAGCGACGCTAGTTTCGTAATGCTCTCAGCGTTAACTACGATGTTCCGTTCCACGGCCTCCCAGAGGTCGTTGTATTTTAGGAGATCGACAGCGTATTTACCAACGGCGACCGTCTGAGGATCCCCGATCGCAACCTTTACACCAGGTATGGCCAAATCCTCCAATGAGATGATGTTCTTCGGATTACCCTTAGGCACTATTATGGCTGGGACTAGGTATGCGAGGATTCTAACAGAATCCCCATACGTTACATTGTCCTTATTTGCACGGGACATGAAGTCTGGCGATGCTGGGGAATAGATGTCACCCACCTTCGTTATCTTCATGGAGGAGAGTAAGGATCCAGAGGATCCAAAGGTCGCCTCAACCCTAACCCCCGTTCTAGATTCGTAAAGCTGTATGATCTCCCTCTCCGGAACCTCCGCCGCGGCCCCGAAGAAGACACGTAGCACCCTCGGGCGACGCGACCAGGAGTAGTAGATGCCGCCCTCAAAGCCCATGTATGCCGTGATGCCCACCAAGATAAGGAATATTAAAACCTGTTTGGGCCTCATCCACAATTTACCCCATTATATTGACTTCTCAGGGGGAATATTTCATATATAAGATTACCCATTATATTGACTCCCGTGGGAGAATAAATAGGCCCTGTAGCAGAATCCTTATATGGGGAGCCCAAGGCTTTGAAAGTGAAATGAGTAAGAAGGTCAGGGCCCCGAAGGTGACGCTCGACGTCTTCCCGACTGGGATCTGCGGTTGCGGCCAGAGGGAGGGGGAGAAC
>Ga0315312_1001299_pt1 | contig 20171 bp, 25 predicted proteins | sample TDP7_MG_FD_203629 | JGI IMG/M metagenome (GOLD analysis project Ga0315312, IMG submission 203629) | Freshwater sediment microbial communities from Lake Towuti, South Sulawesi, Indonesia - TDP7 | ecosystem: Environmental > Aquatic > Freshwater > Lake > Sediment | place: Indonesia: South Sulawesi... | reverse complement strand
CGAGATCGGTTTCCATCACCAAGTCAAACCAGACAAAGTCCTTGAGAAGCTCAATATTCCACATAAATGAAACGACCATTTGCTAGCAATTGATTTGACGTCCTAGCGTCACCGACCCTAACCCGCTGAAGAATAAAGAAGCTTTAAACGAATTAGTGCAACATCGACAGCCCTTCAAAGGTGATCCTCACGCTGCTCGGAACTGTCATCAACGTTGCCGCGATCGCCTTCGGAACACTGATCGGACTCATGCTAAGGCAGAGGTTGCCTGAACGAATCAATTCAATTGCGATTCAAGGACTTGGGCTCGTGACGGCTCTCATCGGCATCAAGATGATGATAACCACTGAGAACATACTGATCGTCCTCGTGAGCGCAGTGATCGGAGGAATACTGGGAGAGATCCTTCGAATCGAGACGAGACTTGACACGTTTGGAACAAGGGTCGAGGCAAAGCTCAGCAGGGAAGGAGGAACATTCGCGAAGGCGTTCGTGACATCCAGCCTCCTGTACTGCGTAGGGCCCATGGCAATCGTAGGCGCGCTTCAAGACGGCCTAAGAGGAGATTTCTCAATCCTGCTTACAAAGTCCGGGCTGGACGGAATAGCGTCAGTCGCGTTCGCCTCGACGCTCGGAATCGGGGTACTGTTCTCTACGCTGCCGGTTGCGGCGTACCAGGGCGGCATTACCATCGCGGCATCAATGCTCGAGCCCTACATCTCCTCATCCATAGTCAATGAGATGACGGCAACCGGCGGGCTGCTGATCCTAGGCATCGCTTTGAATATCCTTCAAGTGACGAAGATCAAAGTCGGAAACCTACTCCCAGCGATCCTCGTGGCAGCAGTCGTTTCGAGCTTGGCCTTATGAGCTCGAACCTTCTCGGTCAGCAACTCTCCCGCATGCGATCTGGCTTTGAAGGCAAGCTTTCTATCTCTGCGTGCCAGCTGCTCGACGATCCTAGAGCCCATCTATGAGCCTCTCCTTCTCAACAGCAAATGCGCGAGATCAATCATATTCGACAGATGTCGAAGGGGCACGGCTAGGCTAGCTACTTGCTGATGACTGACTGCACCGCGTACTTGCGGCCGGCTGGAACCAGCTTGACAATTGCCCCGTGCTGGAAAGCAACCACACCGATATCCTCGTTGCCGGCCACGAGCAGCGATGCCAGCTTGTCCAAGAACGGAAGGTGGCCAACGATGGCCAGCGATCTTGTGCCACTCGCCGCCTCCTTCTCTAGCCAGTCAGCGGTCGGCGGAACCTGATCCAATGGAGCAAGCCCCGGCCTCTCACGGACCTTGTCCGAGAGTCGAAGATGTTGTGCAAGTATCTCAGCCGTCTGTTTCGCGCGCAGTTTTCCGCTGTGGTAGATTATGTCTGGGTTGATGCCGAGTCGAGCTGCTAGGCTGCCTACTTTCTCCATCGTAGCCTTCCCTTCCTCCGATACCGGCCGTTGGGGGTCTTCCTTCTCGGACACCGATTCGGCGTGCTGAATCAGGTATATGTCCAATGCAACTTCCACCTGGCACCCTGTACCTGACGCAATTAGGCTTATGCGGCCCAACCACAAGAACCGACCGGATCAGAAGAAGTTGAAGGTGACGGAGAAGCGCTGCAGGACCGCGCTCTCAAAGACAAAGGTATCATCCTATGACTACACGATAAACCCGTACACAGGCTGCCAACATGCTTGCGTGTATTGCTACGCGAACTTCATGCGTCGCTTTTCTGGTCATCTGCAGGATGCTTGGGGCAGCTTTGTAGATGTGAAGGTGAACCTACTCGATGTGTTACGGCGTGAGCTGCCGAAGAGCAAGGGCGGCATTATCTGGTTTAGCAGCGTCTGTGATCCATACCAGCCGCTCGAGCGCAAGTACAGGCTGACAAGAGGAGCCATTGAGCTCGTACTGCATTATCCGAAGTTCTCCGTGTCTATCCTGACGAAGAATGCGTTGGTTCTGCGCGACATTGACCTGCTCGAACACATGAAGGACAGAGTTGATGTTGGTTTCACGATAACAACTTTCGACGGCAAAGCGCAGACGCTCTTTGAGCCGCTCTCGTCTACCTTTGAAGAGCGAATCACTGCTCTTGGAAAGTTGGGCGAGGCCGGCATAGATACATGGGCCTTCATCGCGCCAATGCTTCCGTACGTCACAGAGGAGAAGCTCGAAGAGGGGCTTACTCGTCTCGCGAAGGCCGGTGTGAAACGGCTGCTGACCGACCGCTACAACGCGAGAGGTATGATAATCAACCAGACTCTACAGACGTACAAGAAGTGGAGACCGGCGCTCAACTTGGAAGAGGTGCGGCGGCTTCTATGGAACGCTGAGGACTACTATCGTCGACTGGACCGGAGGATAGCACATGCTTGGAAGGCGGCAGCGCCGACCGCCGCTCACCAGGCTGTCTTCTGAACCAGTCCCATCGACCCTTTGCAACGAAGTAGAATGGAAGGAACGTCACGGCGCTCTGGACCACACTGTACCCCGTCAGGGGGCCTATTCTAGGAAAGCTCGTTCACGTGGACTCTAGTTCTTGCAGCAGCCTTTCTACGCGTTCACGAATTGCGTCGCGTATTGATCGAATCCCGTCGAGGGACTTGCCCATGGGATCTTCGATCTTCCAGTCTTCGATTTTCGGAAGGAACCTTGCTGGGCAAAATTCCGCGGCCTCGCATCCCATCGTTATGATCTTCTCAGCGTCGGCGATCATTTGCGACGATATTGGTTTCGGCCTGTTATTGCTTGCGTCTATTCCGATCTCGCTGAGAACTTGTATGACGAGCGGGTTTACCTCCCTGGCAGGCCTCGTTCCAGCACTGATCGCCTGAAATCCGCTCGGCTTCAGCTTGTTGAAGATGGCCTCGGCCATTTGGCTTCTGCCGGCATTCCCGACGCATACGAAAAGGACGGTACGAGTCAATGTCCGAGCGCCTACGGCGTGTACTTGAAGGGGTGTTTGGCTCTCTCCTTGTTTTCTATCAGCTCACCAGCGGAAGGCCAGCCCTCCATGGCCCGCCTCACCGCATGCCTCATCGCCTTGTAGTTGTTGATGTAGACTCTCTTTCTGTCCACAGCCGCTGGGTGAACGAAAATGTTCGCGATTATGACGATCTCATCCACTGCGGCTTGAGGAATTGTGCCGTCAGCCACGCTGTCCACGACCGCTTTGGCGGCGCCGGCCTGAGCTGGCCCGTAGACGAGGCTCGCATCCCTCATACCCTTGATTGAGACCGTCGGAACCAGAAGAGTCAGAGGCTTCACCGCAAGGTTCGGCTCAAGAATTGCTAGTAATGGCTCGTGTCCAAGCGCAGGAGATGCCTTCGCCTGGGCAAAAGCTGCTCCAACCGGCCCATCCTTCTTGCCTATCAGGAGATCGATGTGCGCTACCTCGGGCTCCTCGCCTGCGAGCGCTTCACCAATCCTCAGCGCGGACTGTCGAATTTCCTCCTGTCCGATTCCGATTCCTGAGAAACGTTCGGCGAGCGGTTTCGCGCTGGGAGCTTCAACCTCCACAGCTCTTCGCTTGACCTTGCCTATCTTCTCTAGGTCAAGTCTCAGTTCGTCTCTTTCCTCATAGGTCAGCTCGCCGCCGACGCTCAGCGGTAGCCGAACCGGGCCCACGTTGATGCCCATCATGTTGAGCGCTGCTTTGACCCCGACGGCCGCGCTCTTGGCCATGATTCGAGACATCTTCTGAATCTTCAGCTGAACCCGTCTTGCTTCGTCAAGCCTACCCTCCTGAACCGCTTTGAACACCTTGAGATGGTAGTCTGGGAAGACGTTGGCACTTGCCAAGATCAGGCCCGAACAGCCTGCCGCGAGTGCGGGAAGGGAGACCTCGTCGTGACCGCAAACCACGGGCAGTCTTTCACCGACCTTCTCGAGGACCGCCATGATAAAGCGGAGTTCTCCGCTGCTGTCTTTCAGTCCCACGATGTTCGGAATCTCCACTAGGTCTTCAACAATCTGCCACGGCAATGAGACCCCGGTCGCTTGAGGAATGTTGTAGATTACGATCGGAATGTCAACGGCCTCCGCGACGAGACGGAAATGCTCGTAGAGACCGCGGTTCGCGGGTTTGTGATAGTATGGCGTGACGATTATTGCCGCGTCGGCGCCCACATCCTTCGCATGCCTAGTCTGCTCGATCGTGAGGTTGGTTGCACTCGAGCCGGTTCCTGCGATTACGGGAACGCGGCCGTTCGCTTCATCGACGGTGACCTCTATGACGCGTCTTCTTTCCTGCTCGGAAAGGTTCTGAAACTCGCCAGTGGTTCCGCATGGAACAAGCCCGGTCACGCCCAACTCGATGAGGTGATTGATCAGATGCCTAAGCCGTTCCTCGTCGACGCTTCTGCCGTCGTCCGTGAACGGGGTGACGAGAGCAGGATTCACTCCGCCGAGCTTGAACAAGACCGATGACCCGAGTCCGCTACTATGAATGCAGACCCTTTAAGCGCATGCCTAACGCGCGAGCCGAGCGTATACTACCAAGCGTTATATGATAATCCGCGGAACCCTTCTTCGGAGTTCTGCCGAATGAAAGAGATCGAAAGAGTGCTGGAAAAGATTGGCTTGCCTGGAAGGGACCTCTACTCGCTTCCGACCTCAACGAAGAGATTCCCAGACGGGTGCCACTGGCGTGTCGAGATCTCCGGGGTCGAGAGGCCAGAGACTTTGGAAGCGTTGATTGACGAGGCGAAAAAGCGAGACATGCCTATTCACAGATTGATCAGTACTGTAATGGGGTCTACACTGTTGACACGTGCTGAACTGAAGAGGTTCGCTTCACTCGCGGCCGATGCCGAGATGGAGGTCATAATGACCCCGGGCCCGAGAGCCAGCTGGGACGTTGGACGACAAATAGCGACGCCTGAGGGCGTCTTGTCCGGTATGCGTTTCAGAGGAGCAGACCAACTCGGCTACGTGATCGCGGACATAAAACGATCCATAGAGGTTGGCTTCAGGGGCTTCTTGGTCGTCGACGAGGGACTACTCTGGGCGCTCAACGAACTACGCAAACTCGGTGAAATCCCAAACGATGTCAAGTTCAAGGTCTCGGTCTTTGCAGGTCACGCGAACCCTGCCGGAGCGAAAGTGCTCGAAAGCCTCGGCGCTGACACGTTCAATCCCGTTGCGGACTTGGGTCTCCCACAACTTGCGGCCATTCGGGCCGCGGTGAACATGCCGATTGATATTCACGTCTACCTGTTCGACTCATTTGGAGGGTTCAACCGATTCTACGAGTGCCCGGAGTTTTGCCGGATAGCGGCGCCATGCTACTTCAAAATCGAGCCGGGCGTAAGCGTCGCTGCAATGTACAGGCCTTGGGTTTCACCTGATAGCCTCGCATTCTCAGCGAGAGAGAAGGTCAAGTACGCCGAGATCATCAAGGAGCTTGTCCAGAAACACTACCCTGAGGCCAAGCTGTCAGAGAAAGGAACGAAAGATCTGGCGATCCCGCAACCCTAGGTTTCGGTACTCCAACCCACTTGTAATGGTTCCCACGTGCACGAGACCCAGTTCAGATTCCACCGCTCGCACCAACCTACCCGCACACACAGAAAGAAGACTCCTACCGACGGTTCAAATTCGGACGCCCGCACCAAGAGAGCCGACGACGACGACGAAAACCCCTCTCCCATCCTGGGGGGAAGAATCCCCTAACAAACCCGCTTTCCACATCCCGACTAGACGAAGAACCGAACACAGACGCGATGGCTCTCTTTTTCTCTCAGAGTGAAGTCGGGCCGTTGTTATGCGCAAGGTACAAAAGCCTCATTGAAGCTAGAGTTCCTCGGAATTGTAGCTGACACTGTGTTGACCCTGGTTGTAGCTTTCAAGTGTGCTTCACCGGAAGGCGAGGGAATTGTCGTATCTTCTGATTCGCGAGCGACGACCGAAATCGGCCTGATGACATCTGTGCAAAAGATAGTTGCGATTCATCTAGGAGGTAGCCCCATCGCCGTCGCTGCAGGAGCGGGCGACTTGCGCATGGTCAAGTATGCCATTAGCGAGGCGGCGGACAAACTAAAGGACTGGGCGAAGAACAAATGGAACGGACGGACTGCGGACTCCGTGGGAGATTTCGCCCAGGCCGTCAAGGATATTGAAACCGGACTCGTCGACCATTTCTCGTATCTTCGCAGCAGGAATATCAAGATTACCGTGAACATGGTCCTAGCTTGCGTCACGCGCGAAGGGAAGGCGGCGCTCTATGTCTTCGACAACAGAGGATTAGCGACTCCAGCTCACGATTCACCGGGATTCGTTTGCCTAGGAATTGGGTTTGTCACCGGAGGAAGCCTACTACTCCGTCAGCTATACACAGAGCAACTCAACGTAGACGAGGGCGAAACACTTGCAGCATATATTATCGATCAGGTAAGCAAAGTCGACACAAACGTGGGACCATTTGAGGGTGAGGCCTATTACTTTCGGATGGCAGAAGGACAGCCAAAGCTTGGGCCCCTAACACGGGAAGGCTTCGACTCGTACAAGAAACAAGTCATCGAGCGTGAAAAACTCATTCGCGACGTTTGGATAGCGAGTCACGCTATCGGACCAGCTGAACTGCGGAAGGTCATTGAACGTGGTGTGGACAGGGTTCGAAAGCGACGTGAATCTAGACGCCCTAAGGCACCGTCAGGAACATCTACGGCGGTCTAGCATCAGTTGATTGCTGCTGCGGGCTTGTACTCGATCCATGAACGAAACGCACTATCTCAGTGACGCAACTGGGGGCTCCGAACCAACTAATGAGGATTCGCTTTAGACCTATTCCGGTGGATGTTTTCCTTGGTCCCTTCTGATGTCCCTGAGCATTTCGAGTAGTGTCTGCTCATCAGGGCAGCTCTGGATGAGATCACGCTTCAGCCATTCATAGAACCCTGAGCCCTCAGCTGCTGCTATCATCTTCAACCTCGCATGCACTTCGTCAGGAATGTCAATATTGATTCTAACCATTCTTCTTCCTCCCCTTAGAATAGCAATTCTTAGAACGATTATATGAGCATGTTATACCCAAACGTTTGGGGATATACCCAATTGGAGCTATACCCAACGATGTAGTTATGCCCAATGTGGCCTCAACTGTTCAGCTTTGCGAGAACAGGCTCATAGACCCTCAATGGCTTCTGGTCTCTCGCGCGTCTCCTCAAGTAGTGAAACGTGCTCTTGTTCAGACCAAGCTTCATAGCTTGGGCACCGGAAAGGCTCTGGATCTTCTTTCTCAACACTTGAGTGTCTTCTCGATCCAAAGTCGGGTTAGGATTCACCAAGTCGAACCTGGTTGCCTTTCCTAACAGATAGCGCGCCAGTTCCTGACACTTGCGTAAGATCAAGGTGTCCCATGTAACGCGTTTCCCACCGTAAGTCACGCCCGAATTGAATTGCTCTCGCAGAGTTTCGGCGTAACGGTCCAGCAACAGCGGCTTGATCCTCAAACGATAGTCGCCTCCTGTGAAGTAGAAGTCCTCCCATGTGAATGTCCTCGATAGAACCATCCTCAGAACCGTGTAGTCAACAAGCCACCGGTAGGGCTCCTGAAAATCATACACCAGAGGCGTCGTAGCTGGCTTATCCTCATGCAAGTAGCCGAGCGAAGCATCCAACCCGGTCATGTTCACTGCTCTTCGGACACAGGTCTGTAGAAACGCATAGCCGTAGTTCAGGAGAGCGTTGACTGGATCGCTTGCATTGAACTGGCGATTACGTGCCTTCGAACTTCGACTTCTGAACTCCAGCTTTCGCGGAACAACTTTCTGGAAAGCTTGCCAGTAGGCTTCTGCAGCGTAAGCCTCCGCGCTCCTAATCTCGTCAACAGTCTTGGCGTCGGGTAGAGTGCGGATCTGTTCACTGAACCGTCGCATCTCTGTTTCTACATCGTACCCTTGCCCAATCCAGTCCAATACTTGACCGGATCGTTCCAGCTTCGCTTGAATGAATGATCGCGCGATTGCCGCTCGCTTCTTCTGATCAAGATGTGCTTCGACCTGCGCTCTACGTAGCTCTCCACGAACTGGTTGGGGAGGCATTATCCCGGAGATCAAGAAGCCGTCATAGTCGAGCATGAAAACTGGAGTGCTATGGTGCATGAGCCAATTGATGGCTTCGAACGTGATCATTCCGGAATGGCCTTCCACGATGATCGAGTGATACGGGAACTGCCGAGGTCTGAACTTCAACAGCTTAGGTTCGCGGAACTCGCCATTGGCATAGCGAGTGAAACTGAGGGGGGAGAATCTGCCTTCACGAACGACTAAGCTTCTATTCTTGACTGATACGCTACTTCCGAACCCGACTAGCAAGAGCGGATTCAAGCTTCATCTCTCCTTTTTCCTAGTTCCTCGGAGACTTGCCATCCGAGCGTCTCTCTGAGAGACGATTCATGGGCCGCCTCCGGCAGGGTTTTCACCTCTTTGATCAGCATAGCCCATGTTTGCAACAGTTCAAGCAGTTCCTTTTTCGGTTGATCAATATCTGCCCATGTCCTTGAGTCAGAGCCGCCGAGAGTCCGTCGTACTTCGAGTCTTAGCCCGTTTTCAAACTCTCTTACGACTTGTGAGATGGGTGTGACTTCGAGGCTTGCAGTCCTTGCGTAAGTCTCTAGGTACGTGACAAGGTAATCCTTCCATGACGCGTTGCTATCGATTTTCGCTTTGAGTTGTGAGAACATCTGTTCTCTATCAAGCTTCTTGCCGCCGGTGAGGATCTTCCAGGATTCCGGTTTGGGCAGTTGTGCTCGCAGGGCTTCATCAGAGGGGTAGATGGTTTTGCGTGTCAGTGCAAGATGCAGTGACTTTGTGGCTTCGGTGAGAAACAGTCGCGATAGCCCACCGAGATCCACTGCGTAGTGTTGGTATTTACCATCCTTTGCGGCTAACTTCACGAGTCCCGCTTTCTGGAGTCTCCGTAGCTGTTCAGTCACGGACGGGCGAGTGATCTTCAGGTCTTCTGATATGTCAGTGAGTGTACTCCTGCCCTTGATCAGCGAATAGAAGACCTCTGACGTCCCCAGATTCCCTAGCGCGGCCTCAAGCCCGGTCTTCCTCGACCTCGGCCACCTCTAACCCTCATAGTCCATTATACCCAAAAGAACGTTTCGGCCCATGCCGAATTGTTTATACCGTCGTGAGCACTCATTTAGGTCCAGACCTAAACATACCGGTGGTCGAGTTGATCGCGAGTACCGAGGCGAGCAACGAGAGCGACGGCGAAGGCGCCGTTCGTGACTTCAGGATGACTCTTTCGTCATTTCATTACGACAAGGATGTGCATCAACCGTTGGAGTTTGAATTCTATGTGAAGATCGCAAGAAGAGCAAGAACGGAAGGAGATATCAAACGTATCCGAGCCGTGCTCGAAGAGAAGGGACGTAGACATTTCTCCTACTGGCTCATGAAACACCTGAGGGTACGCCTTGAGAGGCGTGTCCAAGTCAACTTCGAGAAAGAACAGCGGGCAAAGAGACAGGTAGAGCAAGCGCGTGCCTCAGTTCGAAGACTTATGATGCGTCGAGTCAACAAACGATGGGAGGCACAGGACCTTCCGGCAGGAACGATGAGGTTCGTGAAGAGGCAGAGGAAGGTTGGCAGAGCGTAGGCCAGCTCCTCCAACGAGGCTTCTGATGATCGACCTAGACTTGGTCGTCGATGAGCGGTGGCTGCAAAACTACAGACGCCTGGTGAAGATGGTCCTAGCATACTACGGGTTGCTCGTGACGGCTATGAGAATTGCTCCGAGTCAGAGCAAGGGATACCACGTAAGAATCTACCTGAACAAGCCAGTTCCGGCTAGTTTCGCGAACATGTTGCAGTGGCTTCTTTGTGACGATCACGGACGCGTGGACTTCAATCGTGCAAGAATCAACGTCGGATTCGAGGAGTGGAATAAACTTTGGATGGTCCAAGACCGTGAACAGGAAGGAGGGTAGCATGATCTGAGAATCTCGACTAGACTAATCGACGTGGATGACCTCATCAAACTGGTCAACCTTGCGATTCTTACTGGAAGAGTGAAGAACGCAAGACCAGTCTCGATGCTGCTGATAGCGGACACTGAGACCGGCAAGACGCAGGTCCTTGAGGTATTCATGAACCTGAAGTCCATCATCTGGGCGAACGACCTATCGGCGAAGATCATCGTGGATGTAGTTGCTCCGCAAGCGGAAAAGGGGAAGACACACATTCTGATACCTGACCTGCTCAAGGTGCTGAGTCATCAGAAAATCGTAGCAAAGAACACTATCACGATGCTGAACTCCATCGTGGAGGAAGGCTTGAAGAGCGTCATGTTCTACGGTACTCAGAAAGAGTTCAAACATCCGGTCAGATGCGGTGTCATAGCAGCCATAACCAAAGCCGCGTACAAGGCTCGCGAGAACTATTGGAAGGGCATTGGATTCGTGGGCAGGTGCATCCTCGTCTCCTTCTCCTACTCAGACGCGACCAAGTTGAAGATACATGAGCACATCAGGAACGGGTTCCCTGCCAAGATGATCGAGATCGTAACAGGCAGACCGACCTCCGTTGAGATTCCAGCTGAAATCGCTACAAGAGTGCAAGACCTAGCCATAGCGGAGACATCGTCCAGCACAGGGTTCAGGATTCACAAGCAGCTGAGGGCTTTGGTTCAGGCTCAGGCACTCTATCGTGGAGACACGAAGGTCAAGATGGAAGACTTCGAGGAGATTAGGCGACTGTCGAAGTTCATGAACCTCGACTTCCACGAGATCTAGCCTCAGCCACGTCTTTGGAATCATTGTACCCCACCTTTGGACGAGAGAGGGGATAACAAAGTAGAGGTTTGTTATACCCCACTTCGTAGTGCTTGATCAGAGGTTCCAACACTGCGGGTTCGCCGCTAGATGAGAATCAAGCTAACGGCCTAGGAATGTATCACCTAGCCGGATCGTCCGTGTAACCTTAAAGGTCAGACCGCCCCTTGACTAATTGTAAGACCAGGCGAGCAGCATGCCTTTGAAGCAAAAGGATGATGCCACCGAACTCTTACGCGACATGCTGATAGTGCAACTAGGCATGGCTGGCGTGAGTCGCGAGAGCATTCGGCAGATCGCCCGATGTAACAACAACCGCGTTGCGAGAGTATTACATCTGCTTAAGACCGGAAAGAAGAGCAAGCAGAATGCCTAGCGATGACAGAATGGCGATCGAAGTAACGGATGTCAGATCCAGCCCCGCCGACCAGATAAGGCACGCTGCTGTTGTACTCGGCAGATCCGAGCATCGGCGCGTGGTTTTCTCGGCGATCTACCGAGGCAAGAGCAAGTTCAAGACGGTAAGCGAACTGTCGAAAATGACAAGTCTACCAGAAATCAGGATTCTGCAGGAAGCTGGAAAACTTGCGGACAACAAGATAGTCACAAGGATCAAGGTGAGGCGTGGAGACGGGATACAAACTGCATACAAGAAGGATCCCTTCCATTCTCAGAACAAGAAAAGGATATTGTCTCTCTCAAAGGATAGGGGCAGACTCGACCGGATGCCCACGAGTGTCACTCCGAAGGTGACGGTCGGCATGATTCACGTATCTTTTCCCAAGAAGACGGTGAAGACTGAACGAATCACGATTGATGACATCGATTCTTTCAGTCGAGTCAGAAGAATCCGCTCGGTTGAAAGCCTTAGGAGTCCTGTCTATGAGAAACAGATGAAAAGAGCCATAGTGCGACTGCTTGGCGAGAAAGGAAAATTCCAGGACTGGGGAGGAGAGACTGACGACCTCTTCTCAACGAGAGCTAAGGTTCACGGTAAGAGGTTGGCAGTAGCCCTTGCTCTAAAGGGAAGGGGAACAAGAGGAATACTGACGCCAAATAAGATGGGGAAGCGTGGCGATCAAATATTGAGATTGTTCAGAAGTCCAGCAGATCTATATCTCGTTCAATACAACGGCCAAGTTGATGAAAGCATTATCGAGCAGATGCACGGACTAGCAGTTGCGAAGTCTGCTCTTGAGGGAAGAACGATCTACTATGGAATAGTAGACGGAAAGGATACTGAACGATTCATTGCCGCCTATCCTGACGCTTTCTCTCAATAGATGTCGATGCGAACTGTAAGGCCGAAATAGGAGGTGTATATGATGGCGAAGAAGAAGGTCGCTAGAATCGGCGATGATGAGGCTGTGAAGAACCTTCTAATCATAAGCCTCCTCAAAGACGGCGTTGACCCCGAAATGATCGCGGCGGCCACCGGCATACCGGAGATGACCATAAGATGGAAGTTTCCGATGAAACTCATCAGGGCACAAAGAAAGCGAAAGTCGCGATAGCGTCCCTTCCTGATCGAACGGTCCGCTGGTTCACTAAGCGTCGTCGTCGGGTCCCTTGGTGCGGGCACCCGAATTTGAACCCTCATAGGAGGATCGTTTTTCGTCGTCGTCGGGTCCCTTGGCGCGGGCAGGCAAATTTGAACCGTCAGTTTTCGCCGTCGAGTAGCAGGGTCGCTACTTTTCGCTGGAGCACGGCAGTGATCTCGCGCTTGCACCTATTCCTGTGTGGTCTGTCTTCGAGAGATTTCAATATCGCCAGTCAGTAAGTTAATACGGACACTTCCAACATTTGCCGCGATCTCTGATGCTTTGCTCACGATCTGCTCAATGCTGATTCTTGCTTTACGGAGTACAAGTCTGCGTGGCTTGTCAATCAGGTCGATGACGATAAACATCTCATCAGGGAAGAAACAAATGTTGGCATTATCGTCGTCTATGTAGTTCTTCCTTCCCATCTCTTCAAGTACGCGTTGGTATTCTTTGAGGTCCTCAAAGTAAATGGGCACTACCAGCATGCAGTGATGTCGAGCCATTCCCATGAGCGTGAGCAAGAGGAGTATGCGAGGGCCTGTGTAAGGTACGGATGTAAGCGGCAAGAGAGCACGGGCTCGGGCGTGCAAACAACCATATCCTAGACCATGGTTTTGAATATCGCTGATTCGATGAAGTGGATCGACCGCTACACTCAGCTTGTAGTTTCCTTCCTGAGCGGTCCAAGTCCTATTGGACAGGATATTCCGCTCTTGGCCGGGGCCCAACGAGCATAGATTGGTTCTATCAGTGAATACTGTGCCGTTAGGTCTGTTGAGAGCCATGTCTACTTCAACGTCATTGATGGGAGCGGAGTCGTCATTAGCTCACCCTATTCGTCTTCTCATCGCGACTATGTTGAGGTAGTATCGCAACAGAAAGAGCCCATGCATTCCATACCCTAGGTAAAAGAAGAATGGCCAAATCCCTATGGCCCAAGCTCTTGCAAGTTGTATGTTGGCACTAGGCTCTGGAAGCCTAGATGAGGCAACCTGAAGAACCATTGCTGCTGCCAACAAACCTCCTGACACCAACATGATGGTTATGCTCTGCATTAAGTATCCGAAGATTCTCACACGTATTCTGAGGTCCAGTTTGAGCTGGGAACGCTTTACTCGCCCCACTGACAGCCCATCGAAATGCGTAGCCACAGTTAGTCCAATGATTAGTGCCAACATTCCATGAAAGATACCGGTTGCCTGGATTGGGCCGATTTCACTCAGGCTATATCCGAACCAACCCCAGGTCTGTGAAAGGATAACCACAACAGCTCCAAGAAAACCCGCTACCGCGGCTCGGCTATCCTCAAGTAGGTAAACCGCTAGAATTCCAACAAATGTTGACGCTGGAGGAATAATGAAGAAAGTGCCCGGGTTGTACCCCCATCGATATGCGTATGCTATTGCGTAGTATGACGGTGCATGGAGGTCAATCCAGTTCACGCCGAAAAACGCCATTGCGCTCCCTACCGACGCATACGTAGCAACGTATAACGCGTACGCCAACCTACTTTCCGGCAAAGACCTTCACCGAAGACACGCGTAAATAAAACCCGGACACACTTGACTTGCCTTCCACCGTAAGCTCACCTCTGTGTTTAGTCCGCCATAAGCTGCCTAGCGTAACAATTCCTTTTTTCACCGGAAGAAAGAACGCACGCTCACCAACAAGAAAGTCCAAATCGTGTTTGCTCGCGCTGTCCATAAATGGACGCCTCAAATTTTACTAGCAATCCACCTCACGGCATAATAGGGATGCTTTGGAAGCGATACCACGTACATACAATTGATCGAACAGTCACCACAACAATTCCATCCCCCACAATTTCTCACTAAATCTGTAACGACGCGGGTTTTTAACTCCGCCTCCAAAGGAGTGCGTTTGTGCACCGAATGCAGCGTCAGAAATGGACACGGCAAGGACACCGATGCATCAGGCTTCAGGGAAATTGTTGTACACGCCGAGGCACAACGCATGACCCGATTGAAGCCCCGATTAGCATGAAAACGGAAATAGTCTGGTTCGAAATGTATTCTCGAAAACTTCTTCTTCTTGACACTAAGCGTCTCCAAAACCGACTCAACATCAGTCAACGCCAATGAAGCAGCATCAGAAGCTTCGAGTAGTTCCCTTGGGACGCTACCGATAGGGGAGAAATGAACTGACAGGTCCAAATCTCGGGCAAATTCGATGATGCTATCTATTAATTGAAAATTAGCTTTGGTAAGCACAGAAAACAGATTAACGTCTAGACCTGCACGTTTGGCTTTTTCAATGTTCTTCTTGACGGTCATGTACGTTTCAGGGCCCCTAGTAGCATTGAACATCTTCTCGTCATTGACATCAAAGGATACAGCTAAGAAGTCAACGGTGTTAACTATGTCATTCAGCCGTTTGCCCAAGAGAAGTCCATTAGTCAGTAACCCAGTGTAGAAACCTACTTCATGACTTGAAAAACTGAGTAGTTCTTTGATGTCACCGCGTAGCAGCGGCTCACCACCGGTGAAACTCACCACAACACAACCCAAATCCCAACAATCCAGCAACCTGCTCCTGAACTCAGAAGTTGAGGCTTCAACTGGAAAGAGATTGCTCCGCCAAATATTACAAAAAGAACAAGCCATGTTACACCGGTACGTACATTCAAAATGGACAAACAAGGGGTGCGAGAGAACACACTTACTTAACAGACTACTGACCACGCGAAGGTGCTTCAAGATGAAACATCAAGTCCAATTGAAGGAAATCGATTTCCAGTGGTCCGTGGAAGGGTCAGTTTTGTCAGGTTCTTGAGAGAAGGGAGGCATTGGACAGTGTTGCAACGACTGGTGATGTCTGAAACGCACAAGATCGGCGATTTCCTGCCCGTCAGACTGTTTAACACGAATTTGATGTAGCGAGGCAGGAGTCTATGGGTCTCGACGGATGGTCGAGCTCCCCTGCTACTTCCCCAGACAATGCGCTCTGTGTTTGCTGTTTTCAATTTCCGGACCTAGCCTAACAGAATCAATGAACTCCCTGTTCTCTTTGCCTGGGCGTCCGAGAACCCAACGCCGACCAGCATTTGTGTCCACTTTTCTCCGGAATAGAAACGAGGAATGGTCTTGGACTTGTATATCATGAGAGCTTGAAGGATATCACCTATCAAGCTCAGAAGTTTGCCGCAAAGCGTTCCGTTGGGTTCAACTATCATCAAAAAGCCCTTCCGTTTTAGTACGCGGCGCATCTCCCTGAGCGTTTCGCAGTGTTTCATTTCCTCGATGTGATGGAAACTCTCGTAGACAAAAACGGCGTCGAACGATCCCCCCTTGAGTGGAATTGATGCGGCGTCAGCCAACACGTACTCTACTTCAATTGTTCTAGGCGCAGACTTGATGAAAGCTAACGTGACATCCAATGCAACTACCAAACTTTTTGGATATGACCTTGCTAGATGTTTCGTGAAGAAGCCGGTACCGCTGCCGATTTCTAGGATTCTTCCGTTGTGCACCAGAGGGTGTGGAAAAACGGGTGTCTTTCTCCAACCACCCGTCGAGAGATCATAAAGCGCCGCCTTCCATGACAACGCTATCCCATGTCGAATTGCAGATGCGACCAGAGATTAGTTTCCGAGACGGACAGAAAAATTTTGCTCCTGAAGCGTCTTCGGAATGACATGAGCTGTCATGAGCTATTCTATGCAGCTTGAACGACGTGCAGATACGTTCTCTAGTCCAGAAGAATATCAGGGCAGGACAGGGAAGATAGCTTTGATTTCGCGGTTCTGAGGCAGAGGACAGAACATTGTCAGGCATGAATCGGTGGGGATGGCATCCAGTCTTCAAGGGGCACGCCAGAAAAGCCCTGGTGAGCCTCCGAGACATTGCTTTGATACTGGAAGCCTAGGGTAGCTTCGATAAACGCATTAATCTCGGAACATGTACTAGATGGCTGTCGGCACCCAGGCGGCTAGTTCCTTGACTCAACCGGTGAACGAAGATCCACAGGCTAGGAAGCGCCTTCTAATCCAAGAACATAGCATGAGTGTGATGAACCAATGTCCAAGCTTCTGAAGACGGCTGAAAATGCGTCACTTGCACTCTCGATTACTCTTCCAATTCTACTCCTAATACTCTCTGCTGCAATATTCGGGCTCAACGGTTGGACATTGTATTTGGCGCTAATGGGCGCTCTGATGACACTTGAGCTCTATCCAACAAAAAAAGTGTTCGAGAAGTTCGTGAGGACTATTGGCAAACTTGAAGATGCTAGGATGCCCCCGAGATACAGAAACTTCGAGCTCGTGTACAGGGCCGCGTTTGCGCTTGGTTTTGTTTTCTTATGTGCACGTCTCTTCTACTGGTTTCTTGAGCGGTATGGACTGACTCCAACATCTGCTTTCGTTAGGTTTCCATCCGAGCCCTACCAACTCGCCTATGAGATCTTGCTAGCTGGTTGTTATTTTGGGATAGGATTCTCGCTCGCAGCGAACTCTGCGATTTGTTACGTAATATACCGCCTTGCCAGTCTCGCGTATCGCGATGTGAGGACCTACGAGAGAGTATCCGGATACATAATCTACCCTGTGACTGCTCTCAGTATAGGTCCAGCCTTTACGACTGTGGGACTAGAAACGTTCGCTCGTGTAGTTGGGCAATACGTTGGACCGTTTACCTGGACTCAAGCGGTGACTTATCTGAGCGTATCTGCGATTCTAATTTCGATATTGCTCCTCCCGATCCTCTCCGCACGAAAGGGTATTTTGGATCGGAGAGAGAACGCCTTGGCGGAAACTCAAAGGATGTTGGATAAAGAAAAATCTGAGATTATGAAATTCTGTGTAGACATGCGGAAAGCAGGAAAGGAAGTTGGTCTTGAGGACTTGTTGAATGTGATCGTTCGTTGTCAAACAATCTCGTTCTTTAAGGATGAGGTAAGAGAGATACAGAGCATATCCAGTTTCCCGGTAGGATTGACCTTTGTAGTGCGTGGCGTTTCGATAATCGAATTCTTCACGACGGTCATGCCTTTGGTTACGATGTTTATCACCGGCAAGCTCGGATGATATGGCTCTTGACTCGTCTGATCGAAGACACCGAGGGCGACCTGCAAGGTCTTGCTCGGGCATCTTGGCGTTTTGAGCGTCATATAAGGGTCGTATAAGCCTTGGGCGCGTCTCAGACGTGCGGCCTACGACAAACTAACTCACTCCTAGGCACAACCCTTTCCGTGCTAACCCACTAAGACTCCTCAGAAACCTCACTTCCACGTGTAACTGTAACTTACACGTCTGAAATACAACATCCACGTAGACGCCCAAAAGCCCTGGTTATCTACTACCCCGGATCGTTGTGTGTGAGTCTAGTGATGCGAGCACCCCAAATTGAACCGTCGTCGTTGAGATATTTTTGTGTCTGGGTCTCTTGGTGCGGGCATCCAAATTTGAACCATCATAGGAGAGGCGCTCGTTTTTCGTCGTCGTCGTCGGGATGCTTGGTGCGGGCATCCAGATTTGAACCGTGATTGGAGAGGTTGTTTTTCGTCGTCGTCGCGCACCAAGAGAGCCACACACACAAACAAAACCAAAGACTACGAACGACGACGGAAGAGCGGCCCCTTGGTGCGCCCCCCTCTCTTTCTATCTCAACCGGAACCAACCGCGAATGGGACCAAAACCCTGAAGTCCCTCCGCAAGTCATACGAAAGTGGCTTTCCGAGATTCAGGGTCCGCCTGTTTCGAGTTCGCTGCTTCTTCTGCTTGTCAAGGAGCGCCGAGGAGGGGCACAGTGACAAGGAGTACCCGACAAATCCTGTTAAGAAGGAGCCGACATGATGACAGACAATAGAGAGTTAGCTGCTGCCTTAGGAGTTCTTATGGTGGCGTGGGTTCCGCTCGGTTATACTGTCGGATACTTCACCGGATTCTCCGCTTACGACTTGTGGATCGCGTTCGTTGGCACCTTGCTTGTGCTAATCTTCACCCCAGCAGTGATGTCAAAAGTTAGTTGGACCGCGCCTGGGGCGGTTGTCGTGGGAGTAATCAACATCATAATACACATTCTAGCAGTAATTACAAGTCCAATGAGTAAGGTCTTTGCGCTAGCAGTAGCGCTCGTCTTGGATGTGCTCTTCATATATTTCTCATTTCGAGCATACCAAGAGAAGTAACAACTATCTCATTATTCCTTCTTTTTCTTCCTCGGATTCAGCGAGCATAGCGAGCCGTAATAATTGTGTGTGCGCACCAAGCGACTAGGCGGTGCTCTACTTAGAGCTTGGATGTCTGCTTATATTCGAGATCGATCAGATAGCTAGTCGAACTGTGATGGGATATAGGAGTAATGTTCTAGAAGCAATAGGAAATACCCCGCTAGTTAGGTTGAACAAGGTTGCACGGGGTTTGCGCTCACAAGTCTTCATCAAGCTCGAGTATTACAACCCCACATGCAGCTACAAGGATAGGATGGCGTTGTCTATGATAGAGGGGGCTGAAAGGGAGGGGCTTGTAAAGCCAGGCTACACGGTCATTGAGTATACCGGAGGTAGCACAGGCTCATCTCTAGCATTCGTATGTGCAGTCAAGGGCTACAAGATGAAGGTAGTTACGTCAGACGCCTTCTCTGAGGAGAAGAGAAACACGATGAAAGCGTTCGGAGCTGAGCTCACGATAATACCCAGCGATGGAGGAAGGATCACGCCCGATTTGGCAAAGAAGGCGATGGCGAAGGCTGAAGAGCTTGGAAAGGAACCGAACACATACCTGACAAACCAAATGTACAACAAACACTCGTTGAAAGGTTATAACAAGATTGGCGAAGAAATACTGAGGCAGCTAGACGGTAAAGTGGATGCCTTCGTCGCTTCAGTTGGGACGGCAGGGTGCGCTATGGGCGTCGCCGAGGTCCTGAAGGCAAAGAACCCGCAGACGAAAGTGTTTGTGGTCGAGCCTGCTGAGTCACCCGTTATCTCCAAGGGGTTTGCTGGTACCCATCACATAGAAGGGATTGGGATAGGCTTCATCCCTCCTCTGCTACGTAGAGAACTCTATGACGATGTACTATCGGTGAGGGAGGAGGATGCTAAGAATATGGCTAAGAGGCTCGCCCTTGAAGAAGGAATCTTCGCCGGCACATCCACGGGAGTAAACGTCGTGGCGGCCATCAACGTTGCGAATATGCTAGGCGAAGACAAGAACATTGTAACTGTTGCAGTAGATACCGGCCTCAAGTACTTGTCAACGGAGCTTTACCGTTAACCTGCTGCTTACAAACAAAACATAAGCGCTCCAAGAATGATGGTTCAAATTTGACCGCCCGCGCGAACTGTATCGACGACGACGCTCAAGCGCTTACCGTTGATGTAGCCGCGTTCAGCCCAGTTATTCGCTATCTCACGTAGTTTGGGCAGATCATGTTCGGGGAACCTGAATATTGCTCTGACCTCATGTAAGCCAACTGAGATCGTGGTGCCTGCAAGCTCGTACCTCTGACCCATCGACATGAGGACCTTAACGAGCATCCCCTTCTCTGTCGGGATAGGGATCTCTTTCACGATGATTTTGTGTGTGTGGGTACCTTGGTGCAGGCACCCGAATTTGAAACCTCACAGGATAGGCGTTCGTTTTTTCGTCGTCGTCGCGCACCAAGAGAGCCCATACACACTCAGAATCCGCATAGTACGGACACTACAGCCAGTTCTGAGCTTTCCGTTGCGTCTCAGGTTCTCAAATCGCCATGGTTAGGGATTCAAGGTCATCATACAACCATTTTGTTTACGTTCAATTTTGACTTCTACGTTGAACAGTTCGGCCATCCACGTCGGATAAGCCCTCTGGCAACCATAAAAGCACATGTCGTTAGTATC